>Ga0208957_1001487_pt1 | contig 12030 bp, 13 predicted proteins | sample RifOxyA1_FD_184029 | JGI IMG/M metagenome (GOLD analysis project Ga0208957, IMG submission 184029) | Groundwater microbial communities from Rifle, Colorado - Rifle Oxygen_injection A1 (SPAdes) | ecosystem: Environmental > Aquatic > Deep subsurface > Groundwater | place: Rifle, Colorado, United... | reverse complement strand
GTACCGACAACAGGAAAAACGGGGTTTCCGTTGGAGTCCCCGGCCTTTCGAGTAGACGTTGGCGTTGAGAAAAACCTTTTCCGCGCAGAGTTTGGTGGCCCCGTAAAGGTTGACCGGATTGACCGCCTTATCGGTAGACACGTTCATTACCGCGTCCACCCCGCAATCCACGGCCGCGTCTACTACGTTGGCCGCTCCCAGAACATTCGTTTTGACCGCTTCGAGGGGGTTGCCCTCACACGAAGGCACCTGTTTAAGAGCGGCGGTGTGTATAATTACATTCACGCCTTCGACGGCACGCCGTAGCCTGTCCTTGTCGCGGACGTCACCAATTAGGAAGGATACCCGGTCCAGTAAGCCGTCCCGTTCAAGTTCCCGTCGTAGTTCCCATTGTTTTAATTCATCCCGGCTATAAATCCGGACCCCCCGGACCTTGGGAATAGATTCCGGGTCTAACAACATCCGCACCAGGGTCCGACCCAAAGAACCGGTTCCCCCGGTGATCAAAATTTCGGTATCGCTCCAGTTCATTTATTCCTCCAATTCCCGTTCCAGGTCTTCCCCTGTTCGCATAGGACGTTGGCCGTCAGAATCCGTCCGCAGGAAAAGGGGTTGTTTACTCCGTTGCAAATTAAAAATATAGGAAACACTTTCCCATATTCGGATGGTTACTAATTCCGTAGCTCGGAAAAGGTTTTTCAATTCCGACATTGTCCAACAATGACCGTGGGGAAATTCCACCCCCTTTTGATCGTCCAGGTCAACATGTAACTCAATTATGTTGGCGCCCATCCTTACCGCGTAGTTCACCACGTCCACGCTTTTCGTGTGATCCGACCATCCCACATAGGGAAGGCCCATTAACGTCCGGAAAGCGGGAATACATTGTATCAAGTCTACCGAATCCTGAACCGGTGCCGGATAGTTGGAGTTGCAAAGGAGTAACCAAGTTAGGGGGTCCGTATTAACTCCATACCGGGCTAAATCGTTGTAGACCTTTTCCCCCGCATCCCGTATAGCCAATATCTCTTCCATAGAGGTCATACCCAAAGACACCGCCGTGGGCTTCCTTTGGTGAAGGACGGCTTCCACCAACGGTAGGTAAGTCACTTCGTAGGACCCAACCTTCAACCAATCGGCAAACTTAGCGGCCCATTCAACGTACTTGAGGGAGAAGGGAGTAACGCAGAGTCGGGTAGAATGTCCCTGCCGTTTGTTTTCCTCATCCAAGACTTCCCGAATGAACGGAAGGTCGGCCGGATTTAACTTCCGCTCCTTCATAACCTGCCGTTCCGCGCCGTAGGAAGTCCGGTATAGGTTTTCATCGAACAGCTGAAACTTTACGGCGTGAACCCCCAATTCTACCGCCTTTTTTATGAGGTGTCGTATACGAAACTGGGAGCGGTTGTGGTTCGAACCAATATCCAGCATCCAAACCGGGTAGATCGGTAACATGGTCATGAGGTTTTCTCCCTGGGTCCGCCGTCGTGGGAGGACTTGCGTTGTTCGGAATAAAGGGAGCGGTCCCACTTAATCAAGGCTTCCCGGTGTTTCCAGACTTTCCGGAAAGCCAGGGCCACGTCCTCGATGTGGGTCTGCCCGATTCCTTCCGCTGTAGGCCCAATAAACCGGTGGAGGAAAAGGCGATTGGCCCAGGTTTCCTCGCAGACCGGGCAGGAACCAGGGAAGTAAGAAACATTCCGGGGGTCGGCCTGTACCTTCTTTTGGAAGATCGGCATCAGGTAGATCGGAGTAATATAACCGTAACCCATGGGAACGCCTTCATCAAGGCGGTTTTCCAACGGGGACAGTTCCGCCTTTACCGCGTCCACGAACAATTCCCGGTTTAGCCCTTCGGCCTTTTCCCGCTCCCACTCCATCGGATGAACGTAAAATACATGGGAGTAACCTTCCGCTCGGGGACGCGGGAAGGCTATGGGTAGACCGTTCCCTTGAATAAGGCTTTCCAGGTAGGCTACATTATTTAGCCGACGTTGGAGAAGAAGGCCCAGCCGGTCCAGTTGAGGGATTAAGAGTGCGGCCGACAGTTCCGTCATCCGCATATTGAACCCCCACATATCCTGGGGGGCACTTCGGGCGATTGGGGGCACGGGAATTCGCATGTCGTGGATAACCGCTTCGGCGTGGTTCATGAGAAGCCGGCAACGAAAGGCCAATCCTTCATCCTCCGTGACGATCATTCCGCCTTCCCCGGACGTTATATGCTTCCCGAAGTTGAAGGAGTAAACCCCGATAGTGGAACCGGTACCGGCGTGGTATCGCCAGTGCCCCGACTTTTCCGGCCGGTCGGGTAAGTTAAGCGGCCCGGAAAGCGGGAATTTCGCCCCCAAGGCCTGGGCGGAATCCACGATTACCGGTATACCGAATTTCCGAGAGATAGCGTTGAAGGCTTCCACGTCGTGGGATTGTCCAAAAAGGTCTACCACGATTATGGCCTTGGTTTTCTCGGTAATTCGGGAGCGGACGGAAACGGGGTCCAGACAATACTGCCCCGGTTCAATATCCGCAAACACGGGAATCCCGCTCCAAACCAGGGGAGCGGTGGCCGAACAGGTCATGGAGTAAGGGGAAACAATGACCTCATCCCCCGGTCGGATACCGATAGCTCCCAAGGCTATCTGGAGGCCGGACGTAGCGGAGTTACAAGGGATAGCGTTTTTGACACGGAAGTACCCCCGCCACTTTTGCTCCAGTTCCTGAATGAAAGGTCCGCCGTAAAAGTGGTTGGACCAGTTCCCCTGATAGCCGGACAGCCGACCGGTCAGGGCCCGGATTACCGAGTCTTGTTCGAGGGGTCCGATGGTGTCTTGGGAAGGGAAGGTGATTGTTCGGACTTTAGGCCCTCCCATTATTGCCGGTCTTTCTTCTCTTTTGCTTATCATGGTTTTTCTCCTATCTGGGCCAAATTCGGTGGAGGATTCTTTGGACTTCCACCGCCGATTCAAGGGTTACGAATTGGGAAAGGTCTTTTGCTTCGGGGTCCGACCAGAGCCGTCCCGCCGTCTCGTACAAGTAATCCAAGGACTTTTCCAGACGCATGTCCCGGATTGCCGGTTCAGAAGACACGGTGGAATAATTTCCATATATCGGTTCCGGAATTAAGGGGTATTGGTAAAGATACTTTCCGTGCTCCACGAGACGCAGGATACTTTTCGAGGTAATTATTTCAATCTCGAATATGGAAAAGTCCCGACCATCGACGGGTTGGAGGTATACCAACGGACATTTTTGGAATACAAGGACCGCGCCGGTGCTAAAGTCCGGGGTACTCCCCGTTTTCCCTAAGTCGTATATCTCGGACCCAAAAATAGCCTGGGAGGACAGTAACATTCCGAACCATTCCACGGCCAAGGCCAGAAAGTGGCTGGCTTCCCGGTAAAGACCCCGGCCGTATAACAGGCGACAGGACTGAATTTCCCCGTACCGACCTTCAAGAAGATCGGCTTTCAGACCACGGTAGGCGGGTAGATAGTTCCGGCTGTAGTTCACCATGGTAAGATTTCCGTAGTGATTGGCCAGTCGTTCGATTCCTTCCGCTTCCTGTAGGTTTACCCCCACCGGCTTTTCCAGGATTATCATAGCCTGGTTTTCGCTCAAGTCCAATGCCGCTTGGTAAACTTGGTAGTGCTCTTCCGTCGGTACGGCGATAGTCACCAGGCTGGGCCGGAGTTTGTCCAGTCCGTCCGCGAGGGTTTCAAAAGCGGTTCCCTTCCATTTACAGGCGGCTTGCCTGGCCTTGTTGAAGTCCACGTCCACGAAGCCTATTTCTTGAATCCAGGAATGCTTCCGCATGGCGTGGGCGTGAGTCAGGGCCGGAGTCCGGTCACGGAAGTCGTACAGGTCGGGTTTACAGGCCCCGATACTTCCGCAACCAACGATTAAGGCGTTCATCGGTATCATAACGTTACCTCCACGGGGGTCTTGCGGGGGACTTTTCGGTTGATCCGGAGAAGTTCCGGGCGGGAGTGAAGATACAAGATAACGTCCTGGGCGGAAAAGGCCGGACGGTCACGGAATTCGTGGAATATAAGGTCCAATAGAATTCCGTCCGCCGGAGTATCCAGGGTTAATCCCCAACGGTCTAAAGGCGTCCCGGAGCAATAGAGGGATATGGGGGTCAGGTAGTTGTAGTAAGACAACTGGGGGAACATACGCGGGATATGATACCCGGTGTGCTCCCGTGCGGAATCCTCTGGGTGAATTACCTGGTGAAGTTGAAGCAGAAGTCGGAAGGGGTAGACCTGAACGTCAAAGCCGTCCGGCCAGGTCCGAAGGGAGTAAATATTGGAAGAAAACACTAACGGCCCCACTGTTTTTTCTACCAGCAAATCCACGTGGGCCGGGTCTACCAAAGGACAATCTCCAGTCAGGTCCACTATTTTATCCGCTCCCCGGATTTTAGCCGCTTCCGTTACCCGGCTCAACACGTCCTGTTCGCTTCCCCGATGGAAGGACAGAGATATATTGGGATAGAGCGTTACCGAGTACCGGCGGACGGTGTCGATTATGGCGGAATCCGCTTCAGTATCCGGGATGGCTACACAGATTTCATCCAGCGTTTTACAGAAGGATAAACGCCGGATCATTTGAACCAACGCCGGGTAGTCCCCCAGGGGGTACAATACCTTCCCAGGGAACCGCGTGGAGCCCATCCGGGCTTGGATAATTGCTACGGTTTTCACTTCTCTATAACTCCTTCCTCGGTGAATTGGAAAATCTTATCCCCGCTTCCTGCTGCCTGTTCGAAAAACGGGGAGTGGGTAACGATGATAAATTGTATCCCCAGCCGGTCGGATAGCGTCTTAACGATGGATGCTGCTCGGGGTTGTAAGTCCCGGCTCAAGAATCGGAACGGCTCATCCAAAATAATTACCGGTCGGGAGCGGGGCCGCTGTAACGACCACATAGCGATTCGTAGGGCAAACGAAGCCACATCTATTACCCCACCTCCAACAGAGGATAGCGGGGTATACCGCTTACCGTCCCGCTCCAGGTAGAAGGCGCATTCTACCTTACCCCGTTTTATAGACCAGTCCATCCGGAAGGAGTAGGGGTTATCAAAAACCGCTTCCAGAGCCGTCGTTACTATCTCTTCAATGTGAAATTGGATTTCCTTTTGAGTCCGTTCCGCTATTTCCTGGATTATTACCTGGGCCTGTTCCGTCTCGATTATTTCTTGGCGGAGTCCGGCCGCTAATTTCTGAGATTTCTGAATGGCTTCGGTAAGATGGTCTTGCCGTCCTCGAAGTTGCTCCAACTTTCGCCGGTAGTCATGTAACGGGGCGGTGTTCACAGGTTCCACTTTTTATCCAGTTGGTCTATTCCTTCAGCCAGCTGCTTCTCGGTATCCCGGATAAGGATTTCCAAGTCCCCCAATCGTTTCTGGGCTGACTTGGGGGTATGCTTCAATTCAGTGAGACCGTCCTCTGCGGCTTGGAGCCGTCCGGCCGCGTATTGGCAGAGTTGGGAATTCTTGTCTACCCGCTCTTTTAGACCCAGAAGACGGGCAGTTAATTGGGAGTTTATATTCTGCGATGATTCCCCGAATCGCTTTCTCATCTTGGTTTTCCTTTCTCCAATCCGTACAACCACAACAAATATACGGGTCTTCCGTCTGAGTAGTTTCCCACTGACTACGCTCCCGGCAAAGAGTTCGGTCCATCCAGGACGGCCGAACGAAACAAAACACAAAGCGGGGCGGGAGTTCCCCCGGTTCGGCTGCGTCCGGAGAAAGTACGATTTCCTCTTCACTTACCAGAAGATATTGCTTCATATACTAATTCCTTCACGCGGGGGTCCACTCCCCGGTTTCGGGAGAAATAGTTTTCCACGTTCCGTTCGAAAGACGTTTCCACTAACCAGTCTTTGTTCAGGTGGTCGGCAAACGCTTCTATTCTTGCGTCCCGTTCCTCCACTCGTTCTATGTGCTCCCGAGTTACCGCCCCGCTTTCTATGGGTACGAATTCTTGGATCAATTCGTTGGTATCGGTATCCCAGACGTAAACACAAGGCGTAGCCTCAGCCTCATCGGCGGTAAGCCGAAAGATTGATCCGGGGTTTACCAAGTACCGGGTTCCTTCTTGGGCGTGGAAGGCTTTATGATTATGACCGGTCAAGATAAGATCGTAACCGGTAAGTTGGTGGAGAAGATCGGTTGCGCTATCGGATTCTATCCCAGCCCAGGGTATTTTTCCTGACCAGGTAAGAATATGGGCAACGGCTATTCGTGAAATCCCATCTTCCTGGTAGTTGCTTGTGTCGGGGCAAGGCGTAGGGAGTACCCCCCAGGGGAAGGTCCAGACCTTCAGATTTTCCCCCAGTCTCAGTCCATTTTCGGCCCCCACAAGATAAATTATCCCCGCTTCATGAAGAATGGATTGGGCGGTGTTCCCGATATTCTTCAGGGTCCGGCCGGGTAGATCGTGATTTCCGGGTAGGGTAAGGTCGAAGGCCGGAAGATTTCCGATAGCCCAAGCAATTAACTCGTTAGACGGTCGGGCATTATCAAACATATCCCCCGCGTCCAATAGGTAGGTAGTTCCCTTTTCCAAGTATCGTTCTTTCAAATAGAACAACCAATCTATCTTCCGCTGGACCGTTTCTCCCCAGTTATCCGTCCGGGCAACGGGGGCCCGGTCGGTAAGGTGTATGTCTCCAGTCAGGATTATTTTCATTGGGGAACCTCTTGCCCGCACAAAGGACATACGTCCGGGAATTCTGCTTCGAAGTTAGCCTTGGACCCTTCCCAGGCCACGTTGGCTTCCTGGTATTCTTGTTTCGCCAACTCCAGTTTTTCCAAGGCCGTTCGTAGTTGGTTATACTCCTTTACCAATCCTTCGTGGGTTTCCCCTGCCTTGATTATTTCTCGGGCCTGTTCCTCCAAGCCGTCCCGCTTTTGGACTTCTTGTAAGTCTGCTTCAGCCTGAGTATAGATTCGCAATTGCCGGGTCAGGGTAGTCTGTTCTTGGTATAGTCTATCCCGTTCGGCCTCTATCTTCTCCAACGTCGTTATTTCCGCGTCTAACAATACCAAGTCGGGTAAGCGGTCTTTCTCTTCCTGATACTTGTTTATCTCGTTTTCCGCCGTCTCCAATCCCCGGTTGGCCTGGCGAAGTTTCTGGGCTAACCAGGCTTGGGAAGAGTCGATTAGGGAAAGGTCGGCAATTTGATTTAGCTTGGCGGATACTCGTTGCGGGGTCCATTCGGCGGCTAAGAGGTAGGGAGAATCCATTTGAAGTTGAAAATTGTCTTCCGTGAGGTCTATTAAATTCTGGATTCCTTCGGGAACCGTTGTTCCAAAACTTCGCAAAGGGTCTTCCCGGTTTATCCGGTAGTAATTGTCCTTGTCGGTTCGGACCCGAGAAATGGAGACGGGGGAAAGTTCGAAGCTATCCAACAATAATTCTGCCAGGGTATTCCCCCCGGTATTGGCTCGAAACTCTTCCCCGGACGGGCGATTAAACACTACCCAGTATATTGCCCGTATGATCGCAGATTTCCCATGATCCGAAGGGCCTTGAATTATATTCACGCCGGTAGATAGCGAAAGGGCGGTGCTTTCGTGGTTTTGAAAGTTTCTTATTTTTATACCGTTGATCATCTTATACCCCGAAGGTTTTGGACGGGGGACCGTCCGTGTTACGTTTCCCCCGTCCGTACGTCCTGCAGAAACCACGTTGTCCGCACTACTTCATACTACATCCCCCCTTTCATCAGCCGGTTCTTACCCGCTTGGTAATAGTTTGGTTACACGGGAGTTGTTTAACCTCTTCCTCCATGTCCTCGACTTCCTCTTGGATTAAGTTATCGACCAGGAAGGCTTTGGTTATCCCGGCTAACCCGTAGTGATACCCCTTGTAAATACGGAAAAACTCTTCCGCGTCCATGAAGACCACGGGCTTTTGGAAATCGGGAACCTTGATGAAAAAAAGCCACTGGTTAAAGTCTTTTTCCTTCTCCAAGGCTTTCCGGGCTTGGCGTACTCCATCTTTCCAGTTGATTGAGGAACCGTTTTTACACTCCACGGAGTAAGGGAAAAGTTTTCGTATTTCCCCCACCAGGCAAACGTCCGGGCCGGATTGCCCCATGCCTCTGGAGGACACGGCAGTATCCGGACCCCAGGGAACGCCGAATAGTCCGGCGACACGTTCGGCCACCCATTTTTGGAGCCACCGGGCCTTCTCTTTAGCACTGGAAATCTTGATTCGGGCCATTTTTATTATTCTCCATCCCAACGGGTTTTGGGTTTTCGTTCCGGCCGGAAGGCGTCCTGTATCTCTTCCCACAAACCAATCACGTCTTCCCGGAGTTGCATTTCCGTTCCTTGTTCCTCCACCCGTTGGATAGCGCGGGCTAAAGATTGTTCCCCGTTCCAGTACTTGTTTTCCCCGGTAGTCTGTTTATACCACTTTAGGTTGGCTTGAACATCGTCCACTCCGTAGTCGAATGTAATAATTACTGGGGCGGAACGGAAGGGCTTGTCCACAGAAGACTTTTCGACGGTGACGGTGGTTTCTACTCCTATGGGTTCTTTGATTACCTTTCCCCGGATTGTTTTTTCCGCGTATACTCGGGAACCCCGCGCCATTTCCAATCTAACAGAAAAGGCGTGTAGAACGGCTTTCCCCGCTCCCGCCGCTTGGGTTTTCTTACCAAATTGAACCCCCAGTTTTTCCCGGATTTGGTTACTACACACGATAAGATAATTTTTGGATTGGATAACCGCAGCGGCCTGGCGGAATTTCTCGGAAAACATGGCGGCCCTGCGCGCCCCGGTGTACCCGCCGTCCGCCGCTTCCCCGTTCAATTCGGCCTTGGTTAGTAAGTCGGCAATAGAATCAATAAAGGCGCCATGTATCGGGCCTTCCCCTTTCGGGTCCCATACTCGACAGATAAAGTCGAACGTCTCTTCAATGGAGGGCATGGTGGCCAGATTATCCGGCCCCAGTTCTGCCCCAAACAGCTTGAAAAATACTACGTTGGTACGGGCTTCAGTATCGTTGAGCCAGGTGTCCCCTCCCATACGTTGGACACTCCCTATTATTTCGGCAATCAATACCGATTTTCCAACCGCTTCCGGTCCAAATATCTCAACAATAATGCCCCCTCCCAGCCCGCCCCCTCGAACACGAGTCCCACTAATAGCCAGGTCCAAGAGGGTGGATCCAGTACTTACTACCTTATCCCAATTCCCCTCTTCCCGCCGTCCACGGGGTATTTCGGTTTTTCGGTTAGCGCGTGCCTTGACTTGCTCTTTTATGGGGGGAGAAGTCCGCTGTCTGATCACTTTTTGCCTCCAAGTACAACGCCGGTAGTAATTAGGGATTGGAGCGCGGCAGGAAATACCCGCCAACGTCCCCCCACTTTTATGCCCAGGCCCGGATAAGACTTGGAATCGTTCAACCAATTCCGTAAGGTCGAAATGGAAACTTGGGCACGTCGGGCGGCTTCCTTGGGGGTGATGTAAACAGACAGCGGATTAGTCATTGATGTTACTCCTTACCTACCTGGTGCGGGTCCGGCCGCTGGTTCGAGTCTGCTGTCCCGTCCCGGCCGACTGTTGAGTTGTCCCGGCCCCGCGTCCCCTGCCCCTGGGCGGTGCTTCTTGCTGTGGTGGCGGTCCACCGGGAGCGGCCCCGCGTCCCCTGCCCCTGGGGGGCGGTTCCTGGCCTGGCGGGGGTCCGGCTTGCTGTTGGGTATTCGCCGTCCGGTCCTTTTCATCGGCACAGTCCTGCCAAATATCGCACCGGGGGCATTCCCGAAGCGCATCGGTATCCACGCCGAATGTTCCCCCACCCGGACAGGAGAAATCCCCATCCGTTCGGGGCGGGGCTTCCTGTTGCGGCGGCGCACCGGGAGCGGCCCCGCGCCCACGACCTCTGGGGGGCGGTTCCTGTTGTCCGGGAGCGGCCTGACCCGGCCCCGCATCTTCCGGTCCAGGGTCCGGACCCCGCGTGCGGCTACGACCACCGGGGCTGGCGCCCTGTTGAGTTTCGGAAGGTCCGGCCCCCCGTCCGCGTCCCCGGCTTCGGGGCGGTTCCTGATTTGGGGGTGGGGTATCGCAAGAACCGGGTCCGCCGTCCGCGTCGAAAAAGAAGAGTTCATATACTTCATCGTACGTCGGAATGACGAGCATGGCGTCCAGGGGGTAGGTTTCATCAAGGATGGCTTCACCGAAGGCTGGGCGTTCCAGGAATTCGAAGTTTTTGTACTGGTCGAATTCAAAGTTTCCGCCCTTTTTCTGGTGTTCACAGTAGGCCCGGATTGTCCGGCCGTCATCCCAGTCTGCGAAGGTGATTTGCTCGGTTTCCTTGGTGTTGGCGGAAAGGAGTAAATCTTTTTCGAAGGTTGCGAAGGGGACTTCCCAGAGTTGAATCTTTTCATCCGGGTCATCCACGTCAATCATATTGTAGATACAACGGATACTGGTGTTGAGTGCGTCGATGAGTGCCTTTTCCGCGCCGGTTTCTCGGAGTCTGTCCCGTTCCTCGCAGATCGGGCAACGGGCACCGACCGTCTTCAGGCAAAGAACCCGGTCTTTGTTGGGGCCGATGTTTCGGTGAACGGCGATTTCCAACTTGTAGTCGATATCCCCCGGTTTGAGTTTCTGGGGGTGGTTTTCGGTGGCCACTTCGTAGGGGAGAAGGTCTAACTTGACCCAGGTATTCGTTTTTTCCTGCTTGTACCAAGAGACTTCCCCGAATTGTGAAGTGTCGATTATGGGTTTCCATGCGCTCCCCGGCCGCTTGGATTCCCGGTTGTCATACTCGGTGCGCTGGCGGTCTTTCAACCCCTGGCGCCGGTCACTCGGATTACCCATTTCTGTAAAAACTCCTTTCCTCTTGTTCTGTTTTGGATTTGAACCATGCTTTTCCGGCTATCCGACTGGTAGTATAAACTACGACCAGCCAGAGGCCCCAAGCTATTACCCAATACAAATAATCGCCCCACCCTTCCATTTAAGCCGTCCTTGTTCGTTTACCGTCCTTGTTGAGTCCCGCCCGTTGTTGGTTAGTCCCCGCTTCCCGCTGACGGTCGCCGTATCGTTTCCCGGCCGGAATATCGCGGGGGAGCGGGGGGCCTACGTAGTATTGGTCATGCCAGAGTTGAACCAGGTTTCCCAATTGGTCCCGGCGTTGCTTAATACTTTCGAGTGCGGAACGAAACCAACCTACTGCTGACCGTGCTTCCAGGTACTCGTTGTAAAGCCGTTCCCGTTCGGTATTCCAATAGTCCTGGGCGGTGATATATTCTTTATGTGTCATTATCCAGGACTTTACCGCGTCCACGGTGGATTTTACCAAGCCGATTGTTTCCGGTTCCTTCGTTCCCACGGCCTGGTTGTAAAGTTCCGCGTAGGTCCGTTCCAAGTCATCCTTAGTTTCCGTCTTGAGGATGGAAAGTTGCTCTTCCTTTTGGTGAAGAGTTACCTGGGCTTCTTCAAAAAGGAGCGAGTATTTCCGGTATAATCCGGGTTGTTGAAGGCAATCTTCTTCCAGGGTATAGGGATCAATCGCCAGTTCCTCAGAAAAATCCTTTTCTTCTACCATTTTCCTTCCGTCCTTCCTACCTAAATTATAGGCCCGTAGGTTAAATTTAACCGGGAGTTACGACATTGAAACAGGCCAGGGACAGTTCGGCCTTGGTTCCCGAATAAAACGGCCGTTCCAGGAAGCAATCCAGTACCAAGGCCGCTCGGGCGTTGTCCCCTCCCAATAGGACGGCGGTGAAATAACGTAAGACCTGTTGCCGAATCTGTTCCGGGGGGGCCTTGGCTTCCTTGATTATGGGAGCTATCTGTCCCCACTTTTTCGAATTTCGTAGTGCGTCGATGAGTGCCTTGACGTCCGGATCATCCACGAGGGCCTGGGGGATAGCCCGGAGTTGATCCTCAACAGTCGGAAGGTCTATCACCTGGTCCAGTATTTTCAAGGTGTCGCGGGGTATCCCTTCCCCGGCCGCCACGATTTCCTCCAGGACTTTTTTGTCCAGGGCCACGTCTTCCGTTTT
>Ga0208957_1001486_pt1 | contig 12045 bp, 13 predicted proteins | sample RifOxyA1_FD_184029 | JGI IMG/M metagenome (GOLD analysis project Ga0208957, IMG submission 184029) | Groundwater microbial communities from Rifle, Colorado - Rifle Oxygen_injection A1 (SPAdes) | ecosystem: Environmental > Aquatic > Deep subsurface > Groundwater | place: Rifle, Colorado, United... | reverse complement strand
TCCATATTTTTCCCGTATTGATTCCAAAGATTTTGGCCTGGTGATCTGGCCTTGTTTAATAGCTTCCAATATAGATGTTTTAGGCCAGGCGTATTCCGTCAACTCAGCAATATCTCGCAGCGAAAGGTCTAAATCGATATAGAGTTTCCGTAAAATTCCGTAATTTTCCGCAGGCGCATTTAAAAAATGTGTAATAAAAATAGATACATAATTGGGTTGAGTCAGTGGTTCGTCCAACGTTTGGGTTGCCCGACCATTGACCAACAACCAATTGAAATCATTCATTTATAATTAATTTTTTAAATAACTTTATCTCGTTATTTTATCAATATTTGCTAGAAAATGCCGAAAAAAGATAAGTGAAACTATTCTTGTTTTATATAATATTCATCGGTTGTACTTTTGCCTTCGCTAAAGATAAGCCCCTCGTAATTGATGACGATCTCTCTTATTCGGATTACGTTTCTTCTTTACCAGAAAACACCATCAAAACTGACATTAGTTTAAATTATCAATCAAATTTTTTACATGCCCTAGAAACAGACTCTGACATAACAAAGCTCAAAACTAGATTGATTTCTTCTTTAAAGCAACGGGGAGTCAACGTCCCCAATATTTCCATTAGTCCTTATCATTCATCTTTAGGAGGTCATCCAATAAGTATAAAAAGTTACAAAGAAGTTCTTGCAAGTTCTTTAGCTGAAATAGAAAAGATACCACAACAAAAAGTCAAGGGAACTACTCAATCCTTGAATTTTGTTTCCGGATATGATTTTTCGTTCGATGTGGACCTACAGATACCATTACCTACACCTGAAGGTTTTTGGTATGGACTGTTAACGGCAGAAGGAATACATCATCCTCGCTTTAAAGAATTTTTAGAAAGACGGAGATATAAAACGCTAGAAAGATATTTTAGTTTATCTAAGAATATGTCTGCCGAAGATAAACTTAAAATTAAATATATCGTTAATAATTTTTGCGGGCACGAAATATCATTATTTAGAAATACAAGTGAAATAAAAAATCATCCTTTTTTTGAATCCAGCAAAATTAAGATTGAGCAAGGTTACGCAAAGAGCGTTACCCTTAATATTCAAAATAATGAGTTTACTATTTATTATGACAAAAATGCCAGAGGAAGACGAAAACTTGTGCTCTACAAAAAGGGAGTAGAGCACACTTCGTCTTCGTCACATTTTGCAATTGCGAAGATTGAATTAGACAATAATTGTCTCATACAGAACGGAGAAATAACTAATTTTACAAACGGTTCAAAACATTCAAAGCTTAACGTTGATAGTTCGGGCAACTCATTTAGACATTTTTATTTTAATCCAGATATTACACCCCCGATACGGGAAAATTGCCACCAGGGCACAAAAATAAATTTGGATCAAATTCTAGAAACTGGTTTTGAAGTCAATAAAGTATTAATTGCACTTTTAGACACTGGTGTTGATTATAATGATCCAGAACTCTCAAAACATTTAGCCAGAGTCCCTAAATATGTCAGCAAAACAGAACAAAGCGCACTAGATTTAATTGCCAGAATGCAGGAAGAATTAAATAAGTTAAAATCAAAATCTTGGTTTGAAAAGGTAACAATGAATCTTTCGGGATATGATCAGGATGAAAGAATCACTGATATTCGCAATCTAATCATGCAAAATCAAAAAAATTTGGATAGGGCCAAGGAAATTAGACAAAGTGGGTTAACTTTCGTTGGAAAAGATTTTAATGATAATGATGACAAACCGTACGATTATTTTGAGGGGACAATTTTTGAGCCATATTTCAGACAACACGGCACAAGTATGCTAAAAATTTTGTCAAAGTCTGAAGAGGACGTTTATGTCTTGAATGTAAAATATCCTCAATATGGGCAAATGGGTAACCAAAAATTTATTGAAGCCATTGACTACAGTATAAGCTTTGGAGCCAACATTGTGAACATGTCCTTCGGTATCGACGCTAACTTCGGACATGCAATTGAAAAGAGCATTAAAAAACATACTGACACTCTGTTTGTAAGTGCCGCAGGAAACGCAGATAGACAACATAATAGTTTAAGAGAAAGAAACCTAGAATCGAATCCAATCTATCCTGCTGTCTATCAACATAATAACCATATTACCGTAACAAATCTAAATGCTGACTCTAGATCCATATCGGATATTTCTTTTTATAGTAACAAATTAGTCGAAATCGGTGTATACAGCCCTAAATCTTCATCGGGATCTGCCGCAGAAATTTCGAGAATTGCTGGCAGAATAAAAAAAATCTGCCCTCATTATGATGGACCAAGCATAAAAAAGCTCTTGATACAAACGTCCGACAAAGTTGAAAAACTCATGCCTTATATAAAAAATGGAAGTGTTGTTAATGAAGAACGCGCCATTATAGTTGCTTCTCAAAACTGTAAATAGTTAAAAAAATATTTTAATAAAATGTATTTACCTAGTTCAAAAACATTTTAAATTTTCTTCAATATTAAAAAACGCATCTCCGCTTTTTACCTCTTGTCGGCAGTTATGCCTGAGGATTTATTAAGTTTCGCATGAGATACTATGGTAATCGGTGCCAATTCCAATCAGTCGCGGCCTTTCGCTAGGTATTTCTGGACTTCATTTAAACCTAGAACTCGTTCGTATTTCACTTACACTTAATGCGATAGCATTAAGAATTCTCAAATGTCTGATGTCCCCGAGACCTATCGTCCACTGGCTGGTACCAGTTCTCTATTTCACAATCCGCAATTTTCTATAGCAAAAATTGAAAAAATAATCTATATCCAAATTCTCTTCAATATTTTTTATCATAACTAGGTCTGAAACTTGGGTCTTTTGATTTATATTTTACTACTAAGTAAATTCCTTATGCAACATTCTTATCTTTTGACTTGTCTCTAAATGTTAACTCAATACCAAGCGGTTTCGTAAGCCTTTCTAGCGTTTCAATCGTTATATTACTATCTGAATTCAATTGATTGAGTAAATTTGAAGGTTTTATATCTCCTATAAATTCACAATATTCTTTCACTCCAACCAGCTTGACGATTTTATCCAAGGCCTCTCTCCATTCATATCCTTCATCCAACAGAGCAAGGAAAAATTCTTTTCTCGCCTTTATCGTACGCTTTAAATCTTTCGAAAGCCCCTCTTCCCAGTCTCTTGATCTTCTGGCCATAATTCACCTCATTCCTCATTCCTCATTCCTTATTACTTTCTACATAATCAAGCCAAAATCTTCTGGCCTTGTTAATATCTGAACTCTGAGAGTTTTTGTTTCCCCCTGTCAACAAAATCACGACGGTTTTACCATCCATTCCGTAATATATTCTTATGCCTCCACCAAGCGTTTTAAATTTCAGCTCATATAATCCACCGCCAAGCCCCTTTGCCATTCCAAAATATCCATCATCTCGTAATTTCAATATCCTTGCTTGAACTCTATATTTTATCGAACTATCTAGCTCATCCAGCCAATCCCTAAATGGGCAGCGACCATTCTCTTTTACATACTCCTTAATTAACATAATCACTCCGAACATAATTATATCATATCATAATTATATTTCAACATAATTATATTATAAAATAACAATATAATTAATTTATTTCAGTCTATCATTGTTTGCACTTTTTTCCCCTAGCTTTTTTTGAGGTGCAGTCAATGTAACGAACCACAATCATAAATCTTTCTAAATACTGAGTTTACAGAGTCTTATTTTGCCTGAATTAAAATAACTTCGGCTTCTTTAAAAATTGGAGACAATTCAGATGGGATTCCAATCAAACCAAGAATTTTTTTTGAAAAATGCCGATTGTCTACATTGTCAAATACAATAGGCAAGCTTGTGGATGTAAGCATATCCGAACGATTCCCAAAATGAAAATGCAAATGTGGCGAGGTAGACCCTTCTCCGGAATGACCACATTTTGCCAACAATGCCCCTCGCTTAACTTGCTCACCCTTTTTAATCCTAATACTGTTTTTAAGTAAATGGATGAGAAAAGAGTATTCCTGATTCCCGTGATCAATGAGGATCATGTTCCCGCCGTTTAATTGAATGGCAGGAAATTGATCTTTCAACTTTTCAAAGTGCTTAGTAAATGCCTGCCGGTTATAAGCTTTTGGATTATCAGGAAGACCATCCAATACTTCTACAACTGTGCCGTCTGCGGGAGCATAAATGGAACGACCCATACAAAAATGATTGTTAGGATTGCTAGGAGACCCTTCGTAAACACGACCATTACGCCCAAGAATTTGAACATCAAAGCCAAATTCCGCATGAGGCATCGTCCGATGGCCCCATATTTGATAAGGATTTCCAAATGTGATCAGGTCACTTCCTTTCATTGGAAAATCATAGCGGTTTTTCTGCACATACTCAGTTATTTTAAAATTTGAACTTGCTTGATTTCCATCTGCTAGCTGACAGCGAACCTCCAAGTTGTCTATAGGTTCAGGAGTATAAAAATCAAAATATTGATTAAAGATTGGCAAAGCCTCGTTAGTTTTCAGCTCGATCTTTGATGTAAAATTACCTTGATAAAACGAAACTGCCTTGTAAAATTTTTGTACGACAGAAGATTGAAGATAGGCATATGCTGGTTTTGCTTCTCGTTCCAGCCACGCATCATCCAGCGTTGTACGTTGATATTCGCGGCCTTTGCTAGAAAAAATTAACACACAGTTTTTAATACGAACAGTTTCACTTCCTTGATTGATTATTCTCAGTCGTCCTACCATAATGCTGTTTCGTGTACTTTCGACATTTCGAAGAAGGCCATGTCGTCCGTAGAGCGCATAGATTGGATCATGCGTTTGCCTTTCTATCGCAATTGTTTGGCCAGAGTGTGACATGGTAACTCCATTTTCTAAATAAACCGGTTTTTCAGCACAGGCTGAAAAAAACAAAATCAATATTATTTGTAAATGAGAATTTTTCATACATGCTTACTCACATATTCAATAAAAAATGTCTAGATGATAATATCAAAAAAACTGCTATTAATGTGATATACATAATTTATTACGGAATTTCCAGTGCAATATTAAAACGAAGATACTCCATGAACCCTTTCACTATTTTTTTAATGTTAACTCTGAAGAAAACTTGGATAATGGAGAAAGTCCCCTATCCAGTTTTATCAAAGTTTCCTTCTGGAATTTTTTAATTAATTTTGGAGCAAAATAATTCCCCGATACTAACAAAATTATTGCCGTCACTATTTCCACTACTATTTTCATGCTTGCTCCTCCCGTGATTCACGTTTGATGATGGCTGTTACAACGGATTTATCCCACCTACCACCAGTTTTACTTTTAATATTTTTATCATTTAAGTGTTTAGCAATTTGCCGCTGCCACCAACCTTCGCCACTTAATTTAAGAATAAGTTTAATCACACTCTGTTCTTTTTCATGAGATACAAGTTTTCCCCTAACAAGGCGAACCCCATATTTTTGCCGTAATGATTCTAAAGATTTTGGTTTGTTGATCTGGCATTGTTTAACAGCTTCCAATATAGATGTTTTAGGCCAGGCGGATTCCGTCAACTCAGCAATATCTCTCATCGAAAGGCCTAAATCGATATAGAGTTTCCGTAAAATTCCGTAATTTTCCGCTGGCGCATTTAAAAAATGTATAGTGAAAACAGAAACATAACTCACGTTAGTCAGTGGTTTAGGTTGCCCGACCATTCATTTCTTAAATTTCAAACACTTAAAAATAAAAACAGCGTCTAATCGGACGCTGTAGACGCGTTATGCAGCTACTTTATCTTTCAACTCACTCTTGGTTGGAAACCAATCTTCTTTTATTTCTACTTCTTTATCTTCATAATCAGTCATCTCATAAAGGCTTTCTACATCTTTAATTTTTAAAATTTTTGCAAATTTCATCTTCATTATAATTTGTTTTTCTGGTGACATAACTCTTGCTTGCCTAAACAATTCCATCTTTGAAATTTCAAAACGATCAACTTTTAAAAGTTTTCCCATTTCTTCTTGGGTCATATCAAAATACTGTCTTAAAAACTTTATATGTTTTTTAGATAAAAGTTGTTTTGAGGTAACTAAGTTGGTTGCAATAATTTGATCTAAAATATCTGTAAATGAAGATACATAGTGGACAGCACCACATTTAGGACATTCAACCATCAAAAGACAAGGTACTAAAACAGGGCCTAGCGCTGAACCCTCATAATATCCATTAATTGAAAATCCTAATTTGAATTTACCATTACAACCATGCTTTAAATGAGCATCCTGATAATCATTCAAATTGACCTTGATTTTTTTTCTAATTTCAATTTTCTTACCAGATTTCACGTCTTATCTCCGTTTTTGCTGTTTTGAGTTTTTTATCATCAATTATATATGCTGTTACTATAAAATCTTTGGGTTTTCTTTCTCTAACAACCACAACAACTTCTACCCACTCTTCCCTATAAGTTGCTATTGGACTTGATTGCATATCTGTCCATTCAAAATCCTTAATAATTCCATTAACAGCAATTTCTATTGGCGGGCCTTCATTACTTGTATCAAAATTCAAATCTCCTTGCGAAATGACCGCCGCAATATCTTCATCAGCTAAAGCACTTCTTTTCGGATTCTTTAATATACCTTTTGCAATATGTGATCTATCAATCATAAATCCATTATTAAAGGACTTCCGACTTGAACACTTCGTTTGGCATTTCTTATGAAAAAGCTCAAACCTTCTTCTTATCACACGATTTAAATCCGCAACCTTACTCATAATCTTAAGTTACTCCAATGTTGTGATTTTTACAACATGATGATAAAAATGACAAGCAAACAAATATTGTTTTATCCCAATATCTCTCTAATTTCAGTAATAAAAAAACAATCCGATTATTTTTTCATCTCTAGCTTTATTTATTGTTTTAACAAAAAAGGAGTTTTTTGATGGGATACTATGTAAGATTATTAAAGCAGAAAAAAACGGATCCTAAATGGAAGATTCAATTCGTCTCATACAAGAAGGAGCATCAAAAGGTAAAATCAAATGCCAAAGAAAAAAAACGTACATGGGATATCCCCAAGGAAAGATGGGGGAAAATAGGTTTTCATTTAGGCATGAGTTTTCAGGATGCTCAAGCAAGAGTTAAACAACTAAATTGCCAGATCAAAATCAAAAGACAAGAAGAACATATTTTTAAATATCACGAAATAGATAAAAAAATGCGCCTTAAATACGACTCTATGTTTCCCGACGAGTTTGTTGCAGAATTTGAAGAAAGATTCATTCGCCCGTGGGGCATTTTATCCAAAAAACAAAGAAAAAATAGGACTACGAGAAGACTTGTTTTATGGCGTGCTGTTCAAAAATTAATCACAACAATCCATCTTGAACCCACTGATTGGTTTTATAATACCTATGAAATATATGATTATTTTTATCAGCAAAAATTAAGCCTTGGTTATATCCAAAGCATTTTAAAACTTTCAAACCTATGGGGATATTTTATTTCAAGAAAACTGAGTAAACCTTTCAACCCTATCCCACATCCTAAAGGTTATGAAAGACAAAGATTAATTGAGGTCTACTATCAAAAAAAATCTGCAAGAAGACCATCATCTCCAATTACTCCTAATGATTTAAATATTATTAAAAATAAAATCAATCAGGAAAATTTTAATTGGTTATTTCTTAGTGTATGGTTAGGTCTAAGGCCAATGGAAATTGATCTTCTTAAAGATGATCATATGTGGATAATTGACAACTTACCTTCAAATAAAAAGGTTCTTTGGGTATTTCAAACGAAGATCATTGCCCTTCCTCCGGAAGATCGATGGAAACCAATACCCATTATTTTTGATGAACAATTCTTCGCTTTAGAAATTATTAAAAGCAAATATTTTAAAAGACCGCTCGTTAAAACCATCAAATATCATATAAGCTCAAATGCTAATTTATACGGAGGAAGAAAAGGTTTTGTAGACCTAATGTTATCAAGAGGTCAAAGATTAGAAAACATATCAATATGGATGGGTCATTCTACATTAAGTCGGACTTGGAGAAGTTATAAAAATAAAAGAGTATATCATTTTTAGAAAAGTAATCTTGATCCTATTAAAACCAATCTACATAATTCATTGTTTCGAGGCCCTGTAGCTTGTCGTCCACGAATTGGTACTCGTTCTATTTTCTACGATCCGCAATTTTGTATAGCACTAATCAAGCTTTTTATATAAGACTTCAACCTCTTCAATAATTTTTACCATAAACAAGCAAACACAATCTTTGTTTAAGTTTTTTTACTGTTTTTTTTCCCCCAGGAAAACGTCATTAAATAATGAAGTTTCCTTGGTGATTTATCCAATCAACCACCCATTGAGCAACCTCATGCAAAGCAAGATTGGTTGTATCGAGAATTTTTACATTCGCAACCTCTTCATAGCTTCTAAGAGTAGATAGTCGGGTAAAATCCATAATACCGGCAGCATATTCTTGGATAACATGCGGAGTCCATTGTGGATCTTGGTGATGCATACGAAGCCAAGCAAGCAGGCATCTTTGCCATCGCTCAATAATTTCTGTAGCCACTTCTCGGTGGATTCTTGGCGCCATTTTTTGTCAGCGCCATCGGGTACACCGATGTCATCAAAATCATAAACGGCGATACCATCTCCCAACAGCTCTTTCAAATAAGGCATAACTGCCGTTTTACCGCTGCCACTGGCACCACCTATAAAGTATAATCTCATAAAACCTTCCTAGTCTTGTCGGCTGGAACATTTACCTAGTTCAAAAATATTTTAAATTCTCTTCAAACTTTTTTATCATAAAAGGTCTAAAACGTGAGTCTTTTTATTTATATTTTACTACTAAGTAAATTGGCTTATTGTCGGTTTTTTTTATTTTTTTAAAGCCTCAATACACATGAAAGTTGGAATTTTAGAATACCTTTCAAATTTCGCCGGATCTTTTTCTTTAAGCGCCACAATTGGTTTTGTATCAAACATATGTTTTATTACAAATCCAGCATTAGTTAAAGGATTAATCATTTCTTCAAAAGAGCGATAGTAATCTGGGACAATCACAGGCTCTTCATTAAATCCTCTCCATGTTGCTTCAACATATTGAACCCCAAATGCTGATTCAGGTTTATACCATAAGTAAGCACCCAGTGGATGTTGGACCGTGAAAACAAGTCGTCCATCTTTTTTTAAAACTCGAAAGAACTCTTGTAGCGGAATAGACCAGTCTTTTACATAATCAATGGCCAAAGATGATGCAACAATATCAAATTCATCTGATTTAAGAAAAACGAGAGGTTTTGCCATATCTGCAACAAAAAGCTTGGAATTTTCTCCGAGTCTTTTACGAGCAAGTTCAATCATTTTTGGGCTGATATCAAAACCTGTAACATTTGCTCCTTGTAAAACTAGATAACTAGAAAGTATTCCCGGGCCACATCCAGCATCAAGAATTGTTAAACCTTGAACTTGTCCTAATTGTTTGCGGATTGCAGGATGTTCAATGTATCCATTTTCTGCTTTAGTTTCCGCAATTTTTGAATAAGATTCTGCTAGTTCTTCATAAGCTTTTAGTGCAATTGGTTTTTGTTCTATCATGAAATGAAGTTTCCTTGGTTAACAGTAAGTGAATCCCCGAAATTTACTTAGTAAATTGTTTTGATTATCATACAAATAACCCAATTTACCAAGGAAAAGTATGTTCAACTATACCTATCATGCCTCAATCCAAAGTGGATTAAAAATGATTTATCCTAAAGAATCAACTCATGGCAAATATGTCTACGCAACTGACTACATTGGAATCGCAGCCGCTTACCTAGGTAGATGGAATGATTTTGATTTTGCTCAAGGTATTAAAGACGAGAAATTATATTTAGTCGAACGCTATAAGGGAGCACTAGAGAAAATCTATCGCGGAGAACAAGGTTCTATTTATAAGATCTCAAGAAATGGCTTCCTTGAAGGCAAGACTCCCTTTACAGGAGAAATAGTTAATCCAAATGAAGTAGACGTTATTGAAGAAATTAAAATCACAGATAGTTATGAATATTTAAAAGATTTATTTGATAAAAATGAACTCGATTTTTACGAATTTCCAAACAGACCTAAATCTATTCCCATTGATGATTCTGACATCGTTGCTAAAGCTGTAAAATTGATAAAGTCTAAACCTAACGGGACAGCTTATAAGAAGTTTATTGAACTTCATCCAAGTCTAAAAAATAGACTTGATGAGATGCTGTGATTTTTTATTGAAGATAAAGCTAAAATTGCAACCAAGGAAACTTCATTGGCACTGCTCTGATCTGCAAATCAAAATTCCTTAAATTTTATTCTCGTATCGGAGTTAATGTTTTACCTAATTTATTTTTTTGTCATCATCCAAATCTGAACCAATCCATGCATGAAAAACCATGAATTATGATGAAACAAGATGAAATACCAAAAAGGAAAAATCTTTGTTGTTACCCACAGTTAGTTAATATCATTAAACTTTTAAAAACGTAGGCACGATGCCAGTCTGCCCGACATTTTCCTAAGCGAACCAGCGACCAAAAAATCGTTCTAAAATATTAAAAACACATAATCATAATTGCGGTTCGCCCAACATCTTGAGTGAGGTGCAGTCAAGGTGGCGAACCACAGTAACAAATTATTTATTTAAATCTTTTTTCTCTTTAACTTTTTTTCAAAATATTCACATTCATTCAATGACTATCCCTTAGGACATTTCAAATATTTTTAATTTGCGACATTAGTTTAGAAAAAACAAATATATGATTAGTCTTCGAGGATACACATTACCTCATCAAAATCCCCTAGTGCGATATTGTTTTTAAATATTTTAATCGAAGGATTTTGATATGGAGTTTTGTCTATCTCATAGAAAAACCTATCATTTGTAGCATAATCAGATAATTCAAGTTCTCCTTTGCTGGAGATTGCACCATCAAAATTGATAAGATCTTCTGCTTCAAAATCAATAACTGAAGATATCCTAAAAGGACTAGAATATCCATGTGCATCCGAAAGTAGTAAAGAAAAAGTACCATCCATGTTTGTATAAACACTAAACCCTGTAGATAGTGATGGATTATTTATAGAATTTTTACAGTTAATATAGGAATTTTGCTCGCTCACTCTTAGCTTTGTTTTAGGAGGATTAGTTGAATAAAGCTTGCCAACAAAAAAACGAGTTAATTCTGACGAAAATGGAGTTGATGGATCAATATCATCGTGCAGAGATTTGTAATTTCTTTCAATAAAGTAAATCATTTCATGAGTGAATAAGGCTGCCTGATTTAAAAAATCCATTTCCTGAAAATGAGCTTTATTTATTAGTAAAACACTTCTTTCGTCATTAAAATATGCAATTTGTACCAAGTGACATTCTGGTAATATTTGATAATCCCCATAGTCATTAGTTAAATCTAGGAAAGGTATATCCTCTTGATATATCAATCTTCCTCCATCAGGTTCCATAATAGGTTCACCTAAAAACAGTTTTATAAAAAATTTATTTTTCATAAACCATATATACTGAGAGAGATATTCAAAACGTCCTGAAAAGTAGTGAGTTGCTAACAATTGACTTGCCAAATCAATGGCTTCATTTTGATTTCTTGGAGTAGCTTTAATTTCAAGTCCTTTTATTTTTGCTTCATGAATATCCAAGGTCTCTAAAGTAGATGAACCATCAGCCTGCAAGCAACGAACTCCAACTCCACCTCCCGCACTACTAGTACCAGCAAAAGTGGAAATTGAAATAGATATTAAGACCAACACCCAAATAAGTTTAAGCTTCATATAATTCTCCTTGTTCTATTGTTCTCCATTAAAATGTTTCACACAATATAATTATCTGTTGATTTGAAGTTGAAATTAAGATGTTTGTAGTATAAAGTATTAAAGTAACTGCTCACCCATTATTTGCAAATTTTCCTGACATCGCAAGCCCAATTGCTTGAAGAGCCGAGTATCCTTGATATCTCATGGATTTTATATAACTGGTAATTCTTGCATA
>Ga0208957_1001479_pt1 | contig 12063 bp, 12 predicted proteins | sample RifOxyA1_FD_184029 | JGI IMG/M metagenome (GOLD analysis project Ga0208957, IMG submission 184029) | Groundwater microbial communities from Rifle, Colorado - Rifle Oxygen_injection A1 (SPAdes) | ecosystem: Environmental > Aquatic > Deep subsurface > Groundwater | place: Rifle, Colorado, United... | reverse complement strand
ACCGCCGCCACCAGTTGCAGGATACGCTGAACTGAGACCCGTATCAGTGTAGATCTGCCCTGCAGTAATCGTAGCGCTCTGAGTCGGAAGAGACTTAGTCCACCAGTTAAACTCCGGATCAGTAGTCTTCTCACTGCCCATCTTACTCAGGATTGCTGTCAGCGGCATACTCCCATTGGGATAGCGATAGAGAATTACCTCTCTCCAATTCTTCGGCCGCTGATCCGTCACCCAGTCACCATTACCTCTCATACCAAGAAAAGCCATAATCATTCCTCCAAAAAGTTTTACTTAAAATTTAACGCTACGTTTCAAAATGAAATGAAGCAAATCAAATTACACTGCAGCGCTAAACGGGGTGGCAGTATCAGAACCTGCTGGGCAGGATACTACTCCATTAACGAACCATACATCTGCGGCTACGTCAATTAACTCAATCCAATCACCTTTCTGCCCACCAGTGGTTGTACCATTAAGAGTGATGGTATCAGCATTTGCAGGTGCAGGATACATAATAGCTGCAATCGTCCCCACAAGATCTGCATCCTGATTAATCACATTACCGATGAAGTTAGTATTAGTAGTATCAGCTACTACTATTACATAATTTGAGGTATTCAGTACACTTACAATAAACTTGTACCGAGCACCAGATCCAGTAGCTTCAGGAAGGGTAAGAGTAACTAAAGCATTACCTCCTACCTCTCCCAACATACAGACTCTTCCCTCGTGAAGAATTTCTGTAATAGCCCCAGTCTCTACAAGAGTAACTACTCTGCCTGTAAGATCACAAGTTCTAGTAATCTCCGCAGCAGTCGCGGTATTGCCATCACATACGCCATTAACCTCAGCAGCAGTTGCCAGATTATTAATTTTAGCAATGGTAACCACTCCAGCATTGGTCATGGTAACATCCTGACTAAGTGCTACACTAGTCATAGTAGTACCATTACCTACAAGAATCTTAGCATCACCCTTCCCATCCAACGCAGCAGCAACTCCTGCAGTGCCCAGAAGAATGCTACCAGTGGCAAGAGTAATCTCCCCCGCAGCCACTGCCCCAATAGCGTTGAAGTTACAAGAAGTATTAGTCCCTATATTCTCATACAGGCCAGTAGTCCCAGTAACTACATCTCTATCAATAAACAGACATCCCTTAGCATATCCAGCCGTAGCATTCGCCGGAACATCTGTCCCCGTAGCATGGAGAATGTCCATATTCTTGTCTCTCATAAGAACAAGAATCTGTCCACTCGTACCAGCCAGTGTCGAAGACACAGGGGCGCCCCAAGGATTGAGGCCTAACTTAGCTAACTTCCCTAAAAGTCCCATAGACTACCTCCCTATTACACGTAAGAGGATTCAAACTCTTCCAACACCATAGCACCTGTCTGGGCACCATTGGCCTGAAGGAAGAACATGAAAGGGATAACCGTCTCACCAGCATCGAAGGAGAAAGCAGCCGTAACAGTCGGAGCATCGTCATCGATCTGATAGGTCACAGCACCATCCGCAGCTACGTCCACTCTCAACTCATGGATTCCAGCGTCGGCCCAATTATCGGTTGTATCAGTAGTTGCCGTAGCACCACCATTGAGGATGGTTTCAATCTTAATATCCCCACTGATGACATTAAGAACGGCCATCTCATCGTAATCATCCAGATTAGTCTGATAGGCCTCAGCCTTCCTAAACCCAAACGCACAATCATCAGTCCCTGCAACTGTAGCAATACTGAAACGGAGTCGAGCGAAGAACGCCCTACCGACCATATAAGCACGAGGGGCTTTAGAAGTAATCCCACCAGCAAATGCGATCTCTCTACCATCATTATCAGTCTGGTCCCCAGCCACTGAGCATCCAGTAGCTGCCAACGCACCCAGTCCGATAATAGTTTGAGTCCCTTTCGCTACATACTCAAACGAGTTAGACTCAAACTTAGCTACATTCGCAGTATCAGCAGTCCCGCTGGGAAGTGCAGTGGTGGCATTAATCACCTGACAGATTGGCTGAACATTAAACGTCTCCAGACAATACTTGTCACCATTCCCAGCCTTAATGGCCCCTGTCACCTTAACATCACCTTTCATAAGGTTATCAATAAACTGTCCTTCACCTGCCATAACTCTACCCCCAAATGTTAATCATTAATAAGATCATCAATTTCACTTTGCAGCCCACTACTGGGCTTCCCTGGACCCTTTGCACCTTGACTCCCACCAGGTAAGGATGGCTTAGGTTTGGTAGCAGCTACTTTCTCTGCATCTACTACTTCGTCTTTCAACTGAAGTGCCTCCTTAACTCTAATAGCCGCCTCATTCAGCACCTGACTAATACTCCAATCTGCATGCTCGGCTGCCACAGCATTAGCTGTATGACTTACAAAGGGTTTAACTCTTTTCAACTCTGGATGAGCCCCATAAAATTCCGTAGCTACATCCTTAAGAGTTGCCTGACGCTGGACAAATGTGCCTACTACTTGAGGAATGTTAGTTAATGTCCTCTGTACTGTATCCTCTCTTACAGCACTCATAGCGGATTTGAAGAATTCTACAAACTTATCCTTACTCTCCATAATCCCGTCAAAGTCTACAGTTTCCAGTAAACTGTCCAACGATGGGATTTCAATCTGAGAAGTCTTAACATGAGCAACTGCCGATTCAGGTTTAACTTCTGGTGCTGGAGTAGCTACCCCTCCTGATAACTTATTCACCAGTTCGGTCAACGCAGCAATTTGTGCATCTCTGGGATCCACCTCACTGGTGGGTGTATCAAGAACAGCCGGTACTTCAGCCTGTACAACTACCTCACTAGTAACTTCCTTAGCAGGCTCTTCGCCCGAAGGCTTTACCTCTGCAGGGGTATCTAATGAAGGGATAACTTCAGAAACATCAGTAGTAGGAGTATCCGGAATCACTACATCACTGATAAAATCTTGCAACTCATCCATGGATACTTCAGGAGCTTCATTTACTACATTACCATTCTCATCAATCTTCATCTTGGGCCTCATTAGTTGAAGGATTAGTTAAATCTGCCAACCTATTGTCTAACAGATTTTGAAATATATCTTGACACAATCTGGCGAAGTGAATCCCACCTTGAGTCTTTATGTAACTTTTTGAATCAGAGAGTTCTAAGAAATCCCTCATCTGCTCAATCCTAATGTTAAGTTCTCCTAAGAAATCTCTATAAACAGTACCTTCCATGAACATCTTTAAGGTCTCAGGAGAACTAACCGGCTTATAATCTTTACTAAACTTCATCTCATCACTCACTGCATACCTCCAGCCATTTGATTAATCGGGATAATATTCCCAGCTTGTGCCTGCTGCCTTACTACTTCATCAGGCATGGATTGCTGCTGAATCTCCCCACCTCTCCTCACAAAGTCATTAACATTCTTCGCCCCTGCTATGCGTGCAATATGCTGGAAGATTCGTACTACGTCAAACTTCTGGGCGAGCTCAGGATTATTTCCCAGGATCTGGTAGAGTTGTACCCAAGTCTGTGCGTCTCCACCAGGGAGAGATCCTCCATCTTTTACAATAACACTGTAGTCAATATCTACATCCTGTGGAGATACGGAGATTCTACCACGGTCAATAGATTGACCATACTCTGCCATGAGCACCTCTTGCCAATCCCCACTAAGTTTAATGAACGCTTCGCTTGACATCATCTGCTTATTGTGAATCCCGAAGAAGTGCCCGAGATCCTGCATCCCTTGCATCCCCACCACTTTAGCAATCCTCTCAAGACGATTAACTCCACCTGCTCTAGTACCTTGAAACTCTGCGCCAGTCAATCTTTCAGGGCCTCCAGTACGAAGTGATCCCTGCATACTGGCATCTGCACCACTTATACGATCCATCCACTGAACGATCCAAGTAGAGTCCGCAACATTACCCCTCGTCACATCATTGATTCCAAGTTGCATTGCTACATCTTTAACTCCCTTTCCCCATGCAGGGCGTCGGAGTCTAATCAACTTACCAGGTTCTGGATTCTTAAGATCATTACTATTGACTAAGTAAGGATCGTATATGATCATATCATTAATTGCCTTACGCACATTAGCAATATGACTGTTAAACATGAAGTCAAGAACTCCCTGCATACCGTATAAGATTTCAATCCGACTAATAGGTGCTAATGAGTATCCATCATAATCTGGGGCAATTACACTGACCGGGAACTTATTATGATCCAGCCCCGCAGGTTTCGCTTTGAGCACCACCTCATCAGCACCAAGTTCGAAGTACCACAACTCAGGATATTCCTCATCACTCAGGCCCCAGTCTTTAGGAATCATCCTAACAAACATTTTCAACCTATCCACACCTGTAGTAAGATTACTAGCAAATCCATCTACAGTTGAAGTCATCCCACTTTTAGTATTCCTACCTGAGTTATCACTAGGGAAGATACAACTTCTCCTCCCCTGCAATCCCTTCAGATACTTAACATTAAACATTTCAGGATCATTCTTCTCCTCACCAAGAAGGGCCATATAGTTAGTCTTATTAACCCAGCCATTATACTCTCCAGCTTGAGGAGAATGGATAGGTACTGTTATATCTGGGAGGTAGAGGTAGGGGTCAATATTCTCAAGAGCATTACCTTCAAAAAGAAGTTGGTTGTCCATAGTGAGAATTTGTTCACTAGCGCCAAATCCAAAAAATCCCCTACTTTTCTGCTTAACAGTCTTCTTCCCATACTCGGAAGTCCAAGTAGGGGTTACTACTCCAAATCCATAAGCAAAGGAATCCCTAGCTTGAGTGTGCAGATTAAGCCCCACCTTATTCTTAATACATTGAAGTGCTATTACTTTTTCAAGTAATATAGCACCTATCACATCTTTAGGCCCAGTACCTTCATACCGAAAGATGGGGTCTTGAAGGAAGGCTGCTACGTAGAATGACAGAAGAGTCTCCAACACTGTGTAGGAGTAAGGGAAGACTATACTAGTAGGCCTGCGTGAATCCTTCTCCTTAACCAACCTCTCACTCTCATCCACAGGAATGTATGCGCTAAGGGTAAAGTCTATGGAGTTCCACGCAGCGTGCCTACCACTCATCACCCTAGCACTAGCCTGCGCCCTCTGTAGAAGTTCACTTTTAATGCGATTATGTAAGGTTGATCCAGGACGCAGGTCTATACCCTCAGGATAATCGTAATCAAACTTATCATTAAATGAGATGGTGCTTTGAGTGTTACCCTGAATGCTGATTGCCATTCCTAATCTCCAAATGCTCTGTTGATTTAATCAACACAGCGATTAAATTAATAGTCCCATCTCCTCAAAGTCCATCTCACTATCACAACTCAACGAATCAAACTCATCTTCAGGAGGTTCCTCATTAGTGCTGTCTGAAGGATCAAAGTACACTCCATGCTTTTCCATTATAAACGTATGATATGCAAGACAGTCCATTACGTCCCAGAGTTTACTCTTAGGGAATCCGAGAAGTTGTCCTTCAAGTTTTGCACAATTACTAGGATTATGATATATATATCCAAGACGATACGACGGAGCCATTGTGGCAATTCTGGCAGCTTTCCCACTTTCTCCCACCCCTTTACGTGCATTAAGTTCTACGAGTATAGGATGCATGTTTCTAGTCCTGCACTCATTATGAATTGGTTGGATGATGAACTCGTTAAGGCCTGTTATCTCATAACCCATTAGGAAGGAATTAAAGTGAGAGACTTGTCTAAACATCTCCTCATATAATTGGTCAGGGTAGAACTTCTCACTGACAATATCCCTCACGAAGATCTTACCACTATTGCGATGTACCGCTACGGTTATCACTGCACTATCCGCAGACTGGAGCTTAACAGTTTTGGCAGGATCTATTATGGTCATGTGAAGCATGTCGTAAGTACGGAGCTCTTCAACAGTTCTATCTTTACCAGTTACCTTAATCTTATCCCCACAATCTTCAAAGTATTTGAAGTACTCTTGCTTGAAGACTGCATCTTCAGTAGCAATAGGAATGTTCATCCTCTCCATGTAAAATGAGTCTAGGGTTCCAAGACGGCGGTGCTCATCAACCTCCTCCATAATCTCAGCATCTGTCATATAATTAGTATCATATGACTTATAGTTGGAGTCGCATATGGATAGTTGAACACTTGCCCAGTTGGGGGACTCTATTAAATCTACAAGTAAGGAATCCTCATGCTTGATGGTATCAATGTAGATGAATATAGTCTCAGCCCCGTAACGAGATTCTGTCTTCATAAGATCAGACCAGAACCACTCCTTTAACTTCTTCCTATTTTCCTCACTCCTAATCTCATCCTTATTCTCAAGATCGTCAATGATCACCAGGTCGGGACGAAAGTTATTCCAGTTAAGTCCACGAACCTGCTGACCAGCACCACGGGGAAGGACAAAGGTAGATCCATAAGCGACCCATGCTGCTTTGGAGAATGTCTCATCCATCCCTCCCTGAGTATCAATAGCATCTTTGATATTCCCGAAGAGGTGCCTAACTTGCTGATTTGAGATCAAATCACGTTTGATATTCTCAGTCTGCATCTCAGCACTAGTCGCACTATTACCAAGGTATACGATGAAATTAGCCATGCGAAATAGTATTGCCCTCATCGCTATCGCTTTAGCTATAGAGGTCTTGCCAATCCCCCGAGGTGCAGCTATCGCTATCTTCTTATACCCCGCGTTAATAAGATCAAAGATCTGCTGATGGAGTGTTGAGAAGTCTGACGTGAAGATGTCAGGGAATAATGCTCCACAACAGACTTTGATATCTGTTATGCAGAATGCTAAGACTTCATCTAAGTTATTTTCATCAGTCATAAATCACGATCATCTCTTCGTGGGTTGATATGTTAATTTAATCCACTATCGCTTATAAAGTAAACAACTTCGACATCATAGGTATTTGCTGCCATAGCGAGGTTTAGCCGGTGACTAGTATCGACTGTATAAGTCCTAACTTGTGGGGAACCATTAACGGTCAACGCTTGCGTAACGACCGTTTCAGGGCTGGCCCCGTCAGCAGCAAAAACTACTAAATCAAAAAACCTATTAGTACCCTCCTCCCCCCATACATAGGCAATTCCTCCCCGTAAGTTTGACCCTGGGGTGATTGGCTCAGTCGTTGAAAGGGAATGGTAACGAGATCCCTGATACGGAGCATTGTGAACTGCGTCGCCGGCAGTCGAAAATCTAAGAGGAACACCCATTTGGAAATACCCAGACGATCCTCCATAGAATGTTCCTGTGTTGTAAATATCCCGGTTATCGTGGAAGTCTCCGGTGATTGTAGCAGTTCCCTTTTTAGTCCCTACTGTAGCCGACTGGAAATTATTCCCTATGAGATAGGGGTTTTCGCAGGTGTCAGTCCCACTTTCTAACAGTTCCAACCCCACAGGTGGGACGTTAGTATTACCAGCATTGGCATTGAGCGTTCCGGCAATTGTGGCTTTTCCGGTGATTGTGATTGTGTTGGTATTAAGCAAGTTGCCAGTTTTGCGCATCAGCAATACATTGGCCGTTTGCGCCCCGTCAGCGCCTGCAACATCGCTGATCCCCACAACAACTCCTGTGCCTCCAGCACTACCTACCAAAACATCGAGGGGGAATATTTTGTCCAGATCGGTGCCAGTTGTTACAGACAGGTAATAGTAATCCTGAGTGGCAGGATACCCCTCATTACCTATTGCCGTAATGTGGTCTCCATAGACCGAAATTCCATCCCCGCTATCGGTCGTTAGTCCGACTAAATTTGCATCTTGAAATACATTCCCCTGCAACAGTATCTCGTTGTAGGTATCCCCCCAAGATCCTATTGCTCCAGATGATGGATAGATGGATATTGCTCCGTATCCGGAAACTTGAGATTTATTATTTAGAAATCTCAAGTTTCTGACTTGATCAGCCCTAACTAAGAAAGGGCTTTTCCCGGTGAATAGTGCAGTATTATTAGAAAATGTCGCCCCTTCCCTGAGCGAAGTGAATCCAGAATAACGAAACCCAAAAATATTGTACCTGCTGACATTATCATGGATGTTGTTGTTGATTCCCCCATCTTCCACGGCTTGATAGCAAAATTCAGCGTCATTATGGGCAATTTCGACCTTCTTTACTCCCCCACCGTTAAGGTTAAACGCGGCTGCTCCAGTACAATACTTGGCGTAATTATTATACATCCCGCCACCAATGGCGTAACTCTTGTACTGCCACCCCTCGTGAAACAATCCTTCGAGTCGTGTGTTGGAGATAATACAATTTTTCGCAAATCTAATAGTGCCCGCCCTAACATACTGCGTTGCATTACTATAGGTATCAACAGTATCGTTTGTTGATACTGTAATACCTTCTATCATATTGTTTTCGGTGTAGATGTAGGACTCCTCATCGTCCCCGCCAGAATCTACTGCATCATCATCCCCGATCAGGAAGATGGTCTGAAAATTCGTTGTCCCGTCCGGATCATAGATCAAATGTCCATTGCCACTGACTCCAGTATTATCCTCATCAATTTTCAGACAATAAAAAACTGCGGCATCGAAATTCGAAACTGTGTAATCCTGAAGGTGAAATGTATCGTTGATGATAATGCTATTCCCGGTCAACTCTGCGTCATCAATTGCCGCCTGAATTGCAGCACGATTCGCGGTCTTAACCTCACTCGTAGAGGTATCCTTGGTAGCCCCAAACCAGAGGACATTCAACGGTCCGCTGTAATTCCACACCCATGCCTCAGACCCATCTCCACCAGTAGGCACGATGATTGACCCACCGTTGTCCACATAGGCGCCGGGGACAGCTCCTGACGTCCAGTTATATATTGGAGGATTTGTATCTCCTACTACGTAGTACCCAAGAGGCTGGACACTCTTAGTGATTGTAGTAATAGTCCAAGTCCTACTTCGAAGATCAGTTACTAGATCAATAGTATTGGTAAGTCCTAATACGTTTGAAGTTACAATTGTCCCAGTGGTATAAAGATTCTTGACTGTATTAGTCCAATCAGTACCTACATTGAAGGCACTAACATTATCTACACTGAGTAATAGTAAAATAATTGCTATGTTTATTTTTGAAACGAAGCATTTCCAATTCATCTTAACCTCCAATTAAAAGTTCCAAGTCCCAAACATTCCACAAATTACCCACTGTCCAGCCCCAGCCACTTCCAATTCAAGGAAGGCTGCCTTAGCCTCACTCTCAGTATTGGTTAGCGAAGATGCAGCACCACCATTAGCAATGGCATCAGTACCTCCGGCTATTACTGAGAGATCCCCAGTGCCGAGTTTATGCACTCGGATCCAACTTCCTGCATGTGCAGAGGTTACTTCAGGCAGAGTTAGGTTTACTGTAGAGGCAGAGTTATTAACATAAACCTGATTCAGCCCCCCAATGGCCACACTCCCTGAAACGTTAAAAGAGTCAACCTGTCTTGAGAAATCTCCACCTACAAGATCTGCCAGGCTATTAACAAGGGCGGCGATATCCCTAATATTCGCAGGCCAGTCTACGATAGGATCTGAATCAGTTGGAAGTGTTGCATCTACTGTCATAAGTATTACCTCTTAAGTATAGAAGTTAGGAGCTTTTGCTTTTGTCGCTATGTTAGTTGATTGGTAATGTAAGTCTACATAATGAAGAAATGGTACCTGATCCAATGTATCTGCTACATCAGTTGGATCTCTAAATGCTCGGTTCAATTATGTTAGAATCTATCTGAGTAGCTGATGGGGATACTGCAGATAGTTGAACTTCTGATATAAGATGTTGATATTGTGTGCCGCTTGCTGTCGCTGTTACTGAAGTTATGAAGGATGCAGGAAAAGCCGCTTGATTATGCCCTTTAGCATAACTTACTTCAAATTGCCACTTAACATCTCCAGGAACTCCAGCAGGCCCACCACTATCAACAACATTTTGTGCCCAGTGTGTGTGAATAAAACAATCACTATCTGGAACATAGTCATGTGGGATATGATAAGTTATAAATACCTCATTCATTACAGCGTTACTAAATGAGAATTGTCTTAATGAGTCTCTAAATACTGCTAATGTAGGATCATTAGCTCCGGGAGATATTATCTTTACTTCTCCAAGTATGTCTCTAAACCCAAAAGTTGGAGTTGTAGTATCTACCTTTATACCCTGACCAGTGGTCTTAGGAAGTACAGGTATATCATGAATCTTTATAACCCCTTTAGTAGCATGGCTAGTAGAATGTAGCTCAAGATTATCACTAGCTTCAGTACCTCCATAGCCTATCTGCCCTCCAGCCCTACCTGCCAGTAAGAAGTACCCAGTTAAAGAGGTACTAAGATCTCCTAGCAGCGCCATATGAGTAGGATCAGTCCCTGCAACACCTTTAACAGGGGATTGGAACTCTGCTGCTTCTGGAAACTCAGTATCATCATAACCAAAAGCGTCTACTACAGAACCAATCCTGATAAATTTATCAGCCATTTTCAGACCTCAATTATCATCATAACTCCGGAAGTTGCTTCGTCACCTTTTACGTACAACTTATACCTCTTCTCAGGAGAGTTCATAAAGTACTTAATCTTAGAATCATAAGCATCGGCAGCCTTACCTTTGAAGATAATAGTACCAGTAGCACTACCTAGACGTACAGTAAGTACATCATTCTGTGCGGCTGGGATCATCTGAATAGATCTAATGTTGAGGCCGTTAGGAACGTCCTGAGTAAGACCACTCCCACTAGTAACATCCCAAGCAGTTGCCCCGTCAAATGTTACATTGATAAAGTTACCATTCTTGCTAATTGTAAGTGCCATTGGATACTCCTATTAATTTAATCTCATTGAGTGACCTAGACGACTAAGGCCTCTGTAAATCACACCACTTAATTCTGCAAGTATTGTTAGTAACCCGTAGCTAACACCTAAAGCAGATCGTTCAGTTAAACTACTTCCAGGTGTAGGATAACTCCCATTACTAACTATCGCCATATAATCAAGAGCCATAGCCGAACCATCTAAGAATTGGTGAAGCTTTTAGGTTAAAGAATCCAGTCTGAACTATGGGAATCTCAACAATGGGTAGGATCTCAACTGGAGCATTATCCATTAAGTATTGAGTATTGATTATATCTATATGCTTAATGATAGCCTCGTTAAGTCGAGCCTCCATAGCAACACTTTTAATCTTTTGAATTTCTAACCCCTTCTCCCTAAGGCACCTTAACATATAGTGATTTAGCTCGGCATGAGGATATCCAGTGAATCCAGTAGTACCACCATCCTTGGCGAATTCCTTACCTTGAGCCATCTCCATAAACACTTCAAGAATTACAGCATCTGCAACATTAGTATCAATATGAAGAGCTTTAGCCTGATTATGTAACCAAGTTAAGGTTTCTTCAAGAGATGCTTTCTCTGAATAGGGTGCGTAAAGTTCTGCAAAGTTAGATATCATCATATCCGTAATGCCTTACGTTGAGTTACGCCAGCAATAGATGTGAAACAAGCCGCTACTGTCCCAGAGCTTGCCCCTGCATCGGTAAATAATTCAGCGTCCCCGGTTGCCTCGGTTATTAATAATTTGTTTACTAAAGCGCGGACAAGAAAGTCTAGGTCAGATCCAGCAGCCTCTAGGGCTGCTTTGATGTCTGCCGTTGTAGGAAGCGCACCGATCTCTGTATCGATATACCCCGCAATCGTTGCCTGGTTGGCGGCGGTGGCCATATCAGGTATCGCGGAAAAACTAGATCCGTTTTCAGTATCCAGCATTGCCCCATCTGTACCGCGCATATCGCTGTTGGTGGTGCATGTGTCTACTATGGATACGTTTGGGATGGTAACTCCAGAGTGAACTACTGGAGAGAGTACAATGCCCACGGCCTGGGTGATGTTAGTGGGCGTGGCCAGGCCACTCTGAATCGCTGTAACCGCCGTTGCGTTGGGGGCGTCTACCAGGTCCACTTTGGGGGCGGTTGCCTGGACATCGAAACCAATCAATTCGATCTCCAGAGGTAAAACTGCAACCCCGGCAGCAGTAAGATAAATTACCAATGATTTACAGGTGTTGGTCCCAAAGTGGAC
>Ga0208957_1001475_pt1 | contig 12091 bp, 14 predicted proteins | sample RifOxyA1_FD_184029 | JGI IMG/M metagenome (GOLD analysis project Ga0208957, IMG submission 184029) | Groundwater microbial communities from Rifle, Colorado - Rifle Oxygen_injection A1 (SPAdes) | ecosystem: Environmental > Aquatic > Deep subsurface > Groundwater | place: Rifle, Colorado, United... | reverse complement strand
AAGCAGCAGTTCACCCGCACCCAGGCTTTCCATTTTCTTTGCCCACTCGACCGCGTCCAGCCCGGTGGCCGTGCGACCGCCGTGGGTGAAGATTTCCCAGTGATCGCCGGCGCGCTTGGCGTCGATCGCCACCACGATGCACTGGCTGCCGTAACGGTCGGCCGCATCCTTCACCAGTTGCGGGTTAGTGACCGCGGAGGTATTGATGCTGACCTTGTCGGCACCGGCGTTGAGCAGGCGCTGTATGTCCCCGACTGCGCGCACGCCGCCACCGACCGTCAGCGGAATGAACACTTCCGAAGCGACCGCCTCGATGATGTGCAGGATCAGGTCCCGATTGTCGGACGATGCAGTGATGTCGAGAAAGGTCAGTTCGTCGGCGCCCGCCTCGTTATAACGGCGGGCGATTTCGACCGGGTCGCCGGCATCCTTCAACTCGACGAAATTGACGCCCTTGACCACGCGGCCATTGGTGACGTCGAGACAGGGAATGATGCGCTTTGCCAGCATGGTCAGTCGCTCTGGTCAGACTCCGAACACGCCGCCAGCCAGTTCATCGGCGAGCTTCTGCGCCTCGGCGAAGTCGAGCGTACCCTGGTAGATCGCACGTCCGGTGATCGCGCCGATAATGCCGTCCTTGGCCACGGCGGAGAGAGCCCGGACGTCGTCGAGGTTGGCCACGCCGCCGCTGGCGATGACCGGAATCGACAGCGCCTGCGCCAGCCGCTGGGTGGCATCCACGTTCACGCCAGTGAGCATGCCGTCGCGCCCGATGTCGGTATAGATGACGGCCTCGACGCCGTAGCCCTCGAAACGCTTGGCCAGATCGATCACGTCGTGGCCGGTGATCTTGGACCAGCCTTCGACGGCAATCTTGCCATCCTTGGCATCCAGCCCGACCATCACGTGCCCGGGGAAAGCATCGCAGGCCTCGTGCAGGAAACCGGGATTTTTCACCGCGGCGGTACCGATGATGACGTAGCGCACACCATCGTCGAGATAGCGCTCGATGGTGGCGAGGTCACGAATGCCGCCGCCGAGTTGCACCGGCATCTCATCGCCCACCGCAGCGACGATCGAACGAATCGCCGCATCGTTGACCGGCTTGCCGGCAAATGCGCCGTTCAGGTCGACCAGATGCAGACGCCGCGCACCCAGCTCCTTCCAGTGGCGTGCCGTGGCAGCCGGGTCTTCGGAAAACACGGTGGCCTTGTCCATTTCGCCTTGTTCCAGGCGCACGCAGTGGCCGTCTTTCAGGTCGATCGCAGGAATAATTAACATGGCTGATCAGCAGGGTCGTACGGAAGAAAATTAGGCGCAGGCTGCGCCGGACATATCGCAGGCGGTATCGCGCTCGCCCGGATTCCAGGTTACAAAATTGCCCAGTAGCGTCAAGCCATCATTCTGGCTTTTTTCCGGATGAAACTGGACTGCAAAGATGTTCTCCGACGCCACCGCGCAGGTAAACGGAAACGGGTAGTGCGAGAACCCCGCGATCACATCGGGCGCGGTCGGCTGCACAAAATAGCTGTGGACGAAATAGAAACGCGCGCCCTCCTCGATCCCCACCCACAAGGGATGCGGCATCGCCTGATGGACATTGTTCCAGCCCATGTGCGGGACCTTGAGCTTGTTGCCGGCATCGTCATGCATCGCCTCGTGCGGGAATCGCTGCACCGTGCCCGGCAGGACGCCAAGGCAGGCGGTATCGCCTTCCTCGCTATGCTCGAACAGCACCTGCATCCCCATACAGATGCCCAGAAAAGGTTTGCTGCGGGCGGCGTCGACGATCGTCTGGCGCAGACCGCGCGCATCGATCTCGCGCATGCAGTCGGGCGCCGCGCCCTGCCCGGGAAACACCACGCGTCCGGCTGCCGCGATCACCGCCGGATCGGACGTCACCGCCACGCTGGCCGACGGCGCGACGTGCTCGATGGCCTTGGACACCGAACGCAGGTTACCCATGCCATAGTCGATGACGGCGATATCGACGCTCACTGCCCAAGCTCCAGGATTCGCGTCGCGGTCATAGTGCGCCTTTTGTCGAAGGCAGTACGTCGCCCATGCGTGCATCGGCTTCCATCGCCATCCGCAGCGCACGGCCGAAGGCCTTGAAGATGGTCTCGGCCTGATGGTGTGCGTTGATCCCGCGCAGGTTGTCGATGTGCAGCGTGACACCCGCGTGGTTGATGAAGCCGCGGAAGAACTCGAGGAACAGGTCGACGTCGAATTCGCCGATGCGCGCACGCGTGTAGTCGACGTGGTATTCCAGCCCCGGCCGGCCGGACAGATCGATCACCACGCGCGAGAGCGCTTCATCCAGCGGCACGTAGGCATGGCCGTAGCGGCGGATGCCCTTCTTGTCGCCGAGCGCCTGGGCGAAGGCCTGCCCCAGGGTGATGCCCGTATCTTCCACCGTGTGGTGGGCATCGATATGCAGGTCGCCTTTGGCCTGGATATCCAGGTCGATCAGGCCATGGCGCGCGATCTGGTCGAGCATGTGATCGAGAAACGGCACCCCGGTATCGAGTTTGGATACGCCCGTACCGTCGAGATTGAGACTGACCGCGATCTGGGTTTCGAGGGTATTGCGAGTGACTTGTGCGGTGCGCATGGCGTCGAAAAATAAGGCTGTAGAAGAATTCTAGCAGTTCACAATGGCTTTCAACGCGGCAAGCAGTGCGTCGCATTGCGAATCGGTGCCGATCGTGATGCGCAAAAACGGCGCAATACGGGCCGGGTTCCGGAAATGCCGCACGATGATGCTGCGCTCACGCAGTGCGGCAGCCAATGCTGCGCCGTCCTGGGCAGGATGGCGAGCGAAGATGAAGTTGGCAGCCGAGGGCAGTATGTCGAAGCCCAGGGCTTCCATGCTGGCCACCAGCCGGGTACGCGTCGTCACCACTTTGGCGCAAATGGCCTCGAAATAGGCGTGGTCTTCCATCGAAGCCAAGGCCCCTGCCTGGGCGAAGCGGTCGAGCGGATAGGAATTGAAGCTGTCCTTTACCCGGTTGAGCGCCTCGATCAGATGCGGCTGGCCGATGGCATAGCCGACGCGCAGACCAGCCAGGGCATGTGATTTGGACAGGGTGCGGACGACTAGCAGCTGCGGATAACGCGCCACCAGGCCCACCGCCGACTCGCCGCCGAAGTCGATGTAGGCTTCGTCGATTACCACCACCGAGTCCGGATTGCCTGCCAGCAGACGCTCGATCTCGCCCAGCGCCAGCAATCGCCCGGTAGGGGCGTTGGGATTGGGGAAAATCACCCCGCCGTTGGGCGAGAGATAATCGTCGACCCTGATCTCGAACGATTCCGTCAGCGGAATCTGCCGGTAGGCGATCTCATACAGCCCGCAATACACGGGATAGAAGCTATAGCTGATGTCGGGAAACAGGATCGGCTGGCCGTGCTTCAGCAGCGCCATGAACGCATGCGCCAGCACCTCGTCGGAACCGTTGCCGACGAACACCTGGTCGGCCGCCACGCCATGATAGGCCGCGATGCCGGCTCGAAGCCGGTCCGAGCCCGGGTCGGGATAGAGACGCAGCGTGTCGGCCGCTTCCGCGCGCACGGCGTCGAGCACCTTCGGACTGGGGCCGTAGGGATTCTCGTTTGTGTTGAGCTTGACCAGATTGGCCAGCTTGGGCTGCTCGCCCGGCACATAGGGCGTCAGGCCGTGCACCACGGCGCTCCAATAACGACTCATGGAAACAGCAGGCTCATTTATGGACCAGACGATACTCGGCCGAACGTGCGTGCGCCTGCAGGCCTTCGCCGTAGGCGAGCGTCGCGGCGATTTTGCCCAGTGTCTGCGCGCCGGCCTGCGACACATGGATCAGGCTGCTGCGTTTCTGGAAGTCGTACACGCCCAGCGGCGACGAGAAGCGCGCGGTGCGCGAAGTCGGCAGCACGTGGTTGGGCCCGGCACAGTAATCGCCCAGCGCCTCGCAGGTGTTCTTGCCCATGAAGATCGCGCCGGCATGGCGCAGCTGGGGCAGCAGTGCATCGGGATCGGTCACCGAGAGCTCCAGGTGTTCCGGCGCGATCGTATTCGAAATCGCCACCGCGTCGTCGAGGTCGCGCGTCTTGATCAGCGCCCCACGGTTGGTGAGCGAGGTGCGGATCACGTCGCTACGCGGCATTTCTTCGATCAGCTTGTCGATTGCCGCAGCGACGGCATCGAGGTAAGCCGCATCCGGCGACAGCAGGATCGACTGCGCCATCTCGTCGTGTTCGGCCTGCGAGAACAGATCCATCGCGACCCATTCCGGCGGCGTGTTGCCGTCGGCGATGACGAGGATTTCGGACGGGCCGGCGATCATGTCGATGCCCACCGTACCGAACACGCGGCGCTTGGCAGCCGCCACGTAGGCATTGCCGGGACCGACGATCTTGTCGACCTGCGGCACGGTTTGCGTACCGTAGGCCAGCGCCGCCACCGCCTGCGCGCCGCCGATGGTGAACACGCGGTCGACCCCGGCGATCGCGGCGGCGGCCAGCACCAGCTGGTTGTGCTCGCCGCCGGGGGTCGGGACCACCATGATGAGTTCGCCGACGCCTGCCACCTTGGCCGGAATCGCGTTCATCAGCACCGACGACGGATAGGCAGCCTTGCCGCCCGGCACATACAGTCCGACGCGATCGAGCGGCGTGACTTTCTGTCCCAGTACGGTGCCGTCATCCTCGGTATACGTCCACGAACCCTGGATCTGCTTCTCGTGATAGCGGCGTACGCGATCCGCTGCGGCCTCCAGCGCCTGGCGCGTGTCGGCCGGCAGGGCTGCGAGCGCGGCCTGCAATTGCGCAGCATTCAGCTCCAGGCTGGCGACCGAGGCCGCCGGCAGGCGGTCGAAGCGTTCAGTATATTCGAGCACGGCCGCATCGCCCCGCGTTTTCACGTCGTGCAGTATGGTGGCGACCGTCTGCTCGATGGCGGCGTCGGCCGCATCGTCGATTTGCAACAGACGGGCAAGGCGTGCCTGGAAATCAGGCTCGGTGCTGTCGAGGCGGGTGAGGGTAACCACAGGATTCCTGCTTCACAAAAATAAGGGTGGAAGACTGGTTGGGATTGTACCGGTTTTTGGCGCCGCGCCGCGCGCGGGCGGGCCTTTCCAGATGCTGGTCATACCCATTCCGGAAATTAGACAAAGTCCAGATTGGTGTTTATCATAAGGCGCATGCATTACACGCGCGACAATATGGCCGGCCTTTTGCGCAGCCACGACATCAATCCGACCCACCAGCGGATCGAGATTGCGCACGCGCTGTTCTCACGTCAGGAACACCTCTCGGCCGATCAGGTGATGGCGATCGTCAACACCCGCCACTCCGAAACCTCCAAGGCCACGGTCTACAACACGCTCAAGCTGTTCCTGGAAAAGGGCCTGGTACGCGAGGTCATCGTCGATCCCAGCAAGGTGTTCTTCGACCCCAACACCGGCCCGCATCATCACCTTTACGAAGTCGATACCGGCAAGCTGTCCGACATCGATGCCGCGCATGTCCAGATTTCCGGCCTGCCGCCATTGCCGCCCGGCATGGTGACCGAAGGCATCGATCTGATCGTGCGCATCCGCCGCAAGGCGTAACACCCTCATTTGCCCGTCGATGAAACGGGTCCACATCGCCCCCACCCTGCTCGATGCCCAACTGGTCGTCGACGCCCTGTCCAGCCTCGGCATCGCCAGCCATATCTTCAATGCCAACGCCGCGGGTGCGCTGGGCGAGGTTCCCTTCCTGCAGGCTCAACCCGAAGTGTGGGTCGAGGACGACACCCGGGAATGCCAGGCGCGCGAGGTATTGGCGGATTTTCTGAATGTGAAGCCCGGTGCGGAAAAGATTTGCCCGCACTGCGGCGAGCGCAACCCCGGCAATTTCCTGAGCTGCTGGCAATGCGGAAGCCTGCTGCCCGACTAGAGTCTGCGCAACATCAGGACGGCTGCGGGTCTTTCTTCAAGGCGTCGAGATGCTGTTGATACTGGTGCGCAAAAATCCGTTCCAGTTCATCAATCGCCTCGACGGCCGCCACGCCGTGCACCAGATGACGCGTCATCTGCGCCGAGGCCTCATGAAATATCTGATTGCGTTCCAGCATCGGGTAGGTCTGCATCAGGCGCTGGATTGCCTTGACCACATTTTCCTGCTCGGGCCGCGGAATCGGAAGCGGCTCCGTCGGGGGTGCGCTGGCGGTTTCGGCACCTTCCTTGCCCGCCAGGAACTCCGCGTAATCCAGCAAGGCCTGCTGCCGCGATTCCGACAGCGAGCGGAATAGCGACACGAGACGCTTGCTGTCGCGCATCAGCGGGTGCGCCCCTTGACCGGCCGTTTCATCGGAACGACATCGACATTGCACTGCTGAAATTTGTTTTCGACGAAGCTGATGAAGGCGTCGAGCAGCTTGCTGCGGAATTTTTCCGGTGCATACACCATGGAGAGTTCGCGCGTCAGCCTGGGCTTCAAGGGAATCGCAGCGAGCGTGCCGAGCTGGATCTCCTTGGTGACGGTGGATGCCGACATGATGGCTACGCCGAGATTAGCCTCAACGGCCCCCTTGATCGCCTCGCGGCTGCCCAATTCCATTTCGATATGCAGATCGTCCGGATTGACGCCATTGTCCTTGAAGAAGTCATCCACCACTTCGCGCGTGCCCGAACCGTGTTCGCGAGACACGTAAGGCTGCTCGGAGATGTCGTGCGCGTTCACGCTCGAACGCGAGGCCAGCGCATGATTCGGCGAACAAATCATCACCAGTTCGTCTTCGCAGCAGGCCAGCGTGGTCAGGTTGGGATTGTGAGAAGGCGCCTCGATCAGTCCGACGTCGAGCGAATGATCGGCCACTTTCGCCGCCACCGTTTCCGAATTGGCCACCGTGAGACGCGCCTGGACCTGCGGGAAACGTTCCTTGAATTCGCCCAGAATGCGCGGCAGCTGGTATTCGGCAATGGTGGTGGAGGCACCGATCATCAGGGGCCCCGTTACCTGTCCGGTCAATTCACCCACGCGCGCTTCCATCTCGCCGGTCAAAGCCAGAATGCGCTCGGCATACCCCAGTACCAGATCGCCCGCCGGGGTCAGCGAAATCTTTCCATGGCTGCGCTCGAACAAACGGGTATTGAAATGTTCTTCCAACTGCTTGACCTGAAAGGTCACCGCAGGCTGCGTCATGTACAGAATATCGGCGGCCTTGGTAAAGCTGAGCTGCTTGGCGACGGTGTAGAATACTTGTAGTCTGCGGTCGGCCATTAAATCCCGTCCTTGGGTCAGAAAAGATTTTTATTCAACCACAAACCCGTCCGTGTTGAAACCATCCCATAACCAAGCTGTTGTAACGGTTGAACTTTCCTGCGCTCTCCCCCTCCGGGCCGGTAGGGCATTGCGCCGATCGTAGTCCAGGCCGCCCCACTTGAATCGCGCGTTTTACACCATCCTGCTTGCGCAGTTCCTGTCCGCTTTGGCCGACAATGCCCTGCTGTTCGCTGCGATCGGCCTGCTGGTTTTCTCCTCGGCGCCCGAATGGTTTTCGCCGCTGCTGCAGACGGTTTTCGTCATTGCCTATATCGTGCTGGCCCCGTTGGTGGGCCCGTTCGCCGATGCTCTCCCCAAGGGGCGCGTCATGCTCATCGCCAACACGCTCAAATTCGCGGGCTGCCTGACCATGCTGGCCGGGCTGCATCCCTTGCTGGCCTATGCCATTGTCGGCATCGGTGCCGCCATGTATTCGCCTGCCAAGTACGGCATCCTCACCGAGTTGTTGCCCAGCGAGAAACTCATTGTCGCCAACAGCTGGATGGAAGGCACCACGGTCGCCGCCATCGTGCTCGGCGCCATCATTGGCGGCGCGCTCATCAACCCGCATTTCGCCGAGCGCATCCTGGCGACCGCCGGGCTCTCTGCAGCCGTCATCGCGCCCAAATTTGCCATCCTCGTCATCACCGGGCTCTACCTCGGCGCCGCGTTCGTCAACCTGTTCATCCCGCGACTGCCGATCGACCACAAACTGCCCAATCGTTCGCCGTTGTATATCCTGCATGACTTCGGACACAGTTTCCTGCTTCTATGGCGCGACCCCCTCGGCCAGGTGTCGCTCGCCGTCACCACCCTGTTCTGGGGCGTCGGCGCCACGCTGCGCCTGCTCATCATCGCCTGGGCTGCGCTCAACCTGAAATACGGCCTGGACCAGGCCACCCAGCTCACCGCCGCGTCAGCATTCGGTATTGCCATCGGCTCGATCCTGGCCGGAAAATTCGTCCGCCTGCAGCGCGCCATCAGCGTGTTGCCGGCCGGCATCCTCCTCGGCTTCGTGCCGATCGCCCTGATCTGGGTGGAAAGCCTGATCCCCGCCGTGCTCCTGCTCACCCTGGCGGGCGTGCTGGCAGGCTATTTCGTGGTGCCGATGAATGCCCTGCTGCAACACCGCGGACATCTGTTGATGGGTGCCGGCCATTCCATCGCCCAGCAGAATTTCAACGAGAACATCAGCATTCTGCTGCTGACCGGCGCCTACGCCCTGATGGTGCGTGCCGACTGGCACATCCACACCATCGTCCTGGTATTCGGCCTGTTCATCAGCACCGTGATGGCGACGGTCTGGCTACGCCATCGCCACGACGTCGTGCACTGACGGCCGGATCAGGCCTGGCCGGTACGCTCCGGCGCCTGCGATTTCACCACGCTCATCGCGCCTGCAATCAGTGAACTGAGGTCGGCCATGTTGGACGGCACGATCAAGGTGTTGCCGGTTTTGGCCAGCCCGGAAAAGGCTTCGACGTATTTCTCGGCGATCTTGAGATTCACCGCCTGGATGCCACCCGGCATTTCAATCGCGCGCGCCACACGGGCGATCGCCTCGGCATTGGCAACCGCGATCGCCTTGATCGCCTCGGCCTCGCCCATGGCGACGTTGATGGCGGCCTGCTTGTCGCCTTCGGATTGCTGAATCGCGGCTTCGCGCTCGCCGGTGGCAATATTGATCTGCTCCTGCATGCGGCCTTCCGACGAGGCAATCAGCGCACGCTTCTCGCGCTCGGCGGTGATCTGCCGCTGCATGGCGTGGAGGATGTCCTTCGGTGGCGTCAGATCCTTGATCTCGTAGCGCAGCACCTTGACGCCCCAGTTGGTCGAAGCCTCGTTCAACGCCATCACCACGCCGCGGTTGATCTCCTCGCGCTCCTCGAAGGTGCGGTCCATCTCCATGCGGCCGATCAGCGAACGCAGCGTCGTCTGCGCCAGTTGCGAAATGGCCGCGATGTAGTCGCTCGCCCCATAGGACGCCATCTTCGGGTCGGTGACCTGGAAGTACAGGATGCCGTCGACGGCAAGCTGCGTATTGTCACGTGTGATGCAGACCTGGCTCGGCACGTCGAGCGGGATTTCCTTGAGGGAGTGCTTGTAGGCGACCGTGTCGATGAACGGAATCACCAGATTGAGGCCCGGCACCAGCACCGCGTGGAACTTGCCGAGGCGCTCGACCACCCAGGCATTCTGCTGCGGCACCACGCGCACGCCCTTGGCGACGACGATGGCGATGACGATGACGATGACCAGTGCGACAACATCCATGAATTTTCCTCCCGATTAATTGCCCAGAACCAGCGTATTGCCCTTGATTGCGCGAATGATCAACGGACGCGTGCTGTCCACGCCAGCCGGCTCGGCTTCGGCATCCCATACGGCACCACGATATTTGACCTGGCCGCGATCACCCTGCCAGGACTCGACCTGGACAGTCTTGCCGATGTCCATATCCTGTGCACTGAATTCCGGTCGGTCGGTGCTGCGTTTCCATCGGCGCAACGCCAGGGTACCGACTGCACCGATCGCCGCAGCCGTCAGCAACTGCACCACCATGCCGGCGCCCAACCAGGCCGCCACGCCGGCCGCTGCAGCGGCCACTCCATAGACCAGCAGATAGAACGTGCCGCTGGCGAGTTCCACGCCCACCAGTACAGCCGCCAGAATCCACCACACCGCGTACGCCTGCATCTCGTCTCCTCACTTGTATCCACTGGGCACAATCACGGGCCGGTCCGGCAGTTCGTCCGGATTACGCTTTCCGGGCGGGAAATGCGCAGCCAGCAGCGTGCTGATCTGCCGGATGCCTTCCAGCACGCCCTGCTCGAATTCGCCCCGTCTGAAATCCGCTTCCATGGCACCGGCCACCACGCCCCAGGCTGCCGGATCCACTCGCGCGGCTATGCCGCGGTCCGCAATGATTTCGATGTCGCGGTCAGCCAGCAGCAGATACACCAGCACGCCGCTGTTGTGTTCGGTATCCCACACGCGCAGGAAGGAAAACGCCTCGAGCGCGCGCTTGCGTCCCGTCATGCCGCGCCAGACCCAGGAAGCCGGCAGACTGTTCTCGATGGCGAAACGGATTTCACCGCCATGGCGCGTTTCCGATTCCCGGATCGCCGACTCGATCGCATCGAGCGTAGTGCGCGGGAATGCGCGCCGCCATGCCCAGGGCGGCATGAACAGATGCTTGAGCCAGCGTTTGACATTCATCACCATGAGCCTGATGCGCCTCCTCCGCCAAACCCGCCGCCCCCGCCGCCCCACGAGCCGCCGCCAAACCCGCCACCGCCCCATCCACCTCCGCCGCTCGACCAGCCGCCACCGTGGCGGAATCCCGTGGCCACGCCGGCAAACACGAACACGACGATGAACAGCAGCAAGGGGGTCAATCCCAGCAGGAACGCACCGGCCACGCCACTGCCCAGTGCGGCGATGCCACCCGCTGCCGGGCGGCTCATCAAGGTGGCGAGCAGCCAGCCCGCGACCATGCCGCCGACGATCAGCATGACGAATGCGCCGTCCCCCTCGCCCTGGCCGGATGCGCTGGGTGGTGGCGGCAAGGGTTCGCCTTCGATCAGCTGCATCAGCTGCTGCACGCCGGCATCGATGCCGCCATTGAAATCGCCCGTCTTGAAATAGGGGGTGATGGTTTCGGCAATCACGCGCTTGGCGATCGCGTCGGGGATCGCACCTTCGAGCCCATAGCCGACTTCCAGTCGCAATGTGCGGTCGTCCTTGGCAACAATCAGGATCACCCCGTCGTCAACTTTCTTGCGGCCAACCTTCCATTGATCGGCCACACGAATGCCAAACTGGGCAATATCTTCCGGCTGCGTCGTGGGCACGATCAGCACCGCGATCTGGCTGCCCTTCTGTGCCTCGAAGGTGGCCAGTTTGTTTTCGAGCGCGGCGACTTGTCCGGCGCTGAGCGTGGCAGTCAGGTCCGTCACGCGGCGCGACAGCTCGGGCACCGCCACCTGCGCCCAGGTGGTCAGCGCGACAATCGCAAGCAGAAGACCGAACGCGAGGCGCCCCACAAAGGGACGCCGACGTTCTACGGGCTGAAGCCCGTGAAAGATCGTAAGCATCCGGAGCAGCCGGGTCATCCGGGGATCAGTAAGCACCCGCAGGCGCAGCGGGCGCAGGTGTGGCCGAGGGAGCCGGAGCGGACGTACCAAAATCGACCTTGGGCGGTACGGCGATGGCCTTTTCGTTTTCCACCGTGAAGGTCGGCTTGGTTTTGTAGCCGAACATCATCGCCGTCAGATTGGACGGGAAGGAGCGCACCGTGACGTTATAGGTCTTCACGGCGGTGATGTAGCGATTGCGCGCGACCGTGATGCGGTTCTCGGTGCCTTCGAGCTGCGCCTGCAGATCACGGAACAGGCCATCCGCCTTGAGCTGTGGGTAGTTCTCGGCAACGAGCAGCAGGCGCGAGAGCGCGCCGGTGAGTTCACCCTGTGCAGCGATGAACTTCTGGAACGCGGCTTCGTCGTTGATCAGATCGGGGGTTGCCTGGATCGATCCCACGCGGGCACGGGCCTCGGTGACGCTGATGAACACATCCTTCTCGTGCGCCGCATAACCTTTCACCACATTGACCAGGTTCGGGACCAGATCGGCACGGCGCTGGTACTGGTTCAGCACCTCGGCCCAGGTCGCCTTGATCTCTTCATCGGAACTTTGCAGCGTGTTGTAGCCGCAGCCGGACAAGGCCAGCGCCATGCATCCTGCAAGCATCCATTTGAACGCATTGAGCCATTTGAACATCGTCGTCTCCCAGGTTGATGGATTG
>Ga0208957_1001469_pt1 | contig 12116 bp, 16 predicted proteins | sample RifOxyA1_FD_184029 | JGI IMG/M metagenome (GOLD analysis project Ga0208957, IMG submission 184029) | Groundwater microbial communities from Rifle, Colorado - Rifle Oxygen_injection A1 (SPAdes) | ecosystem: Environmental > Aquatic > Deep subsurface > Groundwater | place: Rifle, Colorado, United... | reverse complement strand
ACATGTTCCATCTGGAGTTTTATAATCATTACCGTAAATTGTAAACTTCTCACCCTTTAGTCCTGCTTTAATTATTAATGGAATCAGATGACTTTCTTCGGGATGATCTTCACCGATTGAACCATCGAGTGCCGCGCCGGCCGCATTAAAGTATCTGATAGATATAAATTTAAGACCATAGGCCTGGTCATACCACTCAAGCATTTTTTCAATCATGTACTTTGTTTCCCCATAGGGATTAAGAGGTTCTTTTTTATCTTCTTCTTTAATCGGCAAACTTTCCGGATTTCCGTAAACTCCCGCCGACGAAGAAAGAATAAAATTACTGACTTTATTTTTAACCATTGCGTCCATGACATTAAGAGCCGACATTAGGTTATTCTGAAAATATTTTGAGGGGTTAGCAAAAGATTCTCCCATTTGAATAAAACCGGCCATGTGGACAACTCCAGAAAATTTTTCTTTTTCGAATAGTTCGTTAAGTTTTTCCTTTTCGGTTGCCAAATCAATTTCCCTTACATCAAAATCTTTCACCGATTCTATATGTCCTTGAGAAAGATTGTCGGCGATGATAACTTCAAACCCTTTTTCCTTAAGACACCTAACCATGAAACTGCCGATATAACCCGCGCCTCCTGTAACTAAAATTTTTTCCATATTAAAAGCATTGACAAGCTCGCTCCTATTGTATCAAAAGCCACATCTCTTATGCGCGGTTCTCTTCCCGGAGTAAAAGATTGGTGAAATTCATCAGTTAATCCATATATCCCGGCAAATAAAATAGACAAGATCGCGGCCTTTGTTTTATCTACTTCGTAAGCTCTCAAGGCTCTAAATAAAAGAAGAGCAAAAATCCCGTACTCAAACATATGGGCAAGCTTCTTAATAATAAAATCCTGCCAATAAATAATTGAGGTTGATGGGGTTGAAAAAGAAGAAAATGTAAAAATAATTAAAGCCCAAAAACCTACCGGAAACCAATAATTAAATATCTTTTTTAACATTATTTTTAACAAAGAAAAAAATTGCTCCGGCAATACACAAAAAACCGGTAACTATCAGTATAACCGGAAAAACGGGAAAATTCTTTTCATCTGCAATTTCCTCTTCGGGTGTAGGTGAAGGCATAACCGTATTATTTTGAATACCAAGTACTAATTCTTCAGAAGTTGGCATTGGTAAAGGATCAGTTGTAGGTTTTGGGGTAGGACTTTTAGTTGGGGTTGGTATTGGAGTTTTTGTGGGTGTTGCTGTAGGAGATGCTGTTGCAGTAGGAGTTGGTGTTGGAGTCGCGGTTGGGGTGGAGGTCGGTAAAACATAGGCTAAATCAACACTTAGATCATTCGATGTCTGCGCACTTGAGTCACTACCTCCAGTATATCTTTTAACACGTAGGGTATATGTTCCCGGCCCAATATAATCTGGATCTGCTGAATCATTTTTAATTTTTAACTGTCCCGACCAACTGCTCTCTTGTGGTGTAAAAGAAAAAAAGTTTAATTGAATTTCTTCTTTAGAATAAGAACCGCTATATTTGTACCAATCACTGTTATTATTTTGAGTATAGCCAAAATATGATGGATCGGTTGTTGATTTAGTAAACATCCCCTGAAGATAATTCGTCGAAGAAAGTCCTGAAACCTTTACATCAACAGTCACTTCATCACTAACAACAACGGGGTTGGAAATAACTATGGTAATTGCTAAAAGACCGCTTAAAATCTTTTTCTTTATTCTATTGAACATGCAAATAAAAACTAACTAAGTTATCCCCGTGCTCGATATAAACAATGTTAATAGCGCTTGAGCCGCACATTTGAGAAAATTTAAATAGGGTTCCGTCTGCTGGTGCCCTAATCACGTCGCTTGAAGTTGAAACCATATCGTAACCCGTATGAATTCCGCCCGAATATTTATACTTCCAAGAATACGGGGTATGCCCGTAAAATTGAGTTAAACGTACAGTATCTTCAACTGGCCAAGGCCAGCTTCCCGAACCGACATTAACATTTCCACCGTTATCTTGATCGTTCCGAACAGTCTTGCCTGATAAATAAGATCCTGGATCAGTCCACGTACCATCTTTTCTGATTTCAAAATGTAAATGTTTTCCAGTAGAACAACCCGGATAGCCCGAATTACCCACCAGAGAGATCGAGTCTCCTCTCTTTATTGGCCCAACTTTAACTCCCGATACTAAAGCTTTCTCGATTGCCGCCTTTTCCGCATAGGCTTGTGCCAAAAGCTGTTGGTATTTTACTTCGTCGTTTTTGGTCTGTAGCAAAAGAGCATTTTTGGCAGCTTTTTGATTATTCAAATTTGCTTTCTGTTTTGCAAGCTCTATCTGAAGTTCTTCCTGATCAGTTTTTTGATTTTTGTAAGTTACTTGTGCCGTTTGCAGTCTTTGAAGAAAGTTTCCGTCCTCATTTTGTACAAGTTGTAAATAATGAAACCGGGAAACAACCTCATTTAAACTTCCTGAAGTTAAAAGCAAAAATATTGTACTACCGCTTCTTGCTAATTTATATGTCTCGACGACCCGCGAAGAAAAAGCTTTAGTTAAATCATCAAGTGATGTTTCCAATTGATTTATTCTTCCTCCCAGTAGTGCTATTTTCTCTTCTGTTTGTTGAATTTTTAAAGTCGCCAGATTTATTTGATTATTATATTGGGCAATTTGATTAGATAAGGTTTTAGATTGACTGGAAAGTCTATCGGATTCTGCTTGTAAGCAAACTATTCTAGCATCTCCCGTCTTATTAGAACAAACATCGGCTGCTTTAACCGAAAAAACAAGAAACAAGCCGAGGAAAAAAAATATGAGTGTTTTAAATGTCATTTTTTGTGGCTTGCCCTGGAAAGAGCCAGATTGCTTCCAATGGTAGCCAACAAAATTCCCACAACAAGCTCGCTCAAGAGAATAATTCCAAAGATAGAAAAAAACATCAAGGGATTTTTAGGAAGAACTGGAATTTCCCCAAAGTAATTAATTGCAGACGGAGCAATGTATAATATCATAATTAGGGTCATTAGCCAGCCTAGTATTACCCCGGAAACAACATAAATAACAGATTCGATAATAATCGGCTTTTTAATAAAACTTTTTTTAGCCCCAATTAGATCAAGTATTTTAACCTCTTCTTTTCTTGATGCAATTCTCATTCCGAGAGTTATTACCAAAACCAAAAATGAAGTTCCTACCAATAGAAGTGCAAAAAACCCTCCTCCTAATCTAAGATATAAAGTTATTTTTCTTAATCTCTCAACCACATCTCCTAATGACTTTTCTCCGCCTAAACTTGCAGTGAAGCCTACTGAATCAACAATTGCTTCGCTCTTAACTTCGTCGATTATCGCTTGGGCAAAAGATAAATCATTTAAGGAAAATTCCAAGCTGGCGGGAAAAATAGAAGGATTGACAAGCTCCCCTAGGAGAGGATTATCAATCGTTGCATCTTTATAAATCGAAAGAGCCTCCTCTTTGGAAACATACTTCACTTCTTTAATTCTTAAATCGTTTTGAAGTTTATGCTGAAGAGCAGAAACTGTCTCTGTTGTTGTGTTATCTTTCAAAAAAGCAATAATTTGAGGCCTTGTTTCAAAATATTTAATAATCTTACCGGATGAATAAGAGACTACGGAAAGAATAGTCACCACCAAAAAAGTAATTGTCAGAAGAAATATTGCCGCCAAAGATTGATATGGAAATCTTTTTATTGAAGTCACGGCCGATTTTGTCTGATAATTCATTCTTTGATTATTTTACCACTGGAAATCTTTATAATCCTTTTTTTCATTTTATTAACAATTTCTTTATTGTGTGTCGCCACAATTACGGTTTTACCTTCCTTATTTATTTTTTCTAATACCTCCATGATTTCATCGGCTTTTTCCCAATCCAAATTTCCAGTAGGTTCATCCGCAAGTATCAGATCGGGGTTAACAACCAGTGCTCTTGCCAAAGAGACTCTTTGAATTTCACCTCCTGAAAGCTGAGAAGGGAAAAGAGATTTCCGACTCTCCAAACCAACCATCTTTAATACTTTTGCTACCCTTTCTTTCCATTTGGATTCTTGAATTCCCAAAACAGCCAAAGCAATCTCTATATTTTCTTCTACCGTTCTTTCATTGAGAAGTTTAAAATCTTGAAAAACACAACCTATTTTTTGCCTAAAGAGAGGAAGTTCTTTTTCCGAAATTTTTGCAACATCTGTTCCACCAACTTTAATTTCACCCGAATTGGGAAGAATTTCTTTTAAAATAAGTTTTAAGATTGTGGTTTTACCCGCTCCCGAAGGCCCCATTAAAAATACAAATTCCCCGTCCTTAACTTCAAACGAAACATCTTTTAAGGCGGTTACGTCCCCATATGTTTTAGTAACTTTATTGAACTTAATCATTAACCTAAGGTTAGCAGATTAGATGAAATTATGAAACTGGGTGATAGAGGTCAACTCGTTTTTTGAGGCTTTCAAAATCTTTTAATGAAGGTGTGTCATACTTTAAATCCGAAATTTGATGCTTTAGGTCTGTATGGTTAAAATCCACCTTATTCTCAAGTTTATCAAACATCTTTTGGACACCGGTCAGTATCGTATCTGTCGCATCAGATAGCATACCAAAAGTTACCGCTTCTTTTCGTATTTTTTTAATATTAGGCTTTGCCATATTATTCAACTACTTGAACTTTTCCGACGTCCATTAACCAGCCGGCTTTGCGGGCGGAGAGAGTTTGACCCCAAACTTGAACTTTTTTACCGACAAAGGAACTTAAATCAACTGAGGTTGAAGTCAGATAAACTGTTTGAGACACCCCTCCGGTTCTTGTCAAATGAAACTGTCCTTCTCCGCCTATACCGCCTTCTTCCAAAATACCCGTTGCCGTATCTTTAAACTCGCTTGTGTCTTTAACACCGGCTTGATTGGAAGTTGTCTTAATTGCACCTGGATTAGAATTTGAGCCACTTTTAGTTTTGGTCAACATCCACCCGGTACCAACACCTACTAAAACAATAAGAAAAGATCCTAAAATATATGGCCAAATCTTTTTGATAGTATCCATACCAAGACCAATATAGCACACTAGTCAATCCGGAGTCCACTCTCAATAAACTCATCTATTTCGCCATCAAGCACCGCATCAGGATTTCCTGTTTCTACATTTGTTCTTAAATCCTTGACCATTTTATAAGGATGAAGCACGTATGATCTTATCTGCGTTCCCCACGAAGCCGGTCGGTATTCTCCTTTTATTCCTTTTCTGGTATTTTCTTCTTCCGTCTTTTTTAAAAGCCAAAGTTTTCCTCTCAAAAGATCTAGTGCAATTTTTCTATTCTGTGCCTGAAATCTTTCGTTCTGAGCAGTTACGACAATTCCCGTTGGTTTATGGACAAGTCTTACGGCTGTTGAAACTTTTTGCACATTTTGGCCTCCTTTCGAGGAAGACCTGAAAAATCCCCATTCCAAATCTTCTTCTTTAATTTCAATACCTAAAAGATCGGTGTCTCCAAGTTCAGGTAAGATTTCAACCAGGGCAAACGAAGTCTGCCTTAATTTATCCGCATTAAAAGGAGACTGTCTGACAAGTCTGTGGGTTCCAGCTTCCCCCTTAAGGTATCCATACGCATAAAGCCCTTCTACTTTAAATGTGATACTTTTAATTCCCGCTTCTTCCCCGTCAGTTGAATCCAAAATTTGTGTGGCCCAACCCCTTCTTTCGCAAAATCTTAAATACATCCTAAGTAACATACTTGTCCAATCCATGGCTTCAGTCCCACCTTGGCCAGCAAAAATACCTATAATGGCGTTCTTTGTGTCATATTCTCCCGAAAGAAAAGATTTAAGTTCAAACTCGTGGAGTTTTTTTTCTACCTCTCGAATATCTTTCTCCAAATCATCTGTTATCGCCCCCCCATCGGAAAGTTCTTTTAAAGTGGAAATTATACCGGTTAAATCATCAATTTCGTTAAGTTCTTTTTTTAAATCCGAAAGTTCCCGTAAAACTTTCTTGGCTTTTTCCTGATCGTTCCATAAATTAGGGTCGGATGAATCAGTTTCAAGAATCTCTACCTTCTTTTTCTTTTCAAATAAATTAAAGGCTTCTTTTAATTTTTCAAGCCTAACAAAAAGATCGTTTACCCTTTCTTTTAAATCCTGCATGCGTCAAGTATATCAAAATTAAGGCTTACAGATGAAGTTTTTGAGCTTCTGGGCCTCGGTGGGATTTAAGCTTTGGAAAAAGGTAATACCATCCTTAAATGTCGGGTTCAGATTAATTTTAGCACCTAAAATCTGGACTAATTTATTTCTGCTCACTTCTAGTATGCTTTCGAGAGGTTTGGGTGGATCTTTCCAACCTAATACCTGAGTAATCGCAGTTTTACCGCCGATTATCAAAAATCCTTCCAAAACCAAAGCCAGAAGAAACCCAAAAAATAAACCAAAGAGGGCTCCCTTAAACGACCAATCGACAAAATGTCTACGAAGTTGAGCCAACGACAAAACTAAAATGAACAAAAGAACAACTACCGCTCCAGCTTGAATATATGATGGAGAGAAAGAAAACTTACCTAAATTAAAATTAAACATAATTTTCTATTCAACAACTTCTTCTGTTTCATAGGTAGTATTACTATCGCCAGATGAAGCGCTACCTGAACTTTTTTGTCCAAAACTAAACGTTGAAACAACAACCCCTTGAATATCTTCCCAAAATCCAGCGTCCTTACTGCCTTCGACCAAATAGAGAATGCCATCTTTTAGAGCAACAGTCATTAATTTTCCGTCAAGTGAGAACTCTTTAGCAGAAATTCCGGCTAAAGTTGTCGCACCGGTAAGCACGGCGTCTTTGTAATACTCATCGGCCTTAAGAAATTCATCTATAGTTTTTGCGCTTTCGTCTTTGACGGTTACGGTTAATTTTGCACCCGATTTTGTTAAAGCAACTTTGCTATAGTAGGAATCATCATCGGGAGTAATATCTTCCACTTTTAATGACTTAGGATATTTAAAAGAAAATCCAGATGCATCACTATAATCAATATCCGCCGAAATTACCTCTTTGGCAGTCAAATTACTACCAATCGCTTCTGAAGATGGGACAGACTTATTTTTAGAGCTAACAATTAAGTACCCACCACCTGCAGCAAGAACTAAAACACACACACCTATTATAATAATTACCCTTTTACTCATTTAGCGTTTGAGATTTATCAACTTTAAATATATCATGAAATGATGATTACAAAAAAGATTTCATATATTTTTATCTTTGTATTTTTACTAGTCTTCTTCACCACCTCGTCTGTTTCTGCTAAAAAACTCCTCCCGTTTCTTAAAAAAACTGCAAAAGTAACCACATCAACCTCATCTGGAGTAACTTCATCGGTCAAATTTAGAGGCGATAGGCTGGGAATAATAGTTACTTTTAACAGTCTTCAATCGGCCTATAAAGTCGATTATTTCCTAAGTTATCAAACAAAAGGAATCACCCAAGGCGCATCAGGGTCAATAACCGATACAGCAATAGGAAGTGTAACCCGTGATATTATTTTCGGCAGCTGTTCTAAAGGAGTCTGCCGGTACGATTCGGGCATTTCAAACGCAAAATTTGTGATAACAATTTATCTAAATAACGGCAGAAAAATAGTCAGAAGTTACAGACTTAAAGTGTAGTGGTTGGTGAAGAAGAAGGGCTGGCTGAAGGAGAAGCACTGGGCGAAGCCGAAGGGGTCGCTGACGGCTTTGCGGTTGATCCTTTTCTTAAACCGGTGACAATCAGAACGTCGTCTTTTTGAGTAGTTGAACTTGCAACGTTTACTTCTTTATAGATATTATTCATTTTGGTGGTTATTTCTGTCTTAATATCTTCCGTCAAAACACTTGAGAAGGTAACGGTTGCGGTCACATGATCGGTACTAGCGGCATTGGCAACCTTAAAAATCGAATAGCCGGCACTTTTAAGAATATCTCTAATGTAAGCTGCTTCTCCGGCAATTCCAGTTCCGTTTTCAATCGAAATTACAATTTTGGTTTTATCGACCGGTGTTGGAGTCTGAGTAGGAGAAGGAGCAATAGTTGATTCACCACTGACCTCAGGTGTCACTTCCGGTTCAGTGGATTTTTTACCACCGTCTTTAAAAATTAAGAATCCTCCGACAATAAAGATAATAAAAATAAAAATGCCTAAGAAAGTTTTTACCCCACCTTTTGATTTTTGTTTTGCACCAGTTGGAACAAACGAAACATTTTCTCTAGGAGTTTCTGGAACAGGTTGAGTTTGGGTTTCTTGCGGATTTTGCGTTTCTTCCATTGTGGCCAAGAGTATAACTATTTCGTCTTCTATTTGTCAAGCCCCCAATTTTTTCATTAGTAATGAATAAAAACGAAGATTGTGAATTGCGGAAAGTCTCATGGCTGTTACATCACCAATTTTAAAAAGATGTCTAAGATATCCTTTTGAATATTTTTTACAAAGTAGACAGTCACAAGCCGTACTTACCGAAGAACTATCTAGTAAATTTATGTCTCTATCGGCAGTAAAAACACTGTAAAAGTTTTTCTTTTTAATATCAATATTCTCTATAAAATCTGCATTAAATGTAAAAAGTCTCCCGTGTCGTCCATCTCTTGTCGGAATTACGCAATCAAAAATATTAAAGCCTAAAGAAACACTTTTAACAATATCTTCTGGCTTTCCAATTCCTAATCCATGAAGAAAATAATTTTTAGGAGTATTTTTAGAAATTACTTCAGCTGATTTAAAAGATATTTTCCCATCTTTATCAAATGGCCATCCTCCCCAACCTAAACCATCAAAACCGATTTTGACAAGCTCTTTAGTACAATCTTCTCTTAAGTCCAAAAACTCTCCTCCTTGTACTACTCCCAAAAGATATGGTTTTACTTTGTTCCCTCTGGTTAATTTTTCGAATTCTTTTTTTGATCTTGCAGCCCAAAGAAGAGTCCTCTCGACAGATTCGCAAGTTTGCTTGTAAGAAGATTTGGGGTCAGTAAAATCATCTAAAACTATAACCATATCCGTTCCCAATTTAATTTGAAAGCGGATTGATTCTTCAGGAGAAAAAACAAGTCTTTTATTTTTTCCAGGATACAAAATTACCCCTTCGTCTTTTATCTTTCCCCTTACAATTCCTTTCTTAATTTGCGACATTACCTGAAAACCGCCTGAGTCGGAAATTACTGCTCCATCCCATGACATAAATTTCCCGATATCTCCGTACTTTTCCAAAACCTTTTTGTTAAGTCCCTGCCAAAGATGAAACGTATTAACCAAAACCCCTAAGGTTTTGGTTTCTTCTACGTCCTTAAAATCCAGCATCTTAATCACTCCCCGTGTTGCATCGGGGAAAAACGCAGGCAACTTAATTCGACCATATTTATACTTAAAAAGCTTATCTTCCATTCTCTTAAGTAAACGTTTCAATCATTTTTGAAGAACTGGAACCAATATAGGCAAAGGTTAAAAATTTAATAAACTTTCCGGCCCAAGTAACCAAAAAGTATTTCCAGACCGGAATTTTTGTGGCTCCCGATACAATTCCGGCAAGATCAAAGGCAGGATTGGGAACTACTGCTAAAACAAAAATTGTCCACATTCCGTATTTTGTCATCCACTTTTCTATTTTTTCAAACTTTGTATTATTTTTAATTACTACTCTTCCGCTTCTTCCCGCAATATATCCGGTAAGCTCCCCGATCGTTGCCCCAAAAGAAGAAACAAGGCCAACCAATAAGGGATTAAATATCCCTCCTCCCAAAAACGCCGTCAAGATAACAGGGACGGGCAATATTATTGTCGCGTTGCCTAAAACACTGATTACAAAAATTCCCAAATAGCCATAACTTTCAAAATTAATAAGCTTATCCCTAAAAAGAAAAATAATCGCACTTAAAGAAAGTGTTAAAACTAAACCAATTATTTTTTTATATTTATCCTTCATGTAATTACCTCAAGTATACTTTCCGAAAGAGATTTTTTCCCATCGTATCTTAAAGTTTTTAGCCCAACCTTCTTTGCTCCTTCTATATTATCTTCCTTATCATCAATAAATAATATGTCCTCGGGATTTTCCCCTAGCCTTTTAACCAATATTTCATAAAATTCTCTTGACGGCTTCATGCACTGGATGTCTTCGGAAATGACATGACAATAAAATTTATCATACATTCCTTTTTCTTTGAGCCAATCTTTAATCATTGAAAGATGATTCGAAGCAGTTGCAAACTTCAGTTTAGGAAGTTTTTCAAATATATCAGGTTCCCTGATTTCATATATTTTATTTATTGTATTCCAGGAAATATTTTCAAGTTCCTTTCTACCTAACCCTGTTTTTTCCTCCGCCCAATCCCAAAAAAGCTGATCACCAACCTTGTAATCAAAATAATTTTCTAAAATAATTTCATTCGGGTGTAATGGAACATCTTTTTCCTTAACCAAAACCCCAACCAAATCAAACGCAACCGCCTTCACATTAATAAATACTCTCGCTAAATCAAGTGCCACTCCTTTAATCATATTAAATTTCGGAATATAAATATTGTTTTCTTAAACTTTCAGGAAATTTTTCAATTGCGTATCTTAACATTGTTCTTGGCATTTTTTTATAATATTTTTTAAGAAACTCTTCTTCAACCCCCAAATCCCTGTTTCCGATTTCCCTAAGCATCCAACCAACTGCTTTATGGATTAAGCCGTGTTTATCATTTAAAAGAATCTCGGACATCTTTAAAGAATCTTTATAATCTTTCTCTCTTATAAACCAAAAAGTTGACATCATGGCAATTCTTCTTTTCCATAAATTATCCGATTTTGCAAAAGTATAAAAAAATTTTCTTGATTCGCCGGTCTCATAGAGGTATCGACCAATTATTTTAGGGCAAGAAATATCCACCAAATCCCAATTATTGATGCCATCAAGATTTTTCAAGTAAAATTCAAAAACTTCTTTCCTTATCTTCGTATCACCTTTTTCAAACCGCTGCACCAGAATCATCACCGCACAAATTCTTTCTTCGTGAATTGGCGAAGCCAATAATTTCTTAATATCTTGATATTCGATATTTTTGTATCTTGCCGCAACCGATCTCGTTTCGCCTGTTTTTAAGCCCAGAAATTTGTCTCCTTCTGCATATTCGCCTTTGCCTGCTTTAAAATATCTGATAAATATTTTTTCTTTTTCAGGTCTTTCAAATTTTCGAAGATCCTTTTTTAGATTTTCAAGCTTTATCATTTTTAATTTTATAGGTCACCCCCCGAGTCTCGCCAATCTTAATAATAAATCCTTTTTCCTGCAATTTTTTGAGATCGTAGTGTAGGGTTTTTATATTAACTTTTGAGAACCTTCTGGAAAGAAAATTAAAAGACAAAAATGGATGATCTTTAATAATTTCAAAAATTTCTCTTCGTCGTGACGATAGAAAATCTTCAGGTTTTTCCTCGTCGACATTTAACAATTTCTCTGCAGTTTTTTTAGCCTGTTCAATAAAACTTTCGAGCATAAATTCAACAAGCAAAGTTACATTTTTATTTGGTTCAAGAGCTTCATAATAATCTTGTCTTTTATTGTCGACAATTTCTTCTACCGGAACCAGCCCTCTAAATCCATAACCTTCGTTTTGTAAAATATAAGTAGAAAGGAGCCTGCCAACACGACCGTTTCCATCAGCAAAAGGGTGAATCTTCTCAAACAAAAACTGGGTAATTGCAGACTTTACAAAAGGATGATATCTGCTTTTTTTATATATTGAGGTCAATTCATTCATCAATCCAGGTATTTTAAAGTGGGCTGGTGGAAGATAGACAACGGCTCCAGCTTTATTAAATATCGCCCATGATTCGTCTCTGTAAGAACCAGCCATCAGCGAAATATTCTTCATAACCATTAAATGGACCTTTTTAATCAAGTTAATAGTTAAATGCTTTTGAATTCTGGTTGAATATATATATTTATATGCACTTAAGAGATTAAATATTTCCAGTTTATGTAATTTGTCTACATCTTCAATGTTTCCATATTCTGCTGGGTTTCCCTCAATCCTAGCGGAATATAAAGAACTTTTTAAAAGAGATTCTCTTCTTATTTTTTTTTCAATGT
>Ga0208957_1001463_pt1 | contig 12164 bp, 10 predicted proteins | sample RifOxyA1_FD_184029 | JGI IMG/M metagenome (GOLD analysis project Ga0208957, IMG submission 184029) | Groundwater microbial communities from Rifle, Colorado - Rifle Oxygen_injection A1 (SPAdes) | ecosystem: Environmental > Aquatic > Deep subsurface > Groundwater | place: Rifle, Colorado, United... | reverse complement strand
CGGCTTCCCATTTGGAAATCGCATACGCATCCTCGGGCGCCGGCACATCGGTTTCGCGATAGGCTGCGTCGCGCCCCTCGCCATTGACCTTGATGGTGCTGATGAACACGAAACGCTTCACGCCGGCATGGGATGCCTGACGGGCGAGATTGAGCGTGGCTTCGGTGTTGGTTGCCCGGTAAAGAGCCAGTGGATTCTCTGTTGAGTCATTCATGACGTGGACCCTCGCGGCGAGATGGATGACCGTGTCGCAACCGGCAAGTACTGAGCGCCAGTTCGTAAATGAATTCATTTCGCCAATCGCCACCTCATCCGGCGAACCGGAACTCCGCCGTACGGCGGCAATAATCGTGTGCCCTGCTGCCCTTAATTGTCCACACAACGCGCTTCCGATAAAACCGGTTGCGCCCGTCACCAGCACCTTGCAAGTGTGCCCTGACATCACCGGCCTTCTGTATTTGGAAAACGAAGCCAATGCTTGGACAGATAGCGCACAACACTGGAAACGTGCCAACGCATGTACCGCAAATTACGGTGGCTGGCACGGCGTGCATCATGGACCACCTGCGCTTTGGGACAAGCCAGCACTCGACAACCGGCCTTCCACAAGCGCGCACAAATATCAACGTCTTCGTAATACAGGAAGAAACCCTCGTCGAACCCCTTCACACGCTTGTAATCCTCGGCCTGGAATAGCATGAACATGCCGCCTATCCAATCTGCCGCGAATGTCTCGTCACCTATCGCAAATTGATACCTGCCGTCCCCCCGGCATAGTATTTTCATGCCTAAAGACAGTGGCGTTGGAAATTTCCGCACGCTATCTTCAAGTTGTCCTGAGGGAGAAAGAACAGCCGGCCCAATCGCTGCAACGTGTTTCCGCCCAAGTTCCGCCACAAGGACTGGAAACGGGTTTTTCGGCAGCCGGATATCCGGGTTGATCACACAGTAAAACGGCGTTTCACAATTTAAGAATGCTTGATTGTGATTGGCCCCAAACCCTAGTGGCGTAATATTCCGTATCGTTAAAAGCCTGCCCTCCAAACCTGTTGGAACGTCAAGGTCCGACTCGGGAATATTCAACGTCACAATGACCCGGGCCACCTCCGGGAAGTCTGTCAAATCAAGCAAGCACCTATGCACGAGGTCAGCTTGCCCATGGCTCACTATTGAAATGGTCACCATTTATGTTCGATGGCTACCAAAAGAGAAATCGGGGGTTTTCAATCCTCCCAACCTCCCTGAAATCCCATGCTTTACTCCAAGCACGATCATTTTTAAGCGCTGGAATCTAGGAGGCACCCGCAACATGAAAAATGCAAATTTAATTCCCGCATTCAATGCGATAGCGGTTCTCCAGCGTATAGGGATATTCGGCTGCTTACAGAGCCAGACAGCATTTCTGAACAGGTAATAATGCCTTAAAGGTGCGTGTATCGGAGCCGTTCTTCCAAGGGTAAGCATGGAATTTTCGCCAATGCTGTGTTTCATTTTTGCCAAGCAAACTCCAAAAAGTTCAAATCCAGCCAGTTTCGCCCTTAAGCCCCAATCAACATCTATATATTCGATGAATAAGGCTTCATTCATTGTCCCGATTTCAGACAGCGCTCTCATTGAAATCAGGCAGCCCGATGAAATCAGAAAGTCCACGGGCACAATTTCATTTCCCGACACGCACGGACAGCGCTTGATAGCAACGCCCTGAAATCGCCTAAACGGGTAATTTCCAGCAGCCAAAAAGTCAGGACCGACGGCGGCAACACGCCTACCGTCCATCTGTAGCTTGCGCATGCTCTCCCAAAGAATTTCAACCATACGACTTTCAGGAATGCTGTCTTGGTCGAAAAGAATCGTGAAGTCCACGCCGACAGACTGTGCCCTTCTCAGCCCAATATTTTGGGCTGCAGACAATCCTGAATTATCGGCCAGAGCAATCACTTCAATCTTGTCAGACCGAATACCGGACACAAGGCCATGTATGTCCGAGGCCGAAGCATTGTCTACGAGAATCACATGCTCAACCTGCGTTACAAGCGCAGTGAGCAATGCGCACAGCTCAGTCGGGGATGGGTTGTACGTGACGACTACAGCCCATATCCTGTTCACCACAGAATTCAAATCACCTCAAGCTCTGGGAGAGGGAAAACCAGTCTGGCCTTCTTCAATTTATATTTCTCAATGAAGAACTCTCTGAAATGCCAAGGCAGCACGATCAGGTAATCCGGCTCGTCTGCAAGCAATTCTGACTCAGGGATGATCGGGATCAACGTACCGGGCGTGAATCTGCCGTACTTGTCGGGGTTCACTTCACCCACCGCATAGAGCTCATCCGGGGTAAACCCGCAATACTGCAGCAGCACATTCCCTTTGGTTGATGCCCCCAGACAAGCGACCCGCTTCCCTTCGGCCAAGGCCTTGCGAACAAAATCACGCAAGGATATGCGTGAGCCCTCTGCTCGTTCGGCAAACGCCTGATAAGGACGCAAAGAGTCCAGGCCGAGTTCCTGCTCCTTTTTCAGTACTGCTGAAAGGCCAGCGAACTCGGGATATCCAGATCGTTTCTTTGCGACGATTATCGAGAAACTGCCACCATTAACATCGTTAAATTCAATATCTATGATTTTCAGGTTAACGCGATCCGCCATCCATTTAATCTGTTTGAGGGCGTAATACTCCAAATGCTCATGGCAAGCGGTATCGTAAGAATTACGCTCAAGCATCAAGGGCATGTAGCTTTGTTCAAAGACCCAAATCCCTTCATCGTCGAGGATGGCCTCCACCTCAGACATGAAATCCATAGGTCGTTCCAAGTCATAGAACATCGAAAAGGATGTCACCACACGTGCCTTTTCACCCGGGAGTGCCTGCTTAAAACGCTCTGCCGAGAAAAAATCGTCTATGACCAAGACGTCATCGGGATAGTACTGACGAAATTTTGCGGCAGTCGGGTCCATCCCGATCCGCTTACAGGCACCTCTCGGATAGGCGTTCAGTGTCGTGCCATCATTACTGCCGATATCGAGAACGACAGGATGGCCAGAAAAATCAGCGATATCCATGACCCTACGCACTTTCGCATGCAAATGTCTGACCATGCTCTGATTCAGCCCTGACCGATAGCCATAATTGTCACCATACATCTCGCCCAAATCGTAAGAATGTGCGAGTTGCAACAGACCGCAGCAATCATCGTTCCCCGTGCACTTCACCAATCTAAGCGGCCCGCGGGTGATGGTCTCGTCCTTGCGTTTTGGAAACACGCCAGTAAGCGTCTGCTCTCCCAGATCGAGCACTTCTTCCAGATGGGAATTACCACAAATACGGCATTTATCAATATGGCTATACATCGTCACTCCGAACGAATATTAATCTTTCAACTCTTTAGAAAGCCGGCTGCGATCTGCATCGACCATCAAGCATACCAACTCCTTAAAACCAATCGTGGGCCTCCAGTCAAGCTGCAAACTTGCTTTGGTTGAGTCACCGCGCAATTCAACGGTTTCGGCACGCCTTCCCCAATTCTCATTTACCTTGACGTAATCCCTGTAATCCAGCCCCACATGGGCAAAAGCCAAATCACAAAACTCTCTTACACTATGCGTTTCCCCAGTGGCAATGACGAAATCCTCGCCAGCGGGCTGTTGAAGCATCAGCCACATAGCCCTTACATAATCGCCCGCAAACCCCCAATCACGTCGACTATCCAGACTACCGAGAAGGAGTGAATCCGAACAGCCCGCACTGATCATGGCTGCACCATGACTGATTTTACGGGTTACATATTCCGTTCCCCGCCGTGGGCTCTCGTGATTGAACAGGATAGCCGTGCTCGCATGCAGGTTATAACGACTGCGGTAGGCCATGACCATATTGAGGGCGTAAGTCTTCGCGGCTCCATATGCATTCACCGGTCGTAAGGCCGTTTTCTCACTCTGGGGGGACTCGTCTGAACCTGCGAATACTTCACTGCTCGCCGCCTGGCAAAAGCGTGTCTCAGGCGATTTCTGGTAAATCGCCTCCAGGAAACGCACTGCTGCCACCCCATTGATTTCGGCAGTGGCAATCGGGTCGTCAAACAATTGCGAACTCGATGACCGGGCAGCCAGGTTGTATACCTCATCCGGTCTGTAGGTTTCGATCACTTCACGAACATCTTGCGAGCAAGCCAAGTCAATTTTGACCACCTCCGCAGTCTCCGACTCACCCTTCAAGGGCATCGAACCGGCATAGTCATGAGAAGTCCCTATTACCTCATAGCTTCGCCCGAGCAATAACTCGGCAAGATAAGAACCATCCTGTCCACGAATACCCGTGATCAACGCCTTTTTTCTCGGTAATGTATTCAACTAAACTGCCTCTTGGGCGAATAGGGGCTCAGAGCCAACTCCCAGCGAGTCCCCTGAAAACGATGTGGAAAAAGATCAAGCATCAACTTGACCAATAAATACGCCCCGAGACCCGGGAACATTGCTGTGAACAGGGCAGGAATCTTTTCCAGGAAGGGTCGTTTCGCGGGCATCACCAGACAGCGGAACGAATCCCATGAATACAACCCCTTAGCCCGGTAGAGCAGCAGCTTGACCGGATTTTGCCATGGATACCGGGCGGTCACCGCTGAACGTGCCGGCTCAGAGCGTTGTGTGAATGACCAGATAAGATTGGGCCACTTGAACATCCACACCTCGAATGCGCGCCTTGCCCAATTTCCGACGCCATAGCGTATGCGCAGCATCGGTTCGCCCAAGGCCAGGACCTCGCCCGGCAATGGCGCCTGAAACAGGACACCCACATGTATGAACTCCGTTCCGAAATAGGCTTGGCGCTCCCGCGCCAGCCAAATGGCGCGCCGAATAACCAGTGCGCCGATAAAACTCAGGCAATCGCCACAGTCGGCCAGTAGACGATCCATTTCGGTGGAAGCATAGCGGCGCTCGCCCGTAAAGTGGAGACGTTGACTTAACAGCTTGATGGAATAGTCGGCCGAATACACTTCCGCATCGACGATCACTGCGGCAAGATCCTGTCGGCAGAGCTCAAGAACGCGCTGCACAGCGCCGTCCAAAGGCAAATCATCGTCAGACATCAACCAGCAATACTCCCCTTGCGCCAGGACAATCGCCTTGTCAAAGTCACCATCGATCCCCGAGTTGGAAACCTGCGGAAAATATTTGAGTGACGTGTATTGCTCGGCACGCGCCCGTACAACTTCACCCGTATTGTCCGTCGAAGCACCGTCCACCACCACGATTTCGACTCCCGGCCCAACTTGAGCCAGCAGCGCATCCAGCGTCGGCGCCAGAACATCCCCACGGTTCCGTGTGGCGATGCAGATTGAAAGACGTGGCAAGGACATAGGCACGGCTTAATCCCTGACCTTTGCCAAACGGTACAGCCGGAGGGCAGCGCGATAGAAAAGCAAAAAAATACGGTATGCCGTGAGCGGAGCATAACGATAGGCGTTCCTAGTCAACCAAGGGGCAAGACCCGGATCGCTGAAACAGGCATCCATCAACCGATCGAGTTCCTTGCGATTCTCCAATTCGGGCACATCCAATGTCCGTCGTCTCGCATACATCCATACCGGTAGCTTGAGATCATTTCTTAACAACCTGCGTACCTGAGCCGTCTCTTCGGAATCCTTGCCAAAATATTGATGAGCGATGCCTTGATAGCCGTCGACTGCGATCCTCAGCCGGTTGACGATTCCCCTATCGAGAAAAGAGTCATTGTCCCCACGCTTGTCCAGCCATACCTCACCGACATAGCACACTCGCAGTTGCATCTGCGCAGCAGCCAGCAGACGCGCCGCGTGTGCCCAGCAACTGCCCATGAATTGATCTTGGCTTTCAACGGAAAGCCATTTCTCACGCCGGATTATCAATCCGCTCATGAAGCTGAACAATGCCTCTGAGGTGATCCCTTCCGTCAGGTAGCCCAATCTCTGCACCCCGTCGCCAAGCTCGGCCACTCTGACCTCGTCGGTGCGAAACACGGGGTGTTCATTGAGGACATGCATGTCGCGGTCACAGTTGGAATGTTTGCAGATGTAGACATCGTGCCCCTGATCCAGCCACGCAAGGGCTTTAATCAGCGCCCCCTCACGCATGAGATCATCGCCACTGAACAGCCAACAGTATTCACCTTTAGCCAGACTGACGCTCTCAGCCAGGTCAGCATCGATTCCTCCACGCTTGGTCAACTTCACGTAGCGAAGATTCGGCCAGCGTCTAACCCGTTCGCCAACCACTTCCTCGGTGTTATCTGTCGACGCACCATCAACCACCAGGACTTCGACAGCTTCATCCATTCCAGGCTGGCCAAGGATGGAGTCAAGTGTCTGGCCGACAAACGGGCCGAAGTTGTATACCGGAATACAAATCGATAGCCGCACCGAAGTCTGCGTTGTCATACAAACCTCTGATAAAAATCCCGATGCCTCGCGGCGATGTTTTTCCATTTAAGATCTCGCCCGGTGTGGGCGATCTTGCGCCCGGCCAAAAGATCCAATGCGGTACGCATCGCTTCCGTGTCATTGATGGGGGCTGTAAACAAATTGCGCTTCGGTTCATCCCCCCGGGGCTCCAGTGCCGTCGTAATCACCAGCGTTCCCTGCGCAAGTCCACTATGAATCGAGGTATTCCACTCTCCTCCACCATCGAGAAAAGGCAATACTACTGCATCAGCAACCGCCAGGAGGTCGGCGGCATCTTCGGCATCCATGAAGCCCGTAAATTGGGCATTACCCGCCCACGCCCCTCTATCGACCAAGCCCCTGAGCTGATCCGCATAAGCCGTATCAGGTGTTGCGCCGGCAATTACTAATGCATCGGTTGCCGGGTTGGCTATGTCGAATAACCGTTCGATCCCTTTATTGGGGTAAACGAAACCGAAATATACGATCAAACGTTTACGCCCCCTGAGATACTGATTCTTGAGGCGCATTTTTTTTTCGGGTGCCAATGTACTGGTGGGAAGCGCCGTGGCATTGGGAATAAACTCCCATTGCCGTGCCTTGACCAAGCCTCTAAAAACCCGGGGCAAAAGTTCAAGATAGTTAGGCCGAACGAAAATCAGCCCTTTCGCAGCCACATAAAGAACCAGAAAATGAGCCCAGGCTCGCCAACGGTAGCTTTCGTGCCAGGTCTGTACAACCTGCACCCCCATCAGCCTGCTGATGATAGGCAGAAGAGATGGCAGGCGCCTTGTGAACCCTTGCGACGGATACTGGATGTGGACCAAGTCCGGCTTCCAGTCGCGCAATACTTTCACGATGACAGGCAGGTCAGACATTGCCCAGTTTTTCACGACCGGAAAGATTTCCACCCTTTCAAGTCGAACGTCCTTGCTCTCCCTCTTCGTCAGGACCGCCACTTTGGTCCCTTCATCGTCCGCCAATTCCTCGGCGAGCCTGGCCGTGTAATCGCCTATCCCACAATGTAAAGGCGGGAAAGCTCCCGCAACCAACAAGACTCGCATGCTGTCAAGTCTTCTGCAAAGCCAGCCAAGCAAAGGTGTAATCGTAGCCAATGCAGTGGACGGCCTGCTCTTTCGCCGCGGGCTGAAGGCCCCCGACTGGCTGCAGACCGTGCCGACTCGCCATCTTGAGCATCTCCTCCACATCCCCTTGCGAGAAGATCAGCCAAGACATGTCAAAGAATGTGGTAGTGCCAATGTCAATCTTATCCGGCCAGTAATCGAACGAGGCGATGAAATAGCCGCCTGGCCGTAAAAGGCGGGAAATTTCGGAGTAGAGCCGCTCTGGCTCGTATCCATGTTCGATTACCGAAATGGCGGTAATGGCATCGAACGAGGCATCCGGATAGGGAGTGCTCATGAAATTACCGATGTCATACTTGATTTTGTCTGCATCCGGCATGGACTTCAGCGCGGGATTCAAATCGATCCCGTGGACCTGGGCGTAGCCCATGCGCCCCAAGGCCACTGGAACCTCCGAACAGAAGGCACCCAAATCCAGTATGGCGGCATCACGGGATAGATGAGACTCGATAAAACCCAAAGTCTGCAACACATCCCAGCTTTTGATGTAATCCCCCACCAAGAGTCCTGAGTTCAACCCAAACCGCCTGAGAAATTTCGAGACCGCGCCCTCTAATGTTGACAGGCCACGCCGCGCCATGACACGACGCGCCTCACTAATTTGATTCTTCGTTTGCAGAACCTCTAACATCTTTCACCCTATGAACGCCCAGCCTCAATTCCGATCAAGACCAGCTAATGATAAAACCCACAGCTCTCGTCACACCCTACTGGAACCCATTCTCCATCGTGTAATTATTGTTCCCATGGATGTCATAACTCGTGCACGGGCCATTGGTAAGACCAATAGCACTGAAAGTGCCGCAATCCCCCAGAACAGCATAATAATCATAGCCGTCCCGGGTCTTGAGAAACCAGCCAAATCAATATCCCTGAGCAGCCCGACTACCAGGAAAACTACTAGGATCGGTGCTAACACATCCCGCTTCAGCCAAGCCATCTTCTCTGTTCGTAGCAAACGTTTGTGTATGAATTGAGGCGTGACAAATACATATCCTGCATTCAACCCACACCAGACCGCCGCGCCGCCAATCGGGCCATATTTTGAAGCAAAGTACCACGTGGCTGGCGCCAGAAACAAAATGGCCGCAACGTTGATCCAGAAAGACAAACTTGTCCAGCCTGAAGCCAACTGCAATGCGAAGGGTATATTCATGATGCCGTTGCATGCATTACCCAAGACAAGCAGGGATAACACCCAGGCCCCCTGCTCACTGATCACCATATTTCCTGTCCAAACATAAAAAATTTGTCTTGAGAAGAGTGCCACGACAACGGCAGCAGGAACCACAAGAACAGCCATTACCTGGCTACTCAGATGGTAATACTCGGCCACTGCCTGTTCGTTGTCTGCGTGAAGCAAGGCAGAAAATCGCGGATACATCAAGGAAAAAAGCGGGCTTATCACCATATACAAGCCTGCTGCCAAGGTGCCGGACAGCACGTAGATCCCGAAATCCTTCATCGCCAAGGTATGGCTCAGCACCAGCTTGTCCATCTGGGTCAAGGCAATACTGGTCAGGGTGATACCTGTCATTCCTCCCGCGAAACCCATGGTTCCCCTGAGAATGGAGAACCGAATGCGTGGTGTGTGCCCAGGCAGGCCCAGATTCCGCCACAGCAAGGAACGCATGCCCCACGACTGAAGCAACGCGCCCGCCACTTGCGACCAGAAGAAGGCCTCAAGCGTCGGGGTTCCCAGTGTTAGCACCCCTACGGTCAGCGCTATGCGAATCGTGGCAAGGAGACTGCTGGCGAAGCCCAGCTGGGTCTGTTTGTGAAGACCGGCCATTCCGGAACCATACAGACCCGCTGGCCATTGCAAGGCGAGCGCTAGCCCCCCAAGAACCAGTGCGCGACTCGCCTGGGCCGGTTCCACGGTATCGAGTTTTATCCAGTAGTGAGCTAGGAGCGGACCCAGAAAAAACAGCATCACCCCAATCAGGACCGCCACAAAAAGATAGGTCGTTTCAAAGGTGCGCGTGATATCGCGCGCATGCCTTCTTCCATCCGTGCTATTGCCTAATCGGGCCAGTTCACGGATCAACGTGGCGCCAAGGCCGAGGTCCAGAAAGGTTGTAAATGCCTGAATGCTGGCGAAAAAACCGACTAGCCCGTAAGCCTCCACCCCGAGAAGCCGGACATAGAGTGGGACAACGACAATCCCCAACAAGGCCACCCAAGCACGAGCAGAGATTGAGACCACAAGAGCCCTTTTGACGCTCTCCATCAGCGCGGGCTATTCATGGTAATCCATGGCCTTGTAGCCGTGCTTCTTCACCAGTTCGTCGCGCTCGGCCGCTTTCAGGTCCTCGCGCACCATCTCTGACACCAGTTCGTCAAAGCTGATCTTCGGGGTCCAGCCCAGCTTGTCCTTGGCCTTGCTGGGGTCGCCCAGCAAGGTTTCGACTTCGGTGGGACGGAAGTAGCGCGGATCGACGGCGACGATGCATTTGCCGTGGGCGTCGTAACCCTTCTCATCGACGCCCTGCCCTTCCCAGCGGATGTCCATGCCGAGCTCTTTGGCTGCCGCGTTGACGAAGTCCCGCACCGAGTACTGCACGCCGGTAGCAATGACGAAGTCTTCGGCGTGGTCCTGCTGCAGCATGAGCCACTGCATTTCGACGTAGTCCTTGGCATGGCCCCAGTCGCGCTTGGCATCCATGTTGCCGAGGAACAGACAATCCTGCAGGCCGAGCTTGATCCGGGCGAGGGCACGAGTGATCTTGCGGGTGACGAAGGTTTCGCCGCGGATGGGCGATTCGTGGTTGAAGAGGATGCCGTTGCAGGCATACATGCCGTAGGCTTCGCGATAGTTGACGGTGATCCAGTAGGCGTAAAGCTTGGCGCAGGCGTAGGGGCTCCTGGGGTAGAAGGGGGTGGTTTCCTTCTGCGGGATTTCCTGGACCAGGCCGAAGAGTTCGGAGGTGCTGGCCTGGTAGAAGCGGGTTTTCTTTTCGAGGCCGAGGATGCGGATGGCCTCCAAAATACGCAGGGCGCCGAGGGCATCGGAGTTGGCGGTGTATTCGGGTTCTTCGAAGCTCACGGCCACATGCGACTGGGCAGCGAGGTTATAGATCTCGTCGGGCTGCACCTGCTGGATGATGCGGATGAGGCTGGATGAATCGGTGAGGTCGCCGTGGTGCAGGATGAAGCGACGCCCTTTTTCGTGCGGATCCTGATAGAGATGATCGATGCGGTCGGTGTTGAACAGCGAGGTGCGGCGCTTGATGCCGTGGACTTCGTAGCCCTTGCCCAGCAGGAACTCGGCGAGGTAGGCGCCGTCCTGGCCAGTGACGCCGGTGATGAGGGCTTTCTTGGTCATGTTTCTAGTCTCACAACAATTACGTAATCCCGAATTGTCTTATTTTTCACGTTTGGCTGTCATTTCTTTTATCCGCCTCTGAACTGACCCGGCAAGTCAGCAAGGGCGCGCGGCCACAGCACCAACGAGACACTCAACATTACCGCCACAAATCGGCATAGGCCGCCAGCAGCTTGGGGGCTTCGTATTCCCACTCCAGTTCGTTTACCACCCGGTTGCGACCAAACTCACCCATGCGGGCGCGCCGTTCCGGTTCATCCAGCAGTTCGACAATCTTGCACGCCATGTCCACGGGATCGTTCTTCGCTGCATAGAGAGAAGCCTCCTGCGCAGAGAAACGTCCTTCGGTCAGATCAAATTGAACCACCGGCTTGCCCAGAGCCATGTACTCCATGATCTTGTTCATGGTGGATTTGTCGTTCATCTCGTTGGCCACATCCGGGTTCACGCAGACGTCAGCGGTGTTGAGCATCTCCAGCAAGGCCTGATCGGGAACCCGGCCGGTAAACGTCACATAATCCGCTATGCCGAGGTCCGCCGCCATCTGCTTCATCTCGTCCAAGGACGTTCCGCCGCCCACCAGGCCAAAATGCACGTCGTCACGTCCCATTTCCTTGACGATATGCCGTGCCGCCTGCAGCAGCAAGTCGATCCCTTCCTGCTTGCCCATCACGCCCACATAGCCCACGAGATACCGCCGCCCGTGTTTCAGCGCCTCCACAGGCGGAATGATTTTCAGCCGGTCGAGTTTCGGCCCGCTGCGCACCACATACACCCTGGCCGGATTCATGCCGCCGCGTTCGATGGCGATCTTCTTGTACGACTCGTTCGTGGCGATCGACACGTCCGCGGTCTTGAAGGTCATGCGCTCCAGCCACACCATCAGTTTCCAGAAAAAATCGCGGCGACCGAACTTGGCCTCGTACAACTCCGGGTTGATGTCATGGTGATCGAACAGAAATTTCTTGCCGAAGAACAGCTTGAAGAATCCGCCGATCAGAAACAGCAGGTCGGGCGGATTGCAGGCATGGACGACATCGAAGCCCTGCTCCCGCCGCACTTTCCAGGCCAGACGAAAGGTATGCCACAGCGCGGCCGAGTATTCGACTGCATAGCCTTTGGCGCCCTCCGCCTCCATGGGCAGGTCATAACGGTAAATATGGATACCCTCGATTTCCTCGTAGGGTTTCTCGTAGCCCTTCCCGGTCGGGCAGATGATGGACACCCCGTAGCCGTTCGCATGCAGGGTCGTGGCTTCCTGCCAGACCCGGCGGTCGAAAGG
>Ga0208957_1001462_pt1 | contig 12172 bp, 27 predicted proteins | sample RifOxyA1_FD_184029 | JGI IMG/M metagenome (GOLD analysis project Ga0208957, IMG submission 184029) | Groundwater microbial communities from Rifle, Colorado - Rifle Oxygen_injection A1 (SPAdes) | ecosystem: Environmental > Aquatic > Deep subsurface > Groundwater | place: Rifle, Colorado, United... | reverse complement strand
GATATATCTCTTCAACAGAAAATGATTCTTGATTCTCGTAGAAACGAGAAATTATCCTGTAGTCTTCCATTTTTTTAAAGAATTTACTTTCCATCAACAACCCCCTTAGTCGCCTTCCACTGTAAATGAGCATAATGCTTTCTGGTAACTTCCTCAGAATCCCCCAGCGCTCCCGCAACGGAAGGAATGGACTCACCTCTATTGATTGCTTCCGTTGCTATCGTGGTCCTGCTTGAGTATTTCAAGGGGATATAGGCAAAGCTTTCATCTCCTGTGGCAAGCACTGCCAATTCGGAAGCCTTGCGCCAAATTTTAGTTAGATGGTTACTCTTGTACATATTGCCCAAGGAGTTAATAAATGCGAGAGCCTTGGGAAACTTTGTTTTAAGAAATGATGTATCATAATTTTCCGATATGGCGCAGATGTAACTTTTCCTGTTCTTTCTATGGCGAATCATCTTGCCAGAAAGCGCTTTATCTATTCTCACAAACCCTTCCTCTATGTTAAAATCTTCTCTTAAAAGCACACATGCCTCTCCGGATCTCAATGGATGCCGCAAGAGAAATAAAATAATCTGTTGATCGTGTACCGGAACATACTGAAGGATTTGCAGCGCCTTGCTCTGCTTCGTCCAGATTTTCTTAGGTTCAGGGACATAAAATTCAGGATACGTTAAGACAATCTCTCTCCCAAGTATCCCTTGAACTGTCAGCCAGTCAGTGAAGTTTTTCAGAGCTACCATTATATTTTTTTTCGTTTTTAGGCTTATTGAGCTAGGCATCGAGTCAAAGAAATTGGTTATATGGTAAGTCCTAATCTCCCGACAGTCTTCTATGTTCTGCTTCTGGCAGGAAGGGGAGAAATATCGCCTGATATATCCCCGGTAATCTTTTAGCGTGGTGGGGGCTAAACCTTTTTTAACTTTACCTTTGTACCATTTGCGTATTAATTTTCTAGCATTAAACTGCTTCTTTGTTGCTTGTTTGTACTCGGTAATATCAAAGGTCTTTGAATCTATCTCTGACCGGATACGCTCAAGAAGCCTGTTGGCCTGAAAATATGATTTAAGCTGGTTCCCTTGCTTATCATTAACTATCTTGTGGTCGCCATTCCAGTACAGATAAACGTAATAAGTCCTCGGCGTCCTACCGCATGAGCAAACGAGATCCCGTTCTCTGCCTATCCAACCCTCTTCAAACTTCCCCCCGCAATAGGCGCACTTCTCCCTTGTTCGGATTACTCCTTTCATAGATAAGCCCTCATTTTTCCCATTTGAATAAGGAGAGACCCCGCCGCCATTGCCGGGCACGTCTTCCAGGATGACAGCGGGGGTTGAGGTGCTATTGTAGGATGAAAGTCTCATGTTTGTCAAGTGGGCTAAACGACCCTTCCGCTCCTGGTCTTCACGATACTTTTCCTGGCCATGTTATGTACTTTTCAAACTCGGTAAGTTCGGATATATCCGCATCATCTTTTCGATTTCGCAGGTAAGGTTCTGCGTTACCGCTACCGGGTCCATATTTCCAAGATCAAGGTCAAACACGGTTTCAGGATATTCGTCTTTGGGTAATCCAGACGAAAGGAAAAAGGCCCGAATACACGCATCCCGAATGTCCCTCATGGTTACGCCGGACACTATCTGTTTTCCGCGTTCGCCAAGATCGGTATGAGGTTGCCCGTCATAGGGCCGTTCTCGGTCAAGCGTTTCCAAGTAGCTGCCTGATTCATAAAAATGCTTGTTCAATGCTTTGATGAACTCTTGCATAGGATTACCCCCGAAAAGCACATAACCAGCGGCGTCGTGCGGGACGCAAACGACGCGCCCCACACACGCACGGTTCTCTGCCCGCATGGTGCATGCGGCTACATAAGATCCAAAATAATTTCTTCATGCACCTGCATCGCATCTTTTATTTCAACAGGTGCGCACTTTCCACACACGCCGCATGGGTACCTTATAGAAGCGGTTCGGGCGGGCAGAGAACGGGGGCGAGTTGAACTGCAGCCGCCTCGGACTCGCTCTGCCCTGTAGAGGCGGGCAACCAACAACCGCTCGACCCGACGGACCCGCAGTCGTCAAGGCTTGCCCATGTATTCCGCAATCAAATCTTTTCATGCACGTTTCACACGGGCCTTTGCAATTAATGATGTACTCCATGGTCAATCCTTTCCTCCGCTGCGGGTCAGCTGGCCCCATTAGCTTCCATCAAAGCAGCCACACGGCAACTCGATGTCGTAGCTGCATAGCTCCATTTCCTGCTGATTAAAAATATCCGTGAGCGATACCGTTTCCAGAATAAATTTTCCCTTATGGTTGATTTGCTCCAGTTCCATTGCTTTCTTAAACAGTTCTGGCCGGTCGTTTTTCATGTGCTGATACTGTTTTGGTGACATAAACGGACAGAAGAAGCAACCGCTTTTCGGTGGATCAGGTAATCCGGCCTTGTGTATCAGGTCCAAGCAACCGGCCCGGTCAATTTCGTTCTGAAAAAGCGGGTATCGTTTCCCGTATGGCACTTTTTCATATTTACACTTTCGGCCCTTGATCGGCGTTTCGCTGTTTAAGACGCGGCTTTCTTCCCCGGCATCAAAGCCGATATATACGGTTGCGGGGAGGTGCTCTGTGCAATACTTTTCGAACGGTGCAATCTTAAATATTCTGGTACACCACCTAAACTGACGAAAGGGGACTATTTTGTGCCGTTTGCAATAATCGTAAAGCCCTTCCTCTCGGCCAATCGTTTCGATGGTCAAACCGTACTGTTTCAGCCATGCCCCGAACGTGTTGACATACTCCAGCGTTTCCGGAAGTTCCGCGCCGGTATCGTAGAAAACAATATGGTCTATCGGCTGTTCATGCTGTAGCATCCAGATCACCATTGCCGTACTGTTTACGCCGCCGCCGTATGATACGATGTGTTTCAATCTTCCCCCCATAGACGCTAACAAGGACGCTCGACAGCGTCCTCCGCTTCGCTCCGGCGCGTCAGCGCCGCGTTAGTGTCTTACGTCAGCTTGCTCCGATATTTGTTCAAGAGTGCATCAACCCGCTCTTCTGAAAATTCTACTTTCGCCCACGCTTCGAGCGCATGGATGACTTCGTGCATGATGCTGTCCGCAACAATATAAGGGACTTCTGATTTTTCCATGTCTCCAATGGATACCGCGCAGAGGATAGACCCGATATTTAAGGCAATGTGTGCCTCGGCTTTTTCATCAACGCTGCCGTCGTCCAAAAAAGCAGCGAAACCGGGTAACCAGTCGTGTTGATATACTTTTAGTTCCATGGTTCTCCTTAAATTGGAGCGCTCAACAGGACTCGAACCTGTGACCCTCGGCTTCAGGGCATGAGCCCCGAATTTCATTACTTTGCCTTCAAACATTTGTCGCAGTGCGTCACTTGGTTGTGTATTAGTATGATCTTCGCTCATAAGCCTGAATCCTCCTCGGGCGACTCAACTCGCCCCCGTTATGATTTTAAATTCCTAATTACAGACTTCAGCGCGTTTCTCATGTCAATAATTGTTTGGTGGCATACATTTCCATTGTCTATCCACTCATCAGTCATTAATGTCAATGCCTTGCGTAGTGCGATCGGCTTCCCTTCGTCTACGCCAGGCGTAATCCAGATTTTACGTTTCAGTAAACACCGCCTGGCCTTGTTTATTTCATCTCGATACGTTTTTATGTGGTGATGGCCTACTCGCATAGCGCCTCCGAATGACTCTCAATTTAAATTGCTTGATTGTGTCGTAAAAGTCCTTCCAGTCTTCAACGGACCAATGACATTTCTTCCAGTGTTTACGGATCAATTTATTTTCATCTGATTCTGTCATTTCGAAACCCGGTCATAACAAGCGGATCAACGGAGTCTCGCTCCGCTCACTCGTTATACTTGTCGTTAAACTTTTTCGATCTGAGCTTGAACAGTATCTCCCGTTAACGGGAGATCTAGCTCGGCTTCCAAAAAATAACGCGCCTCGCCGTCTTCCACGGTTTCAACGGCAATGCCCATCATTTCCTTATCCTTACCGTTTTTGGTTCCATATGCGTTCCAGTCTCCGGTATGATCTACTGCAACCGCAACTCGAACTTTTACCTTTGCCATTTCATCCCTTTCCGAATGCTGGCTTTTCAACCAGTCATTCGAGCCTACAAATCGAGGCTCAATGTCGTGTTCTCCGCCCGCGTCGCTATACCGGAATCAGTCTCCAGCATTTGTCAAAGCCTTGTTTCTCTGCCAGCCTTACGAAACAAATAGGACACAGTATCCCGTTCGGGCTACCGTTGCATTTATTCCAAAGTTCGCTTTCAGTGGTCCATGTAATGTTCGGGCCACCGCACGCGCTACAGACTGATTCCGGATGAACCAGCGACGACCCCGGGCGGAGAACGGAGGCGAGCTGTGCCGCTCCGCTGCAAGAATGCTTATGAGCTTTGATTAATGGGCATCCCGCAGGTGCTCCGCAAATATTATTTATCTGGTTTTCGCATGTCTCTGTGCATTTCACGCTCATAATCATTCTCTCCGCTACGGCGGCACAGCTCGCCTCCGTTAAAATCTATACTTCATCTGTCTGTGTTTTGTTAATGTCGCTGAGTTCAATTTCTCCGGCGCAATGGTGACAAAGGCTTGGATTCCAATTTCCCATTTTGTCGTCATTTGCCATATCAATAGCGGCCTCTTTGTTTTCTGCTTCATATGTACCAATAAGAATAGAGGCTGTCATAATTCCGTATACATTATATTTGGGCATTGTGCTCCTTCCCGAATGCTGGTTTCAACCCAGTCATTCGACCTACAAATCGAGGCTCAATGTCGTGTTATGCACTTTCCCGAATCCTCAGCATTTCGTCCGCATACAAATATGCCAGCCTTGGAACGCCCTTTCTTTTTGGAATTATTAGCGTTCCTTCTTCCGTGTGCATCGAAAGTCCGTCACTATTTGTCTGCAAAATCAATGCAGCCATAGCCGCGATAGCTATTTCGTCCCGTAATGTTTTTTGAGTCTCTTTCTTTTTCATAAATCTCCTTTCAATAAAGAATAAATTAGAGTCAACAGCCGTGCATAACAAATAAATCAACGCCGATTCCGCTTCGCTCCACGGGTTATTTAAGGCGTTGATACGGCGCTACGTAAATGGAAGTTATTTGCCCCTTACTTCTTCGATCCTATAAGCGTATATCCAAAGACGTTTGCCCTGAGATGAAACAAGACATACACGCTCGTTGCTCTGATCGACTACCATGCCATCGCGCTTGTAATCTCCGTGAGAGTAAGTGACGCGCGACCCTATGGGGAAGCTCATCACTATTGCTGCATATAGTTCGATACGCGCTTTCCTGAATTTCTCATACGCCTTGTTAAAATGTCTCATCTGGCATCCTTTCAAACGGGGCAAATAACTCTTTATATGACGCGCCGTATCAATGGGGCCGTTAAGTCGGAATGGCTAAAGCGGTTGAAAGCACGGCGCAAACTCCGCGCCGTATCAACCAGGAGTTCAAGCCCTTCGGCCCCTGCCGGGGCCGAGGCTTAACTGCCGCATTAAATCCCCGCGCTATCCCTCAACCGTTTTTTTAGTGCATCAATCGCCTGTTCGCAGCGCCCTATGTACTCGACAAGATTTTCTCTTTGCGATTGGTGTTCTTTGAGGATAAAAAAGTAATTTACTATTGGGGTAAGACCGTTGAAAATTATGTGTTGCAATTCTTCCTTCTGCTCTTTTGTCAGTGGCCGGGAAAGTTGTTGCTTGCAAAAATCGTGGGATTCTGAGTCAGGATGAGATGTTTCCCATTCGATCCATTCTGCACAAGGACCATTCTGGCTGCAATTACCATTGTCTAATCGGCTGCAGGGCATTTTGTCTTCCTCCTACACGTTTTCTCTCTGAGCGATTCGTCTTGATTGACTATCGAAACAAACCTTGCCCCAATTGACAAATCTTTCGCGTCGATCATCCTATTCATTACATCCCGAAGATATTTTTCAAGATCGCTAGCGGCATAAGTACGCTTACGGGTTACGGTTACAATGTACGTTTCCCGTATCGTGGTTTTGGGAGCCATAAACAAAACCTTTCAATTTTTGCCTGCCTACAGGCTTAGGATGTGCTATCTAGTTGAGGGGAGGAGATGGAGCCGGGTGCAGGATTCGAACCTGCGCCTTGTCGTTTACAAAACGACCTCCCTACCAACTGGGCGAACCCGGCATATTTTTGGTGGCCGCCCTGCCCTCATGTCGTGCACATGCTGTTGAGGTCGTCGGGCGGCCGTGTTGCTGAAACCCTGTAAAGCCGTGTTATGATGCTTAGTTAGAATGTTTCAATTTTATGCTTCTTGGCCCAATCCTTCATCCCGTCCATGCAAGGGATGGGCTTGTCGGACTTGTCGGCGCGGAACGCTGCGCGGACTTTACATATACCTTTTTCATCAACAAGCATGTTGATTGCCTGTCTTAATTTCTCCTGCCCCTTGTCAACCTGATCGTAGTTGAAAAGCTGCTGCACGGCGTACACGGGACACCATGCCCATTCGTCTTCATGAAGACAATCACAGCATTGGTTGTCAAGAATTTCACCGGCTATTCCATTTGGGAAATATGCCATTCGATCACCTCATTCTAACTGTGCTCACTTCCACAAAAACCACGCGATCATATATAGCAGTGTCCATGCGGTAACTCCGAGAGCCCCGCCGAGAAGGCAACCCTTGAAAAATCTTATGCCGTCATCATTAAGTTTTTCATTCATTGTGTTGACCTCGCCTTACCAACTTTAGTTTTTCTTAAGGTTAAAAAAAAGAGGCTTATTCCTCATCCAGGATTACGTATGGATCGAAACCAGCCTCATATATAGCCCGCGCAACCTCTACCCTCATTCGTTCGTATGCAACGTGTTTGTTCTGCATCGGTAGCGCGTCAAACTTTCGCTTTACTCTTTCAGGAATACGGAAGCTGATTATTGCATCTAGTTTCGGGCTGTCACTGTCTATAGCCATTAAGATGCGCTCCCTTCGGTAAAAGTTTAACAATGTAAACGTTGAGAACTAAATAAAAAAGTGATACCTTCGGTCCATGAAAATTTACGCCTCGAAAATTTCAGGCAACAGAACTTTTATGATCCCCTTACGACCGACAACCGAGGCAATCTCCTTGGCTCTTTCGGGAGAGGTCCGGCGAAGTCCGTTTACATACTGGCGCTCAACACCATTCTTGAAATGCTGCTTGAGTTTTGCGCGGTCTTTTACTGTGAATGCGCTCTTGATTTTTTCTCGTTGTGCCTTCGTATATTTCATAATGGCTCAATGTTACCATACATGTAACTTAGCTGTCAAGGGGATAATTGGCTAAATGTTACATGTCAGGGAATAGACTTTTTAAGCGTTTTTACAGATAATTACGAGGTAGGAAATATTAATGGTTAAAAAATCGCCAGTTAAAAAAAATAATTCCGCTGTCAAAGAAAGAGCCCAAAGGGTCGCATATAACCTCAAGCGCTTGAGGGCTGGACGTGATATAAAAACAGTCAACGAGCTAATTGATTTGATGAACCAGCAGGATATTGAAATAAATCATAGTTACATGCGCCGCCTGGAAAGCGCCCACGCTCCCTTTGGGTTGGATATGGAACAGCGTTTTGTTCAGTTCTACCGAGTGGATATATCCGAATTTTACAGGCCGATTTCCGCAACTGAAAAAGACAGAGAAATAGATTCTATCCGGGATAGTTTGTCGAGGCTGGAAATAGACAAGATCCGGCGCATTAAAGACCTTATTCCCGTTTTGTTTGGAGGCTTTGATGTTGATGAAAGAAGAAAAGGTGATTCAATTCCCGGTGAAGAAAAAAGCGCATAAGGTCAACGGCTGTTCTTTTTGCGATGAGTGTATCCACCGGGCAACTTCTCAAAAAATGCTCTCTCTGGCACTTACATTAATCAGTGAAATTCCACTGGATAAGAAAAAACCATGTGAAAGGAGAACGAGATGAAGAATTTTGTAATAGTAATATTAATTGTTTTTGTAATGGCAGGCGCGGCAATTGCCGGTGATCGCTATACGAAGGGCCATTACCGGGACACAGACGGAGATGGGTACAAAGAAACGTATGTGCAGCCGTACCACAGTTCTAAGCCAGATGGCAATAAGTACAACAATTATAGCTCTCAGGGAAACACAAACCCATATACAGGGAAGCAAGGCACCGAAGACCCCTACCGGACAGACTCTTCCACGAATAAGCAATATAAAAGTTTCTATAAATAATAAATTCTGCATTATGAATTGTAAAATTGCCCTGTTAAAACAGGGCTTTTTGTTGTCTAAAAAATAGTTACTTTGTAAGTAACTTTTCCCTTGACACTTGCCATTCTATTTGTTACATTATGGGTAACAAAAGCATTACACACCCCCCGCCGCTCCGTGCTCACCGTGGCGAGAGGCCAGAAGCAGACCGGGGGCGGGGGTCAATAAAACTCATAGGGGAGGAAATTGCATAATGGGAAATCCTGAAATTAAAAATTGGTTTACAGGGGCAGTCATAGTTGAGGCGGGAAAGTACGCAAATATCAGGGAGGCAGTTGAGAAATCCAGGGCCAACTTGTCCAGGGCCGACTTGTCCGGGGCCGACTTGTCCAGGGCCAACTTGTCCAGGGCCGACTTGTCCGGGGCCAACTTGTCCAGGGCCAACTTGTCCAGGGCCAACTTGTCCAGGGCCAACTTGTCCGGGGCCGACTTGTCCGGGGCCGACTTGTCCGGGGCCAACTTGTCCAGGGCCGACTTGTCCAGGGCCAACTTGTACGAGGCCAACTTGTCCGGGGCCGACTTGTCCGGGGCCAACTTGTCCAGGGCCAACTTGTCCAGGGCCGACTTGTCCGGGGCCGACTTGTCCGGGGCCAACTTGTACGAGGCCAACTTGTACGAGGCCAAAAATTTTAAACTGCATTTTCAGCATTGCCCTCAAGAGGGATCTTTCATAGCATGGAAGAAGGCGCAAGGGTATCTGTTAAAGATAGTTATCCCGAACGATGCGAAAAGAACATCTTGCGTTATAAATCGCAAGTGTCGCGCTGAATACGTTAAAACGATAGCTATTTTTGATCTGGATGGAAAACAGCAAAAAGAAGGCATAGAGGCGCGAGGTCTGCATGATTCAAACACTATTTATCAAGTTGGCAGAATAACCAAGGCCGATAAGTTCGACCCCGATATTTTCAATGATTGCTCCCACGGTATACATTTTTTCCCCACAAGAGAAGAAGCAGAGGAATGGTGTTCATAAAGGAGGCCCACAATGAGAAAGCCGAACGAATCAGAATACGCATGGTGGACACGGATCATCCAGGAGTCAGAGGAAGCAGCGAGGGCCGGGAAATGATCGTTGCCGGTACAGTGCAGGGGAATGCCGAGCAGACCGACTGGAGCAAATGGAGCCAGCCGAAAACAACCGTAACCGATGTGCGGCTTGACAGCGGCCTGACGGTACAGGTAAGCCCCTGCGGATACCGGCCCGGCGACCGGCTGGAACTGGCATACGCGGGATTTGCGTACATCGTGATCAACAAACTGCCGTTCTGAGGGGAAAGATCATGGAATTCACAGTAATATCTCTATACGCTACGAACAAAATATATTCCCCGCTCTTCCCGAACCATTGTAATGCGTTCGGATGCCTCAGGCCCCCAGAGTTGCACACGATGGGGACCATGCCGATTAAGGGATATTTCGCAAACGACGACAGTATCAGAATTGCTGTGAGAATCCCGCTCTGCCTGTCCCATGCCAATGATATGCGGATAGCGGATGCATGGAAAGAAAAAGGATAATCATGGAAACTATCATTTTTGTTATCGGCTTTGTTTTGCAGATGGTCTGCAGGGACGAAGACTACGGTTACGAGGAATAATAAATTCTGCACGTATGGGAGAAGTTTAATCTAAAAAGGAGAAAATATGAGTTTAACAGTAAACGAAGGCGCAAGTTTTAAACAGATAGATCCTGGTACATACGGGGCAAGATGTATCCGGGTAATTGATCTAGGGACTCAGACAGTAAAAGATTTTAACAATCAGGACGAAACAAAGGAAAAACATCAGGTTATGCTCACATGGGAGCTTCCGGGGGAGCTTATACCTGAAGGAGAGCTAAAAGGCCAGCCTTATTCTGTCTCTCGATTCTACACAGCTATGCTGGGAGACAAATCAAATCTTCGCAAAGACTTGGAAGCATGGCGAGGGAAGAATTTCACCGTTGAAGAGCTGAAAGGGTTTAGCCTGAATGCAGTCCTTGGGAAGGCTTGCATGGTAAGCGTGGTGCATTCCAAAACTGGTAAGGCCAATGTTAAAGCAGTGCTTGCTCTCCCAAAAGGAATGCAGGTTCCCCCTGCAATTAACCCTATTTATTCCTATGATATGGAAGCGGACGGTTTCGGAGATAAATTCGACGCTCTCACTAAAGGTGTTCAGAAGATGATCCATGGGAGCAAGGAATATCAGGAGATTTCGGGAATCCCGGTGGATCACTCAGATGGTTTACATGCTGTAAGTGATGGGGACATTCCTTTCTAGCCTAAAAAAGGAGGCAGGGCGGTGTCCTATTATATTTTAATATCGGCTCACAGTGTGGAATAAAACTGTGCATAGGCGTAAAGTCACCGAGCCGCCCTTAATTTAATGAACAACTCACTATACGATATAGCAAGCGACCTTCAAGAGATACATAACGCCATTATCGACCAGGACGGCGTAATATCTTCCGATCTGGAAAACTCCCTTGACCGGCTGAATCTTGAAATATCAAATAAGGTCCATGGTGTTGGTAAATGGATTAGAAATCTTGAAGGCAATGAGTCTTCAATTCAGGCTGAAATTGATCGCCTTGAGAGAAGAAAGAAATCTATTTCAAATCTTGAGACTCGTTTAAAAGACTACGTTAAGTTGTGCATGGTGAAAGCGGATAAAAAGAAATTAGGGTTCCCGTTATTCACGGCGGCTGTTCAGGCAAACCCGCCTAGTGTAGAAATAACAGATGAAACAAAGATCCCGGCAAAGTATATTAAGATAAAGCAAGTAACGGAAATAGATAAAAAGCAAATTCTGTCTGATTTGAAAGCCGGAGGGGATGTTTCTGGCGCTACACTGGTAAAGGATAAAACCCATTTGAGGATACGATGAAGCTCAAACCCTACCAAATGATTGTCAAGAACGGAAGGATATTTATTTTCATTCCCGATAGTGTTGAGATTATTTGGATTGGGGAGAGAGGTCTTGAGGTGTGCTTGAATTAACGCCCGCGTCACACGCGGTGCGAAGCGACGACGTAGTGGACGCGATGGTTGGCGTCCGGGAAGGATTGCCATGAAAGACAAAATCGTCCCAAAATGGGTTCTGCAACAGGACGGGCTTAACCTCAGACAATGGAAGGCCCGGAAACGAGAGCAGATAAAACGAGTTGAGAAGGCATTCGATGAGTTCCGTAATGGGTGCGCGTATTCTCCGGGATACCGCGAAGTGCAGGGCATCCAGTCGGCATTATTTAAAATCATCGACGCGCAATCAGTGAAGAATTGGGGACGCTAATGGGGCCGTTAAGTCGCCCGGCCCTGGCGGGCCGGGGTCGATCTTGAATGGCTTGGTTGATGCGGCGCGGAGTTTGCGCCGTGCCTCATCAACCGTTTTGGAGTTCGGCTTAACTGCCGCATTGATACGGCGCTACAATCTCAAAGAATCCTGCTTCAAAGGAGAAAGCCACATGACATCCAGTGACAAAAAAGCGGTTGAGAACATAATGGAGCTTATGAAATCCGCAATAGAATGGAAGGCCGAAGCAGAATCGTTACGGCGAGAGAATACCTTTCTGAAAGAACTACTTTTGCAAAAAGGCCCTTTGAAGCAGGATGCTACATCCACGTAGCGCCGTATCAACAGCCCGGGGCTGAGCCATGATCCGCAGGATCATTGGTTTCGAGCCCCTGGTTCTCCCGGCGGTTCGTGCCGGGAGAGGGCGTCACGGCTCAGCCCCGGGCTGTTCTCGCGGCGCGAAGCGCCGGGAGAACAGGGGCGAGTTGAGTCGCCCGAGGAGGATTCAGGCTTATGAGCGAAGATCATACTAATACACAACCAAGTGACGCACTGCGACAAATGTTTGAAGGCAAAGTAATGAAATTCGGAATGAA
>Ga0208957_1001461_pt1 | contig 12175 bp, 8 predicted proteins | sample RifOxyA1_FD_184029 | JGI IMG/M metagenome (GOLD analysis project Ga0208957, IMG submission 184029) | Groundwater microbial communities from Rifle, Colorado - Rifle Oxygen_injection A1 (SPAdes) | ecosystem: Environmental > Aquatic > Deep subsurface > Groundwater | place: Rifle, Colorado, United... | reverse complement strand
TTGGGAATCTTCAGTTTCCCTTAGCTGATGTTGCGCTCGCTCGGATTGGGAGGGGCAAGGATAGAGTTTACTTGCCCCGGCTGAATACACGTGCCCTGATAAACCAGCAGACGGCAGAGATGTTCACCAAACAGTGTTTGTCGTTTGGCGTTCCGGTTCAGTTGGGAATGCAGGGGCACAAGAAGACATTTGAGTTATCCAAACTCGAAGGCGAATATAGCACCACATACAAGTATTTCCTAAAGGATGCGGAGAGTGACCGGATAAGATTAACGATGGCTGATGCCGCCTCCAAGTACTTCGACCCCGAAACAGTGCTGAAAGAAACGCTTGAGGTAGCTGACTGGCAAGACGTGATGAGGAAGCGGTATTATTACAGAGCTGCGCAATTAGACCCTAATGTGGCTATGTATGAGACGATAAACGCCGCGTTGGAACTAGCCGATAAGGGTGATAAGATAGCCTCACGGAAAGCTCAGATAATGGCTGAGACGCTGAAATTGAATTTAGTTAATATAAAGGCTGGTAAGATGACGCCACAGGTGCAGCCCTTGGCACCAGAGGGAGGCGGCGGTCCACCGATGCCCTTGATTCCGCCAGCCCGGCAGGGGAGTCCCGGGGCGGCTCAGGAGTCGTTAATTGAGAAGTCAGCACCGGCGGGAGGGGAGTAATGACAGAACAACAACCGAGGCGTAGGAGAGTGCCCTTTTCATCCGAGGACTTTAACAAGATGCTTGATGAAGTGTTGGTGCCAGAATTGACACCGCCAGTTAATGCCAATCCTGATATTCAGAGGTTGGTTGAGGCGGGGAAGCGGTATCAGGCGGAAGTAAGCCAGAAGCGGGAACAGGGGTAAGAATAATGATTTCAATAAAGACTTCACCTAACGCCGATAGCAGAACTGCGACTGAAAAAGTCAGTTTGAACATTCTCCTTTTGAACTCCCAACAGCACATTGAGGATGTAAAGCACGCAATGGACTGGATGGCTGACTTCCTAAAACAGCAATCCGAGTGTCACGACTGGACAAAAATCAGATACATTGAGGAATTTCACCACGATGTGAAGCAGTCGCAGGATGGATTTCAGGGGGACTTCAAACAAGAGCATTGGTATAAAGACCTGCATCTCCAGGAGCGTCACCATCTAAATGATAAAGTCCCCGATGATGTCAACCTTTTTGATGTTCTCGAAAGAGTGGCTGATTGCGTGATGGCTGGTATGGCACGTTCTGGTAGCGTTTATGAGGAAGCCATATCCCCTGAAATGCTAGTCAAAGCATATTGCAATACCATTGAGTTGCTCAAAACAGAGGTCAAGGTAATTATAGAGGGAAAGTGATGGTTCCACTCCCCAAGAAGAAGAAGTTATGGTATCTACCTGATGGCAAGGGCGGATACACCACTACTGAGACGTATCAGTCTGGGGCTGTCTCGTCTCCGACTGATTTTATTATTGACCCTATCAAGCGGTCGGTAGCGCAAATAAACGAGAGGGAAGACGAGAAGTTACAGCAGCAGTCTGCCTTACCAAAACCACCGGCGGGGCTAAACACACCTCTTGCACAACCTTTAGCGGCGCCAAAACCCCTCGGTCTTATCGGCTTTGATAGAACGCTCAGGGCGCTTTATCCGGCGAGTTACGCTGAAGGGTTAAAGCTCTCGGAATCTCCTGATGATACCACTAATATGCTGCTATCTACCATCCAGAGCGATATGAAGACTAACCCAGACCTGTTTGTGAGAGCCTTACGCGCTAAGAATCGTCCAAATGAATCAAAGGCGCTCCTCGCTTACCTGGGTGCTTCTCAGCAGGATATAGACCAAATACTAGGACAAAACCTCACCGAACTAAGGGCAAAGGCGGGTTTCGGGAAGTATGCCCCCCCGACCTTTGACAAACTGGTGAAAGATAACCCCTTGCAGTTTGTGAGGCAGCTTAATCTGACAGGCAGGAACCAAGACACTGAGGCTTTACTGACGCATCTCGGCGCATCTCCGGAGGAAATCAACCAGATATTCGCCAAGCCCGAAGTTCTTCCAGCATTAGACTTCTGGGATAAATTAGCCGAGATAAAGAAGAATCCCGCCCAACTTGCGCCCTACCTGTCTTCGGGTATTGAGATTAAGCAGATGGCGGACTTGCTCATCGCCGCCAAACACCTTGAAGACAATAAGGCAACGGAAGCCGACCTTAAACTGCTTAGGGATTACGTCCAGAAGGGCAATCAGAGAGAGGACATTTCTTACCTCATAGCGGATACAGTTGCCGATATTGTCCCCTTTGCGCTTGAGTTCCTGATAACCAAAGGGGCTTATTCGGTGGCCGAGAAGGCTACCATTAAAGCCGGTGAGAAAGTCCTGGCGAAGTGGGCAGGCAAAACAGGCTTAAAGATACTCGAAGGCAAGTTAGCGCAACTTGGCGTGAAGGCTGCCGGGGCGGTGGTTGGCGGGACGGCCCAGACTTTACCGGCCGGTGGACTAAGGATTACTGCCTCAACCCTTCAGAAGCAACTCGACCAGACCTTGACCGATGACAAGGGGGATGATGAGGCGGTGTGGCAGAGTGCGGTTAAATCTCTCGGCGAGCAGTGGGTAGAAACCGTCTCAGAGCGTTCAGGAGGCTTATTGTCACCCCTTACCGGTGCAGCCAAAGGTAAACTACTCAAGATGGGTTTATTCAAGGCGTTTCTGACGGCTAACCCGGGCAAAGACGCTTCCACATTGAACAAACTGATTAAAGGAATCGGCTACAACGGCGTGATAGGGGAGATGTTCGAGGAGCGGGTAGCTGATGTGATGCACGGCACACTGAATAAACTCGGACTCTCTGGCCAGACCTTTAAGATTCCATCGGTCGAGCAGTTAGTGGTGGAACTGGTCAGCTTCTCGATACCTGGGGCAGCCTTCAAGGTGGCTGAGGTTATCCCTGGGGCGATTACGAGTGCGAGGTTAAATCCGGAGCGGGGGAGCATAGTGTTCAGGCAAGAACCAGAAAAGGCGGTAGAATCCGCCCTGAAAGCGAAGCAGGGGGTTGCCACACCGACTCCTTCTCCTACTACCGAGCCGTCCGTCCTCACTCCCCGCATCCAGCAATCGGCGGACATACTGAAGCAAGCCGAGCAGGTGGCTCCGACTAATCCCGATGTAGTGGCTTACAAGGGGATGGTTGATTCTTTACAGCAGGCGACCACTCCCGCCCAACAGCGTGAGATACTTGCCAACATTGACCGGACTGGGATTGAGGACAGGGTGAAGGCGGTATCATTGGCTAGGCAGGAGATTGGCCAGCCCGAAGCAGGAATCCAGCAAGGTATGTTCGGTGACCAGAAGGAAGTCCGACCGAAAGGCAAGGGCGTGGTTACTCAGATTAGTCTTGACGACCAACTGGAATTAAAGCAATACGAACTTCGACAAGCCGAGAATATCGCACGCTCTCCCGAATTGGAGATACAGACTCTTACGGATGGCCTGGCAAATGACCCGGTGGCTCGGTTCCGCTATAAAGAGGGCAAAAGAAGCGTCTCTCTCGAAACACTGGTAAATAAAGACGTAGAGGGGCAATTCCCCGATTATGTTAGTGTTCGCACAGCTTCCAATATCGCTCCAGAGCAGGCTGAGAGAGGGGCATTTGCCAAATATACCCAGAAAGGCTTGCCGACCTACAACAAAGTTCCAGTAGATGCTATATTCGATGGTGGACTGGCTCAAGAATGGGGTTTTGAGAACACAGAACAATTACAGCGTCATATTGAGCAGATTGTAAAGGACAGAGTAAAACTCCGTGACCTTCAGAGCGGTGAAATTATTGACAACTCAGCCGAGGTAAACCAGCTTCAGGCAGAGGTAAGCGCATTAGAGAAGCAGGTCAATGTGCCACCGGCTGATGTTACTGGTGGAGGGGCTATAATCCCGCCCGATGTGCCTCAATCCGTCTCAATCGCTCAACCATCCGGAACACCGAAAGAGATTGACCGCATAATTGACCTTGCTACCGAGCAAGCTAATCAGGATAAACCGGGCGCACTAACACGGCTTGAACTCAAGATACCTGGCTTAAAACAGGTTATGGAATACGTCATACCCGCTTTCAAGATGCCCGATAATCTCAGAATAGCGCTTAACGCTGACAGTATGGCAAAAAGCTACGTGGGCACTCAGGCTTTGCCGACTTATGTCGAGGTCGTGAACCAGATTAGAGACGCTTTCGGGCAAGATAGCTTACACGGCGGCAAGATAGACATCAAAGTTGAAAATGGCAACTATGTTCTGAGCGATAAACAGACAAGCGTGCTGGAATTCCTCCAATCCCGCAACGATATGCTTTTGGATGCCGTTGTTCAGGGTTATGGGGCTGAGATAGGCAGGTTTATCCCGCAATCAAAGACACCGGTTGACGTGAATAACCCGATAGCCTTTACTCTGAAGGATATAGCCGACCATAACGGCATTTACCTGCCTAACGTAGATATTTCCGAAGATGTCGTTGAGTATCTTGGCAGTGAGACAAGGGCGGTGGCTTCAGGGCGGGGTAAGACTCGTATCTGGCAGACGGCTCAGGAACGGATGGCGGGTAAGACACCCTTCAAGCCGGAACTGGATGTAGTAAAACTCCTTCAGGGTATGGATGCTTTCAAGTCAAGGGTGGCTGGTGGACAGGCTTTCAAGAAGGTTATCGGTGGACTGAACAAGGCTGAGGTTATAGAGCAAACACACCCTGATTTGTTCGTCAAGTGGACTGGACTCCATAAACAGTTAACATCTTTACGAGGTAGCGCACGAACTCTCAACCAGAATGTCGCTGATGCTATCGATGACTTTCTGGCGACTCCAATAGAAGATGTAGATATGCTTAACCTGAAAGATAGCCTTGATACAGAGTTAAAAGCCGGGTCCCGCAAGGGTCTGGATATAACCGCTATCAAGTCAAAGATTGAAGATACTATGGCCTTGATTGATGATTTGCGGCCAGGTTGGAAGGCAGCCAATCCCAAACCTTATGTCTTTGTCCAGGAAGGGCTTTATAGATACTATGAAGCCGACCTCGCTAAACAGATTGTAGAATCTCATAAGGCATCTAATAACTGGCTGACTAATACTCTACACTTCTGGCGGGGCGGTTCTTTCTCCGGCGACCTCTCCCCCTTCGGTCAGCAAGGGCATATCGCTTTAATGGCAGCTCCGCTTCAGACATCAAAGGCGGTTATGGGCGGGATACGGACTGCTATAGAAGAGAGGGACTGGAAGCGCTCTTTTACCATTGACGGAATGGCTGATGATGTCGAAGCTAATATGACCTTATGGGGAGAGTTCGCTGCTCTGAGGGGTATCAATCTGGCGGTCACTCCCCAGGAGTTCGCTGCGGGTTTTATGTCCAAGATCCCAGGCTTTAACAGGCTGACCCGGGCAACCTATATTCCTCTGACCCGCAATGCTTTCTGGGCATGGAAGCACTCGTTTGAAACGATGGTAGCTCACGGCGTTCCTGAGTTAGAAGCAAAAGTGGCAGCCAATCAACTGGTAGGGGCTTCTCACCTGATAGCTAACGCTGCCAGAGCCGGGCAATCACAGGCAAGGGCTACTTTCCTGCGCTCCTTGCCGACCAGTTACTCGTTCATTGCCGAGCCGGTGGCGATAATCACCAACGGGCACGTAGGCTTTGCTAAACTGCTAATTGGTCAAAAGCTCACCCCAAAAGAGAGTATGTCTCTTAAAGTAATAACGACTATGGCGGCTTCGGTAATGACGGCTTCTATAATGTCGGCGGTGGCAACAGCTATCTCTCAGGGTAAAGATGATGACGAGATACTAAAGGCGGTCTGGGATGCTGTCAATCCTGACCCGAACAATGGGAAGTTTGCCAGTCTGATTATAGGAGACGCCAGAATAGCTCTTGGCGGGCCGTATCGCTCATTATTCAGGGCGTTCTGGCCGAAGAAGATTAAAGGTGTGCCGTTCCCTGTGCCTTTCGCCGGGCTAACTGAGTTCTTGTATAACAGGGTGAACCCGGCTATGAAGACGCAACTGGAACTCTGGCGGAATAAGGACTACTACAACCAGCAGATAATGTCTGGGAACCTGCCGGAACGCATACTCAGGGGAATACTCTATGAGTTCGAGCAAGCCCTACCATTAACTGCGGGTGAAGTGGCTGAGAAGCTACGGCGAGGTGAGGATTACACTGACGATTTAAGGCAGAAAGTAATCAGCCAGTTTATGGGTGTGAACGCTTTCACGCTGGATAATACCTACCTTGATAGAGAGCGAAGGAAACTAGGTTTGCCGAAAGAGGAACAAAAAGCCCTGCCGTTTGGTATTCAGAAGCCGGAGAACTACCTCACAAGCGATTTCTGGACTGCCGGCAATAGAGTCCTTTCGAGCAGAGAAAACAGGGTAGGCGATGTTAAGGGCTACGATGATCCGCCACTGGTTAAAGCCATTATCGAAGCTCGCCCTCTCAAAGATAAAATGGACTCCCTTCTGAATATAAAACTAAGCAGTCTTTCAGATGAGAACTGGGGGTTACTGGTTGCCAGACAGGACTTATCGGGCAAGGAACTAGAGACTTTCGACAAGAAGTATCCACAATTAGCCAATGTCAGCCAGAGAGATTTCGTTTTGCTGAGACAGAGAGAGGGTATTACCGATAAAAAGCAACTGGCTGAGTTCGACAAGCTCCACCCTGAGTTATCGGTCAATCCCCGCCTGGACTGGCTCAAATCCAGGCCTAAAGACAATGCTCTCTTGGCGGTTTTCGGGCAAGCTAAGATACTTACCAAAGAAGCCTATAACGAGTTTAAGAAACTGGTGAAGGAACTGGACATACCGGACTCGGCGTTGCCTGACCAGACCTTGCCACCTGAAGGGTCGATTGATAACTACTTCAAGCTTCAGGATATGATAGCCGACAATAAGGATAGTTCGTGGGAAGCGCAACTGCTGTTGGCAAAGGACGATAAACTCAGGGAGTTTCTGGGCAGGAAACCGACAGACACCCCGATTGCCTCGCTGGAACTGAAGGTGAAAAACAGAGAGAAGTTTGACAAGCTAGATGCCTTCTCTGATAAGGATTCTCCTGATTATATTGCTGATGAAAAGAAGCGAGCCGAAGCGGTCAAGAAACTCAAGTCTGGTGCTTTTGGAGATGACATCAGGAGAATAGAAGCTATTGAGAAAGGCACGGATAAAATACCGACTCCTGAGCCAACTGTAAAGGCTCACGTTGATTATATGAAACTTCAGGACAAAGAGGGCGTTGGCTCTAGTTCTGCCGAGGTTATGCTTTTCCGTGTGGATAACCCTGAGTATGACCAGTGGCGACAGGATGCGAAACTGTGGGGTGATTCGGCTTTGAAGGCAGTGGACACTACCAAGATACCTGGCTGGCGTATAGACGTGAAATGGCAGAAGGAAGATGTTGCCTATGAAGAGATTAAGAACGACCTACCAGCGAAACAAGCAGAACTCAGACAGACTTACCTTGTCAGTAATCCTGATTACGCCGATGACAGACGCAGGCGGGAAGCCTACTCTATGAGCAATTCTGTGACCGGTGAGAAGTTCCCGACCGGTGAGGTAGAATCCTACGTGAAGTATATGAAGATTCAGGATAAGCCCGGCGTTGGCTCATCATCGGCTGAAGCAATGCTCTATCGGGTGGATAATCCCACCTTGGACGATGCCCTGATTAAAATCAACGGAGCTAAGCCGATTGACACTGCTAAAATCCCCATCTGGCGGATTGACGTGAAATATGCCGAGCAGGACACGGCTTATCAGGCGATCCTCGATAAATACGGCACGAAAGAGACTATCGCTCAAAAGAAAGCCACTCTTGATTATCTCAAGGGTGACGATGAATACTGGACGGCCACCCTTCAGAGAGACGCTTACAAGATTGCTGTTCCTGACCAGCACACTCAGTCTTATGTGGACTACCGTAAGAAGCAGACCGAGGGCAAGCCCAAAGACTACCCAGAAGGACTACCGTATTACGAGGATGACTGGTGGATGATGGAACACCCTGAGTTCTACAAAGAGGTTTACCTGGGCATTATGGGCAACGAGCGCAAGAACTTCATTAAGGTGCCTACCAGAGAAGTATTTGCTATTTATGAGAAGTATGATAAGGCGAGGGACTTTCAGGGTAGGATAGTAAATATAGATACAGGGCAACCTGCTCTGCCTGATAGCCCTAACTCATCAAGAGTATCGGAACAGGAAGCCCTGAGATTACAGTTCCCCGAACTGGATGCGTGGGGAGTTCTCGCCTTTGGTTGGAAGCCACTCAAGGCAACACTGAAGGAAGCAAAGCGGAAATCAACGCTGTCACCTAAGAATAAACTGGATGAACTGGTTTACACTACTGATAAATCCTTTGATGAACGAATGGCGATACTGAGGGGCGGGAAATGATAAAACAATTAACAGCGAACCCCTTAGCCCCTTACTGGAAGTGCGAATTGCGGCCTGGAGATGGTGTTATAACGCCACGTTTGGATGACGAAGGTGTCATAAGTATTAATAGTCATCACTCAATCAAATGTGAGTTGCTTTGTTTCACTACCAAGCGTTTCCTTTACTGGGAATCACCATCATCTAATGTTGGCAATTGTCATATTAGCGTGGAGATGAAAGGTGGAGGGGATATTGAACGCTGACACCTTAGCCATAATCAAGACTGAGTGCGAGAAGATAGAAAAAGAGCCGGGCTTCGGCAAAGTCTTAATCTCTATTGAGCACGGCACAGTCAGGATTATCCAACCTACGCCGACAATTATGGTGAAGGACTTGACAAGTTGCCATAAAAAGTAGTATTACTTAAACTAAGGTGATAAAAGAGCATTTCTGTGAAATAACAGAAGGGGTTCGAGGGGCATAGGTTATCCCGGGCTGGCTACAAAAAGTCGTATCTCATTGCCAGCCTAGCTTAAGTCATACGAAAAACCATTCACCTTTATAATTATCCCTGGCAGGAAAACTGAAGGGCTGGCTCGAAAGAGTTCAGCCCTTTTTTATTAACTAACAGCATAGGAGGTTGAGTAAAAATGGTGACTAAGGACAAAGCTCCGGTCGAGCAGAACAAAACTCAGGATTTGAAGGACAAGGCAATATCAACCAAGATGGATGATGTTCTTGATAAGATGTTGCCCTCTCTGAAAAAGACTGAGACTACTCCTGTTACGGCAAAAGAGGCTACTCCGGAAACGACACCAAAACCTATCAGCCGGGAAGATTACGACAAGGCAATTCAGGAAGCTAAGATGTGGCAGGGCCGTGTCAAAGAGACTGAGGCAATTCAGAAAGAACTGAACACCCTCAAGAAACAGGCTGAGACAAAGGACTCCGAACTTAAGGGTATCGAAGCTGAAAGAGAAACGCTCAAAATACAACTGGACGAACTCTCTAAGGACGACCCTGAGAAGATTGCCTTAATAAAGATGGACAGGGAACTTCGGGATAAGGAGCGGCAACTAAAAGCCGACCGGAAGACGCACGATGACGAATGGACAGAAAAGGCGGGTAGAATTGCCATATCTGAACAAACCAGCCGTGAAATAGCTATCTTCGAGATAGCTTCTGAGTATGACGGCGGCGACCCACAGGAACTCAAAGACAAAATGGATTTCATTGAGCAAGAATTCAATATCAAGATTACTACCAACGACCAGATTAAAAAACTGATTCCTGTTTCGTGGAAACCAAAAGCGGCTACTTCGCCAGCGACTACCCCTGCGACCACACCTGTAACCCTTGATTCCGGTAAGACGCTGGGTGATACCAGCAAGATTAGCCGCCAAACCCTGGCTAGTTACTCTCCTCAAGGCAAGACTGGTAAGGATTTTGCCGCTGACCAGAATGAAATACTTGATAAATTTTTCGGTAAATAATAAAGGAGGACTACTTTGGCTACTGGAGCTTAACTGTAGGTTCCTAACTAGGCTCAATTGACGGGAAACCCCTAAAACCAAATCTGCTGATTATGCAATAAAGAGGAGGATATATGGACAACCCGCAGCCGAAAGTTTCAGAAATTGAATATGGTTGGTTCGCAGGATTTTTTGACGGAGAAGGTTCGGTAATCCTTTCTATCAGAGCGAAGGCTGGGAAAAACGAAAGTCCCAAAATACAACCTAATGCCAAAATCTCAGGAACTGATTCTCTTGCCCTAGAAACAATTACATCTATATTTGAGAGGGCGGAAATTAGTTTTCACGTTGTATGGTTTCGACCAAAAGGGTTTATGAGAAATGGCAATAAATACAAAATGGCGTGGGACATTACTATCGCAGGGCACAAACGTTGCCGCCGCTTTTATAGGTGGATAACCCCAATCCTGAAAACAAAGAAAGAACGGGCAGAACTAATGATAGATTACCTTAATGCTCGTGAATCTCACACCGATTTTCGCACTCCTATAACCGAAGGCGAACTGCGAATGGCCTTACAAATGAGAGTATTAAATCTAAAGGGTAAGGCGAAACCATATCAAACAGCTTTGAAGTTAAATACTGAGCGCCCCGGGCCGAGCCGAGAGCAACTGTCAAAGAATGGCAGAAAAGGTGCATTGGCTCGTTGGGGTAACTGAAATTAGGTTCAGAGACTACACGCCTAGCCTGAGAAATCAGTGAAGGTATAGTCCAGCTTAGAGCGAAAGTTCTAAGGTAAACTGACAGAATTCATCGATTCAACTACTGCGGATGTGTTCATCCCGGAACTATGGAGCTCGCTCGCCGTGATAGCACGGGAGCAAAATCTTGTCTGGGCTGCTGAAGGCAATGGTCTTGTTGACCGGCGCTACAAACAGGGCTTGACATTTGGCGATACCGTTCACGTTCCCAGCGTGGGTAATCTGGGCGCCGCTCGGACTAAGACTAAGGCGTCTAATGCCGCTATTACCTATGAGACTGTGACAGAAACCAATACCGACATATCGATTGCTACCTGGGAATACCAGGCAATGGCAGTTGAATCTATCGTTAAGGTGCAGGGCAACCGGGACCAGCTCAAGCTCTATGCCGGTAAGATGGGTTACTCATTGGCACTTGCCGTGGATGATGTCCTGGCGGGGTTGGTCGATGACGTGACCAATGCTGTCGGCACACTGGCTGTCGAGAATACTGACGATGACTGGATTCGTGCCAGGCAATACCTGAACGATGCCAACGCCGACCAGAAGAACAGGGCAATCGTTATCAGCCCTGCGGCAGAAGCCGGACTTCTCAAACTAGAGAGGTTTGTCCATGCCGACTATGCCACACTTCACTCTGATACAGCCAGAGACCAGGCATATTCAGGGACTTGGTACAGGATGCCGGTTTTCGTCTCGACCAACGTCGAGGGCAGCAATGCAGCCGGGCATGATAATGCGATGCTTCAACAGGAAGCCTTCGCCCTCATAATGCAGATGAACGCCGTTGCCCACTCTCAGTATGACATCGACTACCTCGTTGATAAGGTTGTCATCGAAAACCTCTATGGCACCAAAGAGATGAGAGACGACCACGCCTGCTGGGTCAAGGGCGCCTAGGTAAAAATAAATTAAGGAGGGGATAGTTACGTGACGACTCGTGAACGCAAAAAGAGAAGACAAGAGACAATCTCTGAGCCGGAGAGTCTGAGTAGCTTGACCGAAAAAAGGTTTTCAGACCTTGAGGCCTTGCAACTTAGACAGGGGCAATCGGTGGAGGAGCTAAAGGCATTGCTTCTGGATGTGGGCAAGAAACTGGATGCTCCGAGAGCAATGCCGGTAGCCCAAAGCCCTGATGCGCAGATAATGGCAATGAGACGGGCTAAGAATATCGGGGAAAACGTGGGGATGACAAAGAACGTAGACCTGCGTAACCCTGGCAGTGGGCACAAATTCGAGCCAGGGCAGATTATCAGACTGGTAGAGGCAAGTGGTAAATATCCCGCCTACCAGTTCGATGCTCAGGGTAGACCTGTCCCTGCAATCTATCAGTATGAATGCCAGGCGTGCGCCCACATTGAACCGGCGTTGGCTGGCAAGAAAGCTAAAAAGGTTTGTCCTGAGTGTAGGAATACTATGCTCAAGGTGGCTACCGGAACGTATGAACCCGGTGACCGTCCTGCTTATGGAGTAATCCAGAACTTCATGTATAAGACAAAGAAAGGTCTGGAAAAATACAAGGTCTATTTCGAGCAGTTCAGTGAAA
>Ga0208957_1001458_pt1 | contig 12199 bp, 17 predicted proteins | sample RifOxyA1_FD_184029 | JGI IMG/M metagenome (GOLD analysis project Ga0208957, IMG submission 184029) | Groundwater microbial communities from Rifle, Colorado - Rifle Oxygen_injection A1 (SPAdes) | ecosystem: Environmental > Aquatic > Deep subsurface > Groundwater | place: Rifle, Colorado, United... | reverse complement strand
CAGTCTGTATTCCAACTGTAAATCCCTTTGCTGTTGGGGTGATACCCAGCGTGGTTATAATTGTGGTAGTTCCTGCGGCAACTCTTAGAATTGCCGAAGCGTCAGCCATACCCTCAAACCACTCTAAACTCTCTCCGTCAGTATCCTCATCAACATTAACAACTTTTACATATCTCGGCTGGAATCCGGTAGTGATGGTGAATGCGGCGGCAGTTCCATCATCTAAATATCTACCCACGGCGAAATTAGAAACACTTGCTGGGGCTTTCGATTGTGTGCTTGTTACGGCCATCTTATTTTATAGCTTTGTTAAGCTATGGTTAATTTTTAGCTAATGCGACTTAGCTAAGTGCGTTTTCCTTATCTTTGTTTCCATCAATCCTGTATGGTTTTAGAGCCTCTGTCTGTTGTCTTAGGGATTCCATAATAACTTCCGAAATCTGCGATGGTAGTTCGAGGTAGACTTGTTTTGGCAAATCCAATCGATAGCCATTCAGAGTTACGGAAAGTTTTACTGAAGAATCTTGTCCCTGTTCAAGCGGAATGAAGATACTATTTTTTGGTTGAGCCAAAAGATTTTTCTTCATTATCTCCGCTTTACTACCAGGCGCAGGATTTGTTTCAGGACTCCCAAACTTAGTCTGTTTCTTGTATTGATACTTTTGCAAGTAATCAACTTCCTCAGCTTTCTTAATCTCCAATTGAGGGGATACTTCTAATCTAGGTTCATCGACTGGAACAGGAGTCGGGACTAACTGTTCCAGCCTTTCCTCAACCTTCTCTTTAGCTTTTTTCAGCTTAGATACTTTGACCATAATTTTCTAAAACTAGGTGACTCCATAAGCAACTGGGTTGCTTTAGAACTGGCTAGTTATTAGGATGACACCGCATGACGAACCGCGACTGCGAAATTCTCATTCAAGATTTTAGCAACAAAAGTCGCTTTCCATCCTGAAGTCTGTCTCTGATCCAATGGGTCAGCAGTTCCGGCAGAACCAAGGGGTTTGACAATGTTTCGCATTGCCTCGCCTGAGACTCTTGAAATGCCATAGAAATCCATGCCCATTATTAAAGAAGTATGGACAGTAACAGTTGAAGAAGTAGTTTTGGCATTCGTAGTCATTACGAATCGAACCTCATCCAATTTTCCAACTTCACCTTCCATGACATCTTTTTGACTTGCGTATTCCTCAACTGGAGTCCAACCTGACTCATCTTTGAGGTCAAAGAGAGAATCTTCTGAAATAATACCCACATAGCAGGCATTAAGAGGAGAAGTGTTGAATCCATTTGCGGGATTAACCATTCGGGTAACTTTTCTTGCATCATTCGACTGCAAGGTTCTGACTGCTTCTTTTACCTCGGCTCTGGTGAACTTCATGGATGCCGTTATTGTGGCATTTGTAGTTGCAGATGAGGCGTATTGGATCGTGGTACCCGCAACTATTACATCTCTACAAATCTGGTCCAAACTATTACCGGCCTGTTGTCCAAGGACATCGGCTGTTTCGGTTAATACTGGATCAAGGGTGCTGAAAACCAATTGGTCAGTTAGGGTTACGAAATCCCCGTACTGGGCCACAGTTGCTGAAACATCCGTTATGGAAAGCTGTGAACCAGAAGGAGTTACACCTTCGGACAGAGCTGTGGTAGCTGCTGAAAGCAAGCTATATCTTCGGAACTTAATTACTAAACTGTTGTTCCTGGGTATGTCTCTGACCTGTGCCCATCTGGTATGGACTAAAAGAGGTCGGGCTGCTTTTAACATTGTGCGGTCATAAAAATTATTAACCGCAGCAGTAACCTGGGTAAGTGTTGTGTCTGCCGTAAATTTGTGCTGTAGTGGTATTATGTTTATCAAAACTTAATAATCTATCAAGCTGTGAAAGAACACATTTCCACTTCGCCATTTGATGAGATTAAGGTTCTCATTAGACCTACATAAGTTTGCGACAACCCATGTATTATTCGTCTGCTTTAAAATCTCCTTTCAAAACTCTATGCTGTAAGGCTTCGAGTTCTATATCTGACATATCATCAATCTCTTCAGTGGTAGGCATTTTTGAATTGCCACCTTTACTAACTATACTTCTACCGCCACCCTTAGTTTGCTTAGCCTCGACATCGGCGACATTCTTTTTCTTAGCACCGGCGGCCTTGGCCATATCAAACGCCAAATGGTGATAAATAACTGATGGTGGAACACCTTTATAACTTTCGTGTCCCATGTACTTCCTAATCAGTTTATCGAACTTCTTAGCTTCGGGTTCAGATGAATATAATTGTCCAAGCTCACCCTCGTCAGCTTGAGAAACCACGCTATCGATAATAGGTTTTAACCTTTTATCTATACGGGCATCGATGTCGAGATCCTTATCATCATCTTTGTCAACATCGACTTCAATCTTTTTCTCATCCTTAGTCCTTAGCTTTTCGATGGTTTTACTTTGACGAGCAATAATATGTTGTGCCACGCTTTTACGCATGGGAACTTCATAGTCTTTATCATCAAGTACCTCATCGACTTCCTCTTCTTTTTTATCGACTGTTTCTTTTGACTCCTCTTTTTTTGTTGTGGTGTCATCAACCTCAACCTTGTCGGATTTCTTCTCTAGGTCGACTTCCTTTTGAAGTTCCTCGTCTCCAAGATCGGATACTATCTTTTCTTCTGCCATGATTTTTCAGATACTCGGAATATGTGAAACGGCGAATAAACACATATACCGGACATCAGTTATTAGGCCCTTGCGAAAGAGCTTTGTATCTGGCGTGTCTAGGACCCGCCAGAAGCAAAGATCTCTCTACCGCCCCTAAAATTTGGATTTTTACTACCCCTAAAATCTGCGTTTCTCCCTTTAGCTTTTCTATCTCTCGCATTATCGGCATCGGTCCCTAAAAACAGGTGTTCAGGATTAACACAAGATGGATTATCACATTTGTGCAATACACACATTCCCTTTGGAATTTCCCCGACAAACTTTATGTAGCTAAGCCTGTGTGCTTGCCATATCTTCCCACAGTACCCAACTTGACCGTATCCCTTTTTATTCTTAACTAGCAACCAACTCCAACAACCAGTCTTATTGTTAATTGCATACCTATTTTTCTTATACCCTTCTTTTATGTAGTTTTTATTATTCATAATACGGATCGAAGTTTTTTACTTCTTGATTCGGAGTTTGTAAATGGGCTATTAGTGTATTGGGTAAATCTTTTAACTTCTGATTATACTTAATCTTGGCTTTTAATAATTCGTTCTCAATCTTATACTGCTCGTTGGATAATTCTTTAAAATCCTCACTATCTTGTTGGGCCCTAAGGTTCTCCACGTTCTGATCTAATACTTCTAATATCAATCTCCAGAACTCTGTCGACTGTCCTTGTCTTAGTATTTCTTGTTTGTCTTGTTCTTTAGCCATTATGGTTGGGCTGGGGGTTTAGCCATCTGTGAAGGTTGCTGAACTGGTTGGCCTGATGCGCCTGGGTTACTGTTCTCGAATCCTGGGACTGGCGGGGGTTGGAATAAGTCTGGTCTATTCCTCTTTAAAACCATTAATTTTTTGTGCGCTCTGATATGTGCTATTGATTGTGCGTTCTGATTGGCTTTTGAGTGAATGTCTATATGGGTTAGATGGTCATCTTGAATGCCTATTTTGGGTAGTTTGCCCATGTTCAGTAGTTGATTTTCTTCCTCAGCTTGCATTTCATCGACAGTTAATGGGAATGTTAAATCGACCTCTTCCTTGGTTAAGCCTTGTAATTTACCTAGTCTCTTTTGTATAAACCTTCTGTTATTCTCGGGGTCTTGGAGTGCTAGAGCAGCGAACTGTACGAATGCTTGTTGTTCTCTTAATCTCTTAGCATCTGAAATAACCTTAGACTCAATCTTTACATCAGGATCTACATTAGCGATTATATTTTCTCTGAGTAGCGGTCTCCAAATAGGAGCCATTGCACCTTGAATCCTAATGACCTTTTCATCGATTTCATTTTTGAAATATATCTTATATTGTTGATACCATAGTCTCCAAAAAGCTCTTTCACTCCATCCGAATATCTTTGCACTCATTGAATATCGCGTATCAACTTTAGATGACACTAAGTTGAGCTCACCTAGTGTTCTTTTCTCATCCGACACAACACCTTGCTGTATCTCAGGTGTAGCAGTAGCTCTCTGTGCAGCAGTGTCTAAAACATCCATTATTAAACTTACATATTGATGGGCTGTGGATTTCTGAACTGGAGCGATTGCATTATCTACTCGGCCATCAACACCTATGAACTTATTAATCTTGAAATTTAAATCATTTTTATTCTTGATTCTAGTCTGATCGAATAGGTATGTCGGGGTGACATCAGCTTTAGCAGACTGCAAGCCTATGTTCAGCAGTACGGCCCTAGCTCTTTGTTTGTCTTCGGTTAAATCAGGAATAGAAACTCCATCCCAATCAGTAGCCATTGGGTAAAGGACTCTATCTAGGATAGGCCACCTCTTTCCACTATCAGTCTTTATCTCTTGTAATCTGACTAATAAAGTTCGGTTGTTACCCAGTGTAACTAAGTATTTCTTGCCATTAATATGAGTAAACCAGTTGAGTAAGTTGAACTCATAATTTTCTCTCTTCCCTAATGTCTCTTCTTTCTGAGGGAAATTCTCACGACCTTGAGCAGAATTGTAAGCTTCTCTTGTCTCTTGAAGTAATGATCTAATTTCTTTATCTTTTTGTAGTAATTCAATATTAAAATATCCCGGGAGGTCTTTTAACTCCCAATAGGTAGCTCCGACCTCATGGCCTCCGAATCTCATCGCGCCCTTGCCTTGCATGTTGCCATTTACAGATACAGCTCTTGGGTCTCTTATCCATGTGACTGCCGGTATGTGTTCGGGAACAGGTGCCATCACTCCTTCACTCCTATCAAACTCATTCATTAAAACTAATCCTCGTCCAAAGAAACAAGTATCCCAATCCCAATTATAATCTAGCTCATCTTTACTCATTATGTCGTAGTCAAAGCTTGCGAGAGCATTTAGATTCTCTTCGACGTCATCATCGCCCTTACCCCCACGACCCTCCCAACGAGCTTGAAGCCTATCGTCATAGAGTGAAGCCAGAATCGTATTGTGAACTGTAAACATTAGTGGATCTCCAACTGAAGATGATTCTCTACGCTGATTATTATAAAGTTTTAAACGAGCCAACATCGTAGCTCGCTTTGCTTCGTTATGCGAATAGGCAATATCATATTCAGAGTTGATTTGAGCGATGATTCTTTTCTGTTTGGCAGCAGAGATACTGTCCATCACAATCTCATCATCCTCAACTATTTCACGCTCAACATCTTCATATTTAATTTTCTTGAGAATATCTTTAGTGATTTTTGGCATTTTTATTTATGGGTTGGTTGTTCTCCGTCTACCATTGAGACTCCGATTCCGTGAGTAATACACCAATAAATCATTTTGCCGTCATTGGCCTCTGTAGTCTGCCAGGTGCAACTTTTATCTTTCTTGGCTAGCTTGGCCTTCTTCTTAGCTTTTCGTATTGCCTCAAGGCGTTTAACCCTATAATCTGGGGCATTAATCGTGTCATAGGTCTTCATGGCACCGGATAGTAAAGCTTTCTCGCCATCTTCAATCTCCTGCTGTGTATATGGGCTTTTAATTATTCCTAACTTCCAAAGAATCCGTTTATACAATCCGGGGACTAAACTTATATGATCCTGATATATCTCTCCATCTTGGCTGAATAAATATTGAAACACATACTCGAACTGTAGAACTAAGATATTCGCCTTGTTGTATTGCATTTTCCTAAGCACTGAAATCTTCAAAGTGTTTTGTTACCGATTGGTGGGGGCAATAGATCAAGATATTATCTTGTATCCCCCATTGAACATCGCAGTCTTGTCACTGAACGATTGTCCCCATCAACCGGCAACTAATTATAACCACCCCCAAGTTTTGCCTACTACAATATCTGATACACTTGTTTGATCTATACCAAACCTCTTTGCCAATTCAACCTGTTTAATACCCCCTCTCAAATATAATCTCCTAATGGTCCTTACTTGGTTATCTTTTAATTTAGCTCGGCCATTGTTCGATCCTTTAAAGTCTGCATTTCTCCCCTTCATATCTCTATCTTTCATGTTATCTTGTATAGTTCCTAAAAATAAATGACTCGGATTTACACAAGGTGGATTATCGCATTTGTGTAAAACACATAGTCCATTGGGAATCTTGCTGACATTCTGTTCATAAGATACCCTATGGGCTAACCAGATTCTTTTCTTAATGCCTTGCTTTTCAATACATTGAACTCCATACCCATCATTAGTCTTTGATAACAACCAATTCCAACAACCTGTCTTTTTATCTATCTCATATCTTTTTTCTTTGTAGTACATAATTTTTATCGATAGGGATCGAAATCGGAAACGTTTAACTCATTAGAACCAACTACTGCACTCGATTCTCTGAAACTGTAATCAATATGTTTAGGTTCATGCATAAGTAGTCTATGTAGATTCTCGATATTATGGTCATTTACATCGCGTGGTCTAGCTTTCAATTCTTTTTCGTCTGCATTCCGACCACCCCAGTTACTCCATGTGTATTCCTCTAACTGCTTAATTGTTATCGGACAAGTATCAAAGATGTACAACTCTGGTGGTCTAAACATCTTTCCGCCCTTCATTTCGTAATCAAGAGCTTCGTTTGTTCGCTTGATACCGGCCATTAAATCTTTTGAACCTTTTATAAAGTGCATTCCGATATCAAACAACTGTGAACCGACGCTTGATTCTTCTCTGTGCTGATCGTCTACAAATGCCGATGGGTCGATTATTCTTGCTTCAACTCTGTAGTTCATTGCCCTTTCGTTGGCCTTGATTCTTTCTGATAATCTTTTTACTAACCCATCACTGATTAACTCTGATGTAATTATTTTAGTTCCGTTCTTATCTACACTTAGCCACAAGACGTGATCTGGGACTCTTGGGTGTGGATCTAATGCCATGTAAGTCGTGTATCTACCCTCATCTATTGGGAACGGCTTAATCACATGAATCTTTCTGCTAAATCCCTTATGAACTCTTCCCAGTAAGTGCCCGAACTTTCCAAATACCCTAGCTAACTTTTCATCTTCTGGAAATGAATCTGCAATTCTTTTAATGTTTGAATGTTCTAATATTCCCCTTATGCCATGCGTTAGACATTGATCCTCCATTTCAGCTTCAACATACTGAGCTAATTCTCCGGTATTTGTATCCATCCAATCCTTAATCCAAGCAGAATATGTTAGCGGGGTGAATGTCCAAAATATGATCATTCCCATTCGTCCCCTAGAAAGCGTTGCCATGAATCTATCTTTAGGCATTGGCTCATCTATCCATACGAACCCCAAGTCGACTGATTCAAATTCTTTAACATCCTGTTCAGTGGACATAATATCTATTGTCCATCCAGTATTCGTCGTCAGCTTTCTGGTATAGCTCTTGCCTTCTTTTAATTCCTCAAAGTTTGCATCTGGTATATTCTTTGCTTCATTAACTGGAAACCATTTTTTTAATTCAGGGATAATCTTTTCTTTGATTGTAGTCGGGTCTGATATGATTCTGCCCTCTCTTTTTTAAGGCCACTTCTGAAACAAAGGATGTTGGAACCATTCTGATTGCGGACCAAAAACTATGTTTGTAACCATATTAGCTCCGGCAGCGCTTTTACCTACTCCGTTTGCTGCCACAAACATATTTACAAAGTGCTCATTTGATCCTACTTGCTTTATGAACTCTTCTGCCTTTCCATTCGGGATATACGTCTTTGATAAATTACTTTTAATAACCTCATCTCTCTCCTCGTATAAGTTCACCAATTTCTGATAATGTTCCGGTGATTTCGTCTTCAATCTCTTCAACAGATCTTCTCCTCTTAATATCGATGTTGATTGGCGCATATTTTCCTTTTATCTTTAGACCCTTATCTAAGCCTGCATCCTTAGCTCTCCATTCTTTATGATCTAATAAATAATTAACTGTCTTTATTAACTTTCCATCTGGTAACTCTTGATTTACTAATTCTTTCCATGAATCAGTCTCTTTTAGATGGGTTGAACTTTTTGCATAAGAAGGGGAATAATTAAGTTCCAACATACATTCTTCCATTGACTTTCCTCTTCTGATACCATCTGATATTTGTTTTAGCAAAACCCGGTGCTCCTCTTTAATTCGCACTTTCTTTAATATCTTGGTTTTCGTGTTTTTTTTTTAGCCATGGTAGCCTCCCATAAAATTATCTGTTGTTGTTTTTCGACCTTTCTTCTTTGATTTATTAACTACATTCATTGCAATTGCTATGGCTTGTTTTTGGGGCCGGCCAGAATGCATTAACTCAGAGATATTCTTACTGACTACTTTTTTAGACTTTCCTTTTGATAACGGCATAATTGACTTTTTATTTAAAAATGACCTCCTATAATCGATTGAGAGAAGAGTAATCTGTCTCTTTCGATGCCCGGTACCTTTAATTCCAAATAAATCTCCAAAAGAATAATGTATACAAAGTTAATGCTAAAAATACAATTGTATTCTCTGCTAGTTTCTTCATGGTTCTATTTATAACTCCCATTGCTAACTTTTTCTCAAGATACTTTCGTACCCAGAGCGTCGCAGCCAACAATTCGACCATGGACTCTCAGCTATGACGCAAGATGTTATATAAGTTTTGTTCAGCTTTTGAGCTTGCAAGTGACTCTCTATAAATCTATTGAATAGCATCAAGTACCGAGAGCTATAAAAAGAACAACGAAACTCTTACTTCTTCACCAGTCTCATTTATCATAAACAAAAAGGATGTACCTCGGCCTACGTAAAAAACGTAGGTCGATAGTACATCCTCGTAAGAATGGAGTTACGATCTCGCGCTAAGCCCGTAGACCTAGAACTATCAACATCTTAATTATAATTTATACTTTTATTTGACACAATAGACAAAAGTGGATATCTTTTTAAGCTGCTTCTACTTTTATTTTAAGCACTGTGTAGGCAGTTACCCTCTGTAATTCGCCACAAGCACACCTTATCACTACGTCAGTATCTTCACTAATCGAATCCCCGCTTACTTTAAAAAGCACTCTACCACATTCACTGCAATTTACTGGTTCGTTGTTCTCCATCTGATTTAATATCTTTTAATTTTAATAGTATTCGACCTCTACTATCTGTGTATCCAAAATAATTTATCTGACTAACTCAGTTCAGAGGCAAAGCACTCACAATAGAACTTAGAATTTCCTCGTACGAGGTACTCACAAGGGGCTTTCGCTCCATTCTATTGCTTCTCTTTTAGTGGCATTTTAGGATTGCTCCTTGCTGGATTAGGACATCACACGCTACATATTTTCTGCCCAATCTCTTACGCTATGACACCAGGTGGTTTTACAGCGTGGATATTCCCACACCGCCCCTGAACTGAATCAACCATATTATAAAGACTGGTCAGCCTAGATGTTTTCTCTCCTTCACTTCGGGCTATGTTAGCTTCCTTTACTATTAAGTCTTTTACTTCCTCGTTTCTCTTAGATACAGCTTCAGTGACAAGTTCTCCAATCCTTATTCGGGCTTCAGATTTACTCATTGGGAGTATACTTGTTAAATCTCTGACTAATTCATTAATTTTAGTTTCAAAATCTTCTTTGTAGCTTACCTCGGACTTATGACAAAGACATTGCATATTAATACAAATATAGTTACTTGTTACTCCTACACATTTTTGGCAACATCCTTTAGTCATATACTAAATCCTACTTATCTCGTGATGTTCTTGTTGGTCTTCGGGACATTCTCCTTCGTTGTAATCTTTACATTCTTCACAAATCTTAACTCCGCAATAGCATTGGTATTTAGCGTTTCTTAGTTTATGATACGCACATTTTGGTTTTGAAACTTTCTTCATTTATTTAATCCTCTTTTAGATGGGCTAAGTTCAGGAGGCGAGGATTTGTGCCGTTGATATAGATTGTCAGTAAGTGACTTTATATATTGTTCAGCTTTACACCTCGCACGATATGGTATCACTTCCAGTTCGGTAGGATTTGAACCTACGATGCCATATCTGTTCATTAAGGATAACGTCTTCTATTCCGCCACTCCTGAATTAAACCCACCCACTCTTATTACTTAAAGTATTATATCTGATTCTACTTCATTTCCCCAGACATCCCACATTGGAGAGTTATTTTCTCTACAAAACATTTCCAACCTAGAAGCGTTCGCTGTCCATCCTGCTATGTGGTCTTTGATTGCTAGAGGTTTTTTGCTATGTTTACCACGCCTTTCTTTGAATATAGATGAAATGCGATAACTTGGCGTTGGAGGACTGAACTTTCCTTTTACCCCAACAAGCAGGAGTTCATGCTGACCACGAAACCAATACCCCATTCCAATAATCTCCTTGTCCCAAATGGCGTGAGTTTTATAATCAAATCCCCACGCTTCCATTACCTTCAACGCCTCACGCAACTTCGGTGCAGTAGCCCAAAGATACAGCACAGCGTTCTTTTCGCTCGGCACATTCAAGGCACAAATCTCGTCCACACTCATTGTTGGATACTGGTTCTCAATCTCCCTGTTGTCCGATTTTGAGAAGTCGTAACGCCAAGGTGGGTCTGCGTATATTATTTGGTATTTCTTCATAAAGTCTTCTTATTATGGTTTAGGGGTTTAGTTTGGGATTTAATTTCTTCTAGTAAGTCTGCAATTCTCATCATTTCTTCTTGCCCAACTTGTAATAATGCGTAACTTGGACATTCAGGTCTAGCACAAAAATTAACAGATAAAGTATCATCTACTACGCTAGCCATCATATCGTCTTGGCATTGGTTACAAGTTTGTTTTTTGTTTTTCATGTTAGGTTATTAATTTCTTCCCACCGCTTCTCCCAGTTTACTATGTGCTTCTTCTTTTCTTCGGCCATTTCCCGTAATTCTTTGTATCTTCCGGGCCATTTAGTATTGAAAAACTCTGTCGCTTCGTGAGGGTTCTTATGCCAGAATAAAATATGGCATCTATAGCAAAGACAAAGAATATTTTTAACTTCTGCACTCATCAGTGGATACGCTCCTTCTGGTAATATGTGTGAGCCGTGAGCATTTGCTCCTTCTACTTTCACCCTGCATCTTTCACAAATATAGTTAGCTTTCTTCTTGGCCTCTAATTTGGCTTTCCCTACGCAAAGTTTACGATAATGGGTAGATGACTTCTTCTTGGGTTTTCGTTTAACCTTGGTTTTTTTGAGCATATTCAGTCGGGTCAATGTAAAGTATCTCTTTGGTTTTATGTATAAATATTGCGTAGTAGTCGGCCTTATCTTTTGGGTTTCTCGTAAAAGTAAGCCTATTTTTTAACCCTCGATAACCAGTTCTTACCTCGTAACTGATAAATTTTTTATCTTTCCATGCCACTAAATCAAAGTTTGATGCTGGAGACAATGATTTAAAGACAGAATATCCTTTACCCAGTAAATCATTTGAAATTGCTAATTCAGCTATTGTTCCCACGGTCCCCGTGGGAATAGCATTAGCATATCCACTATACATATCATAATTAATTTTGTTTGCTTTTCTACGACATTCATAAGAGCAATAAAGCTTAATTGCTGAGTAATCCCCTGATATAGACTTACTACATATCTTACATTGCTTCATTACTGAATTATAGCACTATAATAAGGTTTTAAAAAGCTCTTATCTGTGGATATCCTTTTAGTCCCTAGACTCTCCTTTTTAGAGGAGGATTTCCTGGCGGAGCCTATCGTTGGCTATTTTACAGTACTTCTCTGATATTTCTATGCCGATGTAGTTTCTACCTAGTTGTTTGGCGGCGACAGCGGTAGTGCCAGAGCCGAGAAATGGGTCAAAGATTATGTCGTTAGGTTGGCTATAAGTTTGAATTAAATAGGACATTAACGAAACGGGTTTTTGGGTTGGGTGTTGTTTATTTTTTTGGTCTCCATTAAAAAAACGGATTATAGATTTAGGGAATGCTTCACTTCTTCTGGTTTCGTAATATTTAAGACCTGAATAATTATCGGTTATTTTTCCTCCACCACCCGATTTTCTTTCTTTTATTTTCCTCATTATTGGGTAATAATTAACTGGAGTATTGTTTGAAAAAACCATTATAGACTCTTCTACTTTAAGGG
>Ga0208957_1001454_pt1 | contig 12246 bp, 11 predicted proteins | sample RifOxyA1_FD_184029 | JGI IMG/M metagenome (GOLD analysis project Ga0208957, IMG submission 184029) | Groundwater microbial communities from Rifle, Colorado - Rifle Oxygen_injection A1 (SPAdes) | ecosystem: Environmental > Aquatic > Deep subsurface > Groundwater | place: Rifle, Colorado, United... | reverse complement strand
TCGTGTTGATGTCCAAACCCATCACGTCAAGCGCCTTCGATAGTCCTTCCAGCGTTTCGCGCGCGTTCAGCTTCGACTCATCGAATCCCGCGAAGGTCTTTGACCCGCCGCCGATCTCGTTCAGGATGGCTTCGACAAGTTGAGTCTCGGTCAGTTGGCCGTTCTCAGTGCCGGGGAAGTACCCGGCTTCCACGGCAGCCATTGCCATTTCATCCAGCCGCTTGCCCATGTCCTGAATCAGTTTGGTCTTGAATGCTGGCGTCTTGACCTTTTCCACGTCCAGCAATTCGCCAACAGGAGCAAGTCCCCCGCGTTCGCGGATGAAATCGCCCAGCGACTTGCCGAAGATGTCGGATTCGGACGGGCCTTGACCAGCCCTGAGCATGTCAATGAACGGATCAATCTCGGCCTTGAAGTTCGGGCGCTTCGTCAGAATCTCAGGGAGAGGCGGATTCGGGTTGATCTTGATGTCGTACTTCGCAAGTTGAGCAGAGATGTCCCGCTGAATCTCGCCTTCCGTGGCTTCGCGGCCTTCAGCCTTGGCTTTGTTCTGCGTATCCCGAGCGGTCGCAACGGCGATGCCGCGCATCACCTGAGAGTAAGTATCGGCGGTTTGCTTGTCGTAGCGCGGAGAGAGTTGTAGGGCGATGTCGTCTTGAATGCGGGCGATCTGCGAATTCAGTGCATTACCTGCGTTCGCCGAGAATGCCTCGATTTCCTTTTCTATCCGGGCGATGGATGATTCTTTATTGGCTTCGGCTATAGCCGCTTCGCGCCCGGATAGTTCCATCGGCGATAGCTTCAGGTCCTGCATCAATCCTTGAAGGTGATCGGTAGGCGCGATCTGTTCGGCGAAGTTCCCCACCGGGATAGCGATGTTCCCAGCACGATCAAGCGCGGCCTGGTAGTCCTCAATCCCTAGAGTCTTTGCCAGAATAGCTGGATCAATCGCCTGTCCTTGAAAGTAAGTCGTGAATTCCTGCGCCCCCACAAATACATTCTGGATAGGGCCATCAGCCGAGGCGGTATCAATCCATTCCTTCCACTTCTCAGGAAGGCGCTCGCGGAGCTTCGATTCCTTGGATGCGTCGCCAAGCCCTTCAAAGAATGCCTGCTGCTGGGCCGCTACGCGATGCCCCTTGATACCGAGGGCAGTACGCACCAACGCGGCAGACAGGCCAGCCACGGTCATCTCGTGCCCGATGTCGTCAAGGATTCCGGCATCCTTGTTTGTCAGCACCCTGCGGGTGATATCGTGCATCAGCCCTTCGGTGAATTCCTGCGCCGCTTCGATTCCACCGGCCACAAACTTGTCGGCGATGAACCGCATCGTCCGATTCTTGATTTCTGGCGGAACGCGGTTCAGGAGCTTGTCGATACCGTATTGTTCGGTCAGGTAGGTCCATGCGCCGCCCATGATCATCGCGGAATCTTTCGCCTCCTGCGAGGCGTCATCCATCGCGGTCTTGGTTGCCATTTGATCCACGCCCTGCGCGTAGAGCATGGCCCCGGATGCCGCCCCGCCCGTCAGAACCGCCGCTGCAATCTGCCCGGCAAGTTGCCCAGACGCGCCAGCCACATCGGTCGCAAGGTTCTTCCGTTCGCCCGGCACATCAATGAATCCGCCAACATCCTTTGCCGCAGTGCTCCACGGGCGAATCTGCTGCGCAAGTTCAGACTGGAATAGGTATTGAGGCATGACCGGCAAGAGCCGTCCCATGTTCCGCGTCGTGATGTCGAGCATTGAAGCTACGCCGCCAAGGGTAGAACCAAAAACATCAGAGACAACCCCTTTGCCGGCAGACCGGAACAGGTCGGCAGTTCTCGTCAGAACGCCAACATCTTCGGCGTCAATCAGCCCGGCATTCCCCGGATCATTCTCAATCCACTTCCGAAGACTTGCAGATTGCTGGATGCCATGATCCATCTGGGCCTGACGAACCCGGCGAGCGTCTTCAACCGGATCAATGATCGACGGGGCAATATCCTCCCCGAGCATCTTCTTGATGTTCGCGGAAAGGTTGCGCTTCTCGGCCTCTTGCGCTGGATTGGAAAATGACCCGTTGTAGATCGCGGATTGGGCAACAGTTTTGTCTGTATCAAAAGCGCCAGTCAGATCGTATTTCGCTTTCGGCGCAGACGGCACGCGAATCTGATCTGGGGTTTCGTCAAACGCCCCGGAAAGGTCGTAAGCCATCAACGACCACCCTTCTGCTTCGCCCACAATTCAAGAATCCTTGCTTGATTGGGCATTGGTTTTTTCTGTTTGATCGCTTCAGCCTGAATGGCTTCCAAGAAATCCGCAGGAACCGCCTTCATTTCCGGCGTGACCTCGTACGCCTTCACCTTGCTTGATTGATACCATGACGCATTAAGGTTGATGTACTCCGCATTTGCCGCTCGGGCGATCATCTTCTGTTCTTCGATGGTCGGCACCTTGCCGGGATTGGATTTCTTCCATTCAATCTGCGCTTCATGCTGAAGCCCAACAAATGCGTCCCGCTGATCCTTCTTTCCGCTTGAAAGCAGGTCTTTCGGGATGGCGTCCTGCATGATCTTAGAGTCGAATCCGACCTTGTACTTGCCGGTTCCCTGCATCATGTTCGTGGCGATGTCCTGCATCTGCTTGATGCCAGAGGTCCCAAGGTCAAAGCGATCAGCGAAGGCGGTCTTCTTGAATTCGGCAATGAAAGCGTCAGGGTCAGATGCGGCCTGATCCATCAGCGCACCGCGAACTTTCAATTCGGACATGCGTTCTCCCGGCCGGCCCTCGCGTTGTGCAAACCCATCAAGCCCCGCAAGATGCCCGGTATTCTTCGCCCATGCGTACAGGTTCGGCGGCATTTCGAGAACCGACTTTCCGGTATTCTTGAGCACCCATTCTTGCGCGGCGCCCATTGCCGCTTTGTCGCCATCGTTCTTCATCTGCTCGCCGACGGCGCGCTTGTGGTCAATCCTCTGTTCCACAGCAACCCGAGTTGCGGCGTCAATGGTCCCGTTGGCGAAGTCAGACTGAACCTTGTTCATTTGCGCCTTGTAGCCTTTTGTACCGGCGAACAGGTCATCCGAATAGGCCAAGGCTTTCGCCTGCTTGTCGCCCGCTTCGACTTGGGCCTTCAGCGTCTTGAAGTGGCTTGTTTCGATGTCGGGCTTGAACTGCTTCAGCACGTCTTTCGCGTACCCGAGATTGTTGTCAGCGATAGCTTGTTGGGCGATGTTGACGCCGGCAATGCCCTTCTGCTCCGACACGAATACATCGACGGTCTGCTTGTCCCATCCGCGAGACTGGCCGTATTGCTTGGCTACCCCTTCGATGCTGGCAATGGAAGTTGCAACAGCAGCGCCGCTGTTCCAGTTGTCGGCGATCTGCTTCTGCTCACCAGCGACCCTGGCCTTGAAGGTCAAGTCTTCCGCGCGATCGCCCTCGCGGATGATGTGCGTCATCACGTCGCCGCGAAACTCAGTGCCATAGACCTGAGTCCGTTTTCGGAATGCGGCCTGCTGGTCCGGACTTAGCTTTGCCGAGAGTTCGCCGGCAATGGACTCAAACCGCTTTCCGTAGTCATCGAGTAGCGGCTTTTTCAATGCTTCGACGCCGCGTTGATTAATGAAGCCGTCCTTGCCCATCTTCAAGTCTTGTTGAGCCGCACGGAGTTTTGCGGTTGCGTCCTCAACCATCATCGTATCGACGCGCGCCTTTTCCTTGGCGATCCACTGTTCGGCCTCGCGGCCAAGCTCGCCGGCCATCGAGGACACGGCCAGCCCCGGCGCCATTGCCGAACCGGCATCTTGCGGCTGATACGACGCTATACCTCCGGATGGGGTAGGGGTCGGGCGGGCTTGTTCGCCGAGGTCAGGGAGTTTCATTACCATTCATCCGGATTGTTGCCGGCAGGCGGGAGGTCATTGACCCCGCCACCACCGAACGTCGAGAACAGAGAAGCCCCGCCTTTGACCAGATCCCCGAAAGCTCCAACCATCGCCGCCTTCTTTCGATCCTCACCAGACTTCGCCGCCATCACCCCAGAGTATTCCTTCGCCTTCGCCATTTCCCTGAGACTGCGGGCTTTGTCTTCGCCTTCGTACAAAGCCACAGCAGAACGGTAGGCAATCTCTCCCGCATTCCCTGCGATCAGGTTGATCACTCCTGCATCCGTAGTTGAACCGCCACCGGCAGCAGCAAGGGCGATTGCGCGCGATTGAACGAGGGCACCTTGCCGGCGTTGTTCCGCGGCAACCCGCTGGGCAGATGCCTGCGCCTGCCCAGCGTTGATCCGCGCTTGGTCGGCCTCGTACTGCATAGCGGCCTGCTGCTGGCGGCCGACATCCGCCGCAGCATTTCCGGCAGAGGCTTTACCGGACGCCGAGACTATTGACAGCGCGGCAGGTATGGCTTGTTGCCAGGACATTGATAGATACCCGCGTTCCAGTGTTCAAACCCCATGTGCTTCAGCAGCACATCGGACCCCTTGATGCTTGGATCAGCATGGGCCATCAGCGGCATCGCAGGCCGGCTTCCGATCAATTCCCACATCGCTCTAACCGCTTTGATCACCCCCCTTCGGTTCGCCCTGAATTCATCCTTCGCCCAAGCGAACAGTATCCACCGGGTTGATTGCGGGTAGACGCCGAAAACGCACAGGGTTTGCCCTGATTCCTCGGCAACCATCGCGCGGCAGGTTTCCCGTCGTCCGCCTACCGCAGTCAAGTCTTCAGCAGTTGCCGGCCGGATGATCATGTCTCGATCTCCATCACGCAGGACAGAACGGTTACCGGGCGCGGAGCGGCGCCTTTCAGGCACAGCCTTTCATCGGTTCCCCATGATCCAGGCAGAACGATCGGGTCTTCGTCGTAGGCGGTACGGATGGCCGTGGTGCTGATCGGATACCCGGCTTCAAGTTCCGGCAGGTCATCCATGTTGGTGAAGTCCCGTCCCATCTTCAAGCCCTTCGGATGGACGTTCGCCATGATCAGTCCCAGTTGGCGAATTGCCTTCATCTGGTTCAGCGGAGTCGGCATCTGCGAAGCCAGTTGCAGGAGTTTGCCGGACATGAACGAAGCGGAATAGGCCAGCCCCACCATGTACGTCGTGACCGCAGTCGGAAGGGTTGCCTCCCCTGATCCATCCAAGGTATAGGTCTGCGTACCGTCGGAAGCAGTACCAACGTCGGCGCTATCAGCCCACACAACGACATTCTCTCCAGCAAGATGCGCCGCAGTGATCGTGGTTGTCGCGGCCCCGCTGAAGGTCACGAACGAATCGCCGAGATTGTTGGTCGTGGTGCCGAGGCATTCCGACTGGAAGGCCCATTTCTCAAGATATCGCACCGTGGCGCCGTTGATGGTTCGATTGACCACGTAATAGACATGATCCTCGGAATCCCCTTCGTCACCAGGCAGGACCGCAACGTCTTCAACATCTCCGTCAGTTTCGACATCTACCCAGCAGGTGACTTGTTCGGTTGCATCGAAGATCAGCAAGGCGACCGTCCCATCAGACCGGACACAATGAATCCTGGTATCAGGTTGTCGCTGCACCGCGATGCGGACAATCTGCGGCTGACCGATTTCAGGAATGATCTCGCACAAATTGCTGGCCGTATAGTCGAAAGTGACCTGATTGGAGGTCAGGGCCAGCGTATAGACCCGCGTACCGCCTCGTTGAACATAGACCCCCTGCGAGTCGATCGACACCGCGCGTACCGCAGCAGAGCCCTGAGTCGAGGCCTTCTTTGGATTGAAGTTGGTCGGCGTCAAAGGCCCGTCAAGCGAGTCGGACCGGCAGGAGTATTCAGCGCACTGCCCGCCTACCATCAGGCGCTGCAACGACAGAATCCAGTTGATCGTATCGACTTGCCCCCCCGGCAGGGTGCGATTGATCGGCCCTGAGTCTCCTGCGGTTTCAGGATCGAACGAGGAAAAGGCGTCAGACACGGACCCGACCATTGAATCCTTCCCGCCCCACCACAGTCGACCCCCGTCAAACCCGACAGCAGACGGCCATCCACGATAGTCGGACCACTGGCCCTCCTCCCAATCCGAACTCGCCACCAGTGACCCAAAGTCGGTGATGATCTCGATATCGACAACCGTCGAGGATGTAAATCCAGTGACCCGCGCAACCCCCCTGATCGACCCCGTTGAAATGGTCAGGCTGGCTTCCGTGGTCCCGGCAGCATACACAGAACACAGTAGGCGGTAATAGACAATCTGATTATCCAGCCCGTCGGTGTATGCTTCGGTCGTGTCAATGGTCCATGACTTCCCAGAAACAGCCGCCCATACCGTGTCGTCAAAGGACCGTTGAAGGATTACCGTGTTCGCGGTAGCCGTCAGGCCCGTCAAAACGATGGTAAAGGCCCGGTCGGTTGTGACTCCGGTCACTTCAATGGAAGATGTTGCGTCATTGACGACGCCCATTGACTTTGACACGGATTGGCCTGTGGAGGTCACGGCGAACAATGCCCCGACATGGGTTGATCGAAAGAACGCGATTGAACTAGTCAGGGTTGAATTCCCAGAAAGCGCAGCGGATACCATCGTTCCGGGTCCGGTATTCAAGACGCGGAAAGGTCCATCATCGGATTGATACAGGACCACCGACCATGAGCGAGTCGCGCGCCGTTCAATCCGGCGCTGCTGCTTTCCTGAGCATGCGCAGAAAATCACGTCCGCCGATTGGTCGGACCTGATCAGACTGAGATCAGAAGCCGTCCATGGTGTAGTAATTTCCATGACGCCGGCCGCCTCGATATTGCAGGAAGTGACCAATACCTGCCGCTTGTGGCGACTCATGAACCGGATGTAGAAATCCCCGGCAGGCGTCACGGCGAGAGAGTGCGTGCCAGTCTCAAGCGTGGTTTCGGTGATGTACTCATCACCCCCGGATGTTGATCCGACGCGAAGCGTTACCGGCCCGCGCTGCACCACGATACGAAGCCCATGCTCGACGTTCTGATCCGCCCCCGCGACGGTGATGGTCTGGTCACGAATCGCGGCGTTTGTACCGGTTCCGGTCAAACCCATGTACCCGCCAGTGACCCACGCGGAAGTGGCGCCGGCCTGATCACTGTCGGTCCAGTCGTTCAGGTTCGACGTGAAGTCGCCATTTACGGTTACCGTTGCGACAGCGGATCGGGTGATCAGCGCATCGCTGACCCATACCCGCATGACCAATGCCGTCAGTTCAAGCAGCGCCTTGTCGGACACGCTGAAGATAAACTCCAGAAACTTCGCCGCAGCGTTCGATTTGGTTGCCCCTTTGTACCCAAGGCCAGGACGAATCGACATTGACCCGAGAACGGTCGGAATCCAGTTGGTCTGAGTCTCGGCTGACATGGCGATGCGCTTCACGTCCTGCCTGGATAGCCCGAGGCGAGACACGCGGCCACGGTTGAACGATAAAAGTGGGCTTGTTTTGGTTGCCACGTGCTATAGTTCCATTACATTACTAGGAGGGACAGTTATATGAAGCAACATGGACACACTAAAACAGGCTGGCGGTCTCCGACTTATTCCTCTTGGCATAACATGGTTGCCCGATGTACGCAGCCATCGAATCCAGCGTTTGCCCACTACCAGAAGCGCGGAATCACCGTATGCGACAGGTGGAGAAAATTTATCAATTTCCTTGCTGACATGGGGGAACGGCCAGTGGGAAATTACACGATAGACAGATGGCCGGACAACAATGGAAACTATGAGCCTGGAAATTGCCGATGGGCAACAAAAAGAGAGCAGGCGAATAACAGAATTACGAATAAGGTTTTTATGTATCAAGGGGAGCTGATGACAATGGAGAACCTTGCGCGAAAGGTAGGCGTACATCAAGAGCGCCTCAAAAGCCGACTGCTCCGTGGGAAGGGTGGTGATTGGACTGTTGAAGGCGCCATCAATACCCCGTCCCGCGTCGGGCATCGAACCGACGCTATTGGATCGATGGAGACGCGGAAACCGTAACATGACTACCCGATCAGCGAGTTTTGATTGCCGCCGTCAAAGCCTGAACGGCTACCCGACCGGCCGCCGTTGCGAGCGCGGCCCCAACTACCTTGAGGAAAGAATCGAGTCGGTTCGGAGATGGCGTCACGGTTGCGGGCATCCTCAAGCGCGCGATCAAGCAAGCCAGTTCTCGGCGTCAGCAGCGCAACTGCCCGAGGGGAGTCGATCGCCGCGACCTTGCCGATGATCTTCGTGGCGAAGTAGTGCTTGACGTACTCGGTGAATGTCGGCGGCCACAAGGCGAGATTGCCACCATAGCCGGTATCGTTCGACACAAACTTGACGTAGATCGCGTCCAGGTCAGCATAGAGGATGCCGGCTTCGTCGGTGTATTGCAGAAGCGGGATTCTGTAGTACTCATCCTGACAGATGGCAGATGTCAGTATCCAGTCCGTCGATTTCTCGAAGGCCCGACGCAGCCCGAATTCCGGCGTGATGCTGGCGCTGTAGTCGAGCTTTTGGGCGCGGATGGCGAAGCGCCATTGAGCCTCGGACAGACAGGTATCGACCCCGCCATCGTTCCAGACATTATCCAGAAGATGGCGGGATTCGACGTTCTCGGACAGGCTCGCGAGTTGTCGGACGCCGCATATCAACAGGGCTCCGTTGTACAGTTTGAGCCTGCTAGTGCTCATCAGATGCCGGCCTTGATCCGCCCGGCCAGCCAGGCGTAAGCGCCTTCTTTCGTCGCCTCGCTGTCATGGATCATTTCCTGATCGGAGACGCGAACCACGCAGAACTTGCGATGCGGCCCCTTCCATTCGACGGAGAACTCCTGAAGTTTGGCCTGGGTCACAGAAACGTCAGGAGTTGTGAGCATGTGCTTCGACAACATGTGCATGCGCGTCCAGCGCCGGGACGATTCGAGGACAATGAATTCGGCGTACCACTCGCCGCGGTCGCCCCTGGCTTCCACCTTGTCGAACGGCTTGAACTTCTCGGCGACGTGCGTCCAGTAGGACGGATTCAACAGGTCTTCCGGCTGCGTTTCTTCGTGCGTGGTGCAGGTATAGACGGTGCGCTCGAACTCGCATTCCTTCATGCGAGCGGGATTCAGTTCCTGAATGTGGCGAGCAGAAACAACGGCGGCAGGCGTTTCCGTCTTGCCTTCGGTGACTTCGGACATTGTGTTCCCTCCTCAAGTGTAAAAGGCCGAGGGCCGAAGCCCCCGGAAGCTGCGGTGGATCAGGTGCTGGAAATGAAGCTGAACGTGCTCAGTTGCGTGCCGCCGCCGGTCGAACTGACGGACGACACCATGCCGAGGTACAGCGTGCCGCTTGAGGCGACGGTCGAGGTCTGCGCGGCAACGATAACAACGTCGCCCTGCTTCATGCCCAACTCGTAGCCGTCAGTGAAGTACCCGGCGACAAACGGGCCAGTCGAAGTGTCGGTCGTGCTGAACAGCCACAACTTCGACCCGACCGGAGTCGTGGTGGAACCCGAACGACCCCCGCCCATTGCAGCGGCGAGAATGACGGGAGGAAATGCGGCGCTGGTTGCCGCGGTAGTGCCAGAGTAGGCCATGATGTTTCTCCTTGAAGGTTAGAGGGTGGATGGCCGATCAGCCGTACACGGAGCCATCAGTCGTGAAAACTACCACGCCCGCGTTCTGCAGGAGTTTGGCATTCATGTACATCGTCGCGCGCGCCCATGAGTAGTCCTGTTCTTCATTGAACCCGACCGGCGTCTGCATGCCGGCCTTGTCCGCACCGTGGCCGATGGCGGTCTTGTGGTAGAGGAACGACTTTTCGCTCGTGGTCGCCTTGCCGGGCAGGTTCGGGTGTTCCACGATCAGGGCATTGCGCCACTTGTACACCATCGGCTTGTCGCGCCAACTCGGGTTGTTATCCCCGGCATAAGGCTTGATATCGACGATCTGCGCATTGCTGAACTCGGGCGCCTGTTCGAGGAAGGCCAAGAACGAAGGCTGGCACAGGAATGTGATGTTCGAGTCCCACGGCACCGACGCATTGGACAGTTTGACGCGGCCGTTCTGGAACAGCGAGACAGTCGGAACCGACGACGCCGCGCCTACCGTCACCGTGCCGGTGTTCAGTTCGGTGATGATCTGCGAGTCGATCTTGCGGTTGATGACGCCCATCGTGGTCATTTGCATGACCGCGCGCTGGTTGCCCTGCGATGCGAAGACGTTGAAGCCGGTCTTGCGGACCAGATCATGCCATTCGGACAAGGTGCAGGTGTTCTGCGTGTTGTTGTCGGCGCGTGCCGGGATCAGGCCATTGACGCCGCGAGTCACCGCGGAGGCAGAGCCGGAATCAACCACATCGAAAACGATCTGATTGCCCTTGATGACACCTTCGGTCGTGACGGTTTCGCGCAACAGCGATACGCGCTGCTCGAAACCCATGATGAACTCTTGGCGGTATTGCGTTTGGTAGGCTGTATCTGCGATTTTGTCATCTCCTTGGGAGTTTTATGCTCGCACACAATCACCGAATGCTTTACGGAAAGCACTGCTACGCACGGCCACTGCGTCATTGATGGAGTCGAATCGCCCAAGATTTTTTTGCTTGCCCGCAACAGTCACATATGCAATCCACTTCCGATTTGTTTTGTCGAAAGAAACGCCTTTGTGGCCGCTGGTGTTATTGACTTGCCTTGGCGCATTGGCCATGTTCTGGCCTCGCGTCACATTCCGCAAGTTGGCAATCCTGTTGTCATCTTTCACGCCGTTGATGTGGTCAATTTCCTTCGGCCATTCGCCAAAGGACATGAACCATGCCAGTCGATGTTCAAGGTAACGCTGCTTTCCGATCCTGACGTAGCGGTAGCCATCTCTGGCCAAACTGCCCGCACGCTGACCTTCCTGCACTCGGGGATTTATATGAGAGTTCCCGCGACGCGCAAACATCCCCGTCACCGGATCGTAATCCAGTGCATCAAAGGCTGCTTGTTGTGTCACGGTTATCACAAAATTGATCCCCATAACTACGATTAAAGATAGGGTTTTAACCGTCGCTCGGGGTATCCGCTCTGCCTATCCTGCCGGGGTATCTCTTTCGAGAGCCGGCGTGCAAGCCTTTACGGCGCCTAGCTACCTGGTGTTCGGGTGCTTCGGCAGCGCCGGCAATCTTTCGATCGCCGGGGTATCTGCACTATGCGGCGGAGTTTTACACGCTGTCCGCCACAATTTCAAGCGAATTATGCGGCCTTTTTCTGTGCCCTTTCTCGCGCATTGAGCAGATCGCGATAGCGCGACTGGCGCTTGTCGTCATCCCAATACGCCTTATGGGCAGGCGACCCCTTCGGTGCGCCCATGTCGCTTTCGATTTTCTTGATCTCGTCATCGATGGCCCCGGAGACATTGGCGCCGGCATTTGGGACAACCGTCGTAACCGGGTTGATCTCGCGGGCCATGTTGTTCAGCCATCGGATTGCATCGGGGTGGGCCATGATCGGCGTGCCATCGGACAGCCGGCCGAACTTCAGCAAATCCTTGACGCCGGCCGGGGCGGTATCGAGCAGCCCGTCGATCATGTTCATGTTCGGGCGGAACTCGGCGCCCCATTCAGCATGCAGGGCGTCAGAAGATGCCCGCGCCGCCTCGGCATCCTTGGTCTGGCGCGCGGCTTCTTCTTCTTCCTTGGCCTGATAGTAGAAATTGACCACCTCGGAAGCGATTGATGCAGGAGCATTGACCTTGTGCATGGACACCATGAGTTTGTCAATCAGCGGCTTGTCGTCTTCACCCACCACCAGACCGCCGGCCAGTTTCAGTTCATACTTATCCGGAGCATCGGGAATCCCGTTCTCGGCACGCCATGCCTTGACCTGATCGTCGGTCGCGTTCTTCGGCAGGGCAGAACGTAGCTCGCCTGAACTGATGCGGTTCTGCACCGACAGCAGGGCATTGGCTACATCCTTCGGGCTTGAATACCGGGACAGGCGCTTGTTCAGTCCTTCGTCAGTACCGGCGATCTGCGTGCGCCAGTCGTCGGGCCATGTGGCTTTGCCGACGTCTTCGCCCTTTGCGCCCTGGTCCCCGGATTGGCCGCCCTTGTCCTGCGCGCCCTTGTCAGCCGCGCTCTGGTCTCCTGCGCCGCCCTGGTCTCCGGCATCACCACCACCATCTCCGCCATCCTTGTCGTCCGGCGCCATCAATCGAAACCACTGATTCCTCACTCGCATGATTCACTCCTCCTCTGGTTAAACGTCTTTCACTTGGCACGGCGACGGATTCTCGTCGAACCTTACTGCCTTGATCGTCTTCTGCCCGGTAAGCAT
>Ga0208957_1001453_pt1 | contig 12246 bp, 8 predicted proteins | sample RifOxyA1_FD_184029 | JGI IMG/M metagenome (GOLD analysis project Ga0208957, IMG submission 184029) | Groundwater microbial communities from Rifle, Colorado - Rifle Oxygen_injection A1 (SPAdes) | ecosystem: Environmental > Aquatic > Deep subsurface > Groundwater | place: Rifle, Colorado, United... | reverse complement strand
ATGATATAACTTTACAGTGTGATAAGTACGCTATGATTAAAAATAATGAAGGGGTCATTGCGGCTAATTTAAATCAGTTTGATGAGCAAACAATTGTTTATCATGCCAGGAAAGCGGCGGAGTTAGTCAGAGATTATCCGCGACTACCTATTGGGGCGGACACTATTATCTTAAGACATCATGGAACCATGAGCGGTAGGGGATTTGCTAAAACATTCAGCAATAACCTAGAGCCGCTGACCGTAGTTTTTCTTATTGCTGAAGCTTATGCTAATTATTTATTGGAGTATTATGGTGATATTACTAATGAAGAAATCATGACTGAATTAAATATAGATTTTCCCAAAAGCCAGTATCGAAGAATAATAAAAACCCTGGCCAACTTCGAGTTTTAAAATGAATGCACTTAATATTAAAAATCTGAAAAAGTATTATGGAAACCGTTTGGTATTGGATAATGTAAATTTATCCGTTCCCCAGGGGGTGGTTTTTGCCCTGCTTGGCCCAAACGGTGCCGGAAAAACAACTCTTTTAAAATCTATTTTAGGCATTACCCGATTTAAAGAAGGTGACATAGAGATATTTGGAAAAAAAAGCAATTCTTACGAGTCACATCAAAGCCTAGCTTATTTTCCAGAGAAATTTAATTTTTTCCCCTATTTTACCGTGGAAGGTGTTTTAAAGTTTTATGGAAAGATGTATGGAGTAGCTCTCCAGGATTTGGAGCAACAAATTGATAAGGCTTTAGATAAGGTAGAAATAAAGGTTTTAAAAAATAGAAGAATTACTCAAATCTCCAAGGGTGAATTACAAAGAGTGGGAATTGCTTCAATCATCTTGGCCCAAGCTGACTTTTATATTTTTGATGAGCCTTTTTATGGGCTGGATCCGATTGGTATTAAAATTATTAAGAATATTTTCCAAGATTTGGCATCCCAAAATAAAACGGTATTTATTAACTCTCATATCTTAGGGGAAGTGGAAAAAATTGCCAATGAAATTGCCATTATCAACAAAGGCCAGATTTTGTATAGCGGGAATGTGGATGCTTTCATAAATGGTAGAAGCTTAGAGGATGCTTTTTATTCTATTATCAAAGGGGCACAAGCGTGAATAAAGTAATCATGAAGGCACTGTTAATTAATACCTTTCAAAAAGAAATTCGTAATAAAACTTTAGTTTTCTTATTTGTACTATCTATCTTTTTAATTTTATTGATCAATCAAATCTCCGTTTTTTTTGTCAGTAATCCAGCCATGAATGAAGGATTTCAGTGGAGCAATACTAAAATGTCCTTTTTGTATGAAATCATTTCGGCTTGGGGAAGTATGCTGGGATTTATATTGGGGGTCAGTACCATTAAAAGTGATATGGATTATGGAGTATCTCAACAGATAGTGGCGTTCCCGGTAAAGCCACCGCTATATTTGGCATGTCGTCTGGTTGGTACTTGGTTAATAGTAAATTTTTATTATATCGTGACGCTGTTGTTAGCTTTACTGGTATTTGCTTTATCCGGTGATCAACTGGCATTTAGTTATAAAATATTCTTGTCGTTTGGCGTTTTCAGCTTGAAAATCCTGATTTGTATTACTTTGGCAGCGTTGCTTTCTATTCATTTTACTAAAGTCATAGCATTTGTATCAAGCATTATTATATTTATGGTTATGAATGTATCCAACGCACATTTTGCCAAAGGATTTGCTTGGAATGAACTGGGGATTTTTTCTACATTAGGCTTGATTGTACATTGGATTCTTCCCAGGATTGATACCATAAGTGGATTATCCAAAAATTTATTAATGGATAAAAATACTTTTACTTTTAGTTTTTTAGAAGGAGGGCATCTGGTATTGTCTTATGCCTTTTTATTCTGGGTGACCTATTTTTCGCTGAAGAGTAAAGATTATCAAGGTGGTGAGTAGTCACTTTCCCGGTAAATCTCGCCTCTTTGTTAAAACAAAGCAGCATTATATTATGATAGATGAAAAGAAATTTTTGAGGTTTTAACTGAAAATACTAATGAAGAAAATATTAAAAGATTTTTATTATCAATTGATTCAAGCATCCAAGATTGTCGACGTAAAAAAATGGATTCGTACTTCCTTACTATTTGGGATGGCCTTTATGGGGTTATTTGTGGTGGTAGTACTGGTGATCTTATCTTTGGTCCAATATGGAGGTGGAGTTACCCCATATTTAGTGGATCTGTTTCCCCAGAGCTATTTGATGTTGCAAAAAATTGATAAAAGTTTTGGAGAGCCCAATACTTTCGGATTGTTGTTATTTTTTATACCGGTAGCCTTGTTGATGATCGGGTATGTTTTATATCTTATGGAAAATTATCTGGATAAACTACTGGGATTTCTCCAGGAGAGAAGTTTTGTAAAGAGGGCGGCGCTTTATTGGACGCTGCTGGCCTTAGTGCCGATTCCTTATTATGGTTCATGGGCCTATTCAATTTTTAGTTCGTTAGTTCCCATGGATTTTGGTGGCTTTTTTGCGCTAGAGTACTTGATTGCTATTGGTATTTTATTACTTTCAATTTTTTCTTATGTCATTACCTATAAGATACTCAGTAAACAGATTTTTGACTGGGAATCATCAATAAAAGCTGGACTGGTCGCTGGTATTACGTTTGAAATATTTAAGTATATTTTTATTATTTTTTTGAAAAATAACATGGAGTTTGCGGCTACTAAATCTTTAGTAATAGGGTTTGTCCTTTTTGGTATTTGGTTTTGTGTTAACGGTGCCATTTATGCCTTGAGCGGAATTATTGGTTATTACATTCAGTTTAGGAAAGTATTTAATCAAAAAAATAGAAATTTGTTGTTAATAAGTGAAGGCCGTTCCACCAGGGAAATCGCACTCATTTGTTTGTTGGAACTTATTAAAAGAGTTTACAATACAAAAGGTGTTAACGATTACAGTAGCGTGGGGCTTACCGTCCAGGAAATTTGTGAACATTGTATGATCACTCCAAAACGGGCAAAAAATATATTGCTGCATTTAAAGAAGGTCAAGCTAGTTAGAATTCTTTATGACGATGAAGTGGAATTAGTAGTACTTAATTTTTTTCCGGAAAACTTAAAATTAGTCAATTTTATATCCATAATTGAAGAGCGAAAAGACGTCGAAGATTTAGCTAAACTACCTGATAATAAGGCTTCCGCATGGTTCTGGTTGAATTATCAAGAAGGTTTGGATAAGTCCTTTAAAGAGAAAACTATGAAGGATCTTTACGAGACGCAAGTTGGTTAAAAACCTAAGTTTATTTTTTTGATCTGGAGTTGGATATATTGATTCCCGTTCCATCTATTTATACCCAAATTATAAAAGGCCCATAAGGGGGTTTGGTTTTTTTGTTGTTCGAGAAAGAGTTGTTCAGGATGGGGATTGTTCCATGAACCAATATAGTTAAAACTGATTCCTCTGAGTTTGACGGAAGGATCGCTAAAACATCCCAGTTCAAAACGCACATGTTTTTCTCTTAAGATTTCAAAGGAGAGTATTTTTACGTCGGTTGAGCGAAAGAGTGGTTTGGGATTAGCATTGCCAAAAGGCTCAAGATATTCAAGTTGTTTCAGTAACTCTGGCGAAATGTCTTTGAGTTTTATATCAAGATCATGTTCAAGAGCATGTACTCTTTCTATAAAAGGGATTTTGGATATAATGGATTTGATTCTTTGTTCAAACAGAGGAAGATTATTTTTATCCATGGTCAAACCAGCTGCACAGGCATGTCCTCCAAATTTAATAAATAAATCAGAGCATTGTTTTAAACATTCATAAAGGTTGAGCGCACCGGCAGTTCGAGCGGATGCTTTAACCAGACCTGGTTCGCTTGCATTTGTAAAAACGATGGCCGGTAATGAAAATTCTTCCACTAGTTTGGAAGCCACGATTCCAATGACTCCCTCATGCCAATGAGGAGCGTAGCAGACGCTGATAAGATTCTCAGTATTACTGATTTTTTTCTTAATGAGCTCTTTGGCCTCTTCAAAAATATCGCTTTGCAGACGTTTCCTTTCATTATTGCAGTTTTCCAAATGATTATAGTTTAAAAAAACAATATCTGAATCATTGGTGGTAAGCAGTTCAAAGGCTTTTTGGGGATGATCGAGTCTGCCTTTGGAATTGATCAGCGGTCCAATATTGAAAGCGACATGTTCGCTGGGCAAAAAAGGCATGTGAAAATGTTCCCGATCAAGAAATTTTTTTAAACCTAAAAAACTACTTTTGGTGATTTGTTTGAGACCATGGCGAACCAGCAGAAGATTAGTATTTCGAAGTGGCGCCAAATCACTGATGGTACCAATGGCCACCAACTCCAAAAGACTATAGATAGAAGGACAGGGAGTACCTTTTTCTTCTAGCAATCTTTTGACCTGCAAAGCGAGCGCAAAAGCCACACCCACTCCGGCCAGGCATTTAAGCGGGGAATCAGCGGGTTCATCTCTGCGGTTGGGATTGACGACCAGTGCGCAAGGTAGTTCCTTATCAGGATCATCCTTATGGTGATCGGTAATGATTAAGTCCACTCCTTTTTCTTTGGCATATAGAGCTGCTTCATGATTGGTAATCCCACAATCAACCGTAATGAGTAGATTAATATGGTGAAAGATCGCTTGATCAATAGAGGAAACATTAAGCCCATAACCTTCTATAAACCGGTCGGGCTGAAAAACTTTTATTTCAACTCCGATAAGTTTGAAAAAATGATAAAGCAAAGCACATGAGGTGGTTCCATCCACATCGTAGTCACCAAACACCGCAATCTTTCTATTTTCGCTTATGCATTTTAAAATGAGTTCTCCAGCATTTTTGAGGTCTAAAAGCTTAGTTAAATCTGGAAGGTCATTTAAATTCCAAGAGAAGAACTCGTTAATTTCGGATTGTCCCAACCCTCTTTTACTGAGAATTTGTAAGATGATGGGGTGAATGTTGCTTATGTTTATTTGATCCATAAAATACTTGAGTAAATGACTATAGCGTTCAATCAAGATTTATGGAACAAAATATTGAAAAAATTTGAAATTCTACCAAATCGTATAGAGGCCCTTAATAAGTTCATCCTCATGAAGTTCTGATACATGTGAAAACAACTGTTTAAATTCGCTGGTATTTTTTGCGTGCACCTTACCAAAGTATTGGCATGGCAAGAATGGTTTTTTACAACTGGGGCATCTTTCCACTTCATTAAATGATTCGATAATTTCCCCACAGATATGACATTTTTTTATGATGGTTTTGTCTTCGACTTTGGATGGGACTAATTCCATACTCATTTTAAACCTCTAAAGTTTACCAGGTGTTCCCTGTTTTATTTGCTAGCTTCATGCTGCAAATATTTCCTACCCCTCTCCTCGTCACAGTAGTAAAAATGTTTAGGAAAAATTTGCCGTCACTTTTTAGTCAACTATTAATAAAAAAGACTCCCGAAGGAGTCTTTTCTGTTTTATGCTTTATTTTATGTATAAGACTTAGAATAAAGCGTTTAGGATTGGGGAATTATGCCACTTTGGTTGACGGTTCCAAAATTGAAGCCAACCGCTGGTCGATTTGCTCTATAAAAGTTGTTACCACCGATATATTTATTCATCAGCATTTCTTCGGAACTGTAGTGTGCTGAAAAGGGATTGAAAGGATTGAAGGTTGCTCCTTGTGGATTGTAATTACCACTAATCATTGAGCCGATCATAATTCCTTGTAGGATGGAATTGTTCATCTGACTACCGTTTTCCATTTTGGTGGCTAAAGCGGTAATACTTGCAGCCATTTGTTTTTGAGTTTCTATCATGGCGGCTAGGCCCTGGGAAATAGGAGTCATGATCTTCTCAAGCATGGGTGCCATAAATTTCTCAATTCCTGCTAAATAACTTTCGGATCCTTGTTCTTTCTTTTCTTTTTTATCTTTTGAAAAGAAGCTATTAATTTTTTTAGTTAAACCTTTTATGCTTCCTTCAAGCGCGCTGATTCTTCTATCAGTTTTATCTTCTTTACAGTTTACACAGTCTTCTTCAGCAACTTGAGTTACCTCATCGGCTTGAACTTCCATTAGATCATCTACTTCACTTAAGAATGCTTTTTCTTCTTCAATCTTGTAAGCTTTTTCTGCCTCAGCACGCAGTTCTTTTCCATCGCGATTTTCTTTTGCATATTTTAATTTTTTTTCTTCTTCATCTTTAAACATTTTTTCGGCTTCATGAAGAAGTTCTTTTCCATCCATATTGCCTTTATTATATTTCATTTTAGCTATTTTAATAATTTGTTCTTCAATGATTTCTTTTTTTACATGCAAATCAGCTAACTTTTTAATAGCTTCACTGGAAAATTTATTTTTCTCTAACTGATAGTCAACATCACCAAAGGCCAAAGAAGCTTGGTATTGTTGTTCTTCTTTTTGGAGTTTTTCCATGTATTTTGCTTCATCCTTCTTAAAGTTGCCTTGTTGTGAAACTCCAAGTCCAGACTCTCTAATTTTTTGTTCTTTTGCTTCTTTTTGAGCCTCACGAAGAAGTTCCCTTCCACCCATATTTCCTTTTTTATAATTCATTTTAGCTATTTTAATAATTTGTTCTTCAATGTTTTCCTTTCTTACGTGTAAATCAGCTAATTTCTGAATTGCTTCTTTAGATAATTTACTTTTTTCTAACTGATAATCGACATCACCAAAGGCCAATGAATCTTTGTATTGTTTTTCCTTTTCGAGTTTTTCCATGTATTTTGCTTCATCTTTCTTAAAGTTGTCTTGTTTGGAAACTTTAAGTTGAGAATTTTTAATTTTTTGATCTTTTGCTTCTTTTTCGGCCCTAAGCTCCGCGATAATTTCCCTTGTTCTTTGATCTCGTGCCTGTTGTGCCTGTCGCGATTTGTCATCTAGCATCTTTTGTTGTTCTTTTTCAGCTTTAATACGTAACTCTCTACCATCTAAGTTTGCTTCATGTTCGGCTGCTTGATCTTGATCATATTTTTCAAAAGCTGCTTTTTCATGTGCTAACATTTCTTGCGCGTCCAATTCATCATTTTCATTGGCAGAAGTGTACGCTGGGACAGCACTTAATAATGCGATAGTTAGTAAATAGTGCTTAAACTTAAACATAGGGCCTCCTCTTGTGGTCAAATAAATATAAACGTATGTCTAAGATTGATTTGTGCAAAAAATGTGCCGTGTGTCATCGGAGTTAATTATCGTAATATCAATAGATTAAGTTATTGATTATGCATAAACATCATACAATTTGAGAGGTATATGTAGAAAAGATAGCCAATATTAAATATAATTAATTTATGCTTTCCAGGGCTTGCATTTGTTGATTAAAGATCTTTTGCAGCCTTTTCGTCATTTTCATTTCTTGTCGTAGTCTTAAAGATTCGATTTTTCTTTTAACCAGTAGTTCGTTTCGTTTTTCAAGTTTGGCCCGTAGATTTTTCATGCGTTCAGCAGGGCTGCTTTTTTTGGTATATTTGCCATCAATGGAAATGGGTTCATATTTTAGTGATTGGTCGTCGCCTTCATCACCAATGCTCAGAGGCTGTTCGTTGGCAATGGTTTTTGTAGATGGTGTGCTGACCGCTGTATTGATAGGTTGGTAGTTTGCCACTGTATCAGAAGCTTGGTCGGTGTTTTCTGTGTTGGTAGATTGATCGATAGTCACAGTGTTCGAAAGTTCGTCGTTTGCCGCGGTATATAATGATAGGGCTAAAAGACTCAGAATTAGCGTAAGTTTCATTGGCGCGCTCCTATAGAAATTGATGCATTTTGTGTGGTATATCAACTTATAAATGATCTGCAAATACTTTTTTAACTGGTCTATACTAATGGGGACGGTTTTTGCATAAGGTATGAAAATGCTTAATATTTTTATTCTAAGAAATAAACTGTTTTTAAATCTTAGTGTATTTAATTGATATTAAAGGGTAATTTTATGCATCAACCCCATTAAGGAAGACCAGTTTAAGGAGACAACATCTGTCGAAGACAGTTTGGAATCACTAAGTGATAGGTAGCATCTATACCAAGGTACTCACTTTTTTGGAGATGATCCACGGTAATAACTCTCATCACGCCCGTTTCTTCATAAATCTTCGCTTGATTGTGTAACTTGCTCATCAAATTCATACTGTCTCGAACATCCGTAATGGAGTCAATCTTCTCGGGGTTAAGGCGAGCGGCTCTCATTAACATTAAGCTTGGATTGCGAGAAGCCATCTGGTTGTATTCGATATCAGCCTTTTTAAGGGTTTCCAGTAATCGGTTGCGAAGCATTTGAGGTGAATAATGGTCAACGTTATCAAGTTCTTGATTTATTTTTTTTGCTAGTTGATCAATATAAGTTCCCATGCTGTCAAACATAATAGTGTCAGCTCGTTTTATGGCCGCTAAAGAGAGATCGGTTATATCACCCATACTCCTGATCGCCTTGGGTGATTCAATAAGCATTTCAAACCGGGTCATCATATTGGTGACTCCAAGTCCTCTGGCATCAACGCCGATAAGATCGACGTTTGCTCCACTTGCGTCTTTAATTAAAATATAAAGATCATCACCTGACAGGGCCTGGCCAATAGTTATGCCGCTTTTCAAGCGAATTGATCCTCTTGAACGTTTTATAATTTGATGCAAAGATTGCTCGAGGTTATTGGAAGTTGCATAAGGTACTTCCAGTGCGTCTAAAAGAAGGATAGCTTTTTGATAATTAAGATCAGTAACTTTATCTAGGCCTTCCCTTCTATAAATGGAAATGGCTTCCTTTAATTTTTCCGAAGTAATTTTTTTTTCTTGATGCAGTTTTATAATTTCTTGAGTTTTAGAAGTGGCAAACTGATTGATATCCTGATTGGGTTTATAATCATCGAAATTTGCCATAAATCGGGCTTTGATATAGCCTTCTTTATAATTATTGGCCATGGCCTGCTTGATGTGTAGGGCGGCTTTTTTTCCGTCAGGATTTTTAACCACCAAAGCGTCGGTGATCAACGGATTTAGAATTTGAGATACTCTTTTTCTACAATCATAGCTTTTAGTGATTGGTTGGCAGGTAATGTAGTATCCCTTGAAATCAGTTTTTAAAAAATGAATATTGCTTATTCCTTGATTATTATTTTTTAATCGTAATTCCAATTCCTGTTTTACTTGGTTTTGAAAAGTCTCGATGGTTTCATTGACATATCCTGCACCAGCTTTATTGGCTTCTTTGACGCCACCTATATGAAGTCTTATACCGCTTAGAGAATTATTATTAATTAGCTCAATTCTTTTTGAGATGTTCGACTCTGACGATAAGTCGGTAAAGGGAATGCTAAAATCCCCCAGCAGTTGCTGAGGGAGCAGTAGAATAAAAATAAACCACAATTTCATCACGCTGAGATTATATCATTTATGAGAAGAGCTGTGGACTCGGTAAAAAATAACCGATTAATCATGTTCAGTATTTTCTTTGATAATTCCATGATTTCTTTTTCCGTTAATAATTATGGAGAGAGGATTTTTTAAGCGTATATGCAATATATATTCAGTTTCTTCAACTGGTTTTTGTTTTAAGAACCATTCCCAATTTAGATAATCTTCGTGACTAAAGATGGTGAAATAGATAACTCCCAGGGAGGTGATATTTTGAAAAAAATGAGTTCCTTGGGAGGGGTCGGCATTGAGGTTTGGAATCTTGGCTTCCACAATGGCATGAGCACCGGATATATCATTCCATTTAACAGGGATCCCCAAGGAGTGATCGCGCGAACCCCAGCGGCCTGGGCCAACTAACAGGTAAGGTTTCTTTTCTTTTTCTAAAATAGCATTCATTTTGGAAATATCACTTACTATTTCTACACTGGATTTGGAGTTAAAGGTATCCGGTTTAACAAAAATAATATCCGATATATTATTGATAATTCCGTGTCCTAGGGCATTGGTGGAATGACAAAAACAATTCTTGATATCATCTTTGTGAATATCAATTGGCCCGCTCTCTTGAGTTATGGTCATGGGTCTTACTTGTAAAACCGTAAACTCGTGAGGTGTGCCGTCGCTTTCGGAGATATTGAAGGAAAATTCAATTTCTACGTCACAACCAAATCCCAGTCTTGAGATTTGTAAAATTTTTTTGATCAATTTGGCGAGTTGGATTTCGTTATATTTAAGCGCTCGGGCAAATGTTATAACTGGTGGGAGATGGGGATAGTGTCCATCCCTGATCATATGGTCAGAAGGGTCATATCTGCTGGAAAAATATTGAATAGGGCGTTCACTAGCGGCATCGATGATGCTCCTTCTTACTAGATAAGCTGATTCGTCGGTGTCTAAATCAAATTTTTTATTATTCATAGACAGCGCATAAAAATTTTTTTGAGAATTTTTTAGAATGCTGCCAACGTCAGAAAATTGAGGGAGATTGTTGGGATATTCGGGGCAAAAACGCAAAGTTTCACCCCCTTCAACTACAATTTTACCAAGCCCTATGGAGATTTGCGCAATCCCATTTAAGGCCCGCATCGGGCTGATGGGATAAAAATTGTATGATTGAGCAGTGCCTGATACTGCTGGATAGAAGAAATCTCCATATTGTTTGCCAGTTACGGACTGGATAACTATGGCCATTTTTTCTTCTTCAATTCTATTTTGAGTTGTTTTGGCAAAAGCTTTAGGCTCGCAATAAAAAACGGAAGCGTAGATTAATTTGATAGCGTCAGAAAGTTGATAGAGTCGATCATCAAGTTCTGGTTGGTTGTTAGGAAGCATATAGGTGGCATAAAATCCAGCGTAAGGAGTATCTTTGCTATCTTCCAAAAGACTAGAGGATCTTACGGCGATGGGGGTTTTAACTTCTTTTAGATATTGGGTGAGGGCATGAATCAAGGAAGCTGGGAGACTGGCATCTTTAAAAATCTTGGCGATATCTTCATCGGAATGATCGGAATAGGCATAGCTTTCCAAGCGATTGGTTTCTATAAAATCATCAAAGGCTTCCGTGGAAATTACAATAGTTTTAGGTATGGATATATTAATATCTTTAAACTCGACAAATGATTTCATATTGTCAAAAAGGTATTTGGATATAAAGGCCAGTCCTCGCGCCTTGCCTCCGAGGGAACCGTTGCCTATTCTTAAAAAATCGGAATCAGGGGTGAAACCATCTGGACGGAAAAAAGCAATATTGGTTTTTTGCATGCGAATGCGATGATTCCTAAGCGATGAAATTAAAAATTGTCTGACTTTGTCCAAGTTTTCAAAATCACTGTGCTTGGCAATTAAAAATTTAGAAGCTAGCGTAATTTCGGTACGGGCCATTAACCAGTTAGAAAAGTGATTTAGACTAACATGATAGAGCAGGGAGATATCGGGAATAGTTTCTAATTTTTTTTCCAGCGAATAAAGATTGTGGGCCCGGTCTAGTTCTTCTCCCTTGGGGTTTCTAAAAACAAAATCACCAAACCCCATGTAGTTTTTCATGAAACTTCTTATTTCATGGTGCAGGTAGGGTGAGTTCTTGTCTAAAAAATGCAAACTAGCATTATCCGCTTTGATTTTATTTTGGCTTTCGCTAGAAAGTAGCAGAAGTGGTAGGTGAGGCATCTCCTCTCTAACGTGTTTTAAAAAATGCAAACCGGCTTCATTATCTAATTTATCTTCCTTGAAATAACTGGCATCTGAAAAAACACCAATAAGGTGAGGACGGTACTTTTGATAGAGCTCCATTCCTTCTTCATAATCTTTAGCCAGCAAAACTTTAGTGCGTGCCCGCAGTTTCCATAGTTGGTGTTCTTCGTTAAAAGAGTCGTCAATGATATCTTGGGTTTGGCTGACTATGGATTTGTAAAGAATCGGTAGAATCGAAGAATAATAGTATGGTGAATCTTCAATTAAGATAAGGACTCGGACTCTGGCAGTTTGAATATCTCTATCTACGTTAAGTCGATCTTCCACCCATTTGATAATGGCCCACATAAGATTACGATTACCTGACCAGACAAATATTTTATCAATACTTTTGTCAGGTAATTTTTTGGTATATCTTTTGGGCAATGCTCGATGTCCATGGGCAAGTAAAACAATCGGTGTATGCTCAACTACTGCTTTAAGTTTGCTCCCCAGCGTTAGTGCATCCATTCCCAGGTATTTGGGATAATTAATGACGATTAAATCATATTTGTTTTTTTCTACTTTTTTTAAGGCTTCTTGGGCGGTTCTTACTTTGGTAAAAGTAGGGGGAGTGGTGAGGGATAGTCCTCGGTAGCTGTAAAAAA
>Ga0208957_1001449_pt1 | contig 12273 bp, 16 predicted proteins | sample RifOxyA1_FD_184029 | JGI IMG/M metagenome (GOLD analysis project Ga0208957, IMG submission 184029) | Groundwater microbial communities from Rifle, Colorado - Rifle Oxygen_injection A1 (SPAdes) | ecosystem: Environmental > Aquatic > Deep subsurface > Groundwater | place: Rifle, Colorado, United... | reverse complement strand
AGTATAGCTCTTATTTCCTTTTCATATTTCTTTTGTTCCTGCTGTCTTGTTTCTTGAATAGTTAAAAAGATTAGACTATCCATCTCAGTTTCAGAAAAATTATATTTACCGTCAAAAATGAAAGGCTTTAGCCCGCTAAAAATCCATTTTTTTATTTCTTCGTCTTTATTTATCATTTATATTCCTCTTTCCTCCTTTATTTTCTCCAATATTTTTTCTAAATAAGAAAATACTACATTAATAACAAAACAAAACACACACAAAAAAACCCATAATTGATAAACAATTCTTTCAGTCCCTACTGAAAAAAGATATTTATACATAAACAAAAAAGAAGCTATTGTAAGAGATATACAAAATATTTTATCTGATTTATCCATTTCCATGTTTTTGGTTTATTTTTGGCTCAACACCAGATTCATTGATTATTTTGATTCAGTTTGATAAATGAGGTGTTAATGTTCATTTATTCCTATCCTCTGGGTTGATTTGCCATTTTTCTATTATGATAATTTCACTTTTTCAGATCTTGGCTTCATCAAAGGCAATGCCTCGATAATTGTATAATCCTTCTGCATTCCCTGACCCTTCACAAGCAAAGTAAACTCTACACCTTCAAGTATCCCTTTCTGTGAACCAATCAGACATAACTGCCCCCACAGACTATTTTGCGTCTTTGCTTTTGTCACGCCAAAATTCTGTTTCTTCCCATTGATCTCAATTTCATATCGTATCTTGTCAAGCTCTTTGTCTTTCCCTTTCTCATCCTTTATAGTTTTTTTATATGGTTTTCCTTCGCTGACAATCTTTACTTTATACTGCCCTGCATTCGCAAGAAACCAGTCCAGCCTTTCAAACCCCTCAAAACTCTCCAGCTTTTCGCATTCAGTCATATAATTTATTTTTTCATTTGTTTCCATTTTTTTCATTCTCCTTGTTTTTATTTTCTTATATTTCATCAAAAAAAGTTAGGAAGATCATTATTATAAAGATAATTTGATACTCTTGCCTTTTGGTATTCATGTCTGTCTTTCATCATTTTAAGATAACTTCCGCTAAAATAATTTAATGCAGAACCATAAGCTTCTTTATGTTCTTGATATGCTTCCCTGTATACTTCCATCATTCTGTCAAGCGATTTATTTTTATTTCTGCATTCTATTATGAAATTTTCCAGTGATTCATATTGTTCATCTATCAGTTGTTTTAGTTCATCTGTCATTTTCAGATGCTCTTTTTTTAATAATATCCTTAAAAAATTCTTTCCATGTCATATCCGCTTTCACTCTCATTACCTCATCATATTCCCTATCACTCATTGTTATGTTCAAAAATTTTGTCATTTTTCATTTCTCCATTCTTATTCGTGATGAATACATTTCATTTTCTTCTTCATCACGATATTCCATCTCTTCATCAAGATATATCTTCATTGCCATATTATAACCAGTTATCCTCCGCTTATTTTTATGTTCTGTTTCTGTATTATTTTTTTTATTGCTGCTTCTTTCGTTAACAGGTTATTAGCAATTTTAAAAAGCTCCACTATCCTGTTTTCATTTTCGTCCATATCAACTTGTATATTTACCATATATTACTAAATATCATCTTATATATAAATGTTTCTGTTAAATGTTTTCATTCTAAAATGAAAAGAAATTTATATATATTCAAAATTATTCACAATAGATTATTTTTCGGAGGAAAAAAGATGCAAGAAACAAGAAAAAAGATTCTGATAGTATATCTTGATGATGATGGGAATACAATCAATGCTTATACTGATATCATAGAATATCTCGAAGGTTTTATTAGATTTGAAACACACAAAAATATAATTTCTATACCTACAATCAGAGTTTTAAAAATCAAAGAGGAAGTGAAACCTTGATAAAAGAAACTGATAAAACCAAAATATTCATTGACAGATATACACAAGCAGTTGCTTTTTCAACTGCAAATCCACTGTTTTATGATAAAAGTGGTCTATGGTGGTTATGGGATGACGAAGAAAAATACTGGAAGATAGTCGACGAAATTGATGTGCTGAACATGGTGCATGACGAACATGAAGCAGAAACCATCAAATCATATAACAGAACAGAAATTCTTAATTCTTTAAAGCAGGTTGGGAGAAAGAATATACCGCAGGATGCACCAAAATCATGGATACAGTTCAAAAGTGGAATTATTGACATCAAAGGAAACATAGAAAAAATAATCATTCCTGACCCAAATTTTTTCATTACAAATCCAATACCTCACCGTATGGGGGCAAGCATGGATACCCCCATAATTGACAAATTATTTCTTGAATGGGTGGGTATAGATTATGTTGAAACATTATATGAAATCATGGCTTATTGCATGATCACAGATTATCCTATCCATAGAATATTCTGCTTAATCGGGGTCGGGTCAAATGGAAAAAGCAGATATTTAGAATTATTAAGCAGATTTCTGGGGGAAAAAAACATAACAACTGCTGATCTTGACAGGCTTCTCATTTCAAGATTTGAAATCACAAAACTATACAAAAAATTAGGATGTTTGATGGGTGAAACAAATTTCAATGAAATGAACAAAACATCGATATTAAAACAATTATGCGGCAATGACCTGATAAGCTTCGAATATAAAAATAAAAATCCCTTTGAATGCAAAAATTATTCCAAGATAATTATTTCAACAAACAATCTTCCTACCACAACCGACAAAACTCTCGGATTTTACAGGCGATGGCTAATAATAGATTTTCCAAATTTATTTCTTGAAGGAAATGATGTTATTGATTTAATAACAGAACAGGAATATGAAAACCTTTGTTATAGACTTATCTATACATTACAAAGACTGCTTGAAAAATTCAAATTCACAAAAGAAGGTTCTGTCGAAGACAGGCAAAAAAAATATGAAGCTCATTCCAATCCACTTACAAAGTTTCTAGATGAGTTTACGATTGAAGACGCAAACGGATACATTTGGAAAAAGGAATTTTTTATACATTTAAATCAATGGTGCAAAGAAAACAGATTCAGAGAAATAGCTGAAAACACATTAGGAAAGAAAATGACTGAAAAAGGCATCATGGATGAATTTAGGAATACATGGACAGAAAACAATGTCAAAAGATATAGGGCATGGGTTGGGATAAGATGGAAGGACCATATTGAAATGCTGAATTTACAATCTCCTGATCAGGCTGTTCAGGTTGTTCAGGTTACTTCCTACTAGCTCTCTATCATGCGTGAAGACTTGAAGTAGCCCGATCAACTTGATCAACCCGATCTTAACTTCAAATTCGTTAGATCTTTTTTGGATATAGGAAAACACTATAAAATAATTATCGTGCAACAGAACGCACCTATATGCGTGTAGCAAGGTCTTGTGAGTAAACATCATGTATAGAAAAAGGTTTTTATCGTTTTTATATTAAGCCTACTTTTTTACCATATTAGTCTATACTTATCTATATTAGTCTATATTTATCCATTTTACCATATTAATCTATACTTATCTATATTAGTCTATACTTATCTAGAACCATGTTTCTTTTTCATCCTTTGCATAGTTCCAAATATATAACCAGATTACCACTAGTCTCGGACTAGTGGCGTATAAGCACAAACTATTTTTACTAATAAAATAAAGAAAAATAGTGCGAAGAATGTTTTCGCACTAGAATAGTTAGATCTAGTGTGAGCTATTTCTTCGAGATTAATAAAACTTTCTACGAGGTTAAAAAAATGAGAAAAGAAAATCCAACCAGATACAGCTCTGCTGTAGGAGAATCATGGCAGCATGCATCATTTAAGATAAAATACTGCCATAATATCTTTGATAATAAAGAAGTAAGAGAAGAGATGGATAAACTACTAGATGAAGCTTCTAGCAAATATGAAATACCAATAGAAGGAAAAGGTTTTGACTCAAACCATGTACATATGAAGCTAGATCTAGGAATATACTCTAAAGTACAAGTAGCTAAGTATCTTAGAGGTTATACAGCTAAAAAGATATTCCAGAAATTCCCATGGTTAAAGAAAGAAAAATTCTGGAAATCTGGATTATGGAATAGAAGCTATTACATAGGAAGCCCAAAAGATCTAGATGGATTAGATAATTATCTTAGAAAACAAAAATGGTATGATCCAAATCAAAGAAGATTAGACGTCTACTAAAGCGAGGCTTGTGAGCCCGCAGGCGAAAATGCCACCAGTCTATAGCGAAAACTCAGCGAAGCTGAGTGTCCCGAAGGGTGAGCGATGACTGGTGGTCAAGCCTCGCCGTTTTACAAGCACTTTTTCTTTTTCCATTTAAGTGAAGCTGCCTTGCTCTTTTCTTTAATTCTTTTTCTAATTCTTTTGGCATGTTCAAAAATAGAAAAGGATAATTCCTTTTCTTATTCAAAACTGAACAAATCACTATCCTTCAATACATATCCAATGAAAATCACTAATGTTCCTATCGCAAAGAACAATATGATTAAGTCAATCAATGTTCTTGATGTTGCATCCTTGACATAATTTGCAGACAGGTAATTGAATGATATATTAACACCTGAATTTGATGTTATTGTTGCAGTCTTGAATATTATTGAACCATTTGTATACGCATTCCAGTTGTTGCTTCCAAAAGTTATATTAGTTCCATTATTGACAATGATTGTGTCTGTCTGGATGTTCCCTGCATTTCTTACATCAGGGTTTCCTATAACGGTAACCAATCCTGTCAGTGTAAAAGTTGTGTTGTCAGATCTTGTTGTGGATGTATCCTTTACACTATTTGATAATGGCTGAATCAATGCGAGAGCAACAACTATGAATATAAATGCCCCTAATAATACTCCTAATTTTTTATTATCCATTACTTTTTTCTATCCTCCTCATCGATGAGCATGAAATTGTGAACGTGTGATTAAATCATATCTGATGGGTCTAATATTGATGACTTGTTAACTGCACTTCTGCTTAAGTTGTGGCTTATCCTTGATTTCTGATTATTGAAAAATAATCCTGATGGAATATTCCTTGTTGATGCAATATCTTTTTTCCCTGCCCAGAATAAACTTTCAGGCAGTGCATATCCCCTTGTATTTTCCTGAAGAGAAGTTTTGAGGGGATTAGTCCTTACTTTTGGCAAAAATGCACCCTCAATCCTGCTTACTCTTCTAGGTAATGATTTTTGTATATTCCTGTAATCTTTAGAGATTCTTTCCTTTGCGATAGCAAACATTTCTTTCCTTCTCAGCTCTTTTTCAAATTTTCTGGCTGATGTTCCTGTGAGATGTTTTTTCGCAAGAGCGATTAATCTGTTTCTTGATTTCAGTCTTTTTGCGAGTTTCCTGTCTGTTATATATCTTAATGATATATTTTCTTTTGAAAGAGGCTCTATTCTTTTTTGGGTGCTGGAGAAATATTTTTCTCTTTTCTTTAATTCTCTTTCTAATTTTGATTCTTCCCTGCCGAGTATTTTATATGCTTTATCCTTATTCCTTTTTTTTATTCTGTCTGCTTCATATCTTGCTTTAGTCACTTCTTTTTCTTCAGCACTGTAATTAGGGCTTTCAAGCTTCATTTTTAATGATTCTTCGATAACAGAATCAGGCTTCACAGCAAGGATATTCCTATGTTTCCTTATTTCCTGGATTTTATCCTTTAATTCTTTTGCATAATCATCCTTCGCATACGATTCCATTTCCATCTCTTCAGGCAGCTTTATGTTTTTCTTAATGTCTTTATCCCTTTCATTTCTTTGCCCCGCCAGAAGTTTTTGTATCGTTTCTTTTATTCCCATTTTTCCCTGATTCTTATTTTCATATTTTTATAACTATATAAATTAAGTAGTAGTCATCTTTGCATCAACCTTGTTATCTTTGTAGCGAAAATTATGCCTATGACAAATATTGTTATTCCGAATAATGTATAACTCAGCACAGGGCTTATAATCAGTATCCATGCCAACAATATAAACAATGTTGAATCCAGTTCAAACCTGAATCTTGCACATAACCAAAATATGATGATCAATGAAATAATAAGAAATATTAGTATACTTCCAGCTATTTCATTTACAAGCAAGTCCTTAAAATTCAAAAAGTTTCCGTAATTCATCCTGAACCCTCCCACCATCTTACAACACCGATGATCATCATTATAACAATCGTTCCGATGATTCCCTGTGCAAATGTTGTTCCCACTGAATTTGAGAGTATATTATATATCACAATCATGTCCATTATGAAAAATTTTATGACTGCGATTGCGAATGCTGATTTGACAGCCGTAACAAGACTGGTAGGCGTCAGGAATGTTGCGATGATTCCAAATCCAGCACCGAATATCAGAAGGAAGTCCAATATTGATGCGAATGCTGAGCATCCTAGATAATCCTGGAGATTGAACATTGTTGTTGTCAGGCAGCTGAATGTATTTCCATCTGTCAGTCCGCTGATTGTGAACATAAATCCCAATACAGCAATGATGATTATTGTGTTCTCGAATGCTCCCATTTTTATCTTTTCCTTTTACCTCGTTGTAATATATTTATCAATTATCAGACCTATAAATAATAATCCTATTATGATGCTTGTGAAGTGAGGCACTGCATTAACTGGGTTCGGTATCAATGAACCGCAGAAATCAAAAAATGTTATTCCTGCTGCAATGACACCCACTATTGCTACTGGTGAGTATATCCCTGAATAAAAACTTATTCCAGCAGCAATGATAAATATTATTATGAATGCAATCAATGCCCTGCCAAAACTATCAAATCCTCCCCTTGAAAAGTTGCTCAGATCATTGCAGAATCTTAATATAGATCCAGTTCCGTTATATTCATTGAATGTCACCCATGACTTTGTTCCATTCGCATACGTGTTATTAACTATCCAGTAATAATTCATTAATATGGCTGATTCATTTCCAGTATTTATATTCATTGACAATTTTGATCCTGCAGAGCCTGTTCCTGTTATCTTCCCATAAAAAAATCCAGAACTATTTGTCATGTTGAATCCATATAACTGCAGATTCCAGTATGAACTTTTTATGTCAAAGCTGAAAGTATAATTTGTTCCATTGTTTAGTGATAAGTTTCCAGGAGATATTATGTAGGATATTCCCTGACTTGTTGATGTATTTGTTCCTGTTAATGAAACTGACTGCATTGAAATAGTGTATGTCGTTAATACAGGTGTTATTGTCTGTGTGTTGGTTATATATCCATCTTTTGAGAATGTTAATGTATATGATGTTGACTGGTCTAATGAGAATTGTATCAGTCCTGCTGCATCACTAATTTTGCTTTCAACCGTTAGTGAACCTTTCTTTGCAGTTCCAAGAACATCTGATAATGGCTGACTGGCTGAATTTAATATCTGGAATGTTATCGGAGTTCCTGTTGCTAATAGGTATAGTGTCTTGTTTGTTGTCTGGCTCAGATTAAGATTTAATGTTTCACTCCATCCTCTTATCGGATAGACAGGAAGGAATTTATATGAAAATGATGTTATATCTATTGTTATATTATTATTCCCATCAGAGCAGAAATCATATTCTAACTGCGGAGTTGAATTTGAGAAAGTGAATGTCCTTGTTTCTATTGCATCATAGGGATAATTTATTGAACCATCTGATACGCTTGCATTTAATTTCGTTGAGTTTATTTCATCAGCAAATGTAACATTCAATAATAATGATGTCAATGTTGAATTGCATAATCCGAATCTGTTTGTGCTTCCTGTCGCTATTGTCGTGTCAAATGATTTTAATGGATTGATAAATTTATTCCATTCTGTTGTTGCCCTTGATGAGTTTAATAATCCAGACTGGAAGAATCCATATCTGTTCCTGAATATGCTTCCGCCAGGTATTCCAGCATTTCCTGTTGTGCTTCCTATGAGTATCCTGTCCTGAAATAACTCATTGAACAGATTGCCGTAATTTCCAGGCAATCCCCATAACCAGTAATCAACATAAGTATCATTTCTTATGCTCATTGATATATTCTGGCTTGAACCTGAAAATCCTGTTGATGTTGTTCTTGTTGATGTGTAGTTACTTCCATTTACGTAATAATAGTGCTGATTGCTTCCCCACAATCCTGATGTTGCATAGAACACATTTGAACCTGTGTAAGATGCAGCTGAATCCGTGAATGTCATTTCAGCATAATCAACACCCTCGTAAATTGTGTAATTAAAATTATCTATGTTTGCACCAGCTCCCGAGCATGTCATTCTTTTCATTGCATCTGTATCTATTGTCATTGAACAGGTGTTAGCAGATGTGCCTCCAAGAACGTAAGCATTTGTTGAATCATAGACAGCAATGCAGTTATCTGTTCCACCTTGTTCGCATGTGTTGTTATTAATTGTATTTCCAAAGACAGAAATATGATCCACACCCCCGTCTGTTTCGGAAATCTTCAGCATTATCCTGTTATTTCCGAAGATGTCATAAGCTCCTGTATCAAGATAAGAAACATTTGCTATTGCTTTGGTATAATTTCTTGTCGTGAGATAGCTTCCTCCTGATGTTGCATTGTAGATTATGAAAGCAACTTCTGATGCCGCTGGAGTAAAAGAATCATTGACAAGCTGGAGGTCATCTATTCCTCTTAATGTATTATCAAGCCATCCCATTGAATAATTCTGCCCATTAAAATAAATATTTTTTGCAGTGAATCCGATTGTGATGTTTACTGTTGCATTGAGATTCAGGAATACAACAACAGGCTCTGCTTCTCTTGTCATGCTTTGCACATTAGTAAAAGTGATATTCTTTACCTGATTTTTTGATGCGTTGAATAATATCCAGTCTGGCTCTGCATACCCTATTTCATTGTCATCTATTGCGATTTTCCAGTCAATAGTATTCTCACCAATTACAGGGGAAAAATATCCTTCAACCCTGAACTTGTTTATTGAATTTGCTTTCAATGTGATCTTCTGTAGATTTATTTCCTGCCATTCTGACTGACTGACTGACTTAGTCAGATAACTGACTGAACAGGATATATTAGCAGGATTGTCTGGATCAACGATACATTCCCTTGATTCAATCTCTTTTATTTCATGTATTTTTTCAATCCATTGGTAATAAACAAATTTATTGACTGATGACTGCTCATGCTGTTTCAGATACCACAATTTTAATCTGTTAGCATCGAGCTTCCTGTCTTTTCCAGAAGGATTATTTATATTAAATTCAAATGAACATACCGATCCTGAACATGATGCTTCTTTATTTTTTATAAAGATGTTATCAGTTAAATATTCACTTTTCTGGTAATCCTGAGTGAAGATGATTTCTTTTGTTATGTCTTTTATACTGGATGATGCAGAAAATCTTGTATCAGGTTTGCTGTAAGAAACAATCGTGAAACTAACTAAAAGTATTACAATGGCAAAGATAAACACATATTTATTTTTCATTTATCCTCCACTATAAAACCTATATGCAAAGTATGATGCTCCTGCAAGGAATATCGTGATTAAAAAATATGGCTGGAACAAGTCAATCACTAAGCACGTTGCTGCTGTTCCTGTTGTTATACTTCCATTACTGCAGTCAAGGAAATTGACTCCTCTTGCATCTTCCACGACTTCTTTTATTGATGGCTGCATCGCAATAGCAAGAACTATCAACATGACCCATACCATCAATCCAAATATTGCCTCTCCTCTACTATTCATTTTAAAAAAATCTCATCCTCCTGTATTTTGTTTTTTTATTTTTAGATGAAAATATGTTTTTCTGTGATTGTCTTTTAGCCTGTTGTATCTCTCCAATCTCATAAGGATTCTTTAATGTCCTGCCAAGCCTTTCAATATATCCCATTTTTAAAGGAATCTTAAAACCTTTCCTTATTTTATATGACCTGAATATATCTTCACGTGGCTTGAACATTATATCCTCTTCTGTTGTAACCCCTTTTTTCATTAGCTTGAATGTCCTCCCTAATGATGTGGCAACTCTTGAAGCCCCTAATCTTGTGGCTCTTCCAAGAGGAAGAGGCTTACCAATAGCTTTATACTTTCCAAATCTTTTTATGTAAACCTGATAAGCCTTTCTTTGTGATCTTATTTTATTTAAGATTGATTTTATCTGTGATGGTTCTTTTTTTCTATATGCTGATGTTGATGTTCTCGGTGTATATGATGTTCTCGGTGTATATGATGTTCTCGGTGTATATGATGTTCTCGGTGTATATGATGGTTTGTCAGGTTTTCCTGCTGTTTTTCCTGATAATAAAATTGAAACATCTGTTCCAATCTTTTTGTCGGAGTAAATAGATGAAGTAGTGTATTGTTCTGATGGTTTTTCTGTTGATGGCTTTTCTTTGCCCTGTTCTGATATTGAAATCTTTGAAGGTTTTAATGATATTATTGAACCTGCTTTAGAAACTGATGGTTTTGCTTCTGCTGTTTTTAATGATGATATTAATGAAGGAACTGCTTTAATTAATGATTTTGAAATAACAATTTGTTTTGATGGCTTATATTCTGATATTGTTGCAGTAGAAATTTTTGATTTTCCTTTTTTTATTGTTTCAATAGTTTCTTTTCCAGCAGGAATAAATTCTACTTGTTGTAATATTATCCTTTCTTCTCCTCTTGAAATTCCTAATGCCCCTGCTATTTTAGTTTTATAAATCGGCTTTAAAAATTTAAATTTGGGTTCTTTCTTATATTTAACAAATGTAAATTTTTCTTTTCCTATTGGTTTTATAATTGAACCTGCATATCTTTGTCCTGCTCCTTTATAAACATCTGCTGTTGTTGTAATAAATTGTCCCTCTCTTGACATTCCTAAGATATTTTCAGCAGGAATAAATGTTCTTCCAGCTTTGCTCATTTGCTGTGCAACTAATTGTTTTGCTGATACTCCTCCCGAAATTAATGATGGTGTATAAGAAATTTCTGTTTTTGTAATTAAAGCTATTGCAGGTTTTTTAAAAAACGATATAACTTTTTCTGCTTCTGCTGTTTGTTTTCCAATCCCTACATAACCTAAATAACCTAAAGGAATTTGTTCTTCTTTTTTGATTAATGGAGCTGATTGATAAAAACCAAAAGCTTCAACTTCTTTTCTAAAACCCTTCGCTTGTTCAGGAATTTGTGTTAATAATACTTCTCCTTTTCTACTTAATCTCAGTTCAGGGCTTAATGTTAAATGAACTGTTTTTGCTCTTTGTCCTTCAAATCTTTGTAATTCTTTTAATGTTCTTGGGATTGTTGTTCCTTCAATAAATTTTATTCCTGTTTTTCCTTCTGGAATATAAGATTTAGATAATTTTAATAATGGTTTTATTAATTTTCCTCCAAATTTTAATCCTCCTGAAATTCCAAGACTTATCTTTTCTTCTTTTGTTATCTTTTCTCCTAAAATTATTTTTTGTCCTGTTGGGGCAATTGAAACACCATATCTTATTAAACCTGCATAAGGAATAAAATAACTCACAGCACTTACTCCAGCAGCAACAGCTCTCTTTATAGAAAAAGGAACTTTTATAACTTCTGAATTTTTTAAATCAGATATGGATGATGGAACAAGAGAAATCATTGGACTAATAGCTGGTGTTCTTTTTGGGGTTATAGGCGGTCTTTCTTTTGAAAGTGTTCGGAGTAAATCTATTTCCTGGGTGGCTGAACGCTGGAAAGATTTTAATTTTTCTAAAGCTGTGCGGGGAGAAATAAAAGTCAAAGTTCCCTGAGTTGGCAAACCAATTTTTCTTATTGGTCTTTCTACTTGTTCTCCAATTTTAATAAAGGCTTTTCCTAAACCTTTTTCGACTAAGCCTGATATTTGTGGTATTAATTGTTTTGTTCCCTTATATTCAATTCCTAATTCTTGTTCTGCTCTTTGTTCTATTGCTGGAAGATATGTAACCCTTCCATATTCACCTGTTTTATACTGAACATTAGGAAGAAATGAATATGGTGGCTGGTATAATGACTGCTTCGCAAGAACTTCCTGTGGTGGAAGATGTCTGTATTGTGGAAGTAAAGATGCACTTAATCTTGTTTCTGTTTCAGTAGATTGTGGTGGTGTGAATGTTGTTGTTGCTATTGTTGATGATGGCGGTATTCTTTCACTATATTTTTCTATCCCAGAAGTATAAGAGCTCACAATCCTTTGTCCCTGCTGTTGCAGTTCAGTTGCTCTTTGCTGTGCTTCATTAACAGGAACTTCCTTCTGATATATGGGCAATCCTTTAGCCTGTTGATAATTTATTATGAATGTGTCTGCCATTATTTCAGCCTCA
>Ga0208957_1001447_pt1 | contig 12294 bp, 17 predicted proteins | sample RifOxyA1_FD_184029 | JGI IMG/M metagenome (GOLD analysis project Ga0208957, IMG submission 184029) | Groundwater microbial communities from Rifle, Colorado - Rifle Oxygen_injection A1 (SPAdes) | ecosystem: Environmental > Aquatic > Deep subsurface > Groundwater | place: Rifle, Colorado, United... | reverse complement strand
CGCCATTGGAGGCGGTATCCGTTGAAGGTTAGCATCGTTACCCCCTGGCTGAATCACTCCGAGCTGTGCCCGGTCTACGAGCGCAGCGTGAAGGGCGCGCAGGTGATCGTGGTGGATAACGGCAGCATAGAAAGCCATAAATGGGCGATCCTGGCGATGGTCAAGCACCTGGGCGGCGTATATATCCGCAACGAGGAAAACCGCCTGTTCGCAGCCGCCAATAACCAGGGCTTAGAACAGGCTACCGGCGAGATCGTGCTCTTTATGAATAACGACGTGGAATGCCGGCCAGGGTTTCTGGACAAAGTAGCCGCCGATGTCAAACCGGGCGGGCTATACGGGCCTTCGCTGCTTGTCAAGCACGGCCTGGCATACCTGGAAGGCTGGTGCATCGCCGCTTATCGTGAGGTCTGGCTATCGCTGAAAGGCTGGGACGCCGAATATTATAGCGGCCTGTACTGGGAGGATAACGACCTGTGCTGGCGGGCGGCGCAAATGGGCTATACCTTGAATGAGGTAGCCTGGCCGGTCTACCACTACAACAATTACACATCGGGCAACATGCCCGGAGCAATGGATAAGAGCGCAGAGAACGAAGCTAAGTTCCTGGAAAGAGTGAGGGCGGGGGAGGCGGCATGAGATTCGAGATGAGACTGATCACAGCTTGTAATGCTGGCTGGTTCGGCAAGATACTGCCCTATCTGGACAGTCTCAAGCAGAACGCCGATTTCCCGGCGACGCTGATATCTGTCGGCTTCGAGGGCGCTTATCCCGGCGTCGATTGCGCGCTATTGACCAGGGTCCAGAACGCAGGCAGCCCGCTTGAAACCGAAAGCCCGCAGCATGGTTCATTTTTGCAGGTCTTACCGGGCAATGATGACGAACTGCTTATCTTTACGGACGGCGATATCGTCCTACAAAGACCGCTCACTATCCAGGAGCACGCCTGGCTGGGGAGTATCCCCTTTGGATTTGTATCCTGCGGTTGGAATAGCGGCCCGGCTGAGACGTTGGAAGTGGAAGCCAACCGGCTGTTTCCCCGCGTGACGATGGAGCAATTAGCCGGCAGGCTTGGCAGCATCGCCCGCACCGCGCCCTGCTACAACATCGGCGTATTTGCCGCTCACAGGCAGACCTACCGGCGCATCTACGAGGCTTATATGCCGTTGTGGAAGATTGCGACCGACGCTTTCCAGCACCCGGCCCGCCAGCAGTGGCTGGTTAATTACGTGATAGCGACTCTGAATATCCCGGTTATCCACATGGAGTACAGCTTCCACGCCAACGGTCATTACGGCATCCCTCCGGGCGTGGAGCTGGTGAACGGCGCGGCTTTATATCAGGGCGAAGTGGTTGCCTTCAAGCATCGATTATGACTGACTTATACCGCGACCCAGATGCTCCCGTACAGCCCGATCAGTTTGCTGCCGAATTTAGCGAGCTGTTGAACCTTTACGAAGAGCTACAGCCGCGGCGCGTCCTTGAGATCGGTATCCGGGAAGGCGGGACGCTTTACCAGTGGATGAAACATACCAGGCCGGGAGCGTTGATAGTGGCGATAGACTTGCCCGGCGTGCGCTGGGGCAATCCTCACAAGTATCCGGACGTGAAAATCTGGCAGGCTTGGGCGGCTGAGTTTGGACACGAGATCCACGTCTATTTCGGAAACAGCCAGTGGCAGGAAGCGCAGTTTTTCGCCGGGAAATATTCGCCCTTTGACTTCGTTTTCTTGGACGCCGATCATACTTACGAGGGCGTTAAGAGCGATTTTAAGGCATATGGGCTAATGGCAAGGGCAGGGGGCGGCGTGGTCGCAATCCATGACATACTACCGGATGACACGGATGAGCTGATCCAGGTGGGCCGGTTTTGGGAAGAATTGAAGGCCGGGCTGACCTGGCTGGAGTACACCAGCGGCCAGGCGGAGCGGCGCGGGATCGGGGTAGTCTATGTTTGATTACCTGGTCGTTGGCGCAGGCCTTTTTGGAGCAACAGTTGCCCGCGAGTTGAAGGACGCGGGGAAGTCTGTATTGGTATTGGAAAGACGGGAGCACATCGCGGGCAACTGCTTCGATGAGGAGATCGAGGGTATCCGGGTCAACCGCTACGGCGGACACATCTTCCACACCAATTCGGCCCGCATCTGGAGGTGGATAAACCGCTTCACCTTGTTCGATGCTTACGAACATCGGGTGATGGCTTGCTACAAAAGCAGGGTTTACAGCTTCCCGCCTAATTTACTCACAGTCCAGGAGCTAGGCGTGCCGCAGAGCCGGGCGCTTGAATTGATAATGGATATGTTTTACGTGGGTTATTCCGAGAAACAGTGGGGCATGCCATTCGCGGACATCCCCCCCAGCTTGTACGCCCGCGTGCCCGTCCGGGATACCTACGACGACCGCTATTTCGGCGACCGTTATCAGGGGCTGCCGGTGAACGGGTATACAGAGATGGTCAAGAATATACTGTATGCCGTTCCGGTGGAGATTGGCGTGGATTACCTGGCAGACCGGGCTTACTTTGACAGGCAAGCACAGCAGGTGATTTACAGCGGCGCAATCGACGAGCTGTATGGCTATGACCTGGGCACGCTCGATTACCGCAGCCTGCGCTTCGAGAACGAAACCTTGACCGGCGACTTCCAGGGCTGCCCCACGATGAACTATACCGATAAGGACGTGCCATTCACCCGCATCATGGAGTGGAAATTCTTCGGTTGGAATAAGGCAGGGATACGGCATACGGTCATCACCCGCGAGTACCCGGAAGAATTTACCGGAAACAACGAACACGCTCAGAATGAGCGCTATTACCCCATTCCAACCGAAAGCAACCGGGAACTATACCGGCAGTACCGGGAGCGGGCAGAGGCGGATGGTCTTATCGTGGGGGGCAGGCTTGGTAGCTACCAGTACTTGAATATGGATCAGACTATCGGGCAAGCATTGGCGGTTGTGGATAGGCTGAAAGAGAAGGCGAGGACGAATGGCAAGGTCTACGCTTAACGAGCTGATCGAAATCGTGCGCGGCTATGCCGAGGCAGGCAGTGCTGATTTCTCGATCGGCACCGTAAACTATTGGGACGCCGACCAGGTGCAGCGGGTGCTCGATCGTCATCGCTTGGACGTTTATCAGGAGCCGATCCAGATGATACCCCGGCACACCGGCGGCGGGTCGATTGCCTATTACGAGCACCAATCCAGGCATGACAACTTCGAGCAGACGACCGGCGGAACGGCCATATTCTGGCTGGAGGACGCCGCCGGGGATAACGCCTCGACCGCCATTTATTCGGTCGATTACCCGCTTGGGCGGGTGACGTTCAGCCAGGACACGGCAGGCACAGCTTACTACCTGACCGGGCGCAGCTATGACCTGTACGGTGCAGCTGCTGAAATGTGGAACATGAAAGCATCCCACCAGGCGGGCGGCGGGGCGGGCTTCGACTGGTCCACCGACAACATGAGCGTGAAGCGGTCGCAGGTGAAACAGCAGTATGTCGAGATGGCGCACTATTATGAAGGCATGGCCAGGCCGCGGGTGATCCAGGTCGATCGCAGCGATATCGACCCGGTGGCGCTGAAATGAAGGACGGGACGGACTTATGACTGCCTTATCATCTACCGAGCTTGCCGCCATTCGCACGGATATCGCCCAGCTGCTCCCGGATACCGGCCACGTCCTATCTGTCACGAACACATCGGATGGCATGGGCGGTTTTACCGAAACCTGGGGCACGGCGACGGCGAGCGTGGCTTACCGGCTAGACCCGCTGCGGGGTAGAGAACAGCTGGCGGGCGGCGCGGTGGATGCGTTCCATACCTTCCAATTGACCCTGGCGCACAGCGTCACGCTCACGACCGCCAACCGCTTCAAGGCCACTGACGGTACACAGTTTGCCGTGGTATCTGCAGACCCGGAGAAGAGCTGGAAGGCCTCGACCCGGGCCGTGGTGGAGAGAATCTAATGCCGGTACAAGTAGTAAAAATCAAGCTGGATACCCACGTGCTCGACCGTATGGCGAGAGATCTGGATAAAAACACGGATGGCGTGGTGAGAACTATCGCCCACCAGGTGCTAGCCGAGACAATGAATAACATCCAGGTCAAGAAAGTTATCGATACTGGGGCTTATTACAACAGTATCCATACTGAGCCGGCTGGCAAGAATACGTATTGGGTAGCTGACGGCGTAGATTATGGAATTTATCAAGAATTAGGCACGAGCCGGATGGCTGCCCGGCCTTGCTTTGTGCCAGCTGTTGAATCAGTTGGCCGCCAGATCGTAGACAGGTGGGGGCCAATATTCTGAGATGAGCAACTACTTCGGCGCGATGGGCACGGCCTTATACAGTACCCTTTCTGGGGCGGCTGGCCTCATTACAGAGCTGGGAGGCACGGCGATTTACCACGGCATCGCTCCGAACGGGCGGGCGCTGCCTTACGTGGTCTTTTCGATGCAAGGCGGCGGGCCAGACCTGATCACTAAGAGCGACATGCACAACAACTTATGGTTCGTACGCGGCTATGCCAGCACGCAGGCGCAGGCGGTCGCTATCGAAGCGCAGATCGACGCCGCGCTGAATAAAAAGGCGTTGACGGTCACCGGATGGACGAATTTCTGGACCGTCCGGGAGACCGACCTATCGTTGGTAGAGACGCTGCCAGATAATACGAACGTGTATATGGCCGGCGCAATCTACCGTATCCGATTAACCGATTGAAGGAGTGTAAGAGATGGCTGAATATGCTGGAAGTGCAATGTATCTGGCCTGGGTATATTCGGGAGGCACGGTAATTTTAGACGCCGATTCCCGTAACTTCACCTGGGCGCCAACCCTGAACTGGATCGACGCCACGGCGGGCAAGGACACCTACGAGAGCCTGCTACCGTCCTTCGGCACCGGGCAGGATATCTCCGTCCCGCTGGTCGCACAGGTGGATGGTACGGCTTTACTGACGGCGATTGCCCGCCAGACTGCCGGTACGCTGGTCTACGGGCCGGAAGGCACCGCCACGGGCAAGGTGAAATACTCCATCCCCGGCACGAGCGCCGGACCGCAGTGGGCCTCGCCGTTCAACGACGTGACCGAAGTCACGATCAACTTCAAACAGACGGCGGTCGAAGTCAAGGCGACCTTCTAATGAGCGATCTGACCCTATTGGATGGGCGCGAGATCACCTTCGACATATCCAAGATAAGCCTGAGGGAATTCCGCGCCCTGATCGATCCGGATAGGCCGGACGAAGAAGGCGACGAGCTATTGGGGCGTTGTGCAGGGTTGGATGCGGAGGAAGTTGCAGACCTGCCGTATCCCGAATATCGCAAGCTGACCCGGGCATTTTTCGCCAAGGCGCGGGAGCCGCTTTCCGACCCAAACTAGCCAAGCGCGTCTACTTTGCGATCAAGCGCGGCGATCCGGCCCCCTGGGAATACTGGCGCTGGCAGCTGGTCAAGGAATTGAGCTGGTCGCTGGCGGAGGTGGACGCGCTGAGCCTGGCGGATTTCCACGAGTGGTTCCAGGTGCGCGACGGCGTGCTCAAGGCGGCAGGGGTTGGAGTGAAGGTGCATCGCGAATAAGCGCCGGTGACGGCGGAGGTGTGATATTTCAATCAAGGTTGCGTCGCTTCACGCAGAAATAGGCGCGGATACCAGCGGGCTAAAGAAGGGGCTGGCAGAGACAAAGAGCGGCCTGAGGGGAGTTGCTAGGGAGTCGCGCAGTTCATTTAGTGGAATTACTAGCAGCCTGGGGGGGATGGTCGCCGGGTTAGGTGTTGCGACGATTGCCGCGGGTGGGTTCAAAGCGGCAATAGATTTTGGCGTTGACTCTTCGCGGGTTGCCTCGGAAGTCGAGGAAATGTCCTCAAAATTCGAGGTAGTTTTTGGGGACAGCACAGAAAAAGCCAGGCAAAGCCTTGCACGGTTTGGCGATGAAGTTGGCCGCTCTGAGCTGAAGCTGATGGGGATGGCCTCGACGCTTCAGGATACTTTCGTTCCGATGGGTTTTGCTCGTGATCAAGCCTCTGAGTTATCAGTCAAGTTAGTAAAGCTGGCTACAGACGTTGCCAGCTTCAGCAACGCTCAAGACGTAGATGTCCTCCAGGACTTTCAGTCAGCCTTAGTTGGGCAATCCGAGACGGTCAGAAAATACGGCATCGTCATTACGGAAGCAAGGGTCAAGCAGGTCGCCTACCAGAATGGGATAGCCGATGTTGGAAAAGAGATTACCGAGCAGCAGAAGCTACAGGCGAGAATGGCGATCTTGTTCTCTGATACCAGCGACGCCCAGGGCGATGCAGCCCGCACAGCTGGCAGCCTTGCAAACGTCAATCGTGCTTTGTCCGATTCTGTTTATGAGCTGAAAGCGGCGATAGGCGAGGGAATTAATATCAAAATAGTTGGCCCGAAGAAATCTGCCATTCCTGTTATTGAGGCTATTACTGATGAAGTAAAGCTTGGAATCCTATTTGATAAATTAAAAGCGGCAGGGGCTATGGATGACTGGGATGAGCTGAAGTTTGGCATCATACGCCCGTTCGACAAGAAAAATACGACCGAGGTTATTAAAGAGCTGACCGATAAATATAGTGGCCTTCTTGAAGCTGAGGAAATGACCCAGCAAGAAGCCTTCAAAATTCGTGATACGTTCGAGCAAGTTGCTAAGACGCCATTCGTAAGCAGGGCTGCCGTAGAGGACGCAAAGATACTAACAGAATACACATCCGACCTGAGTTATACCGTGCGCGCAACCGGCGAGGAGTTTACATTTACATCCCGCGCGGCGGCCCAGTACGCGATGCGCTTGGTTGAATCTGGCACAGCCGCCGAAGATGCAGCCAAGGCAGGCGAGGCATTTGCCTTAAAGCTGGGCGATATCAACCAGGGGGCCAGGGACGCTATCCAGGGATTGCGCGACCTGAAAGCGCAGAACATCGAGGACTTTTTTGACGTCGATATCAGTCCTGAGGATGTTGCCAAGCAGTTATTCGACGTGACCGCCTTCAAAGCGGCGGGCGGCGAAGCTTCCAATAGCCTGATTGGGAGCGTCAAGGCGGCGCTGGCAGAGGGCAAAATCACATCCGATCAGGCCAAGGAATTCTTCAGAAATATCGCTATCGAAAGCCAGGCGATCAAGATAAACCTGAAGCAAACCGACCTGAAGGAAGCCGCAGAGACGATCTCGAAGGATTTTAATGTCCCGCTTGGCGAGGCATACAAGCTGCTCAAGCAGGCAAAAAGCGGCGTAGACCTGGTGAACGAAGCCGATGTTTCCGCGCTCACTTCCCAATTCGATGCGCTGCAGGAACGCAAGAATATGTTGATCGAGGCAGGCGAATTGCCGATCGAGGTCGATCAGGGCGATCTGGCTACCGCCAGGATAGCGGCGATCCAGGACAATATGACCAAGCTGACCGATAAGGACTGGCTAATCAAGATTTTTGTGAATATGCAGGCTGATCCGGCGGTGCGGCGGCTCATAGGCGAAGGCGTACAAGGTTCGCAGGGCGGCAAAGGGTCGGGCGGCGGTTCAAATGCTAAACTGATGGCATCCGGCGGGCCGATGGTGGCCGGTAATCCCTATTGGGTGGGTGAGCACGGCCCAGAGCCATTCTTCCCCGCGGTAGATGGGCGGATGTTGTCCAACGAGGAAGCGCGCCAGGCTATGGCCCAAGGCGAACAAGGTTCGCACGGCGGCGCGCCAGGCGGTGACACTTATAACTATTACGTCTACAACCCGGCGGCGATGGCACTGGCGAACAACGAGGCGCGGCGCATCCAGCGCAGGCGGTTGAACGCCAGCATGGGAGTCAGGTAATATGACCAAAGGTATCCAGCTGGTAACGCAGGACGGCAGCAGCACGGTTGACCTGTACGACGGCACGCTGATCTACCGCATGGACAGCTGGCGCACGCAGACCGACGCGGATGGGATGATAGTCGAGTCGATGGAGCTGGTCTGCCGAAGCCAGTCGGATGCCAATATCGTGACTGCCGAGGATGCCCTGGAGGATATGAAGTTCAAGGCGGAACGCTGGCACTCCAACGTGTTCCGGGCCGATAGCGTCTGGTTTCAGGCAGAGCACACCGCGGAGGAGGTCAAACGCAGCCTGGTCAGGTCTATCGACATCAAGCCGGTAGCGCGCGGGCTGTACGCTCCCTACCTGGGGGCGACCGCTTTATTCCTGGATGCTGCCATTACCCGTTACCCATGGTACGAAGATGACCCGGATATCATCGGCGGGTCGATTTCGACGGCGGGTGTCAGTTCACTGGGCGGGACGATCCGCTATAACGCAATCAGCGGAGACTTGCCAGCGCGCATTCGTACGACCCGGTTGGATGCCGTGAACGGCACTGCTATTGTGAATATCGATAGCTACTGGATCGGCATACGCCCTACTAATGAGGGCGTGAGCGGGTTCGTCCCGCTATGGGAGTTGGAGCTTGGCAGCGTCACCGGGCCGGATGCGAGCGTGGTGGCGGACTCGGCGGCCAGCGGGGGCAGCGCGGTAAAAGTCACATTCGCGGGCACCGCCACGATGGAACCCCGCACGTTCATGGAGATCCAGCAGGTGCCGGGTTACAACTCCGATCACATGATCGGGGAGTACCTGGTCTTGAACAGGGTAAAGGTAGATACCGGTTCCACCGTCAATATTTATATGAAGCATGGCTTCGGCGGCGGGTTGTCGTTTGCCCCATCGGAGATTTATTACGGTTTCGACGATCCAAATTACCGCCTGATCGAGCTGGGGTTCGTGAGCGTTCCACCTTACGGCAACCGCATCGAAACTACGCCATTCGACGTAAAACGGTTCCAGCTGCATTTCTGCGCGGAGCGGGTCGGGGGTACCGGCAGCCTGTACCTGGACTGCGCTATCCTGATCCCGTCCGGGTATATTGCAAAGTCGTCCGCCGGAGGAGTGGCGTATCCGACCACCCGCTGGATCACAAATGAAGATTATAGTTTCGCTGCATTTTGTGAGAGTGTAGAGAACAACCCGGCGGCGTTCGTCCACCTGGAAACCAGCCCGGACGCCTGGGGGCTTCCAATCGAGGGCGGCGTGATCGTGATCGCCGGCGAGCAAGGCACTGTATCGGTCAAGGATGATACGATCTCCGCCATATTCAATTACACGCAGCGTTACCGCATGTTCAAGCGGACCTGATATGGCCGATTACTCATTGATGCTGTACGGGAACGTACTGCAAGACCCGTCTCTGCGCGATAATATCACCCAGGAGGCACAGGGCTGGGGCAGGACGATCCGCTTCCAAGGCGGCTATTGGGATGGCGATTTCACGATCCGCGGCAAACCGGGCTACCTGAACGACTTTTTTTACTCCCAACTTGGGAACCATATCGAGGAGACCTTTGGCGGTCTCAAGACCTGGGAAGGGCTGCTCTATAGCATCGAGCATGACAGCTACCGGCGCAACCCCTTCTTACGTGTCCAGGCGTGCGGCTACGTCCTGACTTGCAACTGGCGTTTCGTGAGCGCGGATGACGACGCCGATGGAAATGTCTCTGATTGGATCGATGATATTGTGGCGACCGATTGTCCCTACATTGCTTCCCGGTCGATTGCTGCCAATACCCTGCAGGCGCGCCGGTCGACCGGCATCAAACAGCGCGCCTGGGATGAGATTCTCAAGAATACGCTGCTCGGTGATGCGAGTGCTAACCCATGGCGCTTTTTCATAGCGAACGGCAGGCGGGCGGTCTACGAGCAGGTAAATACCGGGCCGCAATACTATACCCGCGGCGGCCTGGTGCGCAGGCGCTCATTTGACGGCATGTATAACTCAGTGGCAGGCCAGTATATCGCGCCGGGAGCGACCACGACCAGCGACCTGTCTGGCACGGTGAACAGCTACAGCGTTACCCGCTATGGCAGGCGGGAGGAAGAGCTGCTTGAATATGAGGTATCCGCTACGGCAATGGCGGCGATGCGCAATGCCTATTTGAAGGAGCACGCCTGGCCCTGGGCGCGGGTGGTTGGCAGTTCCCCCAGCGGGGCGCAGGTGTACGATAGCACTGGCACAGGGGCGAAGGCGCTATCGCCATGGATTGTAAAGCCGGGGGTATACCGGGATCTGACCTACCCGCACGGGCGCGGCGAGACAGGCAGCATATTTTCAGATGCACTTGATTTCATTGTCGATGAGGTGAGCGTGAGAGTAGGCGCGGATGGTCCGGTGCTCAGCCTGCGCACGTCAGAATACGACGAATCTGATATCCTGGAGGCGCAAATAGAGAACTATGGGTAAACACGATTTGGGGAATAAGGATATCCACAAGGACGCCGATGCGCTGGCAGTGCTGTTGAACGGGAAAGTTGGCGCAGGCGGTGGGGGGGGGAATCAACCCAACTGGGTCCCTGTCTTGGTGGGCTGGAATGCTACAACGAGCGCGATTGAATACTTAAAGGCAAGTGTTTCAGGATTTAATGGGATCCAAATAACTCAAACCGAAAGAATATTAGGGTATGGAAGTTTCATTACTCCTACCGGATGGACAGGGACATTTTATGCGTATGCAATCTTTCGGAGCGTTTCTGGAACAGGAGACTTCTACGTACAAAATGATATTCAGTTCATTGATTATTTTGGCTCACTAGGACCGGCAGGTACCGGGGGAGGTTTAGAGACAATAGCGATAATCGGCAGCGGCGGCGGTGCTTATAAATCGGCGGCGGCTTACGCAACAATAACAGGACAGGCATTGGTCAGGTTAAAATTTCAAAGGTGGGGGGCAAGCGCACCTGATACCGCCAATGCCGACGCATATTTCTTAGGCTGGGAAATAGTTTACGTATAATGGACTCGATTACCTGGACTGAAATTGTCGTGATAGGGATATTGCTACTGGCGTTGGCGTTGGGTCTGCTGATAAGGTTGTTGACCGGCTAGGACTTGAGGTGCTTTTGGAAGTGCGCCCGTATGGGTTCTATTGATGCGGCGGTGGCAACGTAGGCAGCGGTGAATACCCAGACGTTCTGTATCATTTCGGCGGCGCGGGGGTCAAGCGGGGCGGTGAGATAGCCGATCAGGAAGGTATATACCAACAGGGCGAGGTAGATTTTAGTGGTCTTGGTCTTCATTTAGTAAGCCAATCAACTCATCTATTATATCTTGCGTCAGGTGCCGCTTGATAGACGCGGCTGCCGATATCGGGTCGTCCACGCGGATAGCAACCCGGCGCGGCCGCTTATTGCCATTAGACTTAGGGCATCTCTTGGGGATGTGGATCTCGCCGCATTTTGAGCAGGGCGGCGTGGGAACCAGGGCGGGCAAGTCTAGGCGATAGCGCAAATGTGCCGATTTCGGCTCGTAACCGTGGGCGATATTATGTGCGGTACCAGGATTGATGCCGAATAACTCGCCCACTTTGCGCCAGGTTTTCTGCCGCTCATAAGCCCGTTTTATGCGATCCTGTAGCACATCGAACGTAATCATAGCGACGCTCACAATCACGTTGAAAGCCCCAACAGACCCCCTGGGAGTCGGTTGACTGATATGACCTGTAAATGCCCGGAAAAGCCGCTAGAACTCATTTGGGGCTATCCTGCCTTTCCAGCCACTCCGCCGCGGCCTGGCGAGAACAATCCGAATTGTGTTCATCGCCATAGGCCCGATTGGCATTACAGAATGGACATTCCTCGTCGCCGTAATTGCCACCTACCATGTGCCACTCATCAGTTGCCACCACCGCCAACAGTTTATCCTTGCACTCAGCCAATTGCGCCTCGGTTTCGGTGACACGTCGTTTGGCTTCGAGCCAACGATAATGTTCGTTTACTCCTGCATCAATAAACTTCTCGCGGTCCTGTTCGGCGGCGTCGAGGGCGGCGAGTAGGTCGGGTACGTCCTGACGGGCGTGGGCGATGAAGTCCATATCCCTGTCCCATTGTGATTCGCTATGAATAACAATGATTACCCCTAAAGTCTTTGCAGTTTCCAGGGCGTGATCGACTATATCCTTTTTCCACGGCCCAGGCGTTGCCGCGTCAGCCCGCTTGCGGATCTCATTCCATTTTTCGTCCATCATATCCTCCTTACTCAACCACCGGCACGGCGAACACCACGCGCTCGCCGTTTATCGCTACAGAGAATATCCCGTTGCCAAGCGCGTAGATCATGCGCTTGCAGTCGTCATCCCCCATCGATGTAATCCCGACCACCGTGTAATCATAAACGCCCGGATTGAGCATCCTGGCAGATTGGCGGATAGTCTCGAGCAGCCAGCGGCATTCGCCGGGGTCGCCTTCGATATACCAATCGACCGGCCTG
>Ga0208957_1001444_pt1 | contig 12322 bp, 10 predicted proteins | sample RifOxyA1_FD_184029 | JGI IMG/M metagenome (GOLD analysis project Ga0208957, IMG submission 184029) | Groundwater microbial communities from Rifle, Colorado - Rifle Oxygen_injection A1 (SPAdes) | ecosystem: Environmental > Aquatic > Deep subsurface > Groundwater | place: Rifle, Colorado, United... | reverse complement strand
GGGAAAACTTGAAAGAAATTAGAAATCCCAGTGAAATCTGGGGAAAACTGGCTGAAGATGAAAAGATTTTAAAAATTAGAGAATTAGCCAGAAAAGAGTTTCTTAAAAGAAATGCGCGTTATTCAGATGAGGAAACATTTGAAGAACTCAATAAAAGAGCAAAAGGAGTACTTGAACATCTTCTTCTGCATCACAAAGAACAAAACGTTTTATGCATATCCCACGCAACCATGATAAAGATGATCGTCTGTAAAGCAATATTTGGGGAAAGTTTAACTCCGGAAATATTTTTACAATTAAGAGAGCATTTATGGCTTAGAAATACCGGAATCACTGTTTGCGAATATACAGACAAATGGGGATGGACACTTGTCAACTGGAATGATACTTCTCACATTTAAATGGTTAATTCATTAAGTTTCTTAGGTCAAAAAGTTAATGTTGTTATTGATAGACCACTAGGATCAAAACACCCTCAACATGGTTTTATTTACGAAGTTAATTACGGCTATATTCCAAATACAAAATCTCTTGATGGGGAAGAGCAGGATGTATATGTTTTAGGAATAGACAAACCGAGTGATAAAATAATAGGGGTTTGTATTGCAGTAATTCATAGAACAAATGACAATGACGATAAATTAGTAGTAACTTCGGATGGTAAAGATTTTTCAGATGAAGAAATAAGCAAAGCTTGGCCAACTTCGTTGGTAGAAAAAATAGTTGAATTTCAGGAAAAGTACTTTAAACATGTGATTTTAAGAAAATTTCTTTAGTTCCCCCTCACCTGACAAAAAAGTGCTAAAATAGGCCAAATGCCGATATTTTCAATATCAAATAACACTGCTAAACAAATAAAACTATCAACTTTTGAAGACGAAGGCTCTCTTCAAAATTTCATTGAAAATAATCTAGAGGAAATTTTCAGTATTAAGTTTATTGCGTCAGAATTTTCTACAGGAGAAAAACACGGTGGAAGAATCGACACACTAGGTTTAGATGAGAATGGCTCACCCGTAATCATCGAATATAAATGGGGAGAAAAAGACAATGTAATAAACCAAGGCCTTTTTTATTTAGATTGGTTGATTGATCATGTTGGAGATTTTCAAATAGCAACCGAGAGAAAACTAGGCAATGTTAAAATAGATTGGGGTCGACCAAGATTGATATTAATAGCCTCTTCTTTTAATAGGTATGACAAATACGCAATAAACCGAATGAATGAAAATATCGAACTTTGGGATTATACCCTTTATGAAAATGGTTTATTTTCCATTGAACTCGAGACTTGTTCTCAACCAAGTACTAAAAATAAAAAACAAGTAACCAAGATTGATTATTCAAACTACGACTTAAATTATCACCTTAATAAAACTTCTAAAGAGCTTAAAGAAAAGTTTTTGGATATAAGAGAACAAATTTTGGAGTTTGGTGGCGTAAAGGAAGTTACAGAGCAAAAAAGTGGTATCACTTATAAAACGTCTAAAAGTTTTGCCCGCTTTGAGTTTAACAAAAGTGTAATTAATTTACTTCTGCGAGATCCTAAATATATAGATCCAGGGGGTTTAGTAAAAGATGTAACTACTTTTGAATGGGGATATAAAGGGTTAGTAAAAATAAAACCTGAAATCTACAATCCAGCCATTGCCGGTCTTGTGGAACAGTCTTACAACTCGACTCTTTAAACCTCTTCAATTGAAACAAAAAGTAGTAGAATACTTCTATATGGCTCAATTAAACTTCAAGGGTAAACAGTTCGTACAAAATCATCACCTTGTTGTACCTTTTCATGAACTTATTCCTCAAAAAGGCAAAAGTTTAACTGAAAAAGTAAGTCTTCATGATAATTTGATCGTTCATGGGGATAATCTCCTAGCTCTTAAAGCCTTGCTTCCAACTTACGCAGGTAAGGTGAAATGTATTTATATTGACCCGCCTTACAATACTGGTAATGAAAAATGGAAATATAACGATAATGTAAATTCTCCAATGATGCAGGAGTGGCTAAAAAACAATACTCCTGTGGATAAGGATGATTTGACACGACATGACAAGTGGCTTTGCATGATGACGCCTCGCCTTAAACTATTAAAGGAACTTATGCATGAAAACGGAACAATTTTTGTTTCTATTGATGATGTTGAAGTTCATAGGCTACGTTTACTAATGGATGAAATTTTTGGTGAAGAATATTTTATCTCTCAATTTGTCTGGAAAAGCAGACAGAACAAAGATAATAGGAACATAACTGGTGTATCTATAGATCATGAGTATGTACTTTGCTACGGTAAAAAAATCCGTGGTTCAGAGAGAAATCTTAGTCAGTATTCAAATCCGGATAAGGATCCTCGCGGTGATTGGGTTAGTGCCAATATGGTAGGTCTTCTTCCAGCAGAACAAAGACCAAATTGTCATTATGACCTTATTAATCCTAAAAGCGGTATTAATTATGGTAAACCAAAATATGGATGGCGTTATGACAAAGAAGCAATGAACAGACTAATTGAAAACAAAAAAATAATTTGGCCAGCAAATCAAGACGGAAGACCTAGAAGAAAATTCTTCAAATCAGAGCTAAAACAAGAATATACCGGTTTCTCTTCTGTAATCGGAGATGGTATTTTTACCAAAGACGGTACGGCCGAAATCGAATCTATATTCAAAAAAAGGGTTATAGAATTTCCAAAACCAACCTTATTGATTAGAGAATTAATTTTACAAGCCACAGAAAGTAATGATTTAATATTAGATTCATTTGCAGGATCGGGGACAACCGCGCATGCCGTACTTCAATTAAATAAAGAGGATGGGGGAAATCGAAAATTCATTTTAGTAGAAATGGAAGACTATTCAGATAATATAACTGCCGAAAGAGTAAGACGAGTTATCAAAGGCTATTCTGATAAAGAAGGTACGGGAGGAACTTTTAGCTATTTTGATTTAGGAAAACCAATCGAGATAGAAAGTTTATTGTCCGGTAAAAATTTACCAAGCTACAATGATCTAGCTAGATATGTTTTTTATACTGCTACCGGAGAAGAATTTGATGATGGTAAAGTTGATGTAAAAAGAAATTTTGTCGGGGAAAGTGAGAACTATGAAATTTTTCTATTTTACAAGCCGGATCTGGAATATCTCAAAAATACAGCTTTAACTTTAGATCGGGCTAAAACCCTCGGGAAAATTAATGGTAAAAGAAGACTTGTTTTTGCTCCAACAAAATATTTGGATCAAGAACATCTTGACGAACTTCGAATCGATTTTGCTCAGTTGCCTTTTGAAATTTATAAATTAGCTAAATAATATGGCCAGGTTAAATTTTAACGCACTTTTTATTACTCACGATGATGGTTCGATCGAACCTACTCAACAGATTCGTGTTGGAGGAATATCTTTTGGTCCTGGGGTCAGGTTCAATCAAGGAGTTTCATTTGGGGGAGTTGACTTTGCACTGTTTAGAGGAAGAGATTTTGAGGTGGAAACAGAAGGAAATATTTTTATCATAAAAGGTGTTTATTAACTAATGAAAACAGAAAAACCTAGAGTGCAACTCCCAAGCCCAAATAAAAAGGGACCGTCTATAAAATTCCAGGATCCAGTTGAAGAGCTTCTCAAAAGATACGATAGGCAAACAAACATTATAATTGCAGTTTTTGTTGTCGCATTGGCTACAATGTTAGCAATGACGGCTACTTTAGTAATTGATTCATTTCACTTTAATTCCGTGACTTATAAAGAATACTCTGACAAAACTCAAACTCAAAGTCTTTTGTTGGAAACAAACAGGCAAAATCAGGAGGTAATAAAACAAAATCAGGAGGAAATAAAGAAACTTCTTCAAAGCAAATAATAATGGAACTTAAGGAATACCAGAAAACGGCTTTAAAACAAATTAAAAATTATCTTCAACTTTTATATAAGGAAAGATTATTAGGTAATTTGAGACATGCGAGTATGGATGCGTGGAGTGAATTTGGTTTAAAAAGACAATATCAAGAAAGGCAAAATGGGTTAGGCCATGATTTACCTAATTTTTGTTTAAAAATACCTACTGGAGGAGGAAAAACTTTTTTGGCTGTTAAAGCAATCGATTTGATAAATAGTCATTTTAGAAAGAAAAGGACAGGGCTTATTTTATGGATCGTTCCTACGAATCAGATTTATAATCAAACTATTAAAAACTTAAGAAATAGAGAACATCCGTACAGACAACATTTGGATATTGCAAGCGGAGGAAGAACTTTAGTTTTAGAAAAAACAGACAAATTCTCACCTGTTGATATTGAAGAAAATTTAGTTGTTTTAATGTTAATGCTTCCTTCTGCAAACAGGAAAACAAAAGAAACTTTAAGAATTTTTAAAGACAATGGTGGTTTCCAATCTTTCTTTCCTGCTGAAGATGAAATTATTAAGCAAGGCGAGGCACTTTCTAAATTCCCAAATCTTGATTTTTACGGCGAAAAGGATGGTTTTTGGCAAAGACAAATTAAAACCTCGTTGGGAAATACATTAAGAATTTTGTCTCCGATAATAATTTTAGATGAGGGACATAAAGCATATAGTGAGCAAGCGCAAGACACATTGAGAAGTTTTAATCCAAATCTTATTTTGGAACTTTCCGCCACCCCTTCCAGTTTAAGTAATGTTTTAGTTGATATTAAGGGAATTGAGCTTTCCAGAGAAGAAATGATTAAACTCGACCTTCATGTCATAAATAAAACAAGCCCTGACTGGAAAGATACACTTCTTGCGAGTTGCGAGAAAAGAAATATCCTAGAATCAAAAGCAAAGGAATATGAAGCTAATACAAACATTAACATAAGGCCTATTTGCCTAATTCAAGCTGAAAGAACGGGAAAGGATCAAAGAGGTGAAAGATTTATTCATTCTGAGGATGTTCGTGAACACTTAATCCAAAAAATAGGAATACCTGAAAATCAAGTTGCAGTAACTTCGGCAGAGTTAAAAGAAATAGGGGGAATTGATCTTTTGGCTAGAAATTGTGAAATTCGGTACATAATTACAAAACAGGCTTTGCAGGAAGGATGGGATTGCCCTTTTGCATATGTTTTAACAGTTTTAACAAATCCGCAATCCAAAAATGCTTTGACACAGCTTGTCGGAAGAATTTTAAGGCAACCTAATGCAAGAAAAACTAAAGTTAAAGAGCTTGATGAGAGTTATGTTTTTACATTTCAACAAAAGGCTGTTTTACTTCTTCAAAACATTAAAAATGGCTTCGAACAGGAAGGATTAGGTGATTTGACCAATAGTATTATTCAAACAGAAAACGAAGAAGAAATTGAATCAAAGCCCAGAACGATTGAGGTGAGAGAAAAATTCAAAAAACATGTTGATCATTTTTATCTTCCAATGTTTGTTCTCAAAAGAGATTCGTCTTGGCAACTAGTTAATTATGAACAGGATATTCTAAGGCAAATTAATTGGAACAGCATTGATTTAAATAAACTTTTTAGTATTAAACTAGACACCAAAGAGAATGAAGATATCGAAGTTAGTGTTTCACTTTCAAAAGATATTGAAAAAGTAATTGAAGATAGGATTATTGAACGAAACGCAGAAGGCGGGTTAAGACTTGACCAAAATTTTATAACAAGACAGTTATTAGATATTGTTCCAAACCCTTGGGTAGCTTTTGAAATTAGTAATTTAGTTTTTTCTAAATTATCAGAAACCTATTCTACAAAAATTTTAACAAATAATCTTGTATTTATCATCGAAGAACTTAAAAAGACTCTTCAGAAAGAACTTGATAGGTTGTCAAAAACAGTTTTTTCGAATCTTGTAAATAAAGATTTATTAAGGTTTATGGTTGTTGGTGAAAAAACTAGTTTTAAATTGCCTAAGAAAATTGAAGTAAAGCAAAAGTCTGTAACGCTTTCAAAACAAACGGGAGAACCTCTTCAAACTAGTTTATTCGATTTTGTTCCGCAGGAAGATTTTAATGAAGTTGAACGAGATGTAGCTTGGTATTTGGAAGATCAAGAAAAAATGTTTTTCTGGTATAGAAACAGAGTAAGAGATGACTATTCTATACAAGGATGGAGAAAGCAAAAAATTTATCCTGATTTTCTTTTTACAACAAATAAGAATGGGGATATGTCGTTTGACAAGATATTTTTAGTTGAAACAAAAGGCATACATCTTAAAGATAATGAAGACACGTTATATAAAAAGTCGGTTTTCGATCTTTGCAATGATTTGGCCAAGAAGAAAAATTTTGGAGAACTTGGTTATAAATTTAAAGACTTACCAATTAAGTATGAAGTTGTTTATGAAGACGAATGGAAAAGAAAATTAAATGAATTAATTGGAGATGGGGTGTAATATAAATTATGAAAGAAAAAAAGGCTATTGATATAACTGGGTTAATTTACACAATTGGAGCAGTTATTGTATTTGTCTTTAGTTTTTGGTTTGGAAGAATTACAAGATAACAAAATGAGTGATAAATTTGTTTTAGTCCCCGTTGATCTTCTGAAAAACATCAAAGATTTAATTAAAGGAACTCAATATGAAGATGAAGTTAAAAAGATCCTTGATTCAAGAGAAGTCATAGAAAATCAGGATGTTACCAAGCTTCCTAAAGAAGGTCATGTTAAGCGTGTGATCGATGGAGACACCGTAGAACTTCAGAATGGGTTAGTTCTCCGTTATGTTGGCATGACTGCTCCGGAAACCGGAGAAAACTTTTACAAAGAGTCAACAGATGAAAATAGGAAACTTGTAGAGGATAAAGGAATAAAACTTGAATACGATAATTACAAATCAGATAAATTCGGTAGAATCCTAGCATATCCAATCCTTCCTGACGGAACTAATGTATCCATAGAGCTTGTTAAAAAAGGTCTGGCTGAACTTGTCATCTACCAAAAAAGAAAACCCTTCATCCACCAAGCAGAACTCCTAAAAGTACAAGAAGAGGCAAAACAAAAGAAATTAGGTATTTGGAGTAACTAGTTTTAAAAAATAATTGGCGGATTGCGAGCGAAGCGAGCAAACGAAAGAGAGTTAAGCGAAGGCCGCGAAGCGGCCTGAGCTAACACAAAGCGTCAATTCATTTCCCCTTTAACCCCTTTTCTTGACGCTTGTTAAATTCGCTAGTAATTGGTGATAAAATAAGTTCGAGCTAATTTGTATATTGGCTCCAATTTGCGACTTGTCGGGTCGGCGCATAGCGCCGACCAAGCGTTTTGACCATCCCCACGGACTAAAACAAAACTTAAGACAAAAAACAAATTGATATTATTTGATCTATTGCTTCGGTATAGTTACGGGTATATAAATAAGTAATGCCCGATAAATTTTTCCTCTACGTACGAAAATCTACCGATGTAGAAGACAAACAAATTCTTTCAATTGAAGCTCAGCTTACGGAACTGAGAGAATATGCCAAGCGCGAGAATTTATTTGTCGTTGAAGAATTTATTGAAAAACAATCTGCCAAGATCCCTGGAAGACCGATATTTAACCTGATGATGGATAAGCTTGAAAAAGAAGAAGCTTCCGGAATTGTCTCTTGGCATCCCGACCGACTGGCCAGAAATTCCATAGACGGAGGCAAGATTGTTTATTTAATCGATAGAGGAAAAATTAAAGCCTTAAAGTTTCCGCAATTTTGGTTCGAACCGACCCCACAGGGAAAATTTATGCTCACAATTGCTTTTGGGCAAAGCAAATACTTCGTGGATTCTCTCTCGGAAAATACTAAAAGAGGACTTCGCCAAAAAGTCAGACGGGGGGAAATGCCAGGAGTGGCACCACTTGGCTATATCAATGATTCCCGAACTAAAACTATTGTAGTTGACAAAAAGAAATCGTTGATTGTAAAGAAATGTTTTGAAATGTTTTCTACCGGAAATTATAGAATCTTTCAGATTGCTGACTTTTTGTCTCAGAATGGCATCCTTACCTCCAATTCAAGATCTTGGAAAATTGATAGGGTAGGGAACATGATGCTTAAAAACCCTTTTTATTACGGCCATTTTAAATATTTAGGAGAAATCCACGAAGGGGTTCAGACGCCAATAATTACAAAGAAACTTTTTGATCAGGTTCAGGAAGTTTTTATTACAAGATCCAAACCTTGGACAAAAGAAAGGATTCCTAAACCATTCTTAAGACTTCTGACTTGCGGAGAGTGTGGTATGAAAATTACCGGAGAAATTCACACCAAACATTACAAAAACGGTGAGTGCGGCATTTTCAAATATTACCGTTGTACTAAAAAATCAAAAGCTCATAGATGTTTACAGCCATTTATAGGAGAAGAAGATTTAGATACCCAACTCTCCGCAATGCTCAAAAAGTATTCTTTGCCGAAAGATTGGGCAAGTAAAATGTTAAGAAAGCTTGATCAGGAAAAAATAGATCTTGCCCAATCTTCCCATGAGTTTATCTTTGATAAACAGGAAAGTGTGCGCAAGATTTCCTCCAAATTAACACTTCTTTTAGATTCTTACTTAGATCAGGATGTTGATAGAGAATCTTACTTGACTAAAAAGAACGAACTTCTTTCTGAAAAGAAAAAATTGGAGGAGCAAATCTTTCGATTTAGGGAAACTCATGATTCTTGGCTCGAACCCATGAGAGAATGGATCACTGAAGCTGAAAATGCACCCAAAGTTGCAAGAAGCATAGATCTGGAAGCTAAGAAGGTTCTGGCCCAAAAAGTTTTCGGCTCGAACCTATACCTTGAAAACAAAACGGCCCGTGGAGAAGGGATAAACCAATGGTCGGCGCTACGCGCCGACCCGACAAGTCGCAAATTGGAGCGGGTAGCGGGAATCGAACCCGCATCAACAGGTTGGAAACCTGTTGTTCTACCACTGAACCATACCCGCCTGAAAAACAACCTTATTATACCAAAATAGTGTTTCTTTCCAAAGCTGAGTTAATTATTTTTTGTAACAATTCCTTAAAAGATAACCCCATAACTCTTGCGGAAAGTGGCAAATAACTCGTCATGGAAACTTCAGGTGGAATAAGTCCGGCTGGGGAATTAACCTCAAGTACATATGGCTGTTCGTCTCTGTTGCATCTAATATCCATTCTGCAATAATCCTTAATTTTCAGTGCTTTCCAAACCTTAAGAGCAATTTCATCTAATTTGTTTTTTAAATTCATATCAATTTTGGCAGGACACATTAAATGGCCACTGCCGGCTTTGTCTTCCTCATATATCCATTTGACTTCAAATGAATCTATATGATTGTATCCTTCGGGTAAATTGTTAAAATTAGGTTCGATGATGGGTAAAATTTCAGGTTTGTTTCCTAGGAGGGGAATAGAAAACTCCCGCCCTTCTAAAAATGGTTCAACGATCACACTATCGTTAAATCTGGATATATTCTCATTTACCTGAACATAAAGTTCATTGGAATTATTAACAATACTTTTGTTGGTAATTCCTGCAGAAGATCCCTGAGAGGATGGTTTGACAATTAAGGGAAACTTTAAATTATCGTTTAACCTTTCTTTACCGGTTTTAAAAGCTTGGTCGGGTAAAACCGGAATATTGTTTTCGGCCATTACCTTTTTGGCTTCCACTTTATTTCTAATGACCATTTGATCAAAATCACTGGCTCCGGTATGAACAATCCCTAATTCTTCTAAATATCGGGTGATTTGAATGTGTTGTTTTTCTCCAACCACCACCTCCGAGTAGTTAAAGGCTAAAAATATCTCATTTTTGTTTTTCCTTAGGATTTCGTAGGATTCTAAATTTGCTTCAATCGGTAATACATTGTAACCGCAAGATTGTAGATGTTTGAGGAAATATTTAATCGTATCAGGATCATCAAAATCGGCTTCTAGAAATGTTTTGGGGTCATTAGGATCGGGGTAATCATGTCTGACATTATATAAAAAGGCTAAATATTTATTAGTCATTAATTTATTTTACACGATTAATTCCTCAAATTGCCAATGTTCTTTTACGCAAACATGAGAAGCAGGAAGAATCGTTTTAGCCATTTTTTCAAGTTCTACGGGCTCCGTACCCCATTTTGGATTTTTGATGAGAGCATTTGCACAAAGTCCTGGCTCATCTAACAAAATTCGAGGGATAATAAATTTTTCCACTTTTGTCGAAACATACCGAAAAGTTCGAACTCACTTCAAGAGCATCTCGGAAAGCTCCGGCTCGGCCTGATGGCCTCGCCTCCGCTTATTTTTTCCTAACTACGCGATTTTTGCTCGGGCTTCCAGCCCGACCAGAGACACTTAAAATAAGTTTCTCTGACTCTTCATATAAACTAGGTTGTTTTTTTATAGTCCTTTGACAACCTTGCCTAAATCTCGAGCATTACGTTTTCCTAAGTCTACATCCGTACCGCTCACGCTATTGCCAGACATACCCACTGTTTTTACATTTGGTGCTTTTTCTCGGATTGCTCTCAGCACTGCTTGACCATCATAGCCCTTACTTTCATAATCATTTAAATTACTGTCTAAAACGGCGACATCAACTCCCATTTGGCTTAGCTGTGCAACAGTTGCTAAGGCATCTTCAATATTTGTAGCTTTTGCAACTACAGTATGACCAGCATCTTCAAGATATTCTTTAATGATGCTCTGCCAATCTTGATCATCCTCTGCTACAAATACTTTTGCTTTTTCTGGTGACATATATTTATTCTCCTTTCTAGGGCAATTCTAGATTGAATTTTACCAGATTTACCATAAAAAGCAAAAAATGGTATAGTAAAAACAGAACTTTAAAAATTTTTGCGTTTTAGGACTTGAAAACAAAAGGAAACACAGTTCGAGCCGATGTTTGCGGAAGGCTTCGGCCATCAGGCCGAGCCGGAGCTTTCCGAGATGCTCTTGAAGTGAGTTCGAACTTTTCGGTATGTTTCGACACAGGCAGACAATGAGGCAGAAACATTGCGTGCGATTGCGGGCGCACGCAACAAATCAAACTCAGATTTGTAATTTGCAGTCAGTTTTCGATATTACAAAAGAACAAGTCCCAAAACGAAAAAATTTTTCAGGCCAGAGGTCTGACAACACAAAACAAAACCATGAAATATATAGTTTATTCAAGAAGATCAAGGGATGAGGTAGATAAGCAAGTTTTGTCTATAGAGGCACAAATTGCAGAGCTAAAAGAGTTTGCCAAGCGAGAAAATTTAGAAATTTCTGAATTTATTGAAGAATCCAAAACGGCTAAAGTTCCCGGAAGAGAAAAGTTTGCAGAAGTTATTAAAAAACTTGAAAAAGGTGAGGCACAAGGTATTCTCGCTTGGCACCCAGACAGACTGGCAAGAAATTCTGTTGACGGAGGTCGTATTGTTTACATGCTTGATACAGGGAAACTTCTTGACTTAAAATTCCCAACTTTCTGGTTTGACAACACCCCACAAGGAAAATTTATGCTTTCAATTGCTTTTGGGCAGAGCAAGTATTACATAGACAATTTGAGTGAAAATGTCAGACGTGGCCAAAGGCAAAAACTCCGAAACGGAGTTTGGCCTGCCAAAGCTCCATATGGGTATATAAATAATTTTAGAACTCGTGGAATTGATATCGACCCTGAAAAATCAAAGGCGATCAAGAAAGCATATCAAATGTTTGCTGAGGGAAATAAAACATTTATTGATATTGCAAGATACTTGTATAAATTTGGTTTAACTCGTAAAAATGGAAAAGTTTTGCATATAAGTGAAGTTCATCAAATACTTACAAATAAGTTTTATATTGGCATTATGAAATATAAAGACGAGTATTACGAGGGAAGTCATAAATGTTTTATTTCTAAAGAATTATTTAAAAAAGTCCAAGAGGAAAGAGAAAGAAGAATTAGAGCAAGTTACAAATCACATACTTTTCCATTTGTTGGCTTGATGAAGTGTCAAGAATGTGGAGCAAGTATCACAGCAGAACAACACACCAAGTTTTACAAAACCAAGAATAGGCATGCAACATATGTTTACTACCGATGTACTAAAAAGATTGTTCCTTGTAGTCAACAAGCGGTTACAGCACTAGAAATTGAAACTCAAGTCAGAAAATCAATAACGGACGTTGCATTGCCTATTTCTTGGGCAAACAAATGGACACAATGGATTAAAGAAGATGAGGTTGTTGAAAAACAAAACACAGATGTAAATTTGATGAACTTAAAAACAGAAATTGAAAACCTAGATAAAAAACTAAATATTTTGCTTGACAGTTATTTAGACCAAGTAATTGACCCTCAAATTTACAAGAAGAAGAAAAATGAAATCTTTGAGAAAAAATTAAAGTTGCAAGAAGAAATAGTAAAAATTGAAAGTGGAGGTAGTCTTTGGCTCGA
>Ga0208957_1001439_pt1 | contig 12339 bp, 11 predicted proteins | sample RifOxyA1_FD_184029 | JGI IMG/M metagenome (GOLD analysis project Ga0208957, IMG submission 184029) | Groundwater microbial communities from Rifle, Colorado - Rifle Oxygen_injection A1 (SPAdes) | ecosystem: Environmental > Aquatic > Deep subsurface > Groundwater | place: Rifle, Colorado, United... | reverse complement strand
GATGAAGGATTTAATATTTGCGTTGAAGCTATGCAAGTGCATGGTGGATATGGCTATATTAAAGACTATGCTGTCGAGCAATTTGTAAGAGACTCAAAAATTGCCACCATTTACGAGGGCACCAATGGTATTCAGGCCATGGATTTTTTAACAAGAAAAGTTTTAAAAGATCAAAGCAAAACACTGCAAGAACTATTCATAAAAATTCACGAATCTATAAAAAAAGCTAAGTCGTATGGTTGGAATAAGGAGTTAATCCTGTTAACTTTGAGTATGTCTAAAACCAAGGACATACTCAATTATTACGAAGAAAGGAGTGCAACTAACATGGAGGCAGTGCTGGGTACTTCGGTTGATTTTTTAAATTATATATCCAGAATTGTAGTGGCGTGGCTTCTTTTAGAACAGGCCATGTTGGCAAAAGAAAAAATGATGATAGAAACAGATGTGGATGGATATTTGGCATCTAAGATCACGGATTATTTGTTTTTTTCACATCAGGATCTTGCGCATAACGCAGGTTTATTTCAGACTATATGTACATTTCAAGAGGATTATCGGCACCTTACCGTTTGAAAAAATAGACAAAGATAAATCTTTGTCCTAACCTTCTTTAATAAGGATCATTAATGACCAAGGAGTTTGTATGAGATCAATTATAAGCCTTTTATTTCTCGGAATGCTCTTTTCATCAAATGCAGATGCAGTTTATTTGAGATACTGTTCAAATCTAGGCAGTACCTTTTCCATTGGATTCGGGTTTTGTGTAAATAGTAATTTTTCGGACGTGGGCAGAGCACTAGGACAAGGTGTTTTTCTCAGGTCTTGCCATAATTCATCATCCTCTGGTGTGTCCATATTTTATGAACAATGTATTAATGAGAATTTTTCACGAATAGGCAGCGCTTTAGAAGACCATGTCTATTTTAGATATTGCAATAACCTTAACAATAATGAGGTTTCTTGGGGTTTTGTTAGTTGCATAAACGAAAATTTCGATAGAGTAGAGCGCGAATTAATAAATTAAATATATCAGGCCACTTAGAATTGCGTTTCTATGTAATTTTAAGTGGCTATTTTTTTGACCATGATTAAATATGATCAACCCCTGTTTAGGCCTCCCTCCGAAAGCAATAGCTTGCTTGTTCAAATAACCCTGGGATGTTCTCATAATAAGTGTATTTTTTGTGGAATGTATCAAACCAAAAAATATAAAGTGAAGACACTGGAAGAAATTACTCAGGATATTTTAGATGCTAAAAAATATTATAAAAATAACGCTGCCGTACTGACCAAGGCTTTTTTATGTGACGGTGATGCGATGGCTGCCCCAACGGATTTAATTGTTTCCGTCATTGAAATTATTAAATCCGAATTTCCTACAATAACTCGATTTGGTATTTATGCCTCAGCCTTAAACTTGATTAAAAAAGACCGCGCAGATTTACAGCGTATGAAACAAGCGGGACTCACGATTTGTTATATCGGCCTTGAATCTGGCAGCGACGAAGTCTTACAGCTAATCAAAAAGGGAAATACCAAGGAAGAAATAATCCAGGCTTGTAACCAGTTGTCTGAATGTAGTATAAAAGTTTCTTTAATTGCTCTGCTGGGCGTTGGCGGGAGAGACCTTTCCTCCCTACATGCTAAGGAAACGGCAGAAGTGGTAAACAAAGTTGCTCCGGAATTTCTATCATTTCTAACGGTGACGGTAGTTCCTAAAACTGCTTTGGATCATTTAATTAAGCAAAACCAATTTGCCATCCTTTCTCACCATGAGCTACTCATTGAAATGAAACAGATCATAAAGTCCATTGAGTTAAAGGATAAAAAGATTATTTTTAGGGCAAATCATGTTTCCAATAATTTTCCCCTGTCAGGAGTCTTTCCCAAAGATCAAAGTCACATGTTAGCTATTATCAGTAAATGGATTGATGAATGTCCGAAAAATACCTACCCTTGTACGGATTACCGACACTTGTAAATCATAATTGTCATACCTTTTTATGTAAATATTTCACAATGCTCTTCTCTTGGTTGACTAACTTTTATGAAAAAATCTAAAGTCACACATCTTCATTATTATTTGAGATATTTTACCAATGATCATAAAAATTTTTTTAATTCTTTTCTTTTTAAATCTCAGTTTTGCACTACCGGCTTCATTTGATTTTAATCCCTATAATTTAGATAAAAAATTTTATAAGGAAATAAAAAAGTATTTTAGAAAAATTGATAAACGCAAAGTTGTCATGGCCAAGGAATCAAATCCTATTAATATTCATCATGCAGAGTTTCTAGCATACTTACTAAATGATCATGCATCGACTATGAGAAATTTTGAAAATATCAAGATTTTACTGACGCAGATTTTGATTCAAAAAGAACAACAACTGCCAATTATGGCAAATCAGCATCATGAACTGCGCAGAAATTATACCGAGTATATTAATTCTTTAGTTGAAATATTTAATCTGGCAAAAGTCATCTTACCTGCTTCCACCAGTGTAAATAATCTATTTAAAGAAAATGAGGATCTAAATGAAAGATTGTTGTGGATCCTCGCCCATAGCATCTTAGTAAACGATTATCTGCAACTTTGCGATTTAGCTTATTATAATTCTTTTACTAGGTTATATTTAAATTCCAAAGAGAGCGCTTATAACATTCCGGTGAATCATCTGAACGCCTTAAATAAATATCTAAATAATTCAGAAGAATTATTCTATTTAAAAACGATTTTTTTAAAAATAGAAAATGTTCATCAAAAGGGACAGCATTCCCTTACAGCATTTGGTGAAGTCTATGATATTTTAAAAGGACTGGAATATTATAACCAACTTATCCATCATGACGTTTATTTAAGTGTTTCCAAACCCATACCTAGATTTATGCTAAAGATCCGAGACGCTTTTTTAAAATCGGTTAGTAATACCGGATTTGCCGTAAGTAAAGTGGTTGGTAACTTTGCGGGAACAACGAAAATTCGCCAGAAAGGGTATTTATATGGGCAAGCTCGTGCCAAAGAACTGCTTCTTTCGAAGTTGAAACCTTTAGATGTTTTGCTTGATAAAAACTATAATCGGCTAAGTAACTATCTGATCACCAGTCATTTTGGTCATGCTGCTATTTGGCTGGGAACCAAAGACCAGTTAATTGAGATGGGGATGTGGGATCACCCTTTTATAGAGCCTTTCCAAGAAGAAATTGCCAAAGGAAAGGTTATTTTGGAGTCTGTTCGAAGTGGTGTCCGTTTAAATAGTTTAGATAATTTTTTAGATGTGGATGAGCTAGCTGTTCTTAGATATAACGGATTTGCCAAAGAACCCGATCTGAGGGAAAGGGTTTATTTTAATGGTCTGATTCAGTTAAATAAATCTTATGATTTTAATTTTGATACTTTTACCACAGAAGTGATTATTTGTTCAGAGTTAGTGTTTTTGGCCTTTGATTTTGTAGAATGGGATTATGATTATGTATTTAAGAGATATATCATTGATCCTGATCATATTGCCAAAAGAGTTTTGAATGATGAGCCTGACTTTAGTCTGCCTTTGTTTTTAACCTCTTTCAAAGAAAATGAGATTGTTACCAGAAATCTTGACTATTTAAAGCTGGTATTGAAAAAGTAATTTCTTTTTTTACTTCATAAAAAAATCTGCTATTGCTATAATGTTAGGTAACATAAAAACAAGGAAGTATTTATGAAATCGTGGTTGCTCATAGCATGCTCTTTCTTTTCGCTAAGTGTGTATCCCTTTACCACAGGCTTTGGACTAGGAGAAGATCTCACCTTCTCACAACTTTCTGGTGTATTAACCGTAAGTTGTTTTGACCACTCGAATTCGGAACATGCACTTTTTAGGTGTCGAGGGACGAGTGTTGAGCCCTCCAGATATTCTTATTTCTATGGCCCCAAAGACATGGTCGCAGATAAAATATATTTGGTATCCACTTGGCAAAACGGTAAAGTGGTGAAAAAAACCAGAAGCTATGACAGCAAAAATAATCGATCGTATAGTCCCATTAATCTGGCCCATCGATCACTTACTCAGACACCGCTAATTGGGGAAGGTCGTAATGTCATTCATTACCAATTTTTAAAAAAACAGGAAGTGGTGTTGGAAGGAACATTGGAAGTAAGGCTCCTCATGGCCGAAAGTCGGATATGTCGTGATGGTCACATTACATCTTATAACGTAGCAGACTGTCGAAATAGTGCTGATATTTGTAATAGATATTTTCAAAATGAAAACAATTGTAATTACTGAGACTAACAAATCCTTGGCAACTGCATAGTTTCTAGCATACCAATTTTTCTAATACCCCCAGATTTGGTTTCCATCAGTAGTTTAGGATGTTCGGATTTTTTGGCCCGGCCAATTATTTGAGCAGTTCCTTTAAATGCTTTTATGATATGTTGACTTGATTCTTTTGGGCAGGTGATAATAAATTTGCCTTCGTTGGCGAGATAGAGGGGATCAAATCCGACCAAAGAACAAACGGATTGAACAACTTTATCAATGGGGAGATCTTTTTCAATAAGGGTGATATCCACCTTAGAGTGCTCGACTATTTCATAAAGTGCACTGGCCAAGCCACCACGGGTGGGATCTTTAATACTATGTAGTAGTACTTTTTGTTTTAATAAATTTTCAATAGGTATATTAAGAGGGCGTACATCACTTTCCACGGTTAAATCAAACTCAATAAGATTTCTGGCTTTCATCATGGCAATTTCATGATTACCTATTGGACCAGTCACTAAAACATCATCGTGGTCTTTGGTATTGTAGGTAGAAATTTCGATGTGATCGTCAATAAATCCTATACCACTGGTGTTTATAAAAATCCCATCACCTTTGCCTTTTTCTACTACTTTGGTATCTCCGGTTACAATTAGGATCTGAGCTTCTTTAGCCGTTTTATTTATTGAATCAATGATGGTATCAAGTACTGCTAGATCCATGCCTTCTTCGATAATAAAAGCTAGGGTCAATGCATAGGGTTTTGCTCCACTAGTTGTTAAATCGTTGACGGTACCGCAAACACATAAACGTCCAATATCACCGCCGGGAAAAATGAGCGGACTCACCACATAGCTGTCGGTCGTTAAAGCTAGTCGATTGGTTTTTAAATTTTTTAAAATGGCACTGTCATCCATTTTTTCCAGAATACCATTTTGTAATTTGGTCATGATGGTATTTTTAATGAACTCATGCATTTGTTTACCACCGAGTCCGTGATTGAGCGTGATTGTGGGCATGATTTTCTCCTAAAGATATTTATAATAAGCTGCGCAGGTCCCCTCCGAAGAAACCATACAAGGTCCTATGGGGTTTAGGGGGGTGCATGTATTTTTAAAAAGGGCACAGTCCGGGGGAGTTTTTTTGGCCATTAAGATTTCACCACATCTGCAGTTTTTGGGTTCAGCAATATTCTCTATAGGAATATCAAATTTAATCTTGGCATCATAGGCTTGAAATTTTTCTCTGATCTTTAGGCCACTGTTTGGAATTTCTCCAATACCTCGCCATTTACAGTCACAGTCTTCAAACACTTCGTAAAGTAATTGCATGGCCAGTTGGTTGCCTTCCTCAGACACAATCCGTGTATAGTTATTAATAACTTCAACTTTATTTTCTTCAACGGATTTAGTTAAAAGGTAAATACACTCCATGATGTCTAAGGCTTCAAAACCTGCTATTACACCGCAGGTATGATAGTCTTTAATGAAATCAAAATACTTTCTTCCGGTGACGGCACTAACGTGTCCTGGAAGTATGAGACCATTAAGTGAGATATCCGGTGACGATAATATAAGTTTTAAGGCAGTCGGGACAGTTTTGTGCATGGATAAAACTGAAAAGTTCTTGATGCATTCTTGTTTGGCCGTTTTAATAGTGACTGCAATGAGTGGAGTGGTCGTTTCAAAACCGATACCTAGTAAGATAATTTCGCGACCAGGATTTTCGTGAGCAATTTTTAAGGCGTCCAAGGGAGAGTAAATAATTTTCACATTTTTATAATTGGCCAGACTATCCTTTCTCGAAGGGACTTTGATCATGTCGCCAAACGTGCAAATGATTTTATTTTCTGATCTGGCCAGAATCAAACTCATTTCAATATCGGTTTGTGAAGTGACACAAACCGGGCAACCAGGACCTGACACGATGTTAATGTTTTCCGGCAACATGGATTTGATAGCATGTTTGGCAACACTCATGGTGTGCGTACCACACACTTCCATAAATGATACTTTGGTGCGAGAAAGTTTTTGAATTTTGTCCCTTAGAATCTGAATTTTATCATATTCATTTAACATAGCTTACGTCCCGTCTTTTCCAGATACTCATCCCAAAGTTTGAATTTTTCACAAGCATCTTCGGGAGTGATCTTTTCTAGCACAAATCCGGCATGCACAATGACATAGTCGTTGACTTGCAGATCAGGGGTAAAGGAAGTTGATACTTCTAAGGTAACACCGTCTATGGCAACCTTGGCCTTATTATTTTGAAGTATTTCTAATACTTTTACAGGTACAGCTAAACACATTTTTCCTCCACAAGTGCCTGCCCAAAGGATATTCCAGCATCATTAACCGGCACCAATTCGTTTGTATAGTAAGTTATCTTTGACTCAGTTAATTTGTCGATCAATATTTCCATTAAAAGCTTGTTTTGAAAACAACCACCAGATAGACACACTGAGGCTGGACCTTGGATTTGGATAATTTGTAAAATGGAATCGACCACCCACACATGAAATTTATAAGCACATTCAGAAATGGAAACATTTTGAGTCAGATCTCCCATTAAGGACATTAGCATTGGTCTATAATCAATTTTTAAAAGACTATTTTCAATTATTTTTACGGGATATGAGTCACATTTGCAATTCGTGTTTTTTTCTGCTGCTTTTTGAAGCAATATTGCTGCTTGGGCCTCATAAGTAGAAATATTGGTTACCCCAAGGATTGCCGCAACCCCATCAAAAAGTCTTCCGAGAGAAGAGGTAAGTGGTGTGTTAAGCTTTTTATTAATGAGCATTAAGACTTCTTTTACCCGCGCTGGTGGGGCAAGTGTCGGATCGATTTTATCCATAATTTGATTTAAAAGAGAAATTTTAATACGATCGACTTCATAAATGGCCCGTTCAGATCCCGGCAGCTCAAAATAATCCAAATGTGCGACTCTCTCGAAAGTATTTAGATCATCTTTTATTTTTAAAAATTCAAAACCCCAAATATAATTATCAGTACCAAACCCTGTTCCGTCGCAAATAATACCTAAAGTTTCCGGGAGGGCCTGGGGGTGTTCACCAAGAACTGATAAAAAGTGGGCGTGATGATGAAACACTTGTTTAAAGTTGGGATTAAAGTTTTCGTAACCTGGATGAGCGTCAATATTAGTTTTTTGTTCTGGAATATCTGGGATGTCTAAAAGTGTAGCTAGGTTTTGAATTTCTTGTCTTTGGAATTCATGATTGCGGTGATCAATAAGCTCTCCAATATGCTGAGAGAGATAAATTTTACTGCTTGTTTTTAAGGCAAAAGTATTTTTCATATTGGCCCCCAGACAGAGCCGATTTTCGTGGCCAATTTTAGGTGGGGTGGGGATGGGCAGGGGAACAATTCCACGTGATCTGCGAATAATTTGTTTTTTATCTTTAATAAACTGGATAATGGAGTCGTCAGCTCGATGAATGATATCCCGGTTATGGGTCAATACATAATCAACAAAGGATTTCTTAAGCAATTGAGTGATTTCGAAATCATTAATGGCAATGGGTTCATCTTTTTCGTTAGCACTGGTCATGATTAGAAAATCGAAGTGTTCCATTATGAGATGATGCAGTGGTGTGTTGGGTAGCATAAATCCTAGATAGTTATTATCAGGAGAGACGTTCGTTAAAACTCCGGAGGAATCTTTCTTCCTAAGTATCACAATGGGTGCTTGGCAGGAGTGAAGGGCGGCATTTTCCAGTGAGGATACATGACAATAACGTTCTATCACTGAAATATTTTTGGCCATCAGAGCAAAGGATTTAGTGGGGCGTTTTTTGCGTTCACGAATTTTTTCAAGACTTCGTCCATATGGCAAACAAGCAATATTAAATCCACCTAGTCCCTTAACGGCAACAATCTTTTCATTTTTCAGATAAGTTATAACATCACTTAAAGGATTATTTGAGTTCATGCCGATGATTGAAAGCTTGGGACCACAATCTTTACAAGCATTGGGTTGGGCATGATATCTACGATTAAGGGGATCAAGGTATTCGCTTAAACAAGACGTACACATGGGAAAAGAGTTCATACTGGTAAGAGGTCTATCGTAAGGCCGGTCTTTAATAATAGTAAAACGAGGCCCGCAGTTGGTACAGTTAGTAAAGGCATATTGGAAACGTCGATTGGTGGGATCAAAAATTTCCCGGACGCAATCTGGACATGTAGCAAGATCGGGAGAGATATCGGTATTTTTAATTCCTAAATGGTTGCTTTCAATAATTACAAATCCGAGATCATTAGGTAGCGATGGGATCTGGGTTGAGCTTATATTTTCTATTAAAGCTTGGGGTGGGGGGGAGCTTTTTAACAGTTCCATAAAAGTCGCCACTTGGAATGTATTTCCCTGAACTTCAATTAAAACACCTTGTGGCGTGTTGCTAACTTGGCCGGTAACTTGGGAATTGGTGGCATGACGATAGATGGTAGGCCGCATTCCAACGCCCTGAACGATTCCAGTTAGTGTTACTTTGAGTCGTATAATATTTTGCATACCTGTCCCTTTATTATCATCATTACTGGCAAGTGACAATTTTTCAGTACTATGATAGGGTCTGACACGGACGTTATTGAAAATGAGATACAGGGTATTATATGCATGAGTTGTCCATTGCCAGATCAGTTATTGATAGTGTGGAAAGAATCTGCCAGGACGATCACCTAAGCAAAGTTAAAGAAGTTACCCTTGATATTGGTAGCATGAGCGGTGTATCGAAGAGTGCTTTGATGTTTTGCTGGCCATTGGCCACCAAACAAACTCTGCTTGAGGAATGCCAATTAGTGGTTAATGAAATTCCCTTAACCCTTGAATGTTTAACATGTCACCAGCAGTCAAGTCCTGATGTATTTGTCATGTGTTGTGAGCATTGCGGATCAAGTAACGTTCAAGTACAAAAAGGGAATGAACTTAAAATTAAAAATATGGAGGCCTACTAATGTGCCAGGATTGCGGTTGCCACGAAGGTGGAAAAGACTATTTTAAAGATCACGAACATCATAAATCCATTGAATTAGAAAAAGGAATTTTGGAACATAATGATCATATTGCTCATCATAACTGGCACTATTTTGATGACCATAAAGTAGAAGTATTCAATTTGATGAGTTCTCCTGGTTCGGGAAAAACCATGCTGCTCGAAAAAACTCTTCAAATTCTTGGAAGTCAGAAAAAAATCAGTGTCCTAGTTGGAGATCAACAAACCGATAATGATGCTAAAAGACTTGAGGGGAAAGGCGGGAGTGTTAAGCAAATTAACACCTACAGCTCCTGTCATTTAGATGCCTCTATGATTGAAAAAGAACTCGGGCATTTTATCACAGGGGACGAAGATATTTTAATTATTGAAAATATAGGTAATTTAGTTTGTCCGGCTTCTTTTGAATTGGGTGAAAAACACAAGGTTGCCCTTTTATCGACAGCCGAAGGCGAAGATAAACCTAACAAATATCCGGTACTATTTCATAAGGCATCAGTGGTCGTGATTACTAAATCCGATTTAATTCCTCATCTGGATTGGGATTTAGAGAAAACCAAACGTAATATCAAAATGATTAATCCAAATGCGAGAATCATCGTTACCAGTGCTAAAACTGGAGTAGGCATGAACGAATGGTGCGATTATCTTTGCCAGAAAGATTCCTAAGACCTCAAGCTTTATTTAGCGGACTCATTATCGTAGATATCCATCCAGTGTTTATAATTTGGAACCTTAGAAACATCATATCCTACCAAGCGTAAATCGAAGCTTCTATTTTCTAAAATTCCTTTCTGGTAAATCAGATTTTTATAAAGTTCGCAGTTTTCAGTTGTGCCAAATGCAAAAGAGTAATTTCCACCTAAATTTTTAGCTACTTCATCGGAAGTCCAGTATAGATTAAAGGTTACAAAATCCTCAAGATCTTTTTCGTCAATAAAACTGGTTAAAAATGCAATACCTATTTTTTCAAATATTTCATTCCTTTGAATTTTTGCAAGATATTGGTTTTTTGCTTTTTTGGAATCTTCTGAGTCACCTTGCTCATTGGCATATTTGCGTATTAATTTGATTAGTCGTTTTTTGTAAAATTCTAAATCAATTAGTTGTGGCCCATTGTCACTATCAGTGCTTTCTATTGTATTATGTAGAGCTAACATCGAAGAGGGAAATAGCGATTTAAGACGGTTTTGTGAGCCTGAACCGGTACCAATATATTCGTTAATGTATAAAGAAAGGTGATTATTTAATTCCTGATCATTTGAGTGATTAATTATGCCAAAAATATTTTTATGGAAGTGAATTTGCCAATGGACTTTGCCATCTCTTTGCGTAGATGTGGTATAAAAGGAATTTTGTGGTTTGGTTGATCGATGTTGTTTGATAGAATCTTTCGAGGGCGATAAGATTTTGTACCATTCAATTTTTTCGTAGATGGATTGGGGGAGACTACTGAACAGATAATTTTTAATTCGGATTTGTTCATTCCTGGATAAAAATTCATCAGTTTTCTCAAAAGATATCCCAAAATCGGAATTTTCTAGTTGAGTAAGGTTTTTATTCTGGTCTGCTTTATAAAGGGCGTAGGAATCATTGATGGTACGACTATCAAAAATACTGAAGAATAAATTAAATTCACTTTTTTTAGAGAAAGTATCAAACTGATAAAAGGATTTTATTTCATTTCGATCAGTATGAATGATATAATTTGCGGTTTTTATGTCATTGGCGTTGATTTCAAACAATTTGACATCGAAAGCAATTTTAAAAGTTTTCTTATTGTAATCGTTTGAAGATTCAAAAATTTTGTCTACTCTTTTATCTTCTTGCGGTTTATCCTTATCATCCATGAAAATGGCATGGATTGGTTCGAGATTGGCAATCGCATTAGTTACGAGTTTCGTCTGGTTACGAAAAAGCAGTTTTGCCTTCTGAGGAGCAAATTTTAAGGAGGATTTCATATAGGCATCATAGGCCTTTTGTACTTCCGGATAAGAAAGATCCAGAAAGTAATCAAATGCCAGCATATGTCCATTTTGATCATCGTAATTGGTTTCAAAAAGTTCAAAATCAAAGATATCATTTATCAATTTGTTAGTTAAACTTGAGGCTATGTCAATTTGGGAATCAAGACTGATTTTAAAATAAAGGCCTGGTCCTTTTTTCGTATTATAAATAATCTTAAGGCGGATGCGGTTATCAGATAATTTGAAGATTTGAGTAATAAATTCACCACTTATCAGATAAGTGAAACCGGTTCCGGCTTCGACAAATGAAGTCTGCGCGACGTCAGGTCCTAACCTTGTTACCAGATTTAAGTAAGTTGGAATCGATACGAAAGTTCCTTCTTCAAGCTCTCTGGCCAATTTGGAGTTTAGAGGGATTTTAAGTGGATTGACTGGGAGAGCAGTGCGGGCCTTCAGTTGATCTTTATATTGGCGAACAAAAATGACACTGTTGCCTGGTTGAATGGTGGCACCAAATGGTAGATCCCCAAAAACGGTTTCCAATATTTCACCCACGTTAATTTTTTGTTTAACGTCCCATTTGTCTATACGAGTGTAATAACCATTATGGTAGGAAGGTTCTGACTCATATTTGTTTTGGACCGCAAAGCTAATGCCGTCCAGCAGTTCGACATCTAACAGATTGACGTCAAGATGAAGATCAAGTTCCAATAGTTCTTTTTTTATTTTTTTATAAAGGTTCTTTGGGTAAAAATTATTGAAAGATGAGTGGTTTTGATTAGTTTCTTCGCAAGTACTATCTTGTTCGCATGTACTCTTATGATAACCCATGGTGGAGCCTTCCGGGATGCGCGCCAGGGTTAGCTGGGGTGACAGGATAAATATGGTCACAAGTAAAGTGAATGGCAAAAAAGCGGTAAACAATTTTTTCATAAAACACCCTATTAAGTATTTAACGCAGTGTATCATGACAAGGTTTTTTTATTTATTATTTCGTTACTTTATGAATTTTTTTCACGCCTAATTTTTATGCCTATGCCTAACGTATTGAAATTATATACATTTAAATAGTGTTTAAATGTATATAATTTCAATACGTTAGGCATAGGCA
>Ga0208957_1001435_pt1 | contig 12361 bp, 13 predicted proteins | sample RifOxyA1_FD_184029 | JGI IMG/M metagenome (GOLD analysis project Ga0208957, IMG submission 184029) | Groundwater microbial communities from Rifle, Colorado - Rifle Oxygen_injection A1 (SPAdes) | ecosystem: Environmental > Aquatic > Deep subsurface > Groundwater | place: Rifle, Colorado, United... | reverse complement strand
TTTGCGGGGCACCAACGCCAACGGCGCCGTCTTAGCAGACAAGTTCAGAGTCATCGGCACTGACAACAATATTAACCTCCAAATTAGCGGTTCAGGTAGTTCATATCTTAATACTGGTTATAGTTTGGGTATCGCCACTACTTCTCCGAGATATCTACTCGATGTCTGGGGCGATATGGCGATTGGCACTTCCACCGGTACCAACATCCCAGCCTTATATGTCGATTCCGGCAATGGCGGCCAGGTGGGGATTGGGACGACAACACTATCAACAAACTTATTAACTGTTGGAACAACTACTCCTAATTTAGTCGTCGCCAACAATGGTTACGTCGGCATCGGCACGGCGGGGCCTGGAACTCCTCTTGATGTGGCTGGAGAGGTCGGGACATCGGGAGTTCTAAGAATACAAAGAACGAACGCTAGTGATTATGAAATAGCAAGATTTGAAGCAATTTCAGCAGGTCAAGATGCTAATATCTCATTCAAAACTCAGGCAGGTGTATACATCGGTATGGGTATTGATGCCAGTGATAGTAATAAGTTTAAGATAACAACTGATAATCTTCTAGCAGGTGGCACAACTCTTCTTACGATAACCACAGGTGGCAACGTCGGCATATCCACTACAACACCAGCAATGACTTTAGATGTGGCTGGGATGATAAGGGCATATAAAACAAGCACTACGACTTGTGATGCCGCGATTTATGGGGCGATATTTTACAACCAGATAGATGATATTTTTTGGGGATGTAAAGTCGCTGGTTGGACAAGATTAGACCAATAATATGAAATCTAAGAAACTATACATTTTACTCGCAATACAATGAGAAACCTAATTTTCTAAAATGACAACTACTTTCAGAAATACACTTATAGGATTAGGGATAACAACAATTTTGGGTTTAACCGCATATTTAGGTGGAACGCAGGATTATCTGACTTATCAGGAGTATCAGGATATAATCAAGGCCTATAATGTCAAGATTGATTGGATTAAAGCTAACTGCGCTGTTGATACAAGGTGTGTGGAGGAAAATGGGGTTAAGAAGATTATAATAGTCGGGGCAAAAAACCAAAAGAATATCGTTAAGCAATTAAACATCTGGATAAACAGGTCAGACCTTTATTACGATAAACTAGCAATATAACCATGATTACAGAACTATTACAGAAACTTGGGCTTAAGGTAGAGGAACTTTCACCCACAAGGAAAGACCCCGAAACGGGTTTGAGTGAAAAGGAAACTTACGAACTTTATGAGAAGTGGGAACAAATAATCAAAGAAGAAATGACCCCTGAAAAGATTAAAGAGTTCTTACAAGCAGAAATGGCGAGAATACAGATAGAGTTCTCTGATCCGGCCAATACCCCCGAAAAGGATTTCTTCTTAAAGGCACAGATTAGAAACTACCGGAACTTAATGATGTTTATTGACAGTCCCAAGAGTATGAAAGAAAAATATGAAAATCACTTAAAAGAAATTGGGTCAAAGGTCGATAAGCAAACAACCTAAATAAAATGGCTAAAAAACTATCAAAACAAAAAGCAAAAAAGATACTGAAGGATGGTAAGGTAAGAGGTAAAAAATTAACCTCTAAACAGAAAAAGTTTTTTGGAGCGATGGCTGGTGGAGAAATGCCTTATCGAGAGGGGACGCATAAAATGCCAAATGGGATGATGATGAAAGATTCCGAAATGAAATCAATGATGAAAAGAAAATCTGCTTATGCAAAATCCGAAAGGCTTACTCGTGTGCTAAAAGGTCGTCGAAGTTAAAACATAATTAAAATATGCCTATATTAAAAAAGAAAACAAAAGTAAAGGTTGAAGAGCCGAAAGTGGCTCTTAAAACAGAATCGCCAGTGGAAGATGGAAGAGTGGCTAAATACCGCAAACTGATGAACGAGGCCACCACGCCAGAAAAGGTGATAGAATACAGATTTTGGATGGAAACCTATCAAGGAAAGAATCCTGCGGTGCCGAAGCATATGTCTTAAATAGTATTTTGACAGTTTAATTATCAAGTAACAGGCCCAAGTTCAGAAGTGCTTTAGGCACGATGGATCGGCCAAAATTATGGAGGAAACTCCAAACACCCAAACTCCTGAAGAGGAGCAAGTAGAAGCCCCTGAGGCGACTCAGCAAGGCTCCGAAACCCCTATTGAAGGAGCCGGAACGGAAGGAACCGTAGAAACCACTCCAACGGGTAATGAGTTCTCGCCCGAAAAGAGGGTCAAGGAGCTGGAAAGAGATTATTCAGCTTCTTCTAAGGAAGCCAAAAGGCTTGCCGAAGAAAACAAATTATTGAGGACTAAGCTTGAGGGTAATACTTCAGGCAAAGCACCTTCTGATGAGGAGGCCGCTAAAGTCGTTCCAGATTGGGACTTACTTTCCCCAACCGAACAAGGTTTGTGGAAAGAACAGGTAATGCTAAAGAGGCAAGTTGCCAAACTAAGCACTATCATTACCCAGACCGCCAAAGACGCAAGTCGTGATAAACAATTTGCTGAATTGGCGAAAGACCCTGTTTATTTAGAACTTTCTGAAAAGAAAGATGAATTTATAGAGTTTTGTCAGGGTCAAGAACCCAGTGAGATTCTGGCCAAAGCCTTTCTCTTTGATAAAGCCAAAGAACTTGGCGCCAAAGAAGAAAAAGAAAGGAAACGACCAGGGTTGGAATCAGGTTCTGGCGGAACGAAAACTCCTCTACCATCTCAGGAATTAACTGATGAGCAAAGAGAAAACTTGCGGGTGAATAACTCAAAAGAATACGCTCGGCTTATCAGGACGGGCAAAATAAAAGTCTAATTCTTGGGAATAGGTCGGCAGACGGGTGGATAAAGATTGATTTATTGAAAATTTATGCCAATTTTACCAGTTAATATAGGGGAAAAGTTCGCTTCAAGAACCTTAAAAAAGTTCTATGCGAAAGCAGTTACTCCAGAGATTACCAATACCGAATGGGAAAGCATTGCCGCACAGGGCGGAACCGATAGGGTTCATATTTTGTCGTTCTTAAATGACGTAACCTTAAGAAGTTACGCCGATGCGACAGATATGACCGTAGAATCATGGTTGGGCGATACCGAAGATGATTTATTGCTTGATCAGAAATTCTACTTCAACATCGAGGTTCCTGATTACGATAAGTTTGTTGCCTATGTCAATGACATAGACTCAAACCTGTTGGAGAATGCTGCCGCCATATTGCAACAGAAGATTGATTCTTTTGTCTTGCAATCAGCGACAAATTCAGTTAAGGCCGGTCACATGATTGGTTCTGACTACATCAGGGGTTCTTGCTACATTGCAGCCACAGGCGCTGTAACGGGTTGCGGTGGATTGCTTGATGGTTCAGCTACGGTTCGTGGGCCTTTCGTGGCAGATATGATTTACAGGGGTATTTCCTTTGATTCAGGAGCTACTTGGTATCGGGTATCAGCCTACACTTCTAGCTCTTCGATTACTGTCACCGATTGGAATGGTTCAACCTATTCCGGCGGAGCGCAGTATGATAAAGTTCCGCAAGCGCAGGCTACTGTTTGCAAGACTTCAACTTCAAGCAATATCTACGCTGATATTGTTACATTGAGGTCTTACTTAGTGACTGATAATATCCCGACTGAAGGATTATGGCTAACAGTCCATCCTCAGATTGGAGCGATTATCAGACAATGCACACAGTATATCCCAGCCGTTACAAAGGCTTACGAGAATGTGGTTGAGAATGGAATAATCGGATACATTTCAGGATTTAAGATTCTTGAGAGCGCTTTAGTCCAGGGAGATGCCACCAATGGATGGTATAACCCGGGCGGACACAAGAGTTTCATCACTTTTGCTCATTCCTTTAAGGAAAGCAGAATTGTGAAACCCGAAGGCAGATTTGCCACACGCTATCAGGGCTTAAATGTCTGGGGTGCAAAAACTCCAGTCATTCGCAGAAAAGCAGGAGTCGCTTTGTTCGCAAAGGTTTAGTTCGTTTAGTTAGATTTCTAACTACCCAGTCCTTGTGGGGCTGGGAGAGCCAAGACAAGGTTCTCCCGGCTTCATAAGAAAATAATTAAACAAAAATGAAAATAACAAAATACTTAGTTCCAGTTTTAACAGGTTTGATTGTGGGCGGTTTGGTTTTAGCGGTTAATTTCCCGACTTCGCTTAATAATTTTTCAACTGGCGATATGATTGAAGCAAATGATTGGAATGCGTTGGAAAGTACCATCGGCATTACTAACTCGGCAGATACGACTTCTCACGATTACATAATTAGGCACGGGTCTTTAACCGCAGATTACGCCTATAATTCTTTAACCTTGACCTATGGAATAACCGCAGCCACAGGGACATTTAGTGGATACATAACTGCGGCAGGTTTTACAGGTAAAGCATCAACGACAGCCGCTTTCGCTTCTAATCCCACTAACTGTTCTGCCAATCAATATCCTCTGGGCATAGACGCTTCGGGCAATGTGGAAAGTTGCACGGCAGACGCTAATACAACCTATACTGCGGCTAATCCCATAACCTTAACAGGCACGATATTCGGATTAAACAATGATTTATCTTTGACCTATGGACTAACGGCAGCCACTGGATCGTTTAGTGGGTATATTTCAGCCGCAGGTTTCACGGGAAACGCCTCAACGGCTGATGCCTTGAAAGCCAATCCAACGGACTGCTCGGCTAATCAATTCGCTAATGCCATTGCGGCTTCAGGAAACCTTACTTGCACTCAAGTTACAGCAACAGATGTGCCGACAGCCCTTTCAAGAGCAAACTGGCACTCAACAACTACTGCTCCAGGAGTAATGGAAAAGTGCTTTACAATGGCTTCTTCAACCTGGAACAATATCAATACCTCAACGGACTTGTGGTATCCCTATCAGCCGATAATCATTCTTTCAACTATTTGCTCAAATGGCGGGGTTAATGACGATCAGGGAACGACTACGGCATATTTTTCTGACGGTACAAATAATATGGATACAATGACCTGCGGATATACAACTTCTGAAGATACTTCGCTTTCAAACAATACCTGGACAGCCAATGAAACTTTTAGATGGACACTTAATGGAATTACGGGCACACCAAACTTCACGACAGCCTGTTTAAGGTATTATCAAAGCAAATAAAATGATAAATTGGATAAAAAAACAATTTAATAGGTTCTGGAAATGGCTTACAGTTGGAGCAATAGTTCTCGCTGCTACTGGAGTGGTAATTAAGGTTCAACCGCCAGCTCCAACGATGATATTCGGGATTGATTCTCGCTTAGAAGACATAAGCCAAAGAGATACTTTCACAAAGGATTTTCAACACCCAACCGATCCGACTAAAAGAATCAAAATCCAAACTGAAGCCCCTTTACACTATTTTGATGGAGAATTTAAGGACATTCTTGATCTGCCATTTCCCGAAGGTAAAGAAGTTTTTTCAGAACAACCAAGACACTTTATGATGGACTTGCCAGAATGGGGCAGAGAAGAATTAAGCGATGGCGGAAAAGTATTGAGGATTTATGACAAGAAAGATGTTTCAATTTATATCTTTAAAGACCCGTTTGCCACAGGAAAAGGCAAGAATCCTTACGATACGATAGTTGATGACTTGGGCGTATCTAAAAAGAAAATAAGAGAAGTGGAAGTTGATTACGGCACATTTGAAGTAGAAAATCACAAGCTCTATGTTAAACTCCCCGATACCTTAAAAAATCCTTATGCCTTACAGGTTTATGACGATACCGATACTGGTTCAACGAATAATAAAGATAGCAAAATAAGAGATGGAACTTCGGCTGACACTAATTTTGGAGCAGATGCAACAGTGCAGCTTGGCTATTGGTCAGCTGAAAAATTAAGAATGATATTTGATTGGACACTTTCTTCTGGCTCCGGGACTATTTCAGACATAGCTCTTAACATTTGGCATAATGGAGGAACTGCCCCCGTTTATGGAGATTTGCACGAATTGACTCAAACATTCACTGAAGCAGGAGTTACTTGGAATAAATATGATGGAACAAATCTTTGGGGAACCGCTGGCGGAGATTATTCAGCTACAATAGTTGATACTTCTTATTATGTTACATCCCCGGATGGTTATACCGCCATTTGGTTGGTAGGAGCAAGCTCAACTAATCCTATCGCAGGTCTTACTTGGGGCAATACAGTTGACCTTATTTTAATAGCTCAAAATGAAGGTGGGGCAGCGGCTTATATAGGTTTTGCAATGAAAGAAACCGCAGGTACAGGTAATGATCCCTATATTGAAATAACTTATACGCCGACGGTAGCGGCCTTAATAGCCCCAATGTTAATTGAGTTTTAATATGGCTAATTATTCTTCAAAATTCACAGCCAGAAATACGGCTTTCAAAAATAAATGGGCAAGAGGCCGAGAAAGTGCTTTCGGATTTGCCAGATTCGGGATAGCAAGATTTGGTTATCCGAAAACAATTTATGCTTCAAAGTTTTTAGCCAAAAGCAATGTTTATGTATCTAAATTTTCTTAAACTTTATGGCACTATATAAACCACTTTTAATCGATGAGTTTAACGGGGGACTTTCTAACTCTGTTTATCAGGGGCAGAAGGGTAGTTTTTATGAATTAGTGGGAATTGATTATCGGTCAGAACCCGGTATTTTACAATTATCAAAACAGATGACTCAGGCAACGGGAACTATCCGAAGCAAGATTAAATGGTTTATTGATTCTACCGCAACCGAAATGTATGCCATAGGCGACCTTACCTCCTCTCCCCATATTTACAAGTCAGTTGGGACAACGGGAACTATCGGAAAAACCTGGACACAGATTTATACCACTAACCATTTAAGCGAAGGAAATGCCAATGGCGCAGAGATATGGCGAGGGTATATGTTTATTGCAGGTAATAGATACCTAGATGTGATTCAGCCGACATCGGGAAGTGATTTAATACAATGGAAAGATTTGGGAGCAGAAAATGCTCAGGGTTCGGGTTATGATTCTGATTACCATCCGATGTATCAGTCAAAGGGCGATGGTGCTTTGTATATCGGCTGTGGGAATCTTTTGGCAAGGTTATCTGAAACCACGGGAGATACTTTTGACCCCAATGATACAGCAAGTTATGCCTGGACATTAAGCGCCCTGGATTTACCCAAAGGATTCAGAATCAGGTCAATTGAGGAAATAGGAAAATATTTACTGCTTGGTTGCTGGAAATCAGACGCAACGGGGATTTATAGCGTGGCAGTTCTTTATCCTTGGAATCATATTTTACAATCAGATTCGCATGAAGGCCCGATTACCCTAAGAAGGTATGGGGGAATTACGGCTATGCTTAACATTAACAACAGATTATTTACCTGGGTTGGAGCCAGGGGTGAAATTTATTACTATACAGGAACCTCTATCAAAAAAGCCAAAAAACTTCCATTTAATCCAGGGGATTATGTATATGCTGGGGCGGTCAAGGCAAATTTCAATGATATGCCAGTTTTCGGATTACGAGCTTCAAATACTTATAGAACTGGGATTTATTCTTATGGGACAGTTGAGGAGGGAACATATCCCTGGTCTTTGGGATTGGATTATGTTTTATCACCCGGACAAGCGACTGATATCGGAGTGGACGCTATTGCTACGGCTGGAGCTATTGAGCAGAGAATTTTGGCTGGCTGGCATAACGGTCCTACCTCTTATGGCATAGATTACCTTGATGTTTCAAAATACATATCTTCGGGAGCATATCTGACAACCTTGCTTTACCGGGTGGGAACAGCTAAACAAAAGCAGATTATTGACGGCTTGGAGATTTTCTTGGACGAAGAACTTTCAACAGGACAAACTATCAATGTTAAATACCGCAGAAAAACATCGGGTGCCTGGACAACGATAACGATACGGGGCAACACCAGCACAATGGCTTTTTCAGAAGTGGGTGCAAGAAAAGAGATAAACATACCCTATCCCATAAACGATGTGGTTAATTTACAGTTCAAGGTGGAGTTTACAAGTTCGGCTAATACCAATATAAAATTAAGGGAAATTAGGTTTACTTAATAATATGGAGATAGAACAATTAAAAGAAGTAAAATCAGCGAATCTTGACGACAATACCTTTGTAGAGGGAGATTTTAATGTGGTTAACTTTAACCCGCCAATGCTTTCGGGAAATCAAATTATTAAAGGATTAGGCGGAAAGTATCTTGATCAGGTGACTAAAACAACCGTCTTTAATACAACTTCTGGCACATATACCAATGTTACCGATTTAACAATTACAAAGAATATCAGTAAAAGAAGAGTATTGTTAACATTTTCTGGAGATATTAAAAGCAATGCCGATGACCAGCAAGTATATTTGACTTTTGATATAGACGGGACAAGTCAAGGAGATTTAATCGTTGCTATGACGAAATGGACTACTGCTAGCATTTTGAGCTTTCCAGTTCATATGTCTTTTGCCACTTCGCTTTTAACTGGCTCCCATACTTTTAAGGTTCAGATGAAAGTTGACGCAGGAACGGGAAGTATGTGTAATTATGGCAAAGCAGTATTCTCAATTATTGAATTAGCCGACTAATTATTAACTAATATAAAACTATGACATGGCAAGAACTAAAAACCGAAATCTGCCGCAGACTAAATATAGATTACGAAGAAATCCGTGCTGGCACGAATGACCTTTTTAAATGGGACGACTTAGAAAGCTGGGGTAATACGGCTATCCATCGGGCGTGGGATTATCACGACTGGCCTTTTGCCGAGAAAACCTATACCACGACCACCACGGCCACAGCAACCGATAAAAGGGAGTATTATGATTATCCGCAGGATTTCATCTCCAACTCCATTAAATTATTGGCGGTTAAAGATGAAAACAGCGACTTCAAAGTTTATGAGCCGATAAACTACGAGGACTTTGCTAAGGTTCTGATGGAAGATGATGAGAATAATGAGTTATTGTGGACTTCGCACGGCAGATATTACCTTATTAACCAGAACGCTTACGATGGGGCTACGGGCAGAACGATTGAACTGGTGGGTAAAATGAGGTGCGATAATCTGACTTCAAGCACGGCATTGCTTCCTTTCAGCGAAGATACCGATAACGAGGAATCGGGTGGAAACGAAGCGATAGTTAAACTGGCCTATTCCATCGCCCTGTCATCGGAAAAGTTAAAAATGAAGGCCCGGGGGCAAGTTGAAGAGCAAGAAGCATTAAAAATCCTTGAAGATATTTCGGGTAAAGATAAAAAACTAAAGGCCGGATATCAACACAAGGGGCGGCCACAATTTAATGTCCCCCGATTATTCTAATATATGGCATATCTTATTCAGAGTGGCGATACTCTCAGCAAAATCGCTCAACAGAATAATACAACGGTCGCAGAGTTGGCTAAGTTAAACAACATTACTGACCCAAATAAGATTTATGCCGGACAGAATTTGAATTTGCCCACAACGCAAGCTCCGGGAGCCGGGGTGGTCAGTGTTGGATTGGCTGGGGCGCAACCCGGAGTCCAGCCGACCACATTTAATAACCTCTCTCCCACATTAGACCAGGATACTATCTTGAGGGCTAAAACAAGCATAAACGCAATGCTTGAGCAGGTAAAAGGACTTCAGGCTCAAGTTCCTGTATTACAAGCCCAGGAAGCCCAAGCACAAGCCCCACAAATCAATGCTGCGGGCAATGTCGTGGGAAGCGGGGCTACAACTGGCGGAAATGGAATACTTGGATCCGGGCAAACTCCAACACCGGCCACAACCAAAACTCAAGATAGAATTACCGCATTGGAATCAAGTGCTTTCGCCAGACCAACTAAAACCTATGCCGATGTCAAAAAAGATGTCTATGCTGATTTAGGGATAAATTCAACGGAAAACAAAACAAAGGTTTCAGCTTTAGACACTAAAATAGCCCAAGCCAAGAACGATCTGATTACAGCCGAAACGGAGATAACAAATAACGCCTGGCTTTCAGAGTCGGGCAGAGTTGGGAGAATCAAAACCTTATATGACTTGGCGGAAAAAACAATATCTAATTTAATTGAGCAAAGAACTAGTGCTTGGAATGAATATACTTATGGCGAGGAACAGGTTGATAAAGCCACAACCCGGATTTTAGCCGAGGAAGAAACGGGCAGAAAACTGAATAAAGAAGAATTGGATTATTTACAGAAACAAATGACTGGGGAAGAAACAGAACCCAAGACTTTCGGGACTGCGGAAACCGGATATTATATTTGGGAACAGGATACTGATGGAAAATGGACTACAAAACAGGTGATTGCTCCGAAAGAAAAGACAGCAATAGCTTCAGAGATTACAAAAATTGATTATTCTTGGGTTGACGAACTTATTAACTTGAATCCCAATGCGTCTTATGAAGAACTTTATGACGAGGCAATCAAGAATACTACATTATCACCTTCTGAAATTAAGACCTATTTAGAGAATAAAGGTAAAAAGACGGCGGAAACAGTTAAAGAAGAAAAACCATTTTTATCAACCGATTATTTCCGAACCTTATTCACTGAAGAACAATTAAAAACAAGTGCAGAAAAAGCAGGTCTGATGGTTAAAAGAAGGTTTCTTTCCGATATCCCAGACACAGAAGGGTATTTGAATTATCTTATGAAATTAGTTGAGCAATATAGAACTGCTGGGAAAACCGATGCAGAGATATTAAATATGATGAAATAAATGGCTTTAGTTTTACCCTCTTTCACTCTTAATAAACCGAAACTTATCTTGCCCGGGACAATCGGAGCTAAAAAGACATTGTTTGAAAATGAAGTTCCCGAAGCTAAAAAAGAGATTCCGACTTTGGGCGTTTTACCAATGGCGACAGGGATGAAAACAACGATCGCTCCCATAGTTGGGGGGGATATAATTATGCCAGTTCTTGAAAGGGCAGCGACAATGTTTTTAGATACATTCGCGCCAGTAGTCAGACCCACGGTTGAAAAATACATCCAGGGAAAGCCCTTGATTACCGCCTATAAGGAGAGCTATAAAGAATTAGATGATATCCAAAAATCTAAAGAGGTTGAGGTGAATCAGAAAATAAAAACAGCTAAAAGTCAAGGTGCTTCATCTTGGGAGTTGGCTAAAATTCAACAGGAATCTCCTACTTTTCAGTTTGCGATGAATTCGGTTATCGGGTTTGTCGGCGGGATAAAGTTCGTTGGAAAAGAAGAGGCACAAAATATAATTACTCAAGCGATTAAATCAAAGATAACGAGAAAAGATTTACAAGATATTACTGCCGGAGTAATGAAAGACAATGCTAAATTAGAGGCATATAAAACGATGACTACCAACCCCGAAATGAGAAAGGAACTATCGCAGATCGCCAGAAATGATAAATTGCCTATTACCCAACAAATAAGTGATTACCTAAAAACTAAATTAACCTCATCTGATTTGTCAAGTTTCAAGTTAAAAACAGAGGTTTCGGCAAAGCCAAAACAACCATTAAAACTACCAGGGGGCACTCTTAAACTCGCCCCACAAGCCCAAAAAGCCACCCAGCAGGCGATTACAGCCGAAAAAGGCATAATACCCAAAGTTAAGGTTGCAGAGGAGTTTAAGGTTGGTGATATTTTAGACCCACAAGGAAAAACAAATATGGTTGGGAAGGTGAAAATAAGAAAGATAGAAGGAAATAGTTTATACTTTACAGATGCTAAGGGCACTGATTATTCAGGAATTTCACGCTCGGTTGTCAGAAATCTTATCAAGGGAGGCAGTTGGAAAAAAGTTAGTCAAGCAATAGACAAACCCACTATCCCCAAAGAACTTGAACCTTTAGCGGTAGAGGCGAGAAAATATGGGAGTGAGGAGGAGTTTGAACAATTTTTAACGAGTGGTAATTCTCTTGCCGAAGTTCAAAACAGATTTCGCGCAATAACTGGTGAGGGTAGATTTTTAGGAAAAATCGCTAAAGGGATGGGCGAAGCGCAGGGCGAGAGTTTTGCAAGGACGCCAACAAAACAAGAAATCACCGACTTCTACACCCAAGCCAAAGGAATAAAAGAACTTGAACCATTATATCATTTTTCCGATAAGGAGGTTTCTCAATTCAAAATAAGACCATCTAAACCAGGCGAACCATTCAATTCATTGGGCGATGCTATTTATTTAACAGATGATGCGGTAAAGGGAAAAAGATTTGGCATAGTTAAAAATGAAGCATATGTTAATCCAACCGCAAAGATATTAAAAATAGATAATCCGATTACGATTAATGGAAAGATACAAAAATCAGCAATTACTGAAATTAAAACCAAGTTAGGACTTGATATAAACAAGGGAATCGGCAGAAATCAAATACCCTCTTATGCAAAGAAGGCTGGAT
>Ga0208957_1001434_pt1 | contig 12362 bp, 18 predicted proteins | sample RifOxyA1_FD_184029 | JGI IMG/M metagenome (GOLD analysis project Ga0208957, IMG submission 184029) | Groundwater microbial communities from Rifle, Colorado - Rifle Oxygen_injection A1 (SPAdes) | ecosystem: Environmental > Aquatic > Deep subsurface > Groundwater | place: Rifle, Colorado, United... | reverse complement strand
CAAGGCGCCAATCGAATGGAAGGGGACCACGAACCTCATGGACACGAACGACTACACGGCAGTGCCAAAAAGCGAGAAGGTCCAGGCGGCCGAAGACGCGGCGCGCATTGCTCAGCTGCAGCGCGACGTGGACTACTGGCGCGGACACGCGGAGACCGCCGAGGCGGTGGCCGCGTCTCAGGCCGAGATGCGCGACAACGAGGGAGACGAGGCCGGCCAAAAGGATGAACGGGAAAGGGGGGCGTCGTGAGCGGCGTCACCGTCATCCATCCGGCGACCATCGTGGCGGAGGACGAAGCAGTCAGGCGGGCGCGGTTGCCCTGGTGGCGACGCTGGTGGAGGCCATGACGTTCGCCGACGCGCTCGCCGCGACGACCGGTGTGGTCCCGATCACCAGGGCGATGGAAAAGGGATGGCTGATGATCGGCTACCTCGACGGCAGCGTGAGCATCACCAAGGACCAGCGGCTCATCAGACGGTTCCCGCGGGGAACTGGGCCGACACTGGGGTATACCGACTGGCAACCTGGGGGCGAGCGATGAATTCATTGGCGCTTTTGGTTGGCGTCGTCTTCGTGGTGGCTGGTATCGCCTTGATCGGGACTTGGCTTCCCGGACCCCATGGCGAATTGCTCACTCGCGCCGCTGTCGCATGTCTCGGTCTTATTCTGATCGGGGTTGGCGGCATTCTCGTATGGGACCTGTTTCGATGAATCGGGAGCAAGTTCAACCAGGAGGTGAGAAGCCATGAAGGGGCTATGGTTCTGGCGCCTCCTGTGTCGCTGTCGAGGACATCGGTGGGAGAGATGGCGTCCGAACTTCGATGAGCTAAAGCCTGGGCAGATAATCCCAGTCCCAACGCTCCAACTGATCGAATGGCGCGAAGGTGTGGCCCTCTGTTACAGCGTCTATTGTCGGATCTGTTTGTCGGTTCCATCCAACAGGCAACCGGAGGGACTGCGATGAGCAAATGGCGTTCAGCGATGGCCCTGGAGTTCGGCTCGCGCGGCGTTGCGGCTTCGTATGCCGGCGGCGCGAAGAACATGCCCGATGGGGTGTTCCCGCCCGAGATCATGGCGCGCCAAGTGGCGACAGCGGATCGACCACGCGCGTATCTCGGGCAATCGCAGCGGCCTGGCGTGGTCGTCACCATCGCGGGTACTGAACTGCCCGAAGAAGAGATCCGCGAGCGACAGCGGCTCTTCGCCCGGGTGAGGAAGGGCGATCGCGCGGCGGCCAAGGAATTGCTGAAGACCAGACAGGCGTGGATCATCATCCACGGCCGGTCCCACGACGCGAAGATGGCGGAGGATCACGAATGAGCAGCGGCGATAACTACGTGGCTGACGGCCCGGCTCAGATCGGATGGAGCACAGGCATGGAGCGCCTTGAGGTGAGCCTGCCGCACCAGTGTGGTGAGTGGATCATCGGGGACATCGACCATGTCCGCGTGATGATCGCCGACCTGACCGCGCTCTTGCCGGAGTTCGAGCATCCGGAGAAGTATCGGCATCCGCATGTCTGCATTGAGTGCACGGAGGCGTTTATCGGGGCGGGAGGAACCTGTTCATTCTCTTGCTCGGCTAGACAGAGGCAGGGCCTCTGCGAGACCTGCTCGGCAGCCCACTGGACCAAAAGGGCCGCGGTGAGACGCGCGGCCGAACGGGAGAAACTCCGGTCGTTTCCTGATGCGGGGGTCGAATGACCGCCGTCGCCATCATCGTCTCGGCGCGCCCGGACATGCTCGCCGTGTGCCGGGCGGCGCTCACGCGGTTTGCGCCATGGCTGCCGATCCGCGTCGTCGCCACGAGCCCCGAGGTGCGCCGGTGGGTGGAACTCGGAAACGAGGAGTGTCTGTGTCTGCCCACCGCCGGCCAAGGGCCGCGGGATCATGCCGCGGGCATCGAGTACGCACGGTCGGCCGGTGTCGGTCAGAAGGAAGAGTTGGTTATTCTCCTCGACGACGACACGATCGTACTCTCGGATCGGTGGCTGCCGACGATCGAGGACGCATTCCGGACCACGCCGTCGTTGGGCATCCTCGGCGGCGTGCGATCACGGGGGCTCATTGGGCAAGCCTATGTCGATGGGGTGCTCCTCATCCACGCCCACATGATGGCCATCCGCGGGGAGTGGTTTCGTCGCGCGAGCACCTTTCACGCGCAACATGATCCCTCGCTTCCCTATGTGCGCCTGGACACTGGAGTTGTCGCCTGTCTCGAAGCCGTGCGATTCATGAGCGGCTACACGCTCCGCTATGTGCCATTCCACGAGCCAGGGCGGGGACCATTATATGGCGGAGGATGTCCGGATCGCCCGATCGGAATCGACGCGACGGAATACTATGATCCCGGAGACCCACAACATCCTCTGTGGGCGCACCTGGGGCGTGGCACGTCATTCGCGCCTCGGGGCTGGTGGCGCGAGCACGCGCGCACGGTGGCAGCCCATGTGTTCGGCTCACCGCGGGCGGCGAAGATCATCCGGCGGCAGGACCACCGGGCACGATTCATTGCGCGGTCCTGGGAGTTGGTGACGGAGGCGAAGGAATGAGCCTCTCCTCCGCGCTCGGCTACTATCACTTCGCGCGCACGCGCGGCCGGCAATACCTCGATGACGTGCGCCCCTGGTTGCAGCTCGGCATGGTGGGCAGCGTCGCCACGAAGTATCTGGGGCTCACGACGACGCAGAGCGTGTTGGTGGGCGTCGCGATTCTCGTGCTGGCCGAGATCGCCATGCTCGCCTTTGGCTGGTTCGATGCTCGGAACGGGATCATCCGGGCCCAGCAGGCGTTGAGTAACGAACAGGACCCGTTCCGGGTCGAGATGCTGGCGCGCGTCGCGAGCATCGAACGGGAGCTGATGGCGCTGCGAGCGTGGGCGACGAGGACCGGAGCATGAGGCGCTGGCTCCGCGCCCTCTGGCGCCGCTGGCGGCTCCTGAAGCCGAAGTATCTGCCGCCTACGCCTGCTCCCGCGGCTCGACTCGCCGATCCTGGATCTGGTAGTTCAGGAGCCGGCTGTACCGCTGCGGGCCCGTCCGCCACGCCCACCACCCGCCCGTCCGCACCGCCGACCACATGAGCCAGCGGCGCCACGCCGGCTCGCCCGTGACGGCCATCGCTTCGGCGAGGACGGCGTCGGCCTGCGCGCGGGTGGAAATCCGAGCCTGGTAGAGGTAGTCGTGCATGACGGCCGCCTCGTGAGCTGTATCGCCGGCAAGCAAGTAGGCCAGGGGTAGCCGCGGCACGCTCGCGAGGTCCGTTAGAAACCCGGTCGGTACCTCGATGTGCGCTCCGAGCACGGCGCTCTGGTAGCGCAGCGGCGCGAGGAGCCGCCACTGGCCGCCTGCGAGCTTGGCGATCTGGAGGGCGCTGAGGAAGGCGGGTTGGGTCACAGCACGATGTCCAGCGCCAGCTCGAGCAATTTCATCACCCGCCGCCAATCCACTTCGCTCTCAGGAGTCGCCAGCTTGGCCTCGACCTCGGCCCCCAGCCGCTTGGCTTGCTCATGGAGCTGCGTGGCCTTGCTGCACTCCGCCGGCGGCCACTGGCCCGTGGCGCAGGCCCGCTCAGCCAGCGTGACCGCCCGGCCGTAGAGCACCTTCGCCCGCGCCCACGCGTTGATGGCCTCCTGGCGCTGAATCGTCGTCACGGCGGAAGGCTTCGTGAAGATGGCGCATCCCGAGAGTAGGCTGATTACCAGCATCGCCCCGAGCAGTCGCTGGATCATGACGACGCGGGGCGGTGGACCACTTGCTCCCAGCCACAGGGCAGACAGGCAATTTCGAGCCCGCGGTCCTGGAGGCATGGATTCCAGCATTTCGGGCAGTGCGCCGGGATCGCCGTGAGCACCACCGCCCGCGCCATGAACGGGGCTTCGCCGATCTTCCCCGCCGGCTCCCGGTTGTAGTGCTCCGGCATCCTGGCGACGCGATGGACCCGGACTGATGCCGAGAGATGCTCTGGCCGCTGACGCGGAAGGGTCAACGCATCCCCAACATCAACATCGGCGCCCACAGCATGAGGCCGAGGGCTAGGATCAACGCCAGGATTGGCCAGTCGCGCCCGGTCGGCTCCTCCATTGCGCGTCCCCCGTTTTGCTGATAGCGCATCAGCGATGCCGCCACGCTGACGAGAGCGCGAGGAAGAGCACCACGGCCACGAGAAGCAGGAACGCGCTCACGCCCGTCAGATGCCAGACGAGCTTATCCGTGGCGCTCGGGGGGAGTTCCGTCTGACTCATCACCCACGCCCAATGACGGAGGGTGTCCATCAGCCGAGCCGGAGGAACTCGTGCCGGCCCACGCGCAATGTCACCCGATCGGGGTCGTACCAGCGCGGCAGCGAGTGATCGGAGCGCGTCTGGCGCGTGAGGACGGGGTTGAGATAGTGGTCGGCGCCCTGTGTTGGGTCCGGGAGGAGGCGGTAGTAGGCCCCGACGGCCGCGCGCCAGCAGCTCGCCCAGCGTTCCGGATCGGGCACCGTCAGCCGCACCTTGCGCTGACCAGCGTAGTCCGGGTTCCAGCACGAAAACTGCCAAGGAGCCAGCGCGATCTCGCGGATGGTCGTCGTCTTCGCGTCGATCCGGTTGCGAATCACCCAGGCCACGGCCACCTTGCCCTCCTCGGGCTCGCCCTCGGCCTCCAGGAACACGGTCGCCGCGTAGAGCTCCATGTCGGACCAGTCGCGCAGGTCCTGGGAGGCGGGCGGCGGCCGGAACAAGCTCACCGCGTCACCCAGACACCGGCCCCGCCGCCCAGGATGAACCCGAGCAGGAACCAGACGATGGACCAGCCGCCGACGAGGATCACCTGGAGGCCCAGCGGGCCCGAGATCGTCAAACGACTCCGCCGCTCATACCCATCCCAGCGCATCTCATCGCGCCCCAAGGAAGATGGCCCGTGGATCGTCGTCGTCAAAGCACTTGAGCGGAGCCCGGCCCGCCACTTCCATCATCGCGCCGCAAGCGATGAGGCTCGCCCGGTCGGCGCGGGTCGCCTTGGCGTCATGCGCGTCGAGCTTGACGCTGAGTGGCGAGGGCAGATAGCCGAGAAACGCGAGCGCGAGCAGCAGCGCAAGGATCACGAGACCGAAGATGATCACGACCAGCCAGCCCGGCAGCTCGTGGTCGGGGATCGTCACGGTCGCGCCCCAAGCCGTTGTCGTAGTTGATCCATGAGCGACGGGTCCTCCGCTACTCCTGGAAAGGTCCCCTTCTGCCCGATGCCTGCGATCTTCCGTAGATCGGGATCGAGCCCCTCCAGGCGCGCCTGCGCGGCGAGACGAGGCTCTTGCGCCGCTGCCAGCGTGATGGCCTGTTGCCGCAGTTGACGCACGATCTGGACATAGGCAAATCGCTTCAGATCCGGCGACTGGCGGTCATAGCCCTCGGAGGCGATCACTTGCGGAAGCACCTGCTCCACGAGTGGGCCGAGTTGCGCCGACACCGCCCGATCCCATGCGGGAATGCCAGAGCCACCCGCGAGGCGCTGGACGGACAGCCCGAGCCGTTCGGCTTCCTGCTCGGCCAGATTCTTCCGGCGCACGGACAGGCCTGTAAACTGGCGCGTCGCAGGGAATTCCGCCTTGAGGGTGCCCCCTTGGAACATCGAGCGCATCTCGGGCAATGCCTGAGATACGCCCGGCACGTTTCCCAGTGTCGGGTCAATCCGCGGGAAGTCGCGGCGCGTGCGGATCACGCGCTCCTGTTCGGCAAACGGTGTTGTCCCCACGCTCTCGATGGTAGATTTGAAATTCCGGAGAGGTACACCAAATCCGCCGAAGTATTCCCCAACGAAACGGTAGAACGTATCGCGTTTCTGCTCGATGTTACCGCTCTGAAGCGCATCCGTGAGGACGAGGCCGGTGCCGGCGACGCGGTTGATGCCTACGAGCCCCTTGGCCCAATCCGAGAGGTCGAGCTTGTCTGGATGGAGCATCCCTTCCGCAAAGAGCAGATAGACATTGAAGGGGCCGAACGCGCGGGTATCGACAAATTTATTCGTGCCCGGGACCCTGAGATCATACCACTTCTGGCCGGCAAGATCAGATGAGCGCACAGCCATGGCTGTCGCCAGCATGGCCTGCCCAGTGAGGCCCTTCGAGATGATCGCCGCGGCCTCTTTGGGCGTGCCGGTCGCAATCGTGTTCAATGCGCCCGGCGTGAACATCCGCACGGGACTGAAGTCCCAGAGGAACTTGAGCGCGTTGAGATGGAAGCGCGGAAACGGGTTGATCGTCGTCAGGCCCGGGATGTCGTGGTACGCCTGCAAGATCGCCTTGCCGACGCTGCTGGTCGGGGGTGCGGAGAAGGTGATGTCAAGGGCATGTCGCGTGGCTGCCTCGATCATCTGCGGCGGGATGTCCTTGGCGGCGATGGCATCGAGGTCGATCTTTCCCTCTCGCGCGAGTTGGCGGAGTTTGCTATCGAAGGAGATGGTCCGGTAGAATCCCTCTTGCGCCTTGTTCAGCGGGTTGATGAAGTTGGAGAACCGCGACGTTAATGCGGCCTCACCCGAGATCGTCCCCGTGAGTTGCTGGGCCTCGACCGGAAAGTCGTCAAGAATGCGCCCGAGTGCGGCGCGGCCCTTGGGGGACATTCGATGGACCACCGCCGTGAAATTTTCCAGACCGTCTTGCATCGCCTGCCGCATCGGCTTGCCTTCAAAGGCGCCGGCCAGGGCGGTATCCGCAGCGTCGAGAGTATACCGTGCGCCCTGCGAGAGCCCGTTGCGGATGGCCGTGGTCCATTGCGTGACGAGCATGGCTCGCCGCATGTTGTCGAACGTGCGCCACCCTTCGAGGACCCGTTGCGTGACACTCGGCTTCGTATCCGTCGTGAGCGTGCCAAGGATCTCCAGCGCGCCCGGCTCATCTTTGAAGGCCGTTCCAAGTCGCCTGCGAAGCTGCGAGAGCGTATTGAGCGTGCGCCCGGAGACCGAGACCGTATCTGCGTAGAACCGGGAGAACTCTTCGGCCGTGAGATTGTATTTGCCCATGACCTGCATCACGCCTTCAGGCGCGAGCGTGCCGTCCTCAAGTGCCGCGGTGACGTAGCGAAAGAGGCGCCCTTTGTTCGGGTCGATCGCCGCAAGCCGCGCCACCGCCTCATCCGCGCCGCTGGCGATTTCCTTGACGAGCGGTCCCGCCATACGAGCTTCGCTCAAACTCGGTTGTAGGGCAATGGCTCTTGCTGACCACTCAGGAGACAGCAAGGCCGTAGCTGCATCATCCGCTCCGCCGTATAGAAACCGTGCAAGTTCAGGCCTATTACCGGTCAGGGAGGATTTGTATACGGAATCGGGGACATCGACAAATAGCAGTTGTGCGTTCTTTTCTCCTACTATATCCCGAACGTGGGATTGGGCCAATTCTCGATTCGGAGTAAACCATCGGCCCTGGAACTGCGCCATCTCTGGATCTTTCCAGGTCGGAGTTCCCCCATGGGGGCCTTCGCCACGGTAGAGTCTGATGTGGCCCTTGGCTAACGGAATCTCACCGGTCCGAGGCCATGGCAAGGACTTAACCGAAGAGGCCGGCATCACACCCTCCGGTATCGCGGGAATTGCGCGCCCTACTCTGGCCGCCAGCCCACCGGGCGCGCCCATCATCCCGCGCACCGCGCCGATCCCGGCCGGGAGTGCCGCCCCGCCCAGGATGTCGCCGCCGCTCTGGATCATCTCCCGCGTGGGCTCGTCAATCCCCGTGGCGCTCTGGATGAGCCGACTAGCGGGATCGGTCAGGAGCCGCGTCGCGGCCGTGATCGGAGCGCCGATCGCGCGAAGGCCGCCCACGCCAAGATTCCACGCGGCGCTGCCGGGTTCGCCCCGACGCACCGCATTGATCCCTTGCCCCATCTGCTCGGCTCCGCCGATCGTTTCCTCGGAGAAGGTCTTGAACGGGAGCGAAAGAAGCCTGAGCGCCTCGTCGGTCATGCCCTGGACGAAACCCACTTGCTGAGAACCGAGAAGACTCTCCTCGGCCGTGGGTTGGCGGGACGGATTACTTCCGGGACCGAGGAGACTTTCTTCAGCGGTCGGTTGGGCCACTTAGAGTTTCCCCTCGCTCCGGAGTCGTTCAACATCACGCTGCGCTTCGGCACGGCTTCGTCCATCAGCCATCCGCTTCTGGATCGCCTGCTCAACCGTCATGCCATTCTTGAGCACTGGCGCACCTGCTGGCCCAGCTGATGGAGCGCCAGCCGGCGGTTTCATGGTGACGCCCAACGCCCCGAGGAGTTGCATCAGCGCATTCTCGTCGCCGACAGCGAGTTGCTTGACGAAGTCATCCGGCAGGTGTTTGAACTCCGGGTGGAGATTCTTCTTTCCGCCGGCCCTCGCGTTCATCTCCTGGACGGCCATGCGCTTCACGTTCTTCATGGTCGATTCGGCGATCGTTTCCTGCGTGTGTTTCGTTCTCGCCGCTTCAATCTGCTGGGGTGTGGCTTGGCTCACATCAACGCCCGCCCCCTTCAGGATATCCTTGACGGGTTGGCTGAGATCCGCCCGCTCCCGCGCGATCCTGAAATACTGACCGAGCGGCTTCTGGATCTTGCCATGCGCGGCGATGTCATCCTCGATATTGGCAATCGCGGCCTTCATGGCATCGCTCGCCCCACGGCCCTCAAGCGCCAAGAAGTCGGCCCGCTCCTCGGCTGAGAGATTGTCGAAGCCGACCTGGGCCACTTTCTTGCGAGTCGCCACTTGCCATTCGTCCAGCGATCCATGTGCGAGTTGCGTCTCGGTCTTGCCGGCGAGGAGCGCGAGCGCCCGCTTCGGCATCCCCGCCACATCCTGCGGGATCGGCTTCCCGAGATAGGTCGGCAGGCCAAGATAGGCCGCTGTCGCCATGCCGACCTGGTTCTTCCTGAAATCTTCCCGGCCGATCTTGTCAGTGAGCAGCGCCTTGATCTTCTCAGGGGGCATCGGCGGCCAGAATCCAGGCTTTTCCTTCGAGAGCGTCTCATAGGCGACGGCGCCCATGTTGGGATCGCCCAATTCGAGCGCCTTCTTCCAGGCATCATCAGCGAACTTGAGTGACGCTTCCTGTCGAAGTCGTTCCTCGGTTTTGCCGGCTCGTTCCTCGGCTTTCTCTTGCACCGCCCGCGCCCGCCGCGTTTCGGCCAAGGTCGCTTCCTGTTGCTTTATCGTAGCGATCTGCCCCATGAGCCCCGCCGTCTGGCTCAACCCGGAGAGCTGCTGCTGCCGTTGCGCCATCGCCTGGGCCATGGCCGGATTGGGTTGGCCCGCGAACCCGGCAGAGGCGCCTTGGAGCGCCGCGCCGAGTTGCGACAGCGGGTTCTCGGGAATCAGCGGCCGGTTCTGGATCGCCTGGATCTGCTGAAGGATCTGGAGGAGCCCCTGTTGCTGGGTCGGGTCCTGCCCGGACTGGCTGTAGGGACTGGGGTCCATGATTCATCTCCCCTAGTAGTAACTCGGCATGATGCCTGAGAGACCCACCTGGGGCTGCTGGGGCGGTGGGAAGAACATGTTCCCCGCCGAACTGAGCAGGCTCCCGCCGGCTCCGACGAGCGGCGCGACCTGCCCCAACTGCTGGGTGAGGCTCGGCTGCGGCCCAACCGTGTTGACCGTGGAGGTGCTCCCCTGCCCGCGCTGGAGGATGTCCAGAAGCGACAGCGGGAATTGCGCCTGTGTGCCGATCGGCTGGTTGTAGGCGCCAGCGAGGTTCAGGCCTGCCTGCCACGGCTGCATTTGCATGGCGAGGTTCTGCGCATTGAGCTGGGATCCCAGCATCGGCAACCGGGTGGCGAGGTCGAGCTGGGCGCCGGCCATCTGGCCGTAGAGTTGGGACCGGCCGAGCTGCTGGGCAGCCAGGATCGGGGCGGTGAGGGCCTGCGTCGGCCCCTCGCGGATGTCTGGCGCCTGGAACCCGCGCTGCTGGAGCTGCTCCCGGGCGTTGCTGAGGGCGAGGCCGGAGTTGTAGTTCAGGGCGTCGAACCCGGGCTGGTAGATGCTCTGGATGCGCGCCTGGGCCTGGGGATCGTTCAGCGAGGGGAGCATGCCCTGGGCCATCCCGCCCGCCTGCATCCCGAGCGCCTGCATGATCGCCGGGTTGAGTTGGGGGATCTGGCCCTGGAGGCCCCCCAGGACGTTCGACTGCTGGCCGATGAGGCCCTGGCCGCCGCCCTGCTGGGGTTGGCCGCCTTGGGGCTGCTGCCCTCCCCCCTGTGCCAGCATCTGGAGTTGCTGCGCGGTCATCGGCAAGCCGCCAGCGTTCCGGCCCGGCTGGCCCATCGCGTCATACTGCTGGCCGACCTGAGTTCCGGGAGTCGGTTGCCCGAGTCCTGGCGGGCCCCCCAGCGCCGCGCCCTGGCCCGATCCCATGAGGTTCTGGATCATCGTATTGCTGAGACCCGTCAGCCCCGTCCCGGGGCCGCCAGGCGCCCCACCAACGCCTCCAGCGGCCCCACCGCCCGAGCCGAGGAGCGCCATCATCTCCGGGGTCATCGGCGCCCTGCCAGTGGCGGACGTCTGGGTCGTGGTCTGGTTCGCCGGGTCATTGCCGCCGAACAGGCTGCCGATGCCGAGCCCGAGGGCACCGAGGCCCCCGAGGGCGGTGGCTCCGCCGATAGCCATCTTCGCCGCATTCATCCAGTCGAAGCTGGGGTCGATCTGCTGCGCCTGGGGGCCGGTGACGACTTGGCCCGTCTGGGTGTCGTAGAACCATTGATCCTCGCCGGACGGGGACATATCCCATGGAGCCGTGTAGAAGTCACCATATCCGGTCGTGAATGGCTCACCGCCGAGATTGCCGAAGTCGGTGTTCAGGTCGCCCCCACCGAGCTGGCTGTAATCCACCATCCCACCCGTGAAGTAGTCCGCGGGGACGTCCCACCAGTCGGTCAAGCCGCCCGGATCGAAGATGTCAGCCATCAGAGCAACCCCCCTCCCGTGACAAACTTCTGGTACCTCTCTGCCTCCAACGCCAACGGAATGCTCTCCAGGCCCACGCCCTGAGCATACAGGCGAGCTCCATCCGGGCCCAGGAGACTCGCCATCCCGCCCTGCGTGTAGGGCGCCGTGAACTGTGGGTTCATCCCAGCCGCCCGCTCGGCATCAAGGATGCGCTGCTGACTCGCCAGATACTGCGGCATCACGCCCTGGAGCGCCGTGCTCGCCCCGGCCGGCGCGGTGATCGTCGGCAATCCCGCCAACCGCTGACCCATCGCCGACTGGGCAAACTGGGGGTTCTGCGCGCCAAGCTGGGAGGTAAAGAACTGCTCCAAGTTGCCCGGGCCCACCTGGCCGAGCGCCTCCGGCGTCAGGGTATCGTAGGGCCTGTATCCGGTCGGCGCCCCCGCGAAGGACTTGGCGAAGTTGAGCATGGCCAGCGGGCTGCGGTTCGTCAACGGCCCCACCTCTGTCGCCGGCAGCGCCACGCCCCGCTGGGCCAGGGCGTCCTGGACCCGCAGGAGCCCGGCGATCACATCCGGCCATGCTGCGGCGGCGATCCGCTCCGCGTCCCCTGTGGGGACCTTGCCCACCAGCGACGCCTTGCCGCCCTGGCCGCCGGTCGAGATGAACCGCGAGAAGTCCACGGAGAGGTCCTCAACGCCCTTCTGCAGGGCCTCGCGGGCCTGCTGAAGCGCGGCGATCTGGTGCTCAGGGGGCAGATCGTTGACGCGGTTCAGGTTCTGCGCCGTGTAGACGGCCTTCTGGACGTTCGGAACAGCTTCGGCGAGTCCCCGCCGGATGTCACCGGACTCCTGCGTCTGCTGCTTCACCTTCTTGGCCTGCTTCTTCTGCATGTTGGCCAATCCTATCCCCACCCCGGCGAGTGGCAGCGCCAAGGTGCCCCCGACCGCACCGGCACTTGAGAGGGCGCCCGCGAGTCCTCCGGCCGCCGCCCCGCCCATCGCGCTCCCCACTGTCCCAGCCAGCCCAAGCCCGCCTGTCACAAGTCCAGGAATGCCCGCGTACTGCCCCTGGCTGAGACCATACAGCCCCGAACCAAGCCCAAGCAGCCCACTGGCAACGCCCAATCCCGTCCCCAGTCCTCCTGGGATCGGATTGGCGCCGCCAGTCAGCCCAGCCCACGCCTTGCCGGCGGTGTTGATCCCGCCGAGTGCCGAGCCGAGCATCCCGGCGCCCCTGGCGATGCCCGAGCCCACCCCGCCGCCCTGGCCGAGGTTCTGGAACTGGTTGAACAGACCCGGGATGTTCAGCCCACTGGCTCCGCCTCCGGTCGCCCCGACTCCCGAGATCGGCACGAAGCGCGATGCAGCGCCTCCCGTGCTGGGCAGGCTTCCGCCCCCTTGGGGCATCTGGCCGAGCGGCACGAAGCGGTCAGGCATCAGTTGCTCGTCGCCAGCGCCCGGACGGCGCCATCGGGCCACAGGACAGA
>Ga0208957_1001433_pt1 | contig 12365 bp, 16 predicted proteins | sample RifOxyA1_FD_184029 | JGI IMG/M metagenome (GOLD analysis project Ga0208957, IMG submission 184029) | Groundwater microbial communities from Rifle, Colorado - Rifle Oxygen_injection A1 (SPAdes) | ecosystem: Environmental > Aquatic > Deep subsurface > Groundwater | place: Rifle, Colorado, United... | reverse complement strand
CAAAGCTCTCTTCTCAGCAATAGCGTAAGCGTGTTTCCTATCAATCACGTAACTACTAGTAGCAGTCATTCCAGCATTTGATGACACCTTCCAAACTCTCATGCCATAAATTGAAGTGACAAATGAAGAGTTAAGAACACTATTCCCACCACTACGATCCGCTTCAAACAAGCTATTAATATCTCTTAAGTCTTTAGCAACCTCAGCACCAACAATCCAGTCTGTCGAAACAGCATCCGAGTCTTCTAAGTACTGTATTGCCCTAGTGGCGTTAGCCAAAGTAACCGCTGACCCTCCAGAAACCGTGTTTGCAGCGCCATCAAGAGCGGTAATGACCAAGCTATTCTCGTTCTCTGCAAAACGCAAAGCGGCAATAACGACTGCTCTTGGAAGTAATGCGAATTGAGAGTCTTCCTCCATCTCAGAAGTAATATTTATTCTCAAACCATACTTTAAAGGCTTAATATTAACGTTGCTGTACTCAGGAGTTTCCAAAGGAATCTCTGACCCCTCTCCAACCTGCCTGACATCCATGACATTAACAGTCTCTAAATTAATGTTGTAATCACTACCTTTAATCATTCCAGGGCCGATATACAGCGCTGCCATCTCTCTAGGTAATAATGCTTTTTCGTATTCTGGCAAGAGCGTGCCGTGAATCTGATCTGGGATCAGGAGGCTTCCTTCTGTTCCAATACCAGTTCTTAGGTCTTCTCTTATCAGTTTTTCTTGAATTAGTTCTTGTGACATTTCATTTCCTCCTATTACAAGTTTAGATTAACTAAACAGTATCCTGCGCTTCCCGCACTTGTCCATGCTCTTCCAACCACTCTTGCAGCGTTAGCTGTTGATAGTGTTGCGTTGCTTCCAAGATCACTCACGCAATGCGCTCCATTCTTTGCATCCACAAAGTTTCCAGGAGTGCAAGTTCCATCTGCTCCTGCAAGGATGAATCCTTTTGTGCACACAGACACTGCTGTGGCACTTCCCGCGTTGTGTACTGCTACACCAACAGGCCATAAAGTTCCACTTGCTGGCTGGTTAACTTGTAAATCTGCAAATACTAAACTGTTCAGGCCACTGCTTATACTGCTTGCCGTTCCTGATACTGCATAAAGGAATTGACCTCCACTAACCACGTCATTTGCTTTTGCCGTGACGAAATGTGGAATTCCAAAATCGAGTGCTTGTACGAATCCTACTGGGTTTACTGCCATTTCTTTTTCCTCCTAATAAATTATCTTACCCTTATCATCTGTTCTTGCCATGATGTGGGTTTCATTATTCTCCTTGAAAATAACGTACTTGTCATTAGTGACTCTTGCAGGAGTTATAACTCCTTTAGTCTCACTGATATTGTTCTTCTTTTTTTCTTTCAAAGATTCTAGTTCTGCTTTTGCTTTCTCAATTTTCAATCTTGATATTTCTTCTTGAATTCTTGAAAGTTCCGCTTTTAACATTTCTGAAGTCTCCTCTTCAGCTTCCTCTTTTTTTTCTTCTTCTTTCTTTTCCTTATCCATCTCGTTCTCCTCCGACTTAATACTGTTCTGTGCAGGCTTGAAAGTTGCACCCGCAATTCCAGGAGTGGGGGTGAAGCTCAACTCCAAGTACTCCAGTCCTTCTGCAATCATGACCTCATCATCATCATTCTCTTTTACTATTCTCGCTGCCGTGGCGCCAACACTCACGGTTTCCAAAAGACCAGAATTTATCAACGCTTCCACTCGTGCGTCACTCACGACGCTCTCGAACTTGATCTTGTACTTCCCATCCTCGAAAACGCCTGTGCTTTCAAGTACTTTTCCAACAATGTTATCTACTTTACTCTCATGATCTTTAAGCATCGGTCTACCCTTAAGAGAGTGATGGCTTTTCTCAAGTTCTTCTTTAGTGTACCTGATCTGGTTTCTACTAACCCCTTCTTCTATGGCGGTGCCTTTAATCTTTAGAGCCATCAGTCACCTCTACCTTCTCAGTTATTACCCCGTCAAAAGTTATCTTCACGTTTTCCGCGACAATAATTCTACCTTTCTCATCACGCTTCACTTGTTCACCTTCCACTTTCTTCATCATTGCCGCACAATACGCTTCAGGTTTTTCTTTATCTTGATTCATTGAAACACAATGTTTCATGTCTTTATACTTTCCAAATGGCATTAGGATTCCTCCAATTATTTCTTGTAGTAGAAGTAGTAGTAATTTCTTTTTACTTAATCTCTCTCAAAAGTTATGAATTCTCTTCTCTGAACTTGCGTGTGTGTTGAGGAATTCATCCCCCGTGCAGTAACTCCATTAAATCTTAATCCTTCACGTCCTGCACGAGTCATTTGAAAACGGTTAGAAACTCCATTCATTAAAGGATTCTTTCCTGTTAAGCTAAAACGGTCTTTCTGATCTCTAGTGTTATCTCCCGTGTGAACTTCTATATCAATATCTTCATGCATTCTTGGGTCAAAACTGAATGCTTGGTTTGTTAAAGGTGATTGTTTTATCATTTGTTACGATTCTTTATTATTTCTGCTGCTGCTTCAATTACCATGTTTTCTTGGTCTATCTTCCTTTTTTGGAAAGCGTTCACGACTAGTGGAGCACACAGTCCACAGTATAACTGGCCTATCACTCCAAATAAGGGTAGTACTTCTTTTTCACACTTAAAACAACACATTCTATCCTGTGTTTTTAATGTTTTCTCATTCATTGTTAACCTTTATTCTCGTATTGGCGCCCATCCACAACGGCACTTATTATGACTCGGAATTCGTTCATTCGCTTCAGTTAACGAGAGAATACTTCCGTTTTGTGAATTACAGTAAGGACAAGTTCTGTCCCCCAAGCCCGCAATCCACATGACCTTCCCCGCGCCTAACTCCTCATAACTTCTTAATGCCCCTTGGTTCGCAACTCTTGTGCTTTCCGTACGAGCGATATTCAAGCTTCGAGAACGCTCAGTGAAAGTCTTCACGTGCGCTTTCCTAACAGTGTTCCCTTCACTATCCGTGACCTCAGGAACGTCAACAGTCATGTCTCCTGGACGCACGTTCTCCTCTATCTTTCGAGCGATCTTAGACACGCTCTCTCCATTCTGCAAAGAGTCTATAAGCACCTCTCTTAACCTACCCAGCTTCTCCACACCTAATGCCTCTTTCAAATCATACCTCTGCACTATCTCAGTCCATCTCTCGCCATCTAAGGTGAAACTTATGAACTCTCTACTCTCGAACTCCTCACTCTTAATGAACGCAAATATCTTTTCAAGATAGTTCTGATAGTTAAAACCAAGATACTCTCTCAATGGAGCATTATCAATCTCATCAAGGTCAACACTTTCATAAATCCCTTCAAAGGGCCTTTTCAGGTTTTGAGGTGGGAAAAACGGTTGTGGTTCTTTAAGCTCATCAATCATTTCAGGGGGCAGCTCTTCAAAACCTAACACTTCTCTTAAACGTTTCTCAACATCTTTTCTAGTTGCATCACTTAAGTTTCCTTTAGAATACTGGTCTAGTATTGCGAGAAGTGCTGCGGATTCTTCACGCTTATCTTCTGGTGTTGGCAACCCCCACTCGAACTCCACATCATTAGTGGGTAAGCCATTGGCGATAAGAACTCTTTTGAGTATCTTCTCTTCCACAACTCTTTCAATTTCTTCTTGTAAACTTCTTATTCGGAAAAGCCATGCCTTCATTTGCTCTCCTGCCAAGCCTTCAGGAACATTAGCCAAACCCATCAAGACTGCAGGAACTTGACTTCCAAATAACAGTTCTTGATTGATCAATTCTAGCGGCGAGGTGAACTTGTCACCAAGACTGCCAAAAGACAAGCTCTTAACATCCGTGTACGCGTCAAAAACCCATTCGTGACGGTTATCAAGATATTCTAACTTTTCAATTATCGCGTCAACTTGTGACGCGTCAGGAATTATTCCTTTCTCTCTATCTCCAACAGTTATTATGTATGGATCGTTGGCTTTACGCTTCATAAGAGTTGCCATGTCGTTTATTAGCAAAGTCTTCTTTTTCAATGCGTAAACTAGAGGGTGTATGATCCCGTGACCGTAAGGGCAATCTCCACTTTTGTTAAATGACAAGTGCGCGATCTCATGAGGTTTGAAACTTACTGGAGACCCACCTAGAATTCCAAGCCATTGATTATACTCAATGAGCTCTCCTTTCTCATCTCTTTTAATGAACACTCCTTTTCCATCAAGAACCTTCAGACCTGTCGGGACGGCATTCTCCATTCCACTTATCTCAATATACCCGTTGTGACTTAATGCCCTTCTGACCCACTCATTGAGAACGGTCTGAAACTGAAAGTCATAAAGAAACATGTTCAGTACTTCTTTCACTCGAGAGTCTTTACTTCTTATGAAGAACCCCCCTCCAGTTATGAAGTCCACGTGTTTTTCAATCATTCCATGAACGAAAGGATCGTCATTATACCATTTCTCTAAGCTTTTGAAGTCTGTGGGGTGCTCTTCACCTATGTTTGAGGGGTATAACTTCGTGTTTTTTAGAACTTTGCTTTTGCTTTCTTCAATGTTCGTCTTTGAATTGTTTAGAATGTATAATGGATTTCTTGACTCTTTCTTTCTAAATAGGTCTCTTAGAACGGGCATTCCATGACTGGAAGAGCTTTTCTTTTTTAATACTTTCCCCTTCTATTCTAAATCTTGAACTAGTGCCACTAGCTTTTTTGCGGAGTTCTCCCAAGTTAATTCCTTAAAACTCCCCCCACACTTTTTCCCTTTACTCTTGAATGCAGTTCTTAACGCACTTCTAAGCTCGGAAACACTTGGCTCGAGCCACTTAACACCCTCATAACTGAAATCCCCAAAAGCGGGAATGACCTCCCCTCCAACAATCCAGCCATTCTCCCCCGTGACGAAATCCGTCTGACCACCATAACTAGTAGTTATCACTGGCCTTCCACAATGCAACGCCTCCAATGCTGGAAGGCCAAAACCTTCACTTTTACTTGGCATCACGAACACGTCACATAACTTGTACAAGCCATGCATGAACTGCCTAGGAATCCTATCCATGAACAACACCACTTTAGGATTCGAACTAATTCCACACTTCACGAGTTCACGATCCACACTCCATCCTGGAGGGCAGTAAACCGTGTTGACGTGAGCGAGAAGCCTCACAGGCTCGTCCTTAAACTCTTCATTGAACGCAATAATTAACTGTGCAAGACCACTTCTATCATTCATTCCATTAACCCATCCTTTACTGAATAAGAACGTGAAATCCGTACTTTTCAAAGACTTCAACTCCTCGGGAATCCCCCTTTGAGTGTTGAATAGTTTAGTGTCAACCCCGTGAGGCAGCAAGAATAACTTCTCTTCTTTCACCCCCCCTTTTAGCGCTGCATTCCAAACGTGCCGGCTAGGAACGAGAACCTTGCTCACTCGTTCATCATTGCAGTTCAATGCCCAGCTCGCAGGAATTTTATCCCCTTCAAAAACTAGAAATCCAAAGAACTTCTCGTGCCCTCTACTAAGGAGTCTAGGCCAGTAAGGTGGCTGAGCTATAGCCACGAGAACACCTCGCTCCTCAGGAACTTTTTTCAGTACAGAAATCAGTTCAGGAGAGGCATTAGGCGAGTGCTCCCAACCCACAGGTAAAAAAGTCTCACAAGCCACACTAGTTAATCGACTAGTGGCAAGAAGCAACTCTCTAGCATGCACCTCGTAACCCGAATCCCCCAACACGTTACCGAAAAAGTTTATCATTCCAAAAACCCCCTTAAACGATCAGACACTCTCTTAACCCAAGCCAAACACAACTCGTGATCCCTCACCACCAGTTCTGAATAGTTAGGCCAGCGGCAACCCCCACTCGGGCAAGGAGCGTGCCAAGCAACCGCGCCAGTATCAACACGAATCTTCCAACCCGCCAGTAAAGCCTTAACACTAATGACTAACTCTTCTCTAAAACCAACAGGACTATAACCTATAGGGTAACTCACGTCTTCACCAAACATTTTTCTACGCATCAATGCATTACTCCTGAACTGGTGAGCAGGCAAAACCGTGCTCTCCACGTACAAGAAACCGCAATCATCATGATAATCCCTCACGTTACCCTCGGCATCCAGAACGATCTTATTAATCACGGGACTGGCAAAACGTGTCTCCCTACGAAAGTCAGGACCGCTAAAATTAGGAGTTACACCACTAGTGATCCCAACACCATCCCCCATGCACTTGACCAACCGCTCAATGTAGTCAGGCTCTAGAACGACGTCATCATCCAAGCGTAAAACGAACTCATTCTCAGGCCAAGGATCTTCATCAATCATTCTCTGCCTTGCCCTACACACCCCATTACTCACGTCATCACGAATTATCTTAACTCCGTGACCTTCCTCCCTCAACCTGCCAACAATGTCCTGAAAAAACTTGCTCCCTTGAACTAGCGGCGTGCCATAAGCGTTATCCAAGATGAACACGTCAAAATCCTGAAAAGATTGCTTTCTCAGACTGTGTAAGTTAATTGCCAACTCACTAGTTCTATCCCTTGACGCAATATGAATCGTGACTCTCATTCCTTACTCCTCATTATCAAATCAAACTTCTCCTTCTCATTAGCCCTCCTAATACGAGAGAGTTGTAACGCTTGCTGGTGACGCATGCTACACAACCCGCTCTCCACCACGAAATAGTGATCCATAACTTGTATAGCATCATCTTTAGATAACATACCTAACTTGTCTAACATAACATCCTCCTCGCCAGTTCCAACTGGACACCATCATTAACCGTGACCCATAAACCTTTATGAATGTGAAAGGTTAAGTTCTTACCTGCGAGACAGCTCTCATAACTCCCATAATCAGGCAGCGCCCTGGCGAAATCAACAGTCATCACTGTATGACCTATATGCTGGTAACTTGTCTCTTGAGGACTGAACCTCCCCTCAAAAACGATACTGTACGGTAATGGCTTGACTACTGGCATGAAATCCTCAACGTACTCGGCAAAAGTGCTCCCAACATTAATGTCAGTCAAGTCATCAACATTACAAACCCAAAAAGTCTCTCCAGAACTGAACTGTCGACTAGCCAGCTTAACCGCCGCTGCCGTTCCCGTGCACACCTCTTCTTTAATAAAGAACACGTCATCTCCCAGATCTAAGTTCTCAAAACACTCTTTCTTATGCCCTATAACGACAAAAACCCTCTTAAATCCTTCTCTTCTCGCCCAAGCAAGTTGGAAGTCAAGTAAAGTTTGGCCGTTAACGTTTAATAACGCCTTAGGCGTGCTTTCAGTTCCTAAACGGGTTCCTTTACCACCTGCCAAGATGACTACTGACTCCATTTCTTACCTCCATAATGCCTGGCCAGAACTCCATCACTCTCATAAATGTTGCTTTCACTAAAAGATTTAATGAAGTAAAGACCGTGCTGGTGAAATAAAGAATCCCACCAGAGCTTACAGTGAACGCTAACGTGAGTGCGATCGTTCTTGCTAACATCAAGAATGAAATCTCGCCCTTCAAAAGCGCTTACAGGAATTCGAGTTATTACCCCCTTACGTGGAGGGTTACGCTCGATAAGAGATAAGCAGCGCTCGAGTTCCCCTTGAGGCATGTGCTCGAAAACGTCTAAAGACAGTATCCAGTCCTGAGGAGCACTCAACAAGTTCAGATTGTAATACTGTAATTGTTGATCACTAAAACCAAAGTTTTCCCGACCGTACTGTACCGCCCACAAGCTAATATCGCTAGCTTGAACGTTATTAATTCCTAACTGGTTAAGCGCGTGCATTAAGCCTCCCGTTCCAGCACCCCAGTCCAGTACTGAATCCTCAGGAATAATTTTCAAGTTTTCAACTAGGTCTCGTGCCAGTCCCTCAAACTTTTTAGTTCTGTAATCCGTGAAGTTGCTCTTGCTTCCACCCACGAAATAGCTCTTGTCAAACTTTTCAGTCATAAAAATCATCCTCTACTCTTTTTAATAAACGTTTAGTAGAGCACCCATCACAGACGGGTTGTGAAAACCATGTTTTTTTCTCAACAAAACCTATTGGTGGTGCATGCCCACTAACAAGAATCGAGTCTTGACTAATGATACTTGTTGTCTCATATACTTTACATTTTTTCGTACAATCTTCACAATCAAGCATTTTTGTTCTCTTACTTTCCTTTCTATTAATGAGTGTATCTCGAATTATACCGTAATCTTTAAAGTCCGTATATGTCATAAAAACCTCTCATGAACTCCCTTACTTCCTAACTGGTCAATCAATTCATTCTGGCCAGCGTAAAAACACTTACCATACTCGCACTTACTAGTATCCACTAGTTCTTGTTCATTCCACACTTTACTAACTTCACTCATGTGACCCATACGCCAGTGCTCTGTGAACTTTTGATTGTATAACGGAACCGCACTACAATGATAGAAATAACCATCTGCATTAAGGAATGGTTTAAGAAAGCCAATCCTGCAATTTGGGTGTACGTCATACCTCTTAGTTTGGAAGAAGAAAACTTCCTTTCCCAGTTTAGAATTGTAACTGCTAACGGTCTCAGTCATTCTATCTTTATAATCCTTTTGCTTCTCAACAAACAAGCAGTCTGGAACGATTCTCACGAAATCAACTTGGTACTTTCTTGCGTGATCTAGAATGCGGTCAAGAACGCCTTCCTTACTATTTTCACCCCACACGTAACTGAATCCTAAAGTTCCTTTAATTCGTTCTGGAAGGTCAGGGATTCTTCCCACATACTTGTCACTTTTACTCCCGTCGTTATTTCCATGAAAGTTTTGAGGGTCAAAAGTTGCCAGGCTACACCTTAACCAAGTGAGCTTGTCTAGATTCTCTTGACTTACCAGCCTACTTAACCCGACACCATGCGTGATCATGCCAACTTCAAGACCGCACTCATCAGACAAGAAAGGAATGATCTTGTTAATGTCAGGATGGTGAATGCTGTCACCCGCTCCCGTGAGCTCGACAGTCCTTAAAGTACTCCATTGCATCAAGCGATTCACTACCTGTCTCACATCACCATAACTTATTCTGCCCCAGTCCTTCTTCTTCTTTAACTCTTTTGGAACGAACTTGCCATTTTCAATATCTCCATTCCAGTTACGGTATTTAGTACTGCAAAAAGTACAGTCCATCACGCAAGCGTCCTCAGGAGCGAGTTGTAAACTCTGAGGAAACAGTCTTCCAGACTTCTGGTATTGTAAAAGTCGTTCCAGCCCGCCACGTAACAGTTTACCTTCAGTGCTCGTCCGCTCATTCTCTTTACTCATGAACCGTCCCCCATCAACTTTATTCCTTCACTTAAGCTAACCTTCGCAACCCACCCCAAGTCAGTAGTTATAGGCGTGCAGTCAATAACTTTATAACAGTCACTCCACCCGCGCTCGGGAGCATGAACTATTTCCCCACCAAAACTCTCAGCTAAAACCTTAATACTAGTCACTTCAGGACTGACCACGTAATACAAGCTCCCACTTCTAGCCTTTTCCAGAGCGAGAACACAAGCACTGGCAATATCACTAGCATGAGTGAACTGGCGAATTTGATCCCCCCTACCCTCAACAATTAAAGGCAGTCCTTCTTTCAAACACTTAATGTATGACGGAATAACCCCAACAGAGCTCATTCCTTTACCATACGTCGTTCCAAAACGTAACACACAAGTGTTCAACCCGAAAAGGTGATGATAACTATTAACCAAGTTCTCCCCACAAAGCTTAGTCACATCATAAGGATTAACAAGATTTCCCGTGACCGCCCAGGTACTCGCGTGAACAATCATTCCCTTAAAAGAAGCAATCCTACACGTTTCTAAAAGCTTACATGTTGCTAAAACATTATTTCTCACTGCAAGAATGGGATCATCCTTACACGTTTTAAGACCCACCTCCCCTGCCAGGTTAATCACTGCATTAATTCCTTTAAGACCTCCTGGATTAAATGCTATCAAGTCATGACCTCCCTGCAAGTCAAAAACCCTCACGGAATGCCCTTCACTCTCCAAAGCCTTCACGACATACCCTCCAATAAAGCCATCACCCCCAGTAACTAACACATTCATATCCTGAACTCCTCCTTAATGATTAAAGGAATCTCACCAACATACTCTCTAGTTGGGTAATTAAAGTAATGCCAGTACTTCCAAGCGTCAACCTGCACAGGATTATGTATAGTACTTCTTGACACGTTACGCAAGTACCTCTCTCGCACCTTAAACATCCCCCTCAAGTAACCCAGATGAAATATCTTAATATCAAGATTAATTCCAATATTGTCAAACATTTCTTCAGAAGGAATACAATGATTCTCTCGAAGATCAAGCCTGACACGATCATTCTTTTTAAACAATCTAAACAGTCCAAAATGCACTGGCTCACTATTATCAATGTGTGCGAAGTCATGAACGAAATGAACATACTGAACGTGAACTGCATCCTTGCTTCCACTCATCGCTTGCTCTAAGTGCCCTTTACTATCATCTCCTAAACATTCATCCGCGTCAAGCCATAACACCCAGTCATTACTCGCTAGTTCCAGAGCGGTCTGTCTTGCCTTACCAAAATGGCCCCCGAAATCGTGATTGAAACACTTTATGCGATCAGGAAAAACTTTATTTAACTCCTTAATAACGTTCAATGTTCCATCAACAGTCCTGTTATCAACACCAATAACTACTTCATCACTCACGCTCAACGCACTCCTTAAACTAATCCTTAAAGTCTCCTCTTCATTAAGCACGATCATACACGTGGTCAAGCCCATTCATTCACCCTAAACCTTTCCTGAATGAGTCTTGGATGCTGTGACAAGCCAACCTTTCTCAAAGGCACTTCTCCAGTCATTCTGGAAAGCATCCATTTCCGCAAGTAATCCTTAGTATGTATCTCTAGAATGGCCGTGTTTTGTTCGTAACGTGCCAGGTCAAAAATCAAGTTCTTACAATAACCGTAATGGTGAAGTACCAGTCCCGCAATGATTCCTCGACTTTTAGCTCCTGAAGGCAGACCGTGCGCTTTTCCAGAGGGATACTTTATCTTTCCATCATTCTTGAACAGTCTCGCAATCCACAAGTGCTTCTCAGGGACGGCGTCCACGTGATCCAGAAACCAGTAATAATGTTCTCCTTGAATGTCAAAACAGTCATGGCTCGTTCTTTCTAAACAGTCTTTAATGAATGGTACTGATGCCTCATGGAGTACTTCATCCGCGTCAAAACTGAAAATCCAGTCACCAGAACAAGCATCAATACCTTCATTCTTTAAGTATCCATAACTCGTGTTATTCTCATTACTACACTCAAATGTTAGAACTTTTATCTTTGAAGAGTTAATGCCTTCAATGACCTTTAAGTCTCTATCTTCTCCTGGGGGGTTGTCATTAATGACTATGACTTCATCACACAGCTCGAGAAAGCTTTTCAAGCTCTCCTCAAGAAAGAACCCTGCTTCGTCACGAATCATGACCAGACCGCTAACCTTCACGAGCGCTCAACCTCCTCTACGAACTTGACAAATGCTGGCCCCACTATAGAGTCCCAGTCATAACTTTCAAGAACAGCCCTTCTAGCATTAACCCCACACTCCTTACGAAAAACGGAATCCATCATTTTATCAAAACACTCCCCTGCATGACGGTGATCTGCAAAGTACCGTTCAACACCCCACCCGCCAACAACTCTTCCCGTGCCAAAATCCGAGTCGGGATACGGTCTTTCCTTCTCGCCCATCAAGCGAACGGCCAATCCCGCACCATTATCCGTGACTATCTCTTTAGTAGTCGTGCCATCAGTAGCGATCACTGGAACACCACAACTCATCGCTTCAATATACGGAATGCCAAAACCCTCACCAGTAGTTAGTAAAGCAAAACAGTCCATCACGTTATACAACTTAACCAAGTCCTGCTCTGAATACGGGCGAAACATACTCATTCCAGTCCAGAAAACGTTATGCCCTCCACCATACCTGTCCGCCGCGCTCTGAGAATCACAAATTTGAGCGTGATCTTGAGGATCACTATGCATGACTAACACCACATCAGTACGATTCTTACTCCAATGACTAAACGCCTTCAAAAGATCAGGTAACGCCTTCCTTCCTTGATTTCTCGCAACACAACCAAACACCGTCTTTCCACTCAAGTCAATTGGTACTTGAACGTACTGTCCACGATTATACCTGTAAAGTCTTGAACTCCCAAACTCCACCCGCGCGCTAAAACGCTCAGCATCAGTGAACGGCCTGAACTTCTGAGACTTAACCCCATGAGGAATGTACCTTGCATCAATACTGAAAAGTTTTTTGACCTGATCCCTACCGAACTTACTCATCGCTACAGGAAAGTTAAACTTTCTAAGAATAGTCTC
>Ga0208957_1001432_pt1 | contig 12377 bp, 17 predicted proteins | sample RifOxyA1_FD_184029 | JGI IMG/M metagenome (GOLD analysis project Ga0208957, IMG submission 184029) | Groundwater microbial communities from Rifle, Colorado - Rifle Oxygen_injection A1 (SPAdes) | ecosystem: Environmental > Aquatic > Deep subsurface > Groundwater | place: Rifle, Colorado, United... | reverse complement strand
CTAAATCTCTTAAATTGACTTCTTTTGGTTTTTCTGGCTTTGGCAATTTAGCAAATTCATTTTTAACTTCATCTCTGATAATTTCCTGAATTTTTTTATAGTTAATATCTATCCCCCCTCCCCCAGAACCAAACGCTTGATTCCACCTTTGCTGGACCAAAAGATTTATTTCTTTTCTCTCATAACGATTGCTTTCAGTTGTATATGCCGAATCGTCATAAACTTTAACAATAATCTGAAGAAAATATCCTTGCCCTGAAACATCAGCAGGAATTTCGTAATTGTAATCAAACCTTTGGCTACCCCTATCCGTAAGGTTAAGGGTTGCCAAAAGCTCATTGGTTCGTGGTTTGTAAACCAATGCTCTTACATAACGAGTCGCAGTATCGGTTGGGTCTTCAAGATAGCGTGTTATTGGATATGTTTCCTTTGGTTCTACTTGTAGCATTTTATCTTCCCTCCATTAAAATAAGAGTGCTTGATGAGGTGGTGGCTGTTGCCCATATTTCTCCACCCCAGAAAAATCCTCCTGGAGTTGGCATCTCATAATAAGTGAAATCTTCACCTGATTCTCCCGAAGTGGCTAATCTTATTCCTGTTTGCCAATAAGTAGTAGTTGACTTTCCGTTGTCTGGAAAAGCGATATATACTTCATAATCACCAATGTTCTGAATTCTTCTGTATGTTCCTCCAGAATTAGCACTCATTATTTTTGAAGAAGAAGCATTCTCCGATTCGGTTGACGCATCAGTAGATGAATTGGTAATCCCACTTCTTGTAATGATGAAATCGGCGGAGCCAAGTGGATTTATTCCTTTTTGCCCCGCCAAAATCACCATAAACAAGAGCACTACTCCAGCAATTGATGCGATTATGGGTAGTTTTTTGCTCATAGTTTTTTATTGGTTACTCAATCTTTCAAAGATGACATCAACCAAAGAACTGGTTAAGCGGTGAAATGTCGCCTTTATCCAATTTTCGCTTGTTGCCTGGAGATAAGTAGGCGTATCGGTTGTTGAGGCGGCAGATAATATATGCCATGTTGTTCCAGTAGCCAAATCAGTGGAAGATGTGGCAAAATATATCCTATATCCATCTGTCGTTGTATTGGTTACTAAAAACAACGAAATGGTATCTCCGTCTTGCTCTAAACAATCAGCAGTTAGGTCTGAAGCGGCTGGCAAACTCGTTGAAGCTGAGTCAACATCCAACGGGGCAAATTCTATTCTAATGTTATCACAAACATTTGCGGCAGTTAGAACAGTTGTCGTCCCAACGCTTATTGTTGTGGTTGCCCCACCAAAGATAACTCTTTGAAGATTTGTTTCCCCCTCTAATTGGAAACGAGCTGTAGAGCTTGCAGAATTTTTCCAATTTCCCGAACCATCAATAACTTCCGTTGTATCAACCGTTATTCCTTCCTTAAAGTCTTCTTGGATGTTATGAACTAAACCGCCAAGTGGAACCGATTTATTGAGAGCAATTCCTATAACCAAACCGATAACCAAACTAACAACGCCAACCAATAAGAATGTTAATGTTTTATTCATGGTTTTTGTTTTCATTGGGGCGGGCAGTTTCCCGTCCGCCCCTCAGATTTTAGTTAGATTTAGCTATCGGTTCTTATCTCCAATCTTCCGATTTCTTTCGTCCCCTGATTAAATGTTTTGACCCCATATACAAGTAAGGGCAAGACATTAGTTCCTCTCTTTCCTGCAGAAACAGTGGATGCCATCGCAACATCGACCATTGGGTCTGTCTGAATGGCGGCTGATATTCCGTTTTTCCTGCCAAATAATAATGATTGAATCTCATATTTGGCATCCCAAGTATCAGCCGATTCTGAACCAGAAGTGGTTGGGTTGGCTACTCCTTTGAATCTTATTTCCAGATAAGTCGCTCCGTCTACTGCCACCCAGTTCTGAACGGTTCTTTGATTAGCAGTTGAAAGGGAAACATAATTCGTATCATCGCCAACACCTCCTGCGTTAATCAAAGCAACGATGTTATCGATCGTTACTGCTAATGAAGTAGTTTGAAGAATATTACCAGCGACTGCTCCAATCACTGATTGGAAAGTGAAGGTGATTCCCTCAACGGTTATGGTGTCTTCATCAGTAGGATTATCGGCAGGAGTCCATCTGGCAGAGCTGGTTGAGTTGGTGCTTTTATACAGCTTCAATCCAGCATATTGACCGATATTGCCTGTTTCTCCCGTCTTGTCACCAAGTTGAGATTCTTTGCCTCCAATATACTGCCATAATTTGTTTCGGAATAACGAAGAAATCACAAGGTATCTCTCATCGTCAGGAACATTCTCGTTGTCTAAAATCTCGTTTATTTCTCCAAATACTTCAGCAACATTGGAAGTAGTCAAAGAAATTCCTTCTGTGGCTGTTCCTCCTAATTCCGAAGCGTCTATTTCATTGGCTGATTGAGCATTCCAAGCTTCATAAAGAATATCCCCATCGGCTATAATACCAAGTCGTCTTCCCGCTTCTTCTGCCCAAAGACGAACGGTATTATACTTGTTCTGTAATTTATCCACATCGTCTACATACATCAACAAAGCCTTAAGTTTGTTGAGGGTCAATTGGTCGCTGGAATATGTCAAATCTTGTGCTGTCAAAGCGGTTCCTTTCGTATAATCCTCTCCGACCACATCGGCTCGATATGGTCTATCAACGATTCTCCCGTTATTTTTAATAAGGGATTCTTCGCTGAAGTCAGTAATGGCACGAAAGATAATCGTTTTGTAAAGCTTAATTCCAGCATTTGCTGACCAATATGTAGGCGAAGCCGCTGTTAAGCTATTCGCCATATAAGTTTGAAGAACTATCAAGACCTCTCCTTTGCCGTTTTGTAGTCAATGACTTTCTGTTGTTCTTCTTGTGGCAATTTAGCAAATTCCTCATCAGAAATCTCTTCAGGGTCAATCATTTTCCCCCCCCTTAAAATTCCCTTTTTCCCCAATTCTCCACCTTTTTCATCGGCTGGAGATATTTCCTTATCAAGTTCCTGCTTTTTAAGGAAATATATCTCTTTAAGCGTTAAGTTTATGTAACGCTCATCAAAATAATGTTCTTTGAGTTTCGTTTCAATCGCCTTTATGTCCTCATCTTTAGCATAAGGAAATTCCTGTTTGATAAAGGGAACTACTTTTTCTTTGAAGCCCTCTGAATAGCGGAAATCTTCTAATTCCTGGTCTTTCGCCTTTTTTAATCCTTCTAAAGAATCTAACCTCTCGGTTAATTCTTTGGGAAGTTCAAATTTTGGCGTTTCACGAGGAATAGCAGAGAAAATATCATCAATCAATTCGGGGTCAACGACATCTTTATATTTCTCCTTTATTTCCACCAATTTCTTATCAACGGGATGTTCGGCTTTATTATCTTTTTTCGGTTCAGGAAGTTTGGTCTTTTTTAGTTCTTCTATTTCCTTTGTTAAATTATTAATGTTTTCCCGAAGCTCTTCGTCTTTTTCTTGCTTTTGTTTCTCCCGTCTTTTATCCATTTGAATCTTCCATTCGGGGATTCTTATTTCCCTGTTTTCGGGTTCTTCTTCCTTCGGGGTTTTTTCTTCCAATAATTCTCCGAATTTTGTTTTGTCTTCATCGCTTAATTTATCTTTTTGAGATTTAATAAGCGACTTTTCCTCTTCGGAAAGTTTATCGGATTCTTTAGCAAGAGCTGTTTTCAATAGGTCATCGGGATTTGGCTTCGGAGGCTCTTCATTATTAGATTTGGGTTCGCTTTCCAAACCTTCAAATTCATTGCCTTCTTTTCTTAAATCCTCGATAACTTTTTGAGTCGCTTCATCGGGGGACTCAATTGCCCTGTTTGTCTTCTGTTCTTGAGACATAGGTTTATTTGAAACTCTAAACTGGTTATATTTAAGGGGTGACCGACCCTCAAATGGTTTTAAGGATAAACTCTAACCTATTTTTTATTTAATTTCTTCTGGCAATGCTTGGGCGTATTTTCCTTTTAATGAATTTCTAACCGCTTCTTTTTGTTCGGGGTCTTTTCGGTTAAATTCCGATTCCAATTTTGAGGCATCAGATAACGGCAATACGGGACTAATCCATTGTCCTCTTTTACCAACAATTCGGCATCTATTGTCTCCGATTAGATGTAAAAGTTGAAATTTGCCATTTAATCGCAGAGAATTCCTACGCTTCTCATCATCTCTGGCTACTCTGCCAATTTGTTCTTCCGAAGCGGTAGCTTTCGCCCTTTCTTCGGTTTCTCCTGCTACTTTTTCGGTATTCTTGGGTTCTTCTATCCCTTCCTTTTCTTCTTTGTCTTTCTCTTCTAATTTCTTATCTAATGAATCCTGTAAATCAGATTTTGGAGCATTGTCATCGTATTCTATACCAAGTCTGTCCAATTCTTCTTTTATTTCTTCTTTTTTCATACTAAGTTTTTTTATATTAAGAAATATAACTTTCTTTATTCTGCTCAAAAAATTCTTCTTCGACCTTTACTTTTTTCTCTATTTCTTCAATTACTTTATCATTTCCAGCAAAAATGCCTAAAAACCATAGATACAATTCTTTCTTATCGATAATTCTATCCCGTTCTGTATCAGGTAATTTTTGCGATTTGGCGTGATTTAATAAATAGGTCATTTCAGCTACATCGTCTTTTAGTTTTTCTACAACCAGTTTAATTGACGGGGTTTCCCTGATTGAATCGTTAAGCATTTCACGCTCTACTTCTTTTCTCCATTCTCTCAAAGTTTCAACATCAGAAGGGTCGGCAGGATTGCTAAATTTACCTATTAAATCATCGATTCGTTTTATGATTTGTTTTGAGTTAGTCATTGGATATCATTCCAGCATTTGCCGTTTCTTTTTGTGGCATTGTTGGCAATTGATTATTTATTGGCTGATTATTGATTGGAGTTTGCCCCATTCCTCCTTGCATCATTTGAGTCCTCATTTCAAGCAATTGTTTTTCCTCCTCGTTTTTAGCCACAATTTCTAAATGCTGATAAGCGTATTCCATTAGTTTGGCGTATTCCTCCTCTGTTAATTCTTCGGTATCGGTGGCATAATCCCTTATCTTTTTCACAAAAGCCATATTCGCCCCACGATTAAGAGATGGTTGTTTTCCTAATAAAATCTCTTCAATCGCTTTAGCCGCCTCTGATAAAAGCTCGGCATCTGCCGATTCTTCTTTGCTCAAGGCAAACTTTATCTGGTCTTCGGTATATTCTCCTGTTCGCAATATTTCTTCGGCTAAAAATTTAGGACTTACTTGTATTTTCAGCTCAGGATCTTTAAGAAACCTATCTAAAGCATTAAGTCGTTTTGTATTTGCCACTTCGCTTATTTTAGCTTCGGTATTGACACTGGTGACCTGAATTTCCAATTCCGAATCAACTTCTTCTCGCTTCAATTCCTCTTCCTGTAACCCGCTTAAACCAATGAATCGCACCATAAACTTTCGGGGTGGCATAAATTGGCTTAAATTCGCCTTATATCTTTTAGCTATATTGATATGGGCTTGAGTATAAAACTTATTAAGTAATCCGAATCTATCAGCCGCCTGTTGGATATTGCCAAAATATATGCCAACCTTATCCTCTTCGGCTATCCCTGCTTGACCTGATGTCACGCCTGTTTTTTCTCCCATCAAATTGGTCAACCATTGGGCTAAATTCAGCGTAATATTGGTAGTGTCGGGCGTTTCCATTTTGGCGTAGGCAGAGTCCATCGACTCACCATCTTTAAGTCGCACAGAAATCACTCCATGTGGTCTGTATTCCAATTGAGCAGGATTTATGATTTTCTTGGCATTGTAAAAAATCATATCCCAGTTTCTCTTTTGGATATTGTCAAAGTTCTGATTTACCAATATTCTTAAAGCTTCTGCCACAGGTCTTATTCCATCAACAGGAGCACGGCATAAAAAATTGGTTGGGTTTCTTTCCGTATGCCAAACTATATAAGGCGATAATTCTGATTTATATATTTCTTTTAATGGTTTGATTCTAATCCAATGTCCAATTTCTTGGTCAAATAAAACATAGTAATCTTTGCCCTCAACCCTGGTTATTAACTCGGTTAGGTTTAAAATATCACTTCCTACATAACTATAATTCTCGGGGTTTATTCCTATTGCTAAAAATCTGTTCAGTTTATTTTTCCTTTGCTCTTGAACTAAAACTTTTCTTTGTTCGGTTGTTTGGGAAATAAGAATCTGAACTTGGGTTGAATCGTAAATACCTGCCTTCGCACCATCTATCAATTCTTGTTTTGATTTGAAAATGTTTAGTTGCCCTTTGAAAAGATGTTCATCTATATTCTTGCCTCCGTATGGTTCAAAAATAAAATCGTAGTAATCTATGGCTGATAGTTTTTGAAAATATGGATTTGACGAGGGGATTAATTTTAATGCCCCGAATCCACTAAAAATAGCCAGCTTTTTAGCGTCTAAATCAGCTTCATTGTATGCTCCTCTATCAGGAGCCGAATCTTTTTCCCACGCAGAAGTTATTTTTTTTGATGCTTTTAATGTGCTTTCCCTTCCTTTTTTGAAATCAACCTTGATTGTATCGTCTATTTTAGACATCAAGGTTTCCACAAATCCCTCCACAATCGGCAAGGGTATATTAAATCGTCCCTTCAGAGCAGGTTTTGTTTTACCCAAATAAGCATCTTCGCTCCGCTTGATTTCGTCCATTCGTGGCTGACGAAATTCAAGACAGGTTTCCACTTGCCGCTGGGAAATTTTGATTATGGTTTCTTTTGATGGCATATAAAAAACTCCGAAACTTCACCAACCAAAAAATGATTAGGAAAGTTTCGGAGTCGTAACCCCAGCTACTTGACCTTAGTCGCCAGCCACGATTTTTCAATCGTTATTCAATAATAGCATTAGCTCATACTATGTCAAATTTCCGTTTTTATAGGTAAATTTTGGAGTTATCCCCTTTTTGTTTTATTTTCTTTTAACAAAACCTCTTCGGGCATTTTAATTAAACCACAATTTATACATTTTATTTCTCCTATTTCTAAAAAAAATTCTTTCTTCTTGAATAATATTGAACCGCATTTCTGACAAATAACTTTATATTTATTCCTCATTTTTGGAAGTATTTTTAAGATATTTCAATTCAATTTCCATATAAAAGATTTTTAACCTGCCTAATGTTGATATTATTTTCCTTTGGGTTTCGGGACTAATTATTTTTTCATTTCTGACGATTTCTTCTGTCGCCTTTATGCACTCTTTCTCAAAATCATTTCTGATTTGAACAATCTCGTATTCAAATCCCCTATCGTATTTTTGGATTTCCAAATCCAATTTTTTGATTTTTTGTTCTCTTAATACTTCTTCTTTAATCTCTTCAATCTTATCATTCATTTTAGTAGTTTCATAATTTAATCTTTAGCTAATACAAGTATAAAAAGAAAAAATCCCACTACTATAATCCATACTGGAATATGAACCACAAAAATAAGGAACGCTATAATGCCCAATGGAAGTAACAATGGCATATTACATTTTGCCTAATTCTTCTTCAGTTATTATTCTATTGCCCCATTCGTCTATATTCTCGCCCCCCTCATATTCCGATTCTGCTTGATGGGGTGGTTGTTTGTATCCTTTTTCTTCTTCATTTCCCATCTGGTCTTCAATAATTGAAGCGTAACGCAAAATATCTGCGGCGTGAGAAGTAAAATCGTGATAAGGGGATTCAATAAACATTCCCCTCTTATCATCCCATTCTTGATGATATTGAGAAACATAATCAATCCACACTTGACAATTTTTTTCATCAACCCATAAATGATTCCACATCAACTTCGCTTTTCCAATTCCTTCGTCAACCGACAATTTTGGCACTTCTTCAAACTCTACACCCAACTCTTTAGCTGTTTGCTTTCTTGTTTTTTCAGTGGAAGCGTCTGTGGCGTTTATATCGTGTGGAGCAAAGTGTTTCCCATAAATATAGGGTTTTCTCCGTATTTCCTTAATAGCCGTTGGTATTCCTTCCTTGTTATCGCCTTCCCAGTAATCAATCATTCTTGTCTGAATACCCATTCTTTGGAAAAATCCAATCCCCATTGCCTGCCCAACTCCCAAATCCCAAATAGTATGAACTTTTAATGCTTGGTCGTAAGGCACGATCCCTATTCTTCCTCGCTTTCTGGCTAACGATATTTGGCTCAGATAATAAGCACCCTTAATTGCCGCTTCGGTTGACAAATACCATTCTTGGTCAAATTCTTCCTGAGTCATCATTCCTTGTTCTACAAGCCTTTTATCGTCCTCTAATGCTCTACGAAGAAGCAACAAAGTTTCATCATTCTCGGTTGTTAAAGTTTGGTCTATATCCTGCCAAATATAATCCCATTCTTCTGGGTTGGCTTTTGCCACTTCGTTTGTTCGGAATAACTGATTCTTTCCCTTAATAGTTCCAGCAAAAATAGCAAATCCTAAATGATCGGCTAAACTCTTTGATAATACTTCAGAAAAGATATTTGCTGGCTGTTGAGAGTATTCGTCAAATCCCAATCCCCAGAATGGAGCACCTCGCAAACTGTCGGGATTGTCTGCCCCGAATAACTGAATTTTAGCTTGGTTGGGGTATATTATACGCAAATCAACTTCATTCGCCTTGTGGGGTATATTTTTGGCATAAAACTTAAGCATATCCCACGCCACAAGTTTTGCTTGCTTATAGGTAGGATAAACTATTCCATAGAATCTATTGAGTAATAACTTCTCTAAAAGATTATCTGAAATTGTTGACATCAGAAACTTCATTCTTGCCCGTTCTCGAGCATCGTCTAACGCACACCTTTGCATGTGGTTGATTATTCCTGTCGTCTTGCCACCACGCCTATGAATAACTAATGAAAAAAATCTCTTATAGCTTTCGTGTAGCTTCTTCGCCCAATTTCGTGGTTTATAGGGCACAGTTATTTCTCCCATTTTATCGTCATCTCACTTTTATCAGTTTCTTTGCCCGATAGTAATTGAATATTCTTAATCAACTTATCGGTGGCATCGGCTAAATCACGATATTTCGCTTGACCTATTTTACCCTTCATTGCTTCAATCGCTCTATCTCTCTCTGTAATCAGTTTAGCAACTATTGGTTCTACCTTATCCTTAATACCCCTAAGAATTTCTGTTTGCTCGTAAGCGGTTTTTTTGGAATATCCCGATTCCAACATCATATCAACCATAGTTCTTGTGAAGCCCTGATTCCCTAAATTATCCGATATTAACTTAACAAGCTTTTGTTGGCGTTGCGTGTATCTCCTCTTTTTCATTTTTTTGCTTTTTTTATTAACGGCAAACCCTTTCTTGGCGTAGAGGCGTATTCTTTCAGTTGTTTTTCCGACATAGAGTGCATCATTGCTCTTGTGTCGGGATGAAGTTTTGATTCGGGCATCTTGCCTTGTTTAGCTGCTAATGCCATTGCCATTGCTCGTTGTTGCTTTTTAGAAACTGCTGGCATAATTTATACAGAAAATTATTGTTTTTATATTTTCCGACCTTCATATTTTATATTTTCCATTTTCAATCTCTTTAATAAATTCTCTTATTATCTTTATTTGTTTTTTATTTGCTTCTACCCATTTTCTCGTTTTTTCCATTCCTGCTAAATTGCCTTGTGAAGCATCTTGAGCCACCATTTCCGATAATACCCGATAATTCAATTCATTAGCAAGCAATGCCTGAATTTCATCGTTAAGCATTATGGTTAATAGTCCTGCCTGTCCTTCTTTTGTTAATTCCTTCATTTCGCTTAATCTTGATGTTTTAATGATTGGTGGTTGTTCCATCTTTTTCTTCAATTAAAATTATTTCTTCCCCATTTTTGCTGAATTTACTGACCCTGTATCTCGTTTCCAACAAATCTAAAATTTTAGACAATCCGATGTTTTGCTCAATGAGCAGGCGGATTTTTTCCTTTGGCTCTATAAATATGCGGTCTTGATTTTCCATAAATTAGTTATCTTTAGTTTATTTCCCGCTCTCTTTATTGATTGGAATGTGGATAACGCAGGGAACGACTTTATGCTTTTGGAAATGTTTAGAATTATCTTCTACCATCGCTTTGTCATAATAAATATGGAATTTTGAACCAAGCCCATAACCACAGATATTGCTATCATTTTCTACTTCTATTATCGCAAATGCTTCTGTTATTTTTTCTTTTTCATATCTCTTTGTTTTAAGGGGTTAGTCAAGATAACTTTTTAATTCTTCTTTTAATTCTTCCAATGTTTTTGCCGAGTTTATCATTTCTCTTATATCACTAATTATAATTTCTTTATCCCAAAACTTTTCATTAAATTCACTTAATACAACTTCAGCTTTATAATTGGTTTTAGACAATAATCCTCCAGTAATTTCACTATATACTTTTGGCACTTCTCCTAAGAGGAAATCGTAATCATAAATTTCTTTCAGAACCGCTTTCTCATCTAATTTTCCGTTCTTATAAAGCCAACTCCATTCAAGTTTTAATTTTTTCATACTTTTTAATGAGTGAGGTAGGTTATAATCTTAAATTTTGTTTTATTCTTGTATCCCCCCATCGTCAACGCCCTTTGCCACTTCGGCGGGCGGCTCGTCAGTCGGGATGAATTTTCTGACGACTTCAATTATCTTAATCAGCCCTTCTTTTCCTTTTCTTTGAATTATCTGACTCAAATCGTAGAAGTCCCCCTTACTAAGTTGGTCAATCGTTTTCGTTCTCGGCAATCCGTCCGCTCGATTATTCAAGACAAATAAAACTTCATCGCCTTCGTCCAATTCAATGCCTGCCCTCTTAATAGCCGTCTTGACCCATTCTTTCGCTTTCTCGCTAATCGGCATTTTGTCGTTTGTCGGCACGAATTTTGAGAACTTATTAACTTTGAATATCGGTTTCCAAGTATCGGGGTCGCCCGTGCCCATAAAATTATTCGTTTTATCGCTCTGGTTGCCTTGCTGGGGCGTTTCGGCGCCGGAGTTGGTGTCTTGTCCGTCTTCACTCTCGTTGAGTTCTATTTCGCCCATTCCGACAACGGCTTCAATAGCCCGTTTGGCGGCCCGGGTTTCACAAGTTGCAATCAAATCATGCGGAATATGCGCAAAATTTCTTTCGGCTTCCGAAACGGCCGCTCCTCTTGTCGCAAATTGTCCGGAAGGCAAAATTGCCTTGACCCATGCTTTCGCTATTAGATATTTATCGCCTCTTTTAATTTTCGGGACTGACCGGCCGTTAAAGAACGACCAAACACAGACATCGTTTTTGCATTCGTATTCCTCAAAGAACGATTTTAATACTTCAGTCGAAATTCCCCAAAATCTCGCTATCTTGCCGAATCCTGATTTCTTGGCTGTCAATTTTGTCGTTATTATTCCAGTTTTCTTATCTTTCGTCTTGATTTCCTGAATATCCTTTTCATCTAATAAAGCATTCAAAAATTCCTGATATTTTTTACTTGCCAATTTTATTTCTTCCACGCTGGCTAACGGCATAGAGAATCTTTTGACTGGCGTTATTGACCGGCTTTCCGGCAATTCAGTTTCGCCAATTATTTGAGCTTCTTCAACCTTAACCGGAAACTGATTATTTTTTTCCTCCGTATAGGGATTGAGTTTTTTTTCTTTTTTAGTTTTTGCCATTTTGATTTTTGGCTTGTATCATCGGCAGATTAACTCCTGCGAATAGTCCAGCTTCTCAGCGAAACTATCAACATTCGTTAATCTGCCTATGATAGAGAACCTGTTAATTGTTAAGACCTTTTAATTTTCTTCCTTGCTAATCGCCGCTAATTCCTGTTCCCGTTCAAATTTCCTTTTCTCATACCATCTTTCCAAACTGCCTAAATTCATTTCCGCGATTTCAAAACTTTCAGTGCTTCTCTGACATATCTCTTCGCCGTTTTCTATTAAGGAAATCGTGATGCCAAATTCATTTTCCATATCTTTAAAAGAACAATGTCTTGAGCAGCATCATTAGCACGACAAACCCTGTTCCCCACAAAAACCCTGTGGCAAAGACCTCATCTTTCAGCCGTTCGGTATATTCCCTGTTGGCGCTGTAAAATTTAATCATTGTTTTTTAGGTTAGTTATTTTGTCCGACCTTTAACCTGTCCGCCCCCTTAGGAGGCTGATAATCTCTAACTAAACAAATTCCTCCATCACCCATATCAATTTCTGTGATATTCCAGCTCTTTTCTTTATACGCAAAATAATATCCTGTTTCGCATTTCATATCGCCATACTGCCGAGAATTGCCAGACTGCTGAGAATTGCCAGACTGCTGAGAATTGCCAGACTGCCGAGAATTGCCATACTGCTGAGAATCGCCATACTGCTGAGAATTGCCATACTGCTGAGAATCGCCAGACTGCCA
>Ga0208957_1001431_pt1 | contig 12387 bp, 13 predicted proteins | sample RifOxyA1_FD_184029 | JGI IMG/M metagenome (GOLD analysis project Ga0208957, IMG submission 184029) | Groundwater microbial communities from Rifle, Colorado - Rifle Oxygen_injection A1 (SPAdes) | ecosystem: Environmental > Aquatic > Deep subsurface > Groundwater | place: Rifle, Colorado, United... | reverse complement strand
GGCTTGGGATTCCTGTTTCGACAACGTGTTAGCTGGTATAGCGATGCTGCTGAGGATTTCGTAGAGTTTACCTGGCATGGGCAACGTTGGATCGATTAGCTTGCCATCGTGGGTTGACGCTTTGCATACGATGCGCATGATTATTTCAGTCTGTGGCGGCACCCCATCCCAATCTGGAAACGTGGCGAGGCAGTAGCGGGCAACGTCGTCCATCACTTGCAGGTACTCGCGGGCGTCAAGCATATGCACCTTGTAAACGCCAGCCCATTCATCACCGATTTCTTTCACGATGGCGTCTGGCAACAAGAATTCTTTCAAAGTTTTCATTTTCGATTCCTCTTTTTAGTTTCGGGTTCATCGGGCACTTCAACGATGATTAACTCTACGTATTCTTCCATCCAAGTCACCTACGCTATTGTTAGTTCGTCGCCTTCCCAATTCACGTTTTCCATCGTGATGTCAAGCTCTTTAACGCTGTATTCGTTGCTGCTTGACGACACTTCATCAAACGTAAACGTCGTTGCAACTGGCACGGTTTGGTTATCGGTGAAAACTAACACAAGGTCGCCGTTCACATCGGTGCTGTAGCCGAAGGTTAACGCTGCTATTTTTACGAACGTGATGCTTCCGCTGTATTCCGCTTGCTTCGCAAAGATTTCTGTCATGGCAGCGCCGTTGCCTGTCGCGAGGACTTCTACATAGTTGTTTACGCTAAACGTTATCTTCGTCCACTTTGAAAGTGTGGCGGCGTTCAACACTGGGGCAGTCACCGAGGCTTTAACCATCGGCACTTCGGTGGCGTTGGTGATCGTTAAGTCTTTATCTTCGTTGGCGATAGCGATGACCTGAATCGTTGCCACCATCGCGCCTGTTTGACCAACTTCAATTTGGCACGTGTTCACGTAGCATCCTGTAAATCCGCGTTTAGTGGTTCCGTCATACGTGTAAAGGCTAAACGACGGCAACGCACCTTCAGCCGTTATCATACAGTAGGATGTGATGAATGTGGCGAGCACCTGCACTTTCAGTTTAAAATCGATTATCCAGTGGATTCCACTGGTGTCTATTGAGGCGAGCTTGCGTTGCCCTGTGCCTGGTTCTTTGGTGACTGTGGCTTTCTTTGTTATCTTCACGTCGAAGGGTATTCCGCCTAAGTCATACGGGGTTGCGCCTGAATATCGCCCAAGCGCCCAACTTTTTCCTGTTGTACTACTCATTTTTGTTTCATTCCTTTTTGTTACACAAGGTAACTTGGAGTTTGCATAGATTGATTAATGATGCCCTGCGCCCTCGCCATCGCTTCGTTGGCTGCGTTAGCCATGCAACCGCTCGCCTGCGTGGCGCGACTGTGGCGACTGAATACTACGATGCCCTCTGGCGTGAGCCACCTGAGCATCTTGGCACGGATTGGGTAAACATCCCGCCTACCCCTATCTAACCATCTCAATATTGCACCCCGCGTAGTTGTGCCCACATTGATTGCCACGCGAACATCGCTTTTTTCTATGGTGCGCTGCCTTATTGAACTGAACGTTTGCCCCGTGCGAAAATGGCTTTGCAAGAATGTTAACAGGGATTCCTCAGCCACGCGGGCGACTTGCTGCATCATCATGTCCATCCTGCCAACCGTTGGATTGACCATTTGGATTCCACGGATGATGTTGTCGTGGTTTGGGATGGTGATAACGATGTCAACGCTCATCTTAACTCGTGCTCCACGCGATAGTTGCCTCGATTGTTAAACTCGTAATCAAATCTTCGGGCAAATTCACGGCGGCATCCGCGTTCGCCCACGAAGCGCAGATAGCCCACTCCCAGCCCGCGATGGAATCTTTAACGAAAGCATCCAACAGCCCCTTGATGTAATTCACGATTGCCCACTGCAAAGTGCGTTTGCCATCGGTTTCCGCCTGGCTCTTGGGGTGAATGCCCGCTTCAATGATAAATATGAATTTGTGCAACGAATTTTCCTCAGCTTGCAAACGTCGCCCGCCAGCCATCTTCACCACTATGAGGGGTCTGCCCGTTTGGATTTGGTCATCAGTCCAATCATTGTTTTGGAAGTCGATGTCGGTTGATGTCGCGCCCTCTGTAGCGCAATCCCAATTATCTTCAAGCCAGTCTTTCAGGTCAACGTCGGGGCGAGATAATGCCGTCATGCCATCTTCATCCTCTTGTACGGGGCAAGCATTTTCTTTTCGGCGTCGCTGAGGTCAACCGTGACCTGCACTTCAATCGGCGAGGCTTTACTGCCAAAGCGATACGAAGCGTTCAGCAAGTTCTTAACCGCCCGCTTCAACGCGTTTGCCACGATTTCCTCGCATGCCATCTCGATGGTGTCGGGCACAGTGGAATAGCCAGCCACGTAAATGAATCGGATGTTGTCGGTGCCCTCATCTGGGGCTGAGGCTTGGCTGAAAATTAGTTTGCCAGTGTTACTGTTCAAGCGATAAGCGGTGATGGCACTCCACGAGTCAGAGTCGCCAATCGAAGCGGTGTTCTCGCTGACGCTCGTGACGCTGATGACAGGGGCATAATCCAAAACGTATTCGCGGCGCCATTTCTCGTAATCGCTGGATTTCCTTGTCAGGATATAGTTGTCTTTCCCTTCATCTTCTTTGCCATCCTTGTATTCCGTGACGGTTGCGCCGCCATTGAAGAAATCGTCGGGCACGTCGCAGAAGCGGTCTATCAGTCGGGATGCTTGCAACATTGTTCGAGTAACGAGGGATTCGAAGTCGTTTTGGCTATCAAGCCCAAGCTGGTTATAGCTGACCCCCGACTCTTCAATCGCGTTTGCGAGCACGCAGTAATAGTTAGTGCTTGGCGCGGTTTCTTCCTGAGCGCCCACGACGATTGCCCATGCAATATCAGTGTCGCTTTCCAAATCCACGTTGCTGATGTTAATGGTGAAAACCGTCGAGGACTTGCCAGTTATCCACACGCTGCCCACGTCGCGGGCGGCGTTCCATTGAACAACGAAATCATCATCACCGTAGGTGTGGGTTACTTCTATTGAAGTTGTTCCTGACGTTATTGTTGCTGTTCCTGAGGTTGCCATTTTGTTACCATCCTAAACTTATGCCGATATATGTAGTATTTAATCCGTTATCATCAATTCCCGCGTCGTCATACCAACCACTGTCGATTAGCGTATTGTCAGCCGTTGAAGCAATATTAATATCGTCAGTTACCATACTTGTATCGAAGTATGGACTACGGATTACTGTGTGATTGCCATATTGCACAAAGATTCCAATGTCATAATATCCGAAGTGACCATTTTCGATAACGGTTAAACGCGGCATATATGAACCTTCTGAAACGTCGTCTATCCAAACGGCTCGTTGAGTGGTTGGCGCTTCCCCGCGTTCCCACCACGTATTAATGAATCGTGTTAGTGTTGGCGTATAAGGCGAAACACCAGTTATTCTTACGCCTATACTGTTTGTTATAAAACTATCGTAGAAACTGTTACCATAGGCGTCGCCTTTTATACGGATACCTGTTGACGCGCCAGATGATTCCGTAGCGTGTACATTGTAAAACGTATTTAAATTATTTCCAGTGTTCGCTTCAGGATACCGTTCGAGATTAAGAGCGTATCCGCCAGTGTTAGCGGACAGACGCAAATTTCTGCCAGTTACACCCCATGTGCCACGTAATTCTAATGCACTTGAATTGAAACCGCCAATTTGCATGTCTTCCAATATGATTTTTGTAGTAGCGTTTAATAATGTGATTCCATAGTTACATAAGGATTGTCCTTCGATTCTGAATCCAGACACTTTAAGATCATACGCGGTTGTTGTGGATGCTTCGATGTAAAGTAGTGATGGCGCAAGATTGGTTGTTGCGATTAACGTTGTGTCTTTTTCGGCAATTAAATCCACTTTATCTTTTAATTGAATGGCGGTTCCGATAGCATAATCAATCGACGCTTTTTTCACGTAAACTGTGCCGCCATAAACACCTGTGCCACTTGGAGTTCTTACGGTTGTAATTGCGTTATTAAAAATGGTTGCGGCGTTTGTACTTGACCACGCCACATATCCGTCGTATCGCACAGCCGAATAATTGCCAACCACTGTTTCGTTATAATCAATGGTGTATTTTGTTTGATAAACCGCCCGATTATATTGAATAGCGTTATTAGAAATGTATCGTCTAACCCCATTCAAATCCTCAATAACCATCAAATTGCCCGAAACGGTTACATCATCGTTCCACGCCACATTCTTGCAGTAGATGACGCCGCTTGTGAAGTTGCCAGTTGCCCAAGTTTCTACGAGTGTCAAGTTGGTGCTGCTGTCCATCACGTAGCTGTTAGTGCCATTCTTGAGCACATATCGCGAACCCGCTTGGGCGATGACGGCTTGATATGGGGATTCAGTGGTGTAAACCGTGGGGTTCACTTCAGTTTGCAACGCGTCTTCTAAAGCGTCAACGCGGGCTTGCAACTGCAAATTCAGGGTTACGTCCGCCCCCTGCATCGCTGCCCAACCCGAAGCCACCACTATAGCGAAAATCAGGATTGCCGTGACCACGGCTTTTTGGAAACTTGAAAGTTTAATTGATTCAGTCATATATGTCACCAAGAAAAGCAGTGCCTTATGTGGGCACCGCCGATTTGAAGTTGTGGTTCACGAGCCACTCTTTCAATTTGGGGTAAACCCTTCGCATAGACCCTTTCGCGATGTACTGGAATAGTGTGGTTGCCCCAATGTTGGCTGCGTATGTAGATGCGTTGTCATAGTTGAATCCCAGAAATCCGCCAACTCCGCCGACACCCATGCCGATGATTGCGGTTTCCCCAACTTTTTGCCAGTCGATCTTGTCGCCTGCGCTCTTGAAGTATCCGCCGCAAGCCACGCCAGCGCCAGTTAACGCGCCAGCCACCAAATTGTACAAAGTTTCTATCATAGTCGTGTCACTCCAAATAGTAAGATGTGACCGTAAGGATCGTACATGCGCAGTATGCCACTTGTGCGCACGGTGGGTCTGCGAATGCGACGCCACGCGAAGGCAATCGTGGCGGCAGCGACTACGGCGAAGGCGACGACGGCGACGGCTGCGTAGTCAACAACGCCATCAGCGGTGATTATTTCAACTGTGAAGATAACTTGATCTCGATCAGAAACGTCGTTGTCGCCTGTGACCGTGATGTATTGCAGGTAGGTGCCGTTAAGTAATCCTGTGTATGTGCCTGAGGTCAGGGTGCTGTTGCTTCCGATTTGAGTCATGTTGCCCGAATGGTAAAGGGCAGTTTGATTAACCAGGTTAGTCGTGTTCGTCGTGAGGGTGAAACCCCAAGAAACCGTTCCGCTTGTGCTGGTTGTGTTTGCTGGAGTGATGTCTGAAAGCGAAAGCGAATAGGCAATTATGATTTCGACGGTGAACTCTACCGTTTCATAACTGCTTGAATGTTCACCCGTCACGCTGATTCCTTGAATGTACGTGCCATTACCCAGGCTTGTCCAAGTGCCTGATACACCTGTTTGGTTTACTCCGATTTGAGTGCCGTTAATCCAGTAAAGCGCCGTTTGATTTATTAAGCCTGTGTCGTTGCTTGTGAGGGTGAAGCCCCATGAAACGCTTGAAACGTTGTATTGTTGCGCGAGCGGGGTGACCTCGGAAATGGCGTTTGTATAAGTGTCTATGACTTCATAGGTGAACATGACCTCTTCATAGTCGCTCGCCTCATTATCGCCAATCACGCTAAAGCAAGCAATGTATGATGTTCCATTTACAAGGCTTGACCAAGTTCCAGATGCTGAAGACGAGTTAGCCACCGCTACACTGCGATTCGCGTATAAGAGTTCAATTTGCCATGCGGGGTTAGTTTCGTTGCCTGATGAGGTTGCGCTCCACGCTTGCGAGTCTATAGTGATTGTGGTGTTGGATACGCCTGTGCCAGTGATGCTAAGAGTGTAAGCCGTGAGGTACTGCACATTAAACTCTACTTCCTCATAGTCTTCAACGAGTTCATCATTGATTCCATGTACGCTGAAAGTCCAAGTGCTGTTGCGATACTCTTGAATCGTGACATCAATGGGAACGGTGTAGGTTTGGTTGCTTCCAAAGAGCCATGTGCCGTTGCTATGCTGGAAATTGTAAGTTATCACTGTGTTCGTACCGTTGCCCGTGTCTTCAACTTCAACGGGGATGTTGTCCGCGCCGTCTGGATAGGTAGTAGCGGTTGGGTTAGTGACTGAAAGCGAAAGCATGTAAGAGTCGCCCTCTTCCTCTGCACCATAATTAACTGAGTCAGCTATTTGGAAAGCATCACTTATCTGCTGAAACGGTGAAGTATAAACAGCGTAACTGCCGAATATTAAGAATCCTAAACAAAGAAAAGAGAGAAAAATTGATAGTTTAACGTGTTTCATTACTATCATGCTGTGTACACTCCGTTTTCCCAGTTGCCATGCTTTTCCGTTCTTGTGCCAGCATCTTGCACCGTTCCAACTCCCACTATCCAGTTGCCGAAAATTGATGTGTCATCTGAACCGCTTGAGATGTCTATTCCCGCGAAGCTTGTTATGTCGTTGACGAATATTCGCGTGTTGTCTGACTGGTAAACCGTCAATGTCCAGCCGTCATTATCAAGTTCGGTATTGATAATGTTGCCTTGAATTGTTGTGTTTTGTGCTCCCCCAATGAACATTGCGTTTGCTTTTAAAGAAGTGCTTGTCAAATAGTTTCCTTGTATTACATTAAAGTTTGCATCAACTACTTGAATACCAAAGGCTCCCGTTTGCGCTATGTCCCAATCCTTAACGGTGTTTCCAAAGACCATGTTGCCCGCACTATTCAAGCTAATACCGACTTTATTGTGGATAACCTCATTATTTTTGAAACTGTTTGCCCCCGCTGCCGCTATTATACCGACAAGCATACCTGAGACTGTATTATCGTTCCATTCGTTATCGTAACCACCTTCATTCGCAAGTCCGTAGCCAGCATCGTTCCACCCTATTCCCTGCGTCCAATATCCATCAACGACGTTATGGTGAATTTTGTTTCTTGACCCGTAAGAACTTATACCAACGTCCCCAGACCACAAAACGGTGTTTTCACTAATAGTATTTTCAACAAGCCATGTCTCTTGACTTCCACCACCCATAGCTATGCCGTTCCAACCACTGTAAGAAATCACGTTGTTTTTGACAGTGTTACCTACTGAACCGTTGACTCCACTTGCGGCGAAGAAAATTCCGTACTGCCCTACCCTTGTTATGAAACTGTTTTCAACAGTGGTATATTTTGTGTCTTGCAACACAATTCCAAACAGTTCCTTGCCTTCGCCTTGTACACCCGAAGCGTCCTCTTGATTAGCCCAGTCACCATCAATGTGTGCACCCGAAATAACCCAGTTGCTAACACTACTTAGCCAAATAGCGGTACTATTAGCTCCAACGCCCACACGCAATTCCGCACCAGGGGAAAAATTAACCGTTACGTTGTTTTGTCCTGCATCAGTAATTTCCTCTCCCAAAACATAAATCCCCGAATCAACGTATATGCTGTGAACGTCAGCGTGAAAAGCCGCATTCAAAACAGCGTCTGCATCAGTAGTATAACCAAATGTGTCTCCGTTAGTCCCGTTTTTAAGATAGAATGTCCCGTTGGTTAGCTGTCGCACTTGCAGGTCGTAAATTGTTGAAGGGTCTTCAAGAATGTATGGTTGGGATGCAGAAGGGGTTAAGTTAGGAACAGCGGGGTCAGGAACAGTTATCACAGAGCCTATAGCTATGCCTGCAAAGATAGAAACTAATATTAGCGTTAAGAACGCTCCAAGAATTTTAGGTTTTACTTTTTTGTTCATCATTCTATTCACCATCCCGCACCCCCACGTTTCGATGCAAAGGAGTTAACATGAAATTTGTTTGCGGTTGCTGGGTAATCCACAAGCCCCAACAAGGGCAACGCGAAAAGGAAAAAGATGAGTGTTAATGCGAGTAAACGGTTTTTGTGCGACACCATACTGAGTCCTCAATTAGGATTAATGACCTATCCATCATCCTATATAAACCCCTATGTTTGGTTGGTTGTTATCATGTGCCATTATTGCCCATCACTTTTCATTTTGGTCAATGAAGGGCAGTGGGCACAAGTATATGTCTGTTTTTAGACATAAGTTACGCATTAAGCCCCACTGGTAAGGGTGCCACTACGCGAAACTCTTATAATTGTAATACTTATACTATCTCTATACCTGTTAAGCGCGAACTTAGGTACGTTTTTAGACATATTGACCCATCCTGAATAATAATAAAGGTCAGGTGCTCACGCTTTCCGCTAACGTCAAGTGGAACTTGCGTATCGCATCCTTGATTCGCTCGTGCCTGACGCCGTGTGGAATGTAAATCTGATAGATCATCTTGATTTCCAGCAGGCGTGGCATCTTGCCGTAGAATGACTTGCGATACCCGCAGTTCAGGCATGACCAGTGGAATCGTTTCAGGTTGTGACCGCACAGCGCTTGGCATGGCATCGAGGCAGTCGGGTGTTCGCGGGCAGTCAGGTCTAAACCGTGGAAGTGGTAATACACGAATTTTTTGCCATTGTCGTTCACGACGAGGCACGCCAACTTTGAGATGGGCATGAAAAAATAATAGGTTTTGCCATCGACTATAAACTTTGGTGCTTTAGATTTGTCGATGTGGAATCTCATAATTATCACGAAGAAAAAAAATTAGGGAATTGTTTTGAGTTTCTGCGCCAACCTGGGGCTTTCCTTGAGCAACAGGTTGATGGTGCTGTTCACGCTTGCGTTGGGGTCTTCCCTCGTTTTAAGGTCTTTGCAAACTTCTTCGATAGCCTTCATTGTCCGCGTTGAAAGATACACGGTTTTCTGGGTTGCCATTACGCCACCGCCAGCATCCATGCGTCGGCTTGCGGGCTGTTCTCGTCTTCGCTTTCGATTTGAATGTCTATCCAGATGAAGGTTCCGCCGAACGCTATGGCTTCAGTGGTGTCGGCTTCCACGCTAATCGTGGTTTCCGCGCCTTCTGTGTCGCTGATTGCCAACGGGTGGAAACTGTCGTCTGAACCTTCGGGGTCGTTGCTTACCCTTGCCCTGAATGTCAAGGCGGCTGTAGCGTGCTTGTTGCGGATGATTACACTTACGTTAAGCGAATCTTCCACTTTGGCTTTCAGGATGCTTTGGAATGTATCCGTGCTGCCTGCCGTTGGCTGGTTAGTCACCGTTTCTTTAGCAATGACGACCATCGTTTAACCCTCGCCTATGATTAGGTATGTTCCGTCTTCGCCGTCGTCTGTTACGATTGTCACGTCGCTTCCTGCGAATGGAAACGTTTCGTTTACGCTTGGCGTGTTGTCAATCACTGAGCTTTTGTTGTATTGCAGACCGCAGAAGAATATTCGTTTCAATCCCGTAGCGATGTTTCCGCCCGTGTCGCCGCCAGCATTGGTGAATCGCCCATGCAAGATATGCACGCCGTTTTCGTAGGTGTGAACGTCGATGGTGAACGCAAAGGTCATTGCGCTCACCTGCTACCGTAGGCTATCCATATGCCTGCCGCGTTTGCAACTGTCACGATTGTTACCGTGCCATCGCACGGCATGGTTTCGTTAACGACTGGGGCTGATGCCACTACTGCCGCGCCCGTGTGTTGCAACGTAACGTTGGTTATTCGTTTCAGTCCTGTGATGATGTTTCCGCCTGTGCCTGCATCGCTACTTGTGAAAGTGCCCATAGCGACCTCTTGATCGCCAAAGACCGTTTGCTTGTCGATTGTGTAAGCGAATGTCATTTAGGACACCGCCTACTTCAAAGCGCACAGTTTGCCGCTTCTGTTGTACCGTTTAGCTACAAGTTCAAGTTCAGTCAGGAAGAACGCGCCGCTTCCAAGTCGCTGTGCCAGTGCCGAGCTTGCCGTGCTGAATGCGGGGAACGCGAGGTCAACGTAGATGGTTGGAGTCATCACTTTCAGGAAGATGTCGGTTTTGTTCACCAGGTAGATTTTGCTTATGGTGTCTGATGGGCAGTCAACGTCGGTTACGATTGGGATGCCATCGTAGCTGTTGATTTGGAATCCTGCTTCAACGCCTGGCTCTGTTTGTATGCCGTTCACTGAGAGACTTGCATATACAGGGTTCATGTAGCGCTGCTTCGGGGCTTCAAGGTTCTTCCATCTGGTCAGCGTATCGCGTCCAGTTATGAAGAACAGGTCTGACTTCTTTGATCCTGCGTCCACACAGTTGTCGATTAGGTTGTCGATTGCGCCCAGCGAAAGGGTTACGTCTGTCGTGAATGTTCCTGAACCACCTTGATATGAACTTGTTCCGTCTCCGTAAACTACTTGGGCATCATACGTGGTGCCTGAGTCTCTATCGTAGGTTCCGCTTGCAACGTAGGGGTCGTACCAGTTAATGTGGGTTCCGCCGAGGTCATCTTCCTCATCGTCGCATGAGAGTATTCGGTCAAGGCATTCCATAACGTTAGATTGCATTGCGCCGTACAGGTAGGATTGTCCGCCTGCGTTGTTGGCTGTGGCGTTTGCGGCGTTCGTCTCGTTGTTCGCCATCAAGTATTCGTTTAGTGCGCTTGCGTGTTCCTGTCCTCTGTCCATCCTCAACTGCTCTGGGGTGGCGATAACGTCGTCTTTGCCGACGAGGTTAGCCTGCTTCCTTGAGTAGTCGAATCTGGAAACTATTTGGGCGTAGTCGTGGGCAAGCAAAGCGTAGGTTGGCTTTTGACCTGCGGGTATAGCGCCTGTCTCTGCAACTCCACTGGCTTTAGTGGTGCTGTCCGCTGTTTTAGCTCTTTCGCCTGACTTGTCGTATGGCACTTTGCTCATTGCGCCGAATGCGGCATTGTCAAGGTTTGTCCATCCCCAAACGGTTGCGCCGTAAAGGATGCTTTTGGCACCTGTGGTGCTGGTCAGTAACGGGGCATCATCTTTCCTGAATGAATCAAGAAAATCCTTGTTCATCAGGTCGTTGATTGCTCCGCCGATTTGGTCGTCGTCAAGCTCGATGCTGTTTTTAAGGAGATCGAGCCAGCCGAAATTGTTGAATTTTTTTAGGTTGTTCAATTCTTTTTTCCTCTAACTATTTTTTCTGTTTCATTCCAGACCGTTTGATGGTCTGCTTTTGTGGTTAACTCCACGATCCTGTCGTATTCGGTTTTTGGCGTGTTATCGGATTGTTCAGGTACTGTTTTCGGGATGGTCAGGTTTTCGAGTTTAGCAAACTTTTCTTCCATGATTGCAACTTTGGCACCGATGGTTTTGTTTTCAAGTTCCAAAGCCTCGCGGGTTGCTTTCTCTTTAGCTAACTGGTCAATGACTGCTTTATACCGTGATTCCTCAGCGCTTTTTGTCGCTTCGGCTTTTTGGGTTTCAGCAACTTTGATCAGTTCACCCTTGAGTTTTGAGGCTTCGTTTTTGCGTATGATTTCGAGTATCTGTTCGCTTGTCATGTTGTTCATGTCGATTGGCTCTGGTTGTGTTGGTGGATTTGGTTTTTGTTCTATACTCATATTTTCATTTCCGTTTAGATTATTTGCAACGTTTACGTCGTTGCCCTCGGTCATGTTTGATGACTGTGATAAAGCGCTTGGAATAACTATGGCACTCGCTAATGATGCTATTGGCAAAACGGACTTTGCAAATGATTGCGGACTTTGGAAAAATGCGAGCTTGTTACAAGGATTCGTAATGCCACTGTGCTCTATAACTTTAACTGAGTTTGGCTTGTCGTAAACGTTAACTGACCCAACGCGCTTGGGGTGCCACACGAATCCGCCTGCTACGCTGAAGCCTTTAATGACACCACTTTCAACGAGTGTCCAAAATCGTTCATCAATCTCATCCTTCACGTACCACCCGATTTCATCCACTTTGCTGATAATGGTTTTGCCCATTGGGGTGCGGGTGTCGTGCATCAGGAATAATCGTTTATCAACTGATGCGAGGCTGTCCTGATAACTTTCTGGAAACAAGAGGTCATCAACGGCGTCAGCAACGCATGTGATAGCGTAACCTTCCACCGTACGGGTTGACGGGTCAATCTTTGCGAATGTGGTTTCGCCAAGTATCAAGTTGCCAAACTCTATTGAACCATCAGGGTCAACTTTGGCGAATGGCAGTGGCAAATCTGTTTTCATCATGGTTGACAAGTAGCCTTCGTTTGGTCGCCACGCGCCAAGCCTTTCCATTGTGAAATAATAAATGGTGTGCCCCCAACTTCCAAACTTTTCAAAAAGATAGTCTTTGACGCCTTCAAGTTTCATCATTGTTTCGTGCATGGAACCCATTGTGCCATCGAGTTTGGGCGGCAAAAACTTTTTCTTGTGCTCGCGCCATTGGCTCATGGAGATGGCAACCATCTGTTCATGCGTCCATTTCTCATCGGGTT
>Ga0208957_1001430_pt1 | contig 12389 bp, 16 predicted proteins | sample RifOxyA1_FD_184029 | JGI IMG/M metagenome (GOLD analysis project Ga0208957, IMG submission 184029) | Groundwater microbial communities from Rifle, Colorado - Rifle Oxygen_injection A1 (SPAdes) | ecosystem: Environmental > Aquatic > Deep subsurface > Groundwater | place: Rifle, Colorado, United... | reverse complement strand
ATCCGCGCTTAAAAATACCGGTCCGACTATGGAAGTACGATCAAGGCGTGTCGGCGGAGCCAATTATCAAATTCCTCGTGAAGTACGTCCGGAACGCCGTCAATTTCTCTCAATGAAATGGATTATTGACGCTGCGCGCGCCAAGAAGGGCAAACCTATGCATGTAAAGCTCGCGGAAGAAATTATCGCCGCCTCCAATAACGAAGGCGACGCTGTTAAAAAACGCGAGAACACTCATAAAATGGCGGAAGCTAACAAAGCATTTGCTCATTTCGCCTGGTGATTTGCGAAGCAAATCACCCTGAGCTTGTCGAAGGGTAGAACTAAATAATTATGAACAGAGATTATCCGTTGGAACGAGTCAGGAACTTTGGAATCATTGCTCACATTGATGCCGGCAAGACCACTACTTCCGAGAGAGTGCTTTATTACACCGGCGCACAACATGACATAGGAGAAGTACATGAAGGTGATACCACCACCGACTGGATGGAGCAGGAACGCGAGCGTGGTATTACCATCACCGCCGCGGCCATTACTTGTTTTTGGAAGGGGACGCGTTTCAACATTATCGATACTCCGGGTCACATTGATTTTACGGTAGAAGTAAAGCGTTCTCTTCGGGTACTTGACGGCGCGGTGGTTGTTTTTGACGGTGTGGCCGGTGTGGAGCCGCAGTCTGAAACTAATTGGCGTTACGCCGAGGAAGCGCAAGTGCCTCGCATTTGCTTTGTCAATAAACTTGATCGTATCGGAGCTTCCTTTGAACGTTCATATAAATCCATTCTTGACCGGCTTTCTAAAAAAGCGGTTCGCATGCAGATTCCCATCGGAGAAGAAGCCAAACACGAGGGTGTCATAGATCTACTTAGAATGAAAGCATATTACTTTGAAGGTAATATGGGCAATTTGGTGGTTGAAAAAGATATTCCGAGTGATCTTCACGCCGAGGCGGAAAAATACCGCGCCGAACTGGTAGAAAAAATTGCGGAAAGCGACGATACTCTAATCAGTGATTATCTGGAAGGTAAAGACATTGCTCTCGATGCGTTGAAATCAGCGTTGCGCAAGGCAGTTATCGCCAATAAAATTTTTCCGGTTTTTGCCGGTTCGGCTCTGAAGAACAAGGGCGTCCAACTTGTGCTTGACGCAGTTGTGGATTTTTTGCCGTCACCTTTGGACATCCCGGCTATTAAAGGTATCGATCCTCGTACCGGGGAGGAAGTAGAGCGCCACGCTTCGGACACAGAACCCTTCTCGGCGCTTGCGTTTAAACTTCAATCCGATCCGTTTGTTGGACAATTAACGTTCTTTCGTGTTTACTCGGGTACGGTAGAGTCTGGTACTTATCTATACAATTCAACCACTGGTGAGAAGGAGCGCCTGGGTCGGATAGTTCGTCTACAGGCCAATCAAAGAGAAGAAGTAAAGAAAGTCTTCGCTGGAGAAATAGCCGCCGCTGTCGGTCTAAAGAATGCAAAAACTTCGCACACTTTCTGTGATGAAAACAATCCCATCATTCTCGATCGGATTACTTTCCCAGAGCCCGTTATTTCTTTGCGCATTGAGCCAAAAACTAAAGCCGACCAAGAAAAAATGGGCATGGCCCTCAAACGTCTCTCGGATGAAGACCCGACTTTCAAAATCAAATCAGACCAGGAAACGGGTGAGACGGTCATCATGGGTATGGGTGAACTTCATCTTGAAATTATCGTAGACCGTATGAAGCGCGAATTTTCCGTCGAAGCTAATGTCGGCAAACCGCAAGTGGCGTACAAAGAAACTATTACGAGCGAAGCGGAAGTAGAGAATAAATATATCAAACAAACTGGGGGTAAGGGTCAATACGGACATGTCAAGATTAAAATTAAGCCCTTGCCCAAATACGACCCGGAGGCGAAAGTGCCGAAAAACGCTCATCGCGAGCCGGGATTTGAGTTTATTGACGCTATTAAAGGCGGAGTCATCCCGCAAGAATTTATCCCAGCCGTTGAGAAGGGTATCAGAGAAGCGATGGACAGGGGAATTGTTGCCGGTTATAAGATGACGGATATTTCCGCCGAACTGAATTACGGTTCGTATCATGATGTGGACTCTTCGGAAATTGCTTATAAGATTGCCGCTTCGCAGGCATTTCAAGAGGCGGCAAGACGCGCCAAACCAGTCATTCTTGAACCTATTATGAAAGTGGAAGTAGTGATGCCGGAGAGATTCATGGGTGATATTACCGGCAATCTCTCGGGTAAACGCGGACAGATTGAAGCGATGGAAGACCGTGGTGAGCTCAAAGTGGTGCGGGCAAAAGTACCTCTCTCTGAAATGTTTGGTTACGTTACATCTTTGCGTTCTATGACCGAAGGTCGCGGTTCTTCCACTATGGAATTTGATCACTACGCTATCGTGCCCCAAAACGTTGCTCTCACTATTATAGAAGCTCGCATGGGTTCTAAATAACCTATATAATTAGAATCGGACGGAAAAGGCTTTTTCTTGGCAGTTATATTCAACCTGTTTCAGGATTCTTAGAAGCTATCATTTTAAAACCTTTGCGTTCGCTTTTATTGACTAAGCGTTTTCCGAATGGGCGTGCATGTTTCCACCAGCCAGTGTAAGAGACTGATTTTTTAGAAGCATATAAAGTTTTTCTCATAAAGTAATTATATCAAAAATGTGCTACAGTAATTATTAATATTATGCAAATAAGTGAAGTTAAAGAAAAAATATCTCCAGTCTTACGCGAATATGGCGTCAAAAAGGCCTCTGTTTTTGGATCTGTTTCTCGTGGCGACGCTCGTCCTGATAGTGATGTGGATTTGCTTGTGGAACTAGGGTCTAGGCCGATGGGTATTTATAGGTACATGCAACTAAGAGAAGATTTAGCAAAAAAACTTGGAAAAGATGTGGACTTAGTATCAGAAGGTTACATAAATAAATTTCTAGAACCATATATTAGACCGGAATTAAAGACTATTTATGAAGAGTGAGAAATTTCACATAGACTTTATGCTTGATTCCATAAGGAAGATAGAGGATTCTGTTTCGGGCATTGATAAAGAACTATTTAAAAATAATCAAGAAAAACAAAGTACAATAATATTACAGCTCATGCTCATAGGAGAAAGTGCGAAAAAACTTTCTGAAGAAACTAGGAAGAAAATAGATTTGCCATGGAAACAGATTATTGGGTTTAGAGATATGGCTATACATGATTACATAAACTTAAATCTGGATAATGTTTGGAATACAGTCGAGAATGATATTCCTATCCTTAAGAAAGAACTTTTAAATAGTTAGTTTTCTCTTTTTCCCATCTACGTAAATATTCCAGTTCTTTGTCTGACCATCGGCAAGAATGGCCTGTTTTATTGGGCTTACACAGCGGACAAGAGCGACGTTTGGATCTCAATCGTTTTCTCACAGTACATATTATTCTACCAATTTTCATTCCTTGATTCTTATACCGAGCCATCTCTTCTCTAAAGTGCGTGCAACTTGCGCGTTGCGGGGCTTTTGTGTAAGATAGCCCTTACGCGTTAATGTTTGTTGGCTCTTTGATATTTTCTTCATAGACCATATAAGCGATTTAGGGCGTCAAAAGTAAACTTATATAACTTACAAAACTTATTAATTTATTAAACTAATACTATGGCAGCAGAATTTGATCGTTCCAAACCGCACATCAACGTAGGCACTATCGGCCACGTTGATCACGGCAAGACAACTCTTACCGCCGCAATTTTACATGTGCTTCATCGTGCAGGCAAGAAGGCGACGGTCAAAAATGTCGACCAAATCGACAACTCTCCGGAAGAAAAAGCTCGAGGTATTACCATTGCTCTTTCTCATTCTGAATACGAAACCGACGCGCGCCATTACGCGCACGTTGATGCACCGGGACACGCGGACTATATCAAGAACATGATTACCGGTGCCGCTCAAATGGATGGTGCTATTCTTGTGGTTGCCGCTAACGACGGTGTGATGCCTCAGACTCGCGAACACATCCTTCTTGCCAAACAAGTTGGTGTGCCGAAGATCGTAGTTTTTCTCAACAAATGCGATATGGTTCCAGACAAGGAGCTTATTGACCTCGTTGAAGAAGAAGTCCGGGATCTTCTCAAGAAATATGAATTTGACGGCGCCAATGCCCCGGTGATTAAGGGTTCGGCTCTTAAGGCCCTAGAGGCATCCGGTATAGATGACGAATGGTCCAAGCAAATTCTGGCTCTGACAGACGCACTTGACACCTACTTCCCGATTCCGGTTCGCGAAACTGATAAGCCGTTTCTCATGCCGATCGAAGACATTTTCTCGATTGAGGGTCGCGGCACGGTGGTAACTGGTCGTATTGAAAGAGGGAAAGTAAAACTGGGCGAAGAAGTCGAGATCGTTGGTATCAAAGATACATCTAAAACTACTGTTACCGGCATTGAAATGTTCAATAAATCGCTCCAGGAGGGTATTGCTGGAGATAATGCGGGCGTTCTTCTCCGTGGTGTCAAGAAAGAAGAATTGCATCGCGGCCAAGTGTTGGCCAAACCGGGTTCGGTTACCCCTCATACCAATTTCGTCGCCGAAGTCTACATTCTCAAGAAGGAAGAAGGCGGTCGCCACACTCCGTTTTTTACCGGCTACAAACCGCAATTCTATATCCGCACCACCGATGTCACGGGCGAAGTGACTCTGGCTGAAGGGGTGGAGATGGTTATGCCGGGCGATACCGCAACCTTTACAGTGAAATTAGTTGCTCCGGTTGCTCTTGAGAATGAACAACGTTTCGCTATCAGAGAAGGAGGTAAAACTGTCGGGGCCGGTGTAGTTACCAAAGTTATAGCGTAAATTAAAGTGCCTAAAGCACCTGTCAAAAAGAAACCAACTGTCAAAAAGTCGGTTAAAAAAGAGAAGACCCTCAAACTCAAAATTCCCAGCCTCGCCGAGTCTAGGCGGGCTAAGGCGGAGGAGACAACTTCTCGTCTGCGCATTCGAGTCAGGGCTTATGAATCCAAGATCTTGGATATATCAGTTAAGCAGATTATAGACACGGCGCTTCGTTATGACGCCAAGATACAAGGTCCAATTCCTCTACCGACCGAAATCAAAAAGTACACGGTTAACCGATCTGCGTTTATCTACAAAAATGCGCGGGAACAGTTTGAGATGCGGATTCATAAGCGATTAATTGATATTCTAAATCCGACTCCCAAGATTATCGAGTCGCTTACTAACTTGAGTCTACCCAGTGGAGTCAATATCGACGTGAAGCTAATCTAAATGAAAAAGATTATTGCTGAAAAAGTTAATATGACCCAAATTTTCTCCGAGACAGGAGAAATTTTTCCGGTAACTCTCGTGAAGGAATTGCAAGGCAAGACCCTGGCAGATGACCTGCAAGGCCTTGCCTTGCAGGAAGGGGATGTAATTACAGTTTCCGGTATTTCAAAAGGCAAGGGTTTCCAAGGAGTGGTGAAAAGGCACAAGTTTCAGGGAGGCCGCCGTACTCATGGACAGAAGCATTCCGAGCGTGAAGCGGGTTCTATCGGCGGCGGCGGCCGCGCCGGCGGGCGAGTTGTTAAGGGAATGCGCATGGCTGGCCGAATGGGTGGTAAACGGGTGACTGTCAAAAATCTCAAAATTATAAAAATATTGCCGGAAACTCGAGAAATCTTTATTCGAGGGGCGATACCCGGACGACGAGGCAGTAAAGTAGAAATCCTAAGCATTAAATCCTAAATGGAATCAGTAATCTACAATATCGAAGGGAAGAAAATCGGAACGGTCACTTTGTCCGAAAGAGTTTTCGGCGTCCGTTGGAATGCCGATCTGGTTAAACAGGTGGCGGATTCGTTGCTTTCAACCAAACGTAAAAATGTGGCTCACACTAAAGATCGAGGCGAGGTACGCGGCGGAGGCAAGAAACCCTGGCGGCAGAAAGGCACCGGCCGCGCCAGACACGGCTCCATCCGTTCCCCGATTTGGGTTGGTGGCGGCGTGACTGGTGGCCCTAGAAATGAAAAAAATTTTTATCGTAAAGTCTCGAAGAAAATGAGGATTAAAGCGCTTTATGCCATTCTCTCTCAAAAATTAAGAGACAAAGAAATACTTTTTGTCGATTCGATTGCACTTTCTGAACCCAAGACGAAAATTGCCGTAAGGATACTCAAGTCACTCTCTGACATAACAGGATTTAAAAATATTTTCTCGAAGAAAAATAATGCGACAGTCGTTGCCATGTCAGGAAAAAATAAAATGACAGAACGGGCTTTTGATAATCTAGGAAATATCGAAGTGGTCGAAGCAAGAAATTTAAATCCACTCTTATTGCTTGAGTACAAATATTTGATAATCGAAAATCCAAAACTAATTTATGGCAAGTCTTAATTTAAAGCCAAATAACGTCTTACTTCGTCCTCGTATCACCGAGAAGGCCGCTCTGGGAGCCGACAAGTCCAATGTCTATGTCTTTGAAGTCATGCCGAGCGCCACTAAAAAGTCCATCAGCGCCTCTGTGCATGAAGTTTATGGAGTCAGACCGGTAAAAGTGAGAGTCGCCGTCATGCCCTCAAAACAAGTTTTTGTTCGAGGAAAAAAAGGAATTAAAAGCGGGGGTAAAAAAGCGTACGTATATTTGAAGAAGGGGGATAAAATTGAATTAGTATGAAATCTTACAAACCCATAACCGATTCGCGTCGTCACATGCTCGGTATAGACTATCGCAAGGCGCTGACTTCCAGTGAACCGGAGAAATCTCTGACGAGCGGTTTCAGACGCGGTCGCGGCCGTAATAATCGCGGTCGCATTACCACCCGGCACAAGGGTGGCGGCCATAAACGCCTGTTTCGAGAGGTTGATTTTTTGTACGACAAGTATGATATTCCTTTTACTGTGAAAACTATAGAATATGATCCTAATCGCTCGGGTTTTATTGGACTTGTGGTTTATCGTGATGGAGAGAAAAGATATGTGCTTCTCCATAATAATGCACGAGTGGGGGAGACTTATATGGTTTCTGAAAAAGCGCCCGTCACACCCGGCAATCGACTTCCTCTGAGTCATATTGCAGTCGGTACTTTTGTTTACAACATTGAACTTAAGCATAGGGGCGGCGCTAAAATTGCGCGCTCCGGCGGCAATTATGCCGAAGTTTTAGCCAAAGATGTCGGATATGTGAATCTAAAGATGCCTTCGAGCGAAGTGCGCAAGGTTCCCGCTAATGCCTGGGCTACCATCGGAGAAGTTTCAAATAACGAAAATCGTTTGGTAAATATCGGTAAGGCGGGTCGCTCCCGTTGGTTGGGTATTCGTCCGACTGTCCGTGGTACAGCCATGAATCCAGTAGATCATCCGCACGGCGGGGGTGAAGGCAGGCAAGGCCGCGGTCGCCGACGCGCTATTTCTTATTATGGTAAACCAACGGGCAAGGGTCAGAAATCTCGCCGAGCTAAAAAATATTCAAACAAATTCATCATCAATCGTCGCAAGGTGGGAAAGAGATAGCGCTTGTGTTAAATTTTTATTCGTGTAGAGTAGTTTCTCATAAGGTCAAAGACAGTAAGCAGAAGGTTCTAGGGACTAGGTGCTAGGGACTAGAAAATTCGTGAGACTTGCCGAGATCAATCTCTTGGGCCTTATAAATAAAATGCCTATATCTCGTGCTAAAAAAGGAGAAATTGTTGAAAGACTGAAAAAGATGTTTAAGAACGCCAAATCTTTGGTGTTCGTCAATTTTCATGGCTTGAATGTCGCAAATGCAACTCAAATGCGCCAAGCTCTCAAGGGCGAAGGTGTTTCGTACACGGTTGCCAAGAAAACCCTGACAAAGCGAGCCCTCGCTGAGGAAGGGTTTGAGGGCGCGGAACCGTCACTTGGCGGTGAATTGGCTCTCGCATGGGGAGAAGACATGATTGCTCCAGCCCGGGGGATTTACTCTTTCCATAAGAAGTGGCCGGAGAGTCTCAAGATCACGGGTGGCATATTCGAAGGTCGTTTTATGACAGCCGCTGAAATGGCGGAGGTGGCCCAGATTCCTACCCTTGATGTTCTCCGCGGAAAATTTGTGAATATTCTCAATTCACCGATTCAACGTTTAGTAATTGGGCTTAATGAAATTAGTAAAATAAAATGACTAAAGAAACAAACAACATAGAAGTTCCCGCCAAGTTCAAAAAGATTATAGAAGAAATCGAGAACATGTCCGTTCTTGATCTAAACGAACTTGTCAAAGTATTCGAGAATAAATTCGATGTTTCTGCAACAGCCCCGACGCTTGCGGTCGGGGCTCCGACCCCGGAGGGCGTCGGAGAAGAGAAGTCAACCGCATCAGTTGAGCTGACTGACAGTGGCGCGAACAAAATTGCCATTATAAAAGTAGTTAAGGAAGTTCTCGGTCTTGGTCTCAAGGAGGTTAAAGATTTGGTGGACGCCGCACCCTCGATGATTAAGGCGGATATGAAAAAGGAAGACGCGCAAGCGCTCAAGAAGCAGATAGAAGAAGCCGGCGGCAAGGTAACGCTTAAGTAGTAAGATCGTGCCTAGCGGGATAGAATAGACTAATGCAATCCGTTTCTCATATTTTTGGCGGAGAAGCCAAAGTCAAAATCATGCGCCTGTTTATTTTCAATCCGGGATTGACTTTTACTCCAGCCGAAGTGGCCAGTCGTGTTAAAGAAAGGCCACACGTAGCTCGTCGAGAACTCGGCATTCTGACCAAAGCAGGTCTAATTAAACGACGAGCTAAAGGGTTCATGCTCGACATTTCCTATTCCTATTTGTCGGCAATCGAGAATTTTCTGATAGACGCTACACCTATTACTGACAGAGAGATAATTAAGAAAATTTCTCGCGCCGGCAATATCAAACTCATCTTAATTTCCGGTATCTTTTTGCACGACCGAGATTCGCGCGTCGATCTTCTCATAGTGGGGGATCACCTGAAACAAGCAAAATTATTATCAATCATGTCATCCATTGAAGCTCTTCTTGGCAAAGAGTTGCGTTACGCCGCTTTTGAAACTGTTGATTTTCGCTATCGTTTAAGTATTTATGACAAACTTATTAAGGACATTCTAGATTACCAACACAAAAAAATCCTTAATAAATTGGGTATCTAGTCCACCTTGTCGACAGACAGGATATCCACACCCCCTTAAACTAATCAACACTTACTCTGTTTATTGGGTGTATAATGGATTACGTACCCTCTTTAGGGTGGTCATAATTAGAAGCTAAGTGCATTTGCACAGATATTGAGCCTAAAAATATAGAATATATGTTATTAAACACATGGACAGAAGTTCTAGCCCTTTCCTTCCAGAATCTCTGGGTGGGGGTGGTTGGATTTGTCCCGAATCTTGTTATTGCTATTATCATCCTTATTCTCGGATGGTTAGTTGGGGCCCTTTTTGGCCGGGCAATTTGGCAGGTGTTCAAGTCTTTGAAGGTTGATGATGCGCTTCGTCGAGCAGGATTCGACTCGTTTCTGCGTCGCGGAGGTATTGATCTTGATTCCGGAGCATTTGTTGGGGGTCTGGTAAAATGGTTTGTGATCGTAATGTTTCTGATTGCGGCCTTGGATGTCTTGGGCCTTTCGCAAGTCAATCTCTTTCTTCAAGAAGTGGTGCTTGGCTATTTACCTCAAGTGCTCGCTGCCGCTCTGGTTCTTCTGGCGGCTGGTGTGATCGGTGATGTCACCGGACGCGTTGTTATCACGGGAGCCCGAACGGCGGGCATAGATTCGGCGCACTTTGTCGGTGCGGTTGCCAAGTGGGCTATTTGGATTTTTGCCATTCTGGTGGCGCTTTCCCAACTTGGTATTGCCGTTGCGTTTAGTCAAACTCTCTTTACCGGCATTGTCATCGCAGTCTCACTAGCTCTAGGCCTCTCCTTCGGTCTCGGCGGACAGGAAGCGGCTTCTCGCTTCATTGAAAAAATTCGCGGAGAAATGAGTGGAAAAAATCACAATTAACTTCCGGGTATTATTTAGCTAGATAATACCCACGTTTTTTCGTGACTCCCCAAAACCCCTTCATATGAGGGGGTTTTGTGTTAAAATAAATGTATGGCACAGGAGCAAATAAATGAAGATATTAAATGGCTTGAGAGGCAACTTGAGGCAAAAAAGCGCGAGCTGGCGGGAGGTGGCCCAGAAACAAAGGAAGAGCGTGAGATTGTGAAGGAAGTTATCAAAGAAACTGTCACCGACAAACCAAATGCGTCTGCCCCCGCGGCGAAACTTTCGGACAACGACGCTAAAAAATCCGTTTTGGATCTGAAAGAAAAAGAACATGGAGATATCATACAGAACCTAGTTCAGATAGCTTTCTCGAAAAATCTTCTCTCGGCGTTAAAAGTGGCCGAGTCTCTGAATAACCCGCACATACTTGACGAATTTCACGATACTTTAGCCGATCAGTATTACCAAAAACTTCTCAATGCTCGAAAATTAAGATGAACCCGGGTTTGATAATTATCTTATTGTTTCTTACCATTGCGGCTTTATCTTTTTTATACATTTATCTTAATGTCAGAAGAATCAACAAGGTCTCTGGTGGTCTCGGACTTCAGCTGTTTTTGGTTTCCATTCCCGAATCAATAAAGGAGACCGAAAATCCGACTGAAGCGCGAAAGAACTTCATCGCCCAGATGGAAAAGTTTTTAGTCGGACTTTCGGGGTTAAAGAAGGGAGATTCTTTCTCGCTTGAGCTTGCTTGTCACAACGACGGCTCGGAGATTTTTTTCTACATTGCGTTTCCGAGAAAATCTGCGCAACTTTTGGAATCCCAACTGCACGGCGCCTTCCCGGAGGCCAAAATTGATAAAGTAAATGATTATAATATTTTTCACCCGGAAGGAACTTCGCGCGGAGCGAGTTTGGGGCTTGCAAAAAATCAGTTTCTGCCCATAAAAACATATCAGAAATTGGAGTCCGATCCGTTAGAAACAATCACTTCAGCGTTCTCGAAGATAAACGAGTACGGAGAAGGAGCGGCCCTGCAGCTCGTCTTGCGTCCCGCTGGAAAAAAACTTGAAGGGCCGATTCACAAAGTTATCGAAAAATTGAAAGAAGGTAGGCCGAGGAAAGAAGTTCTCGGAGAAAAGAATATCGCCGAGGAAGCGATCTCAATTTTTAAGGCTTCTGGAAAAAAGTCAGAGGAAAAAATATCTGCTCCGGTATACGACGAAGGATTGGTAAAAAGACTTGAAGGCAAGGCTGCGAAACCAATTTTTGATATAAATGCGAGACTGATTGTTTCGGCCGGGACACCAGACGAAGCGGACCGAATTATGAAGGAATTTGAGGCGGGCTTCTACCAATTTACGGACCCGGAAGGGAACGGTATTAAGCCAATAAACATTTTCGGAAAATCTTTCAAGCAGCTGGTCGAAAATTTTTCGTTTAGGCTTTTTGATCAGACCCGGGCAGTTGCGCTGAATGTTGAAGAAATAGTAAGTCTTTATCATTTTCCATATTCCAAAAAAGCGGCCCCGCAAGTGAGAATGCTAAAATCCCGCGAGGCGACCCCGCCTGTAAATTTGCCCAAGGAGGGGATTTTAATTGGCAAGAGTGCTTTTCGCGGAGAGGAGCGAGAGGTGCGGATCAAAAAAGACGACAGGCGCCGCCACTTCTATACGATCGGGCAGACGGGCACAGGTAAATCCGTTTTGCTCCAAAATATGATTGCGCAGGATATTAGGAACGGCGAGGGTGTGGCGGTGATCGATCCGCACGGCGAGCTTATTGAAAAAATTCTTGAGCTTATTCCGAGAGAGCGGGCGGAGGACGTAATTTATTTCGATCCGGGGGACACTGCGTATCCGATGGGGCTCAACATGCTCGAATACGATCCGAGATTTCCGGAGCATAAAACTTTGATTGTAAACGAGCTTTTGGATATTTTTAACAAACTATTTAATATGGCCACTGCCGGCGGACCAATGTTCGAGCAATATTTCAGGAACGCGGCTCTGCTTGTCATGGAAGATCCAGAATCAGGGAATACTCTTCTTGAAATCGAGAAAATTTTGGCGGATAAATCTTTCAGGGACTATAAATTGTCAAAATCGAAAAATATAGTTGTCGATATGTTCTGGCGCCAAATTGCGGAGAAAGCCGGAGGGGAAGCTTCGCTCCAAAATATGGTTCCTTACGTTGTCTCGAAATTCGATACGTTTCTAGCGAACGATATTATGCGCCCGATAATCGCGCAGGAGAAATCTTCTTTTAATGTACGCGAAGCGATGGATAATAAAAAGATTTTACTCCTAAACCTTTCGAAGGGGAGATTGGGCGAGCTTAACTCGAGTCTTTTGGGATTGATTATGGTCGGGAAAATTTTGATGGCGGCTTTGTCCCGCGTGAATATGCCAGAGGCAGAACGGCAGGACTTCTATCT
>Ga0208957_1001426_pt1 | contig 12431 bp, 12 predicted proteins | sample RifOxyA1_FD_184029 | JGI IMG/M metagenome (GOLD analysis project Ga0208957, IMG submission 184029) | Groundwater microbial communities from Rifle, Colorado - Rifle Oxygen_injection A1 (SPAdes) | ecosystem: Environmental > Aquatic > Deep subsurface > Groundwater | place: Rifle, Colorado, United... | reverse complement strand
ATCTTTTTGGGGAAACATAAATTTTTATATTAGCCTTCGGAACAAATATCCAAAAAAGCAAAAATAAAATCAAAGAAAAACCGGCCACAGATTCAAATAAAACAAGATTTTTCTTTCCGCTGATCTTTGGTACTTTGAAAAAACTAAATATTCTCTTTAATGAGCCAATGTTAAATCGCTTTGGTTTTAAAACAGGTTCTTGAATAGAATGTTTTGAGGCAATATCTTCTCCAACCACAAATCCTAATTCCTGTGGCGAAAGAGATTTCTCTGGGGTAACTATATTTTGGATTTCTTTTTGAACAACTTCTTTAACTCCCGCAATTTCTGCAGCCCCCGCCAAAGCAACGGCGGTGACTTTCTTTTCGGGAGAGAATATTTCAATTTTAGGGGTGTGCAAAAACTTTACTTTTTCAACACTTTCCCAATTTGCAGCCATTAAAGCATCTTTTATATTTTCAAGCTCTCCCTCTTTACCATCATAAATAACCACCCTTGAAGGTAGACCTTCTTCCAAAACAAATCTTGAAAGTCCTTCCTTAATATCATCAAAAAAGGAGACACTTCTTGCAACCTGAGTTGTTCCCACCAGATTCCCCAACTTGAAAACAGAAAGCTCCAAAGAATCTTTACCAAAACCAGCAATAATTGCATTCACCGCCGATCCTTCTTCAACTTTAATCAAATGAGAGATTGCTTCTGATAAAACGACAAATCCTGAAGGCTCAATGGAAAGCTCGGTACAGATTTTCTTTATTATTTGCAAATATTCTTCTTTGATTTGGCCTTTATCAACCCATGAAGGGGGAACTCCAAAAACCGTTTTGGAAGGCTCACCTGTTCCTTCCGGAAGAAGCTGAATTGCGGAAGAAAGGGCTGCATCCGAAGCCCCAACAACTTCAGAATCAGTTTCCCATGGAGTGACGGGACTGACGGAAATTACTTCCGCTTTACCATCTGTAATTTCCCAAACTCCGGCTTGAATCCAACCCTGCTCAAGAACGATGGCCCAATACAAATCTTTTACTTTTTTTTCACCCCAATTTAGCATAAATTCTTAAAAGTCCTGACCCAACTTTTTCCTGTTTAATAATCTTAACATGTCCAATTTCAGAAGTATTTTTGATGTGTGGTCCACCACACACCTCTCGACTGAAATCTTCAATCGTATATACCTTAACCTCTTCGCCATATTTTTCTGCAAAAAAATGTAATGCCCCTGATTTAACAGCTTCATCTAAACTTACAACCTCAAATGAAACCGGAAGTTTCTTCTCGATTTGTAAATTAATCAAATCTTCGACTTTAGTCAATTCCTCACCCGTAAGTTTTTGGGGATGGGAAAAATCAAACCTGAGCCTTTCGGAGGTTATATTAGACCCTTTCTGAGAAACTCCCTCGCCCAATACCTTTCTTAAAGAAGCATGCAGTAAATGCGTGGCTGTGTGTAATTTAGTAACTTCTTCGGAACTATCGGCAAGCCCCCCCTTAAACATTCCGGCGGAGGCTTTTCTTGAAGATTCTTTGTGTTTACTAAACTCCTCCTCAAATTCTTTTCTGTCCGCACTAGTTATTTTCCGTGCACTTTCGGCAAAAATTTCCTCGGTGATTTCAAGGGGTATTCCGTATGATTGATAAAGATCGAATGGTTTTATATTTGGGTTTTTAGCCAGATTAGTACCATTTTCGATTATTTTTTCAAATTTACCGATTTCACTTCCCACCACTTCGGAAATATCTAAATCAGTTACAGAAACTCCCAACTGACGCATTTTTAAAGCAGCTCTTCTTATAAGACGCCTTAAAATATATCCCTGCAATTTATTTGAAGGAATAATCCCTTCGCAGGTAAGTGCTTCAGAAGCCCTGATGTGATCGGCAATAATTCTAAATGCTTTTTTATTGTCTTCATATTTTTTTCCAACTGCTTTTTCAATCTTACTAATAATTGGCTTATATATATCTATTTGAAAAACATCCTGTAAATTATTTACGGCCATGGTTATTCTTTCAAGCCCTCCCCCAAAATCCACATTTTTCTGAGGCAATTCTTTTAAACTTCCGTCTTCTTTCTTTTCATACTCAATATATACAGAGTTGCCGATTTCTAAAAACCTTCCGCAATCGCAATTAGGATGACATTTTTCACCATATTTAGGATCATGCTTTGTTCCGAAATCAAAAAAGATTTCTGAATCTGGTCCTCCAATTTCTCCAACAGGCATTTCATTAGGAGAACCAGATCTACTCCACCAGTTTTTCTCTACTCCGTAATAAACAATTCTTTCTTCGGGAATTCCCAAGCTCTTCCAAATTTCAAAAGTTTCCGTGTCCTTAGGAACATCTTTATTTCCTTCGAATACAGAAACCCAAAGTCGTTCTTTAGAAAGACCTAATTCTTTGGTAAAAAACTCAAATATCCAAGGAATTTGTTCTTTTTTGAAATAATCTCCCAAACTCCAGTTGCCTAGCATTTCAAAAAAAGTTTCGTGCCGATTATCTCCAACTTCTTCAATATCCTGAAGCCGAAGCGAAGGTTGAGAGTCAACCAACCTTTTTCCTTTGGAATGTTTTTCGCCTTTAAAGTAAGGAATTAATGGCTGCATTCCTGAAGAAGTAAATAAAGTTGTCGGATCTCCCTCTAAAACTAAAGGGGCAGGCGCAATTTCCCTATGCATCCGAGGAGCTGATATAAAAAACTTTAAATATTTTTCTCTTACCTCATTTGAAGTCATGCTCAAATTATACCCTGTTTTAACTTCCTTGTCCGTGAGTTTCGAGTTTTTTGCCGCGGCGCAAGATTTCAAGTACCCCCGTAAGTTTATCTGGTCTAATAAGTCCCCCTCCCAAAATGGCATCTTCCAGAATGCTATTTAATCTTTTAATGGCTTTTCTTAAATCCAAGATAATCATGACAACCTGAACTCCCACAATAACAAGAAGGGTGGTTAGAGAAATGACGACGATAATTAATAATCTTTGAACATTATCCATTTATTTAACAATTATATCCCTAATTATTTTTGTCTGTTTACCTGATCTTGAAGTTGCAATTATTTCAATTGCCTTTGTGCCTTCAAAAACTTCAATTTCTTCATTAAATATTCCATCGTCGTTAACTAAAACAAGCTGATTATTTATTTTAACTGTTGCATCGGAATCGGTTTTTCCAGAAACGTCAACTTTATTTGAAGTAGTAATAAAATTATTCTGTGGTTTAGCCACTTCTAATGTCGGCGGTGAATTAAATTTAACAAATTGAAAACCCAAATAACCCAAAAGGGTAAGAACAACGATCAGAATACCTACCAAAAATGTGTATTTGGGGGTCCAGGTAAATTTACCTCCAACATCAGGTTTGGGATTAATTGACAACTTTTGTGGAGGGTAATCTCTCTTTAAAATTGCGTAAGCGGTTTTTACATCAACTTCTAAATACGAAGCCAGATTTTTTACAAATCCGGAAACAACGGGAAAATCAGGAAGAACCGTCCAATTACCATTCTCGATTGCTTCAATAAATTCTTTTTTAATTTTTGTTTCTCCCTCAACATTTTTTAAGGAGTATCTTTTTTTAAGACGTGCTAACTTTAAAATGTCTCCAACCGTTTTCATGTAGAAGTCTTCTCTAAAAATTCTTGTGCATTTTGAACCAAAACCTCACGAGGTTTAGAGCCTTCGGCTACCCCCACGACACCGGCGGCTTCCAATTGATCAATTATTCTTGCTGCCCTAGCGTAGCCAATCGACAGACGCCTCTGAAGAAGCGATGAGGAAGCTTTATCATATTGGCAAACCACTTCGACTGCTTTTCTAAAAAGATCATCTATCTCTCCCTCAACCCCTGAAACTTGCGGAATCCCGGACTTGCTCATTTTTGTTACCTCTTCTGTGTACTGAGGACCAACTCCCTGATTTTTAATAAAAGAGGTAAGTGCCGCAGTTTCCTTGTCAGAAACAAAAGCTCCCTGAATCCTCATTGGCTTTGCCTGTTCGGGAGGAAGATAAAGCATGTCTCCCTTGCCTAATAATTTTTCTGCTCCTTGAGTATCCAAGATAACTCGGGAGTCAACCTGGGAAGAAACCGCAAAAGCAATTCTGCAGGGAATATTGGCTTTAATAAGGCCCGTAATAACATCAACTGACGGCCTTTGGGTAGCCAAGACCATATGAATTCCTGTCGCCCGGCTCATTTGCGCAATCCTTGTTATTGAATCTTCAACTTCAACCGGAGAAAAAAGCATAATGTCGGCAAGCTCGTCAATGACGAGTATTATATAGGGAAGCGCTTGAAATCCGGACATTTCATTAAAGCCGTCAATATTTCTTGCCCCCGCTTGAGCAAAAAGCTTATAGCGTCTGTCCATTTCACTTAAAATCCACCTTAAAGCAGAGATGACTTTCTCGGGTTCAACAATAACCGGAGTTAATAAATGAGGGATTCCGTTATAACCCGTGAGTTCTACTCTTTTGGGATCCACAAGAATAAATTTAACTTCACTGGGAGCTGCTCTAAAAAGGATTGATGATAAAAATGCATTCACGCAAACTGATTTTCCGGAACCGGTCTGACCGGCAATCAAGACGTGAGGCATTCTGCCGATTTCTGTAACAATTGGTTTACCGGAAACATCAAGTCCTAAAGAAACTGCCAGTTTTGAATTGCTGTTTTTCATGGCATCTGATTCCATCATCTTTTTAAGAGGAACAAATTCGGGAGCTTTATTGGGAAGTTCAATACCCACAAGGTTTCTTCCGGGAATTGGGGCTTCGATTCTAATTGTCCCCGTTGGAGCCGAAAGGGCAAGAGCCAGATCTCTTTCCAAAGAAGTTATTTTAGAAAGTTTTGTACCAAGGGCAACTTCCAAGGCATACTGAGTAACCGCCGGACCAAGATTAACTTCAACCACCCTGGCGGTAATTCCAAAAGACTCAAGAGTTTTTTCAATAATTGCCGCATTTCCTTTAATGTCTCCGCGATCGGCCTTACCTGTTTCGCCATCTGTTAATAAATCAAGTGATGGATATTTCCAAACCTTATCCTGACCGGGAACGTTAGTAACAAGCTGAGGTGCTAAAATTCCCGGTTCGGGAAGTTTGGACGGCTGAGGTTTTGGTAACGCTTCACCGGAGACTCTTAGAGGCTTTTTCCAAAGTGTCCCCTGCATAGACTTATCTGAAAAGAAAATTCTCTTTAACCGATTAATAATTAATTTGATCTCATTAATCACCTGCTCAAAAGATGTATTAAAAAGAATAATTAAACCCACAAGAGAAGTTCCCAAAAAAATAATAAATGCCCCCATGTTGGTTATTAGTGCCGCAACCCCCTCCCAGGCATTTATTCCCAATATCCCGGCTCTCGTTAGACTTGCTATTGAAACAAAAAAAAGAAGAATTCCTACAATCACATTAGGCTGGCTTAAAGGGCCTTTTAGTTTAGAAACAAAAAAGGAGAAGGAAAGAAAAATAAAAGGCAAGAATACTACCGTCCAGGAAAAATAAGTAATTAAAACATCGTTTATTTTAATAAGAACAATCCCCTGACGAAGAAAAGAAAGAACAATAAGACCAGCAAGAACCAAAAAGAATATCTGGGCAATTGAAAATATGGTCTGCTTTTTAAGTCTTAATCTGAAAGCTCTTTTATTAAACCTTCTCTTTTTATTAAACATGATACAAATTCATTATATCTCAACAATAATGGGCAAAATCATCGGACTACGGCCGGTGACTTTGAAGAAATGTTTTTCTAAAAACTTAATTGATTCTTCTTTTAAGGATTTTGCATTTAATTTTCCTTTACTATTTAAAACTTTGGTTAAATCAAATACCGCATTTTCCAAAATTCTTCTGTCTGTTCCTTCAAACACAAATCCTTTGCTTATAATTTCGGTGTTTCCAAAATATCTTCCGTCTTTTCCGATTTTAATAACAACCACCACAATCCCCTCATTTCCCAAAATTGCCCGGTCTCCTAAAACGACTTTACCGATATCGCCAATCCCGAGTCCGTGAACCAAAACATCCTTTGTGGGAACCGTTTCTCCTCTTGAAACATTTCCGCGATCAAAAATAACACTCTCTCCGGCTTTAAGTTTAAAGACGTTGGAAGAATTAACACCGATTGAATTTACCAACTTTCCGTAGGCATCCATATACCTAATGGTTCCCCCAATAGGAATAAAATATTTGGGCTTGACAATTTCAAATAATTTTTTAATATCCTCCTGCCCGCCGTGTCCCGATACATATAGACCCTCATGAAGATCGTAGTAATGAACATCCACCCCTTTATCAATAAGACCATCTATGACAAAATCTTCACTTTCCTTACTGTAGGCTGGTGCCGGATCAGCCGAAAAAATAAACGTGTCACCCTGGGTAACTTTTACTTTATCATGATCGCCTTGGGAAATTCGATAAACGGAACTGCCCACCTGGCCAAAACACCCCGAAACAATATAAAGAACTTGGTTGGGTCTTAAATTTTCAAGCTCTTTGTATGAAATTATTTGGTCTTGAGAATATTTTAAATAATCCAGGTTGTGAGCCATTTCGGCTTTCTTTTGAATTGATCTGCCCACAAAAATTACTTTTCGGTTAACTTTTTTGGCAACATTAATAATTTGCTGAAATCTGCCTATGTTTGAAGAAATAGCCGTTACCATAACTGCCTTTTGGGCATTTCTGACAATGGCGAGCATTTTATCTTCAATCGGAAGTTCGCTTTCAATGGACCCTGGTTTATTTGATCCCAAACAGTCTGAGGCCAAAAACAAAACATTATTCTTTGCCAGTTCTCTGGCTCTCTCAATGGCAAATGCCTTTCCGCCGACAGGATTTTGATCCATTTTATGTTCCGGAACATGGAAGATTCTTCCTTCGGAAGTATCAATGGCAAAACCGACTGTATCGGGAATTGAATGGGTTACTCTGAAAGGTTGAATCTTAAATGAACCAATTTGAAACCGATCATTATCTGGGTTAAAAGTATTTATCTTAAAATCTCTGACCCCGTAATCTTTGAATTTGTCCTTAATAAATTCGGTAACTAGGGGGGCTGCCCAGATAGTGGTTTTTACATCTCTTAACAAAAAGGGCAGTGCCCCAATATGGTCTTCATGTCCTTGGGAAACCACAATTCCTTTTAGTTTACTTTTATTTTTAACAACGTATGAGTAATCGGGAAGAACTAAATCAACTCCCGGCATTTCCAAATCGGGAAAACCAATACCGCAATCGACAATCATCATCTCCCTGTCCTGTTCGTAGATATATAAGTTTTCGGTTACTCCGGTTGTTCCGGATAATGCAATGAATCTAAGCATATGTTTTTAAAATAATTCTGATTGTTCTATTACTGCTTCCGGTTCTTTTTTTTCTTCCTTTTTTAAATAGTCGGGAAGTTTCAAAAAATCATTTTTAATCTCGTTCATCACCGCTCCGTTTCTTAATGCTGCAGCCGGATGATACATGGGCACAACCAAAATATTTTTACCATTCCAGTTTACTTCAAACTTCCTTCCGTGAACACCACTAATTCTGGCGTTGGGTAAAAACTTAGCCATAGAAAATCTTCCCAATGTAACCACAACTCTTGGACAAATCACTTCCAGTTCTCTGTCCAAATATCTGCTATAAGCTTCCAGTTCTTCAGGTAATGGATCCCTATTTTCCGGGGGCCTCGTCTTAATCATGTTAGTGATATAAACATTCTCACGGGGTAAATTAATTGAGGAAAGAAGTTTATTTAACAAGATTCCCGCATTCCCCACAAAAGGCTTTCTCTGAACCATCTCATGATAACCGCCAGCTTCCCCAATAAAAACGATTTCACTATCGCAATTTCCGTCCCCTGGAATTATATCCTCAGGTTTTGAAACAAGAGGAAGATTCTTGTCATTTTCCATATCCTCTTTAATTTTCAATAATTCTTCTTTTTTATTCATATCTACAAATCAAAAAATTCTACTCCATTTGTATCCGTATCGTAAACAGCAAATGATGGTTTACTTGAATGAAGTGCTCCAGGGGAAACAATTTTTACTCCATTAATGATTTTTTCGGACTTAAAATGCCTATGACCGCAAAAAACAACGTCGCAACCAATAACTAATAACTTAGAACTAAGAACTAAATTATGAACCACACCAATTTCCCTCCCATCAATTTCAAATTTTAAGAATTTCTCATCAAACTTTTCAGCTTTTAGTTTTAACTTTTTAGCTATTTCCTGATGTATATCCGCATTACCCAATACTCCATAGACTGGAATTTTGCTTTGCAGAACTGTTTCGACAGATTTTAGATTATCCCAATCTCCACAGTGGATAATTGCTTCTGCCTTTATTTTCTTGGCAAAGCCCATTGCAAGTTTTATATTGATAATATTTCCGTGAGAATCTGAAACCACGACTATTTTCATTAATTGAAGTTTAGCAAATAAATCCTACTTTGTTTGTAATTTAGTCAAAAAATCTAAAAATTCTGATGGTCTGAGAATTAATACTTGTCCATATTTCTTAAGGCTCAATAAATCTTCATCCCCTGTGACAATGATCTCGCTGCCACTCTCAACCGCCACTTCTAAAACCTTATTATCCTTGACGTCTCGAGAGGCGAAAATTCTTTTAGTGGGATATACTTTTTTAAAATTTTCTAAAATTTCCCCTTCAATTAATTTTAATTTACTGTCTGTAAATTTAAATTTTTTCTTTAAAATATCAAGAAGCTCTGAAATAAGTTGTGAAGAAGTATAGACTCTTAATCTTTCACTAAGGATTAGGTCTACCAACTTCTCGGGTTTGCCGCCAAAAACAAGTGAAGAAATAATTACATTTGTATCGATAACAATCCCAAAATCCCTAATTCCCATTACGATATTCCTGTACTATTCTATTCACATCTTCTTCACTCTTTATTCCCATTTTTTTGCCAATCTTTTTTCCATAGGCAAAAAGTTCATCCCAAACTCCTTTATCTCTAAGATATTTCATCAAGGCTTCTTTAATAAGTTCACTGCGACTGCGATACTCCTTTTGGGCAACCAAATCTGCCTTGATAACAAGGTCTCTGGGTAGGGAAATATTTAATGTCTGTACTTGCATATACAATCATTGTATATAGATTGTATGTCGTTGTCAAGGACTATTGGGGCAGAAATTCTTTAACGTTTTCTGGTGTTATCTTAAACGAAGTTCCCCTTTTTTCAACAATTGCTCTTGCCACTTTTCTTACAATCCCTTCAATAGTTCTTTCCAGGGTTCTAATTCCTGCATCATAACCTAAGGGCCGGACAATGTTTGGCCAGACGTTTTCGTCTATTTGAAGCGCACCTTCCGGAATACCCGCCACCCTGATTGCCTTTGGCAGCACGTATCTTTCCCCGATTGTAATTTTTTCCATATCGGAATAGGAAGGCATTGAAGTCGGTTCTAATCTATCCAAAACGGCTGTTGATATCGTGGTTGTATTATTGGCAGTTGCTATAAATAAAACTTCCGAAAGATCAAATGGAAAATCAATATAATAATCCGTAAAATTGTGGTTCTGTTCTGGATCTAAGAGTTCTACTAATACTCCCATAATGGAAGCCCTACCTTGGTCTGTTACCCTGTCTATTTCATCAAGAAGAATAATGGGGTTTTTTGATCCCACTGATTTAAGTGCCTTAATAATTTTCCCGGGTTCTGATTCCGGGTGCATACGAGATTGACCCCTTAAATCCAACGGATCTCCCATGCCCCCAAAAGGAATTCTAAAAAACTTGCGTCCCAAACTTTCCGCAATTGAAGAAGCAATTGTTGTTTTTCCGGTTCCTACCAGACCCACAAAACAAAGAATGGGAGCCCTAAAGACTTCTTTTTCTTCCCCTCTTTCTTTTTTCAATTTCATAACAGAAATGTATTCCAATATTCTTTCTTTAATCTCAGAAAGACCAAAATGGTTTTTGTCCAAGACAGATTTTGCGTTTGCCAAATCCAGATTATCCTGAGTCCTTGTATTCCACGGGAGTGTTGTTATCCAATCAATATATTTTCTAATTCTGTCAAACTCGGGTAGAAAAGTGGAAGACTCGGTTAATTTTCCCAACTGTTCAAGTCTGGTTATCACCTCTTCCTGAAGTTTTGGAGGAATTGAAGCAGATTTAACAATCTCTCCAAGCTTAGTTATATCACTCTGGGCAGTATCCATCAACTAAAAGTATAACCGCTACACTCCAATTTTCCAAACACCTTTCTCCCTGAAAGCTGGAATCGATTGTCTTTTTGCAGAGTTAAAAATTCCCGATCCTTCTAATTTATTTAACTTTACATATTCAGATAATGTAACTATTTTCAAACCCTTCAGGTAAGTTACTCTCTTATTCAAAGATTCTGTCAGAGCCTTCCTGATTATCTTAACCATTAACTTTATGTTTTTGTTGTCATTGAATTCATTAAAGCTTGTGTAATATTCGACCTTTTCCTTATTTTTCACAATAATATTTGGAAAACCAAGACTTAATAATTGGAAATTTAGTAAAATCCGGCCAATCCTTCCGTTTCCATCATTAAATGGATGAATTGCTTCAAACCCAAGATGGAAATTGGCAATTTTATCCAAAAAGTATCTTGCATTATCACTTGAATAAGTTATCAATAATTCATTAATCAAATTTTCGATTTTTTCGGGTGATGCTCCGATATGAGTTCCAACACGAACATATTCTTGCCCATTTCTAAATCTTCCTGAAATTTTGTTATTTATATTTTCCAAAAGCATTTTGTGGAGAAACAAAATCAATTCAATGTTTAAATCGGTCTTTTCCTTATTTTTTAAATATTCAATAACCCTGGCTAGATTTTTAGCCTCAAAAACCTCCCTTAAACTTATATTCTTGGAAACTTCCATTTCCATTAAGATTTTTTCAGTCTCTTTAAGGGTAAGAGTTGAATTCTCAATCGCGTTGCTGTTATATACACTTTCTGCAATTTCTGCCTCATCAATTAGATTAAGCAGTGAAGTCTTGCCAACTTTTAACTGGTCAAATTCTTTCTTTAACTCATTGATTTTGTTTTTTGTTGAAGATCCGACTGTCATAGCTGTATTATATCACGTTCACGCATTTCCGTCAAATATACGTGAATTTGTATCAAAAGTAACCTAAATTCACGCATGGGTATGGCAGAATCATCTACCTAACTATTAGGATTTTTTAAAACTGGTGCTCCAAATTGGGGCGGTCCATATGTGCTGAATGAGAAATTTCGCTGTGCATTAAAACGTCTTTTTTCGCCCAACTTGTCATACACCCTTGTAGAAATTCCATTTGCTTCGGTAACAATATCAACCCAACCTTGTTCGTATGTTTGGCCTTCGGAAAACTGTTTTCTCTCATTTTCTGGTTTCAAAAAATAGCCATAACCACGAGCTTCCGAGGCTGTCTGTTTAATCGTCCATTTACCATTTTCTCTGACAGAATCTATTACTGCTCCGGGGATTGTCTCCGAAAGCCAATTTCTAAGGTGATGAGATAAGCCTGTGGGTGAACCGTTTGTCAAAGCTCCTGCGGTGTAAGCTATAACATAGGGTAAACGGTTACGGCCACTTATGTTTTTTCTGTGTTCAAAAAAACTATTCAATTGAAATGCACCGATCGCATAGTAAGCAACATCCCCAGCACTTACGGGTCCCCCTCTTTTGTCTCTAGCAAAATCGATGGCCCCCCTTAGGTATTTTCCTTCCACCCCCTGAGTTATCTGCATGCCTTCTTTTATTGCTATTTCAATTAGTTTTTCGGAGAGTGGAATATTTTCTTTGTCACAAATCTCTGTTGCCACTTCGATAAAAAGAGTCATATCTAATACACACTCCACAGACTTCATTTCCGCCTCTTTTTTCATTCTTTCCAAAGTTATTTTTCGATCTTCTAAACCTTTTCTATTTCTGGGGTCAGATGGATTTTGTTCTAAATATTCTTCCGAATTTTTGACACTTTCCTCTTGTTGTTCAATTCCTCTGGCAAATTTCAGCTCGTAAACTATTGTTCGAATGTTATCAAATGTCTCCTTTGTTGGTAAATTATCTGCATTTTCTATTGGATAGCCAAATTCAGTATAAGCTTTTACAACACCTTGCTGTTTCAAAGCTTCTGTCATCTTCGATGACGTTTCAGTCGGACCACTTTTTAAATTAGCTGAGACGAGTTCGGATTCTCTCGCATAAGTTTCCAGCGTCTTGACTGTCTCATTCATCACGCCAGCACGCTCTTGTGCTACTTTTGCACTTTCGTCTGTAACTTTTGCTACTTTACTTTTGCGTGTATTTTGGCTTAATAGGCAAAATGCGTTGGTGATTTAAGGCTTTCTCCTCAAGAAGTAAAACGTCCACAAAAGAGCATTAGCCACTTTCCTTCTGGAAAGTCCTCTGTGCCTGGCCAAGGCTGG
>Ga0208957_1001419_pt1 | contig 12479 bp, 22 predicted proteins | sample RifOxyA1_FD_184029 | JGI IMG/M metagenome (GOLD analysis project Ga0208957, IMG submission 184029) | Groundwater microbial communities from Rifle, Colorado - Rifle Oxygen_injection A1 (SPAdes) | ecosystem: Environmental > Aquatic > Deep subsurface > Groundwater | place: Rifle, Colorado, United... | reverse complement strand
CAAGTAAGGAGCCAAGTAAGGAGCCAAGTAAGGCGCCAAGTAGAGAGCCAAGTAGGGAGCCAAGTAAGGAACCAAGTAGGGAGCCAAGTAAGGAACCAAGTAAGGAACCAAGTAAGGAACCAAGTAAGGAACCAAGTAGGGAGCCGAGTAGGGAGCCGAGTAGGGAGCCAAGTAAGGAACCAAGTAGAGAGCCGAGTATGGAGCCAAGTAGAGAGCCAAGTAGGGAGCCAAGTAAGGAGCCAAGTAGAGAGCCAAAGCGTTGATTTTATATGGCCTTGGTTAGATGGAAAATTTTATGCTTCTTATTGCAGTTATCTTGACGCGTTTATAAATGTTTTTAAGCTACGAAATATACCAGACGTTGCGTGGTTCCTTGATTGCGCAAACGTCGAATTGATTTACCCGCTAGATAATATATGTATTATGAGCAATAACTTTACTAAGCTACACAAAAACGAAAAGGGGCTACACAACTTTAATGGCGCAGCAGTGGAATATGCTAGCGGCTATAAAATTTACGCTATGAATGGGGTAATAGTACCGGAGTGGCTCGCGGAAACACCAGCGTATGCACTTAGCTTTGAGGAATATGCTAAAATAACCAACGCCGATATCAAAGCAGAGTTTGTAAAAAAGGCAGGGATTGAGCGCCTTATCTCGTGTGGAAAAGAAATAGACACCTACAAGAATTACAACAATGAATGGTGGAATAAATCCGAGTATAGATTGATTGATATGTCCTCAGTGCTTCAGGGGTTCGACTACGCGCCGCATTTGTTAATGGTTAATCAAACGACAAAAACATTTCATTTAGAGGGGGTGACGCCGAATTGTAAGACGCTGATTGATGCGTTCAAGATGAGGGAACGGGATAATTATGCTGATTATCAGATACTTGATATAAAATAAAGGAGACCTACAAATGTTAAGACTCATAAAGCACGGAGAAGTATTATTTTTCGAATGTAAAGGACTACCTAAGGGACTGACTCAAATTGAAGTACAGCAAGAATATATAATTGTTGGGGAATCGGAGACGCACGGGAACGATCATCGTGTTGCTGTCGCTGATAAGCTAAAAGTCAAGGCTTACAAGGATGCAGATGGTAGTTTATACATGACTAACTTAGACAAAACAAAGGTGTTTTGCCCTAAGCGGGAGAAGCATGGGGAGTCTGAACTACCAGAGTCGGTGTGGGAGATTGTCAAAGCAAACGAATTTGATTATGTAACTAATCAAGTGCGAGAGGTGCGCGACTGAGATCTCGCTTTATGTAAGGAAGGAGGGAGTGTGTTATGGCACCAAAGAGTTTACAAGATAAGCGTTTTGATTTGATAGTATCGTACGACTGTGGCGGCGTAAACGATACTTACATTATAGAGAACTGTCGTGCTCCGAGAACTAAAGACGAGTACGACGTGGTTCAAAAGGAGTTAGGTTGTCTGTACCCAGAATTAGTTAGGATTGTAGGGATTACAAAAATACGCAAGCGACGAAGCATTGCTGAGCGTATAGGCATTACTTTACTTATATTAGTATTGGTAGCTTCAAGCGCCGCTATTTGGGTGGGTAATTTAGCATTACATACTGATATGACACTATTAACAGTAATCGTGTTGTCAGTATTGATAATAGACTTTTTAAGGGGGGAGTAGTGTGGACGAGCGACAAGCTAGGATTAATTATTTAGAGGGCTACCTTGCCGCGCTATACGATTTCGCGTGGTATAGAAACGGAACGATGTATTTGGGCAGCGGCATACGAACGTATAAAGAAATAGCGCAGCCCTTAGAAGAAGAACTTTCAACTCTGAAAGGAGGCGAAATGACATGAAACTGAACGAAAAAGAATTTACTGGTTTAACGGTTATGTGGGTAGTTATTTTGGTTATTAGTGCTTTGGTGATGTTTTTCTGCATGGCTCCTGCCAATGCAGACGATGAAAACAACGTATACACTGTAGCTCGCGGTACTGGCGGAACGCCCATATTGTATTTCGGCGGCGGCGCAGTGTTGGGGGCGGAGCCTCAAGCAATTGAAATGGAATTTATCGCGAGCCCGGAGTATGCAGGGGGAAACGGCGGTTTTTTTACCCTAGGTGGAAATCTAGCAGGGACGCCCCAAAACCTATATAAATCAATCAGCAGGGCTGACGTAGCTCGATGGGGCGACCCTCTTGTCAAAACAGTTAGCCAAGTGTACAATGTTTCGACAGGAGGAATTTACGGGACGCCTGAGTGGGGGTTTTTGTACGGAGTTTCTTACACCTACAGCAAAGATTACAAGACGTATTTTGACCCGTTGTATATCTTGAGTAGCAATGGTAAATACAGTATTACAGGGAAGGATAAGCATACTCTAGGGTTGGTAGCTGGGATTACTACAGGGGCACCCGACTGGCATATTGTAGCAAAGTATGACACGGGGCTAGGAAAAGTTACAGTTGGGGCAACGTTTAGAGTAGGGGGGTGACTATGCGCGTACGAATAGAACTTAGCGGAAAAGTGGCGACGGAAGTGTTTCAATTAATTGCGGCGCCACTCGCCGCGACGGCGTCTTTGAAGCGAGTTACCCACGAATTCTCAGGTCATGGCAAGCACACTCTCATAGCCGATTTCGACGACGGTAGCGACTACCACGCTTATTTATCAGCTATGTATTTCACGTTTAAAGAAAGGATTAAGTAATGATTACAAGAAAATTTATTTTACCCGCCAAGACGCGCGTCGATAAACTTGCGGCAGTGCAAGCGACGCTTCAACAAAGCCAAAAACATGTGCGCACACAGAAGCGCAATAACGGCGACTTTATAATCACAGGAATGTTTCACGACACTAAAGATTTTGAGTATTTTAAAGGGATACTCTATTATCCGGCGCCAACGAGCGTACAAAAATAGAAGGGGGCAAACATGGCAACGACTAAAGTTTTAAAAGAGGAAGAGCAGTATGATATCAAGATCAGCAAAAAGCAGGGATTTGCTAGGGTTCTAGTAGAAACAGCGGGAGCGAATCGAGCGACGTGGCGCAGCGACGCTAAAGCAAATAAAGCCGCTAAAAAAGAACACGAAAGAGAGGAGGCAATGGCAGAGCTGCACAAGCAGCAAAAAGCAGAACGCGAAGACCTTAGAGGTATGCGTGAATTAAACAAATTAAAAGGCTATAGAAAGGAGCGCGACTAATGCAAGAAGGAACAGCAAGATCAAAGATATGCCCTGTGCTGCACAGCAATGGTGAATCAATGATGAATTGTGTCGGTAGTAACTGCATGGCGTGGCAGCAAGAAACAGGCATTGAGCACGAAGGCTGGTGTGCGATACTTGGGGGAGGTTAGCTAATGGTAGAAAAGATCACCGAGGAGATGAACATTCAAGATTCGTGGTATGCTGAGGCTAAAACGGTAGCCACGCCCGCTCATCTTGCGCAGTTCGTAACAAAGCTGATGAACGGCTACGCGCACGACTACGGGACACAGTGCCACGCAGTCGCAGCGGCGGCGCTAGCAGCGGCGCAATGTGCAAAGAACGGCGCGGGACTTTCAGGATTTCAAGCGGGGGCGGTGCAATGGGAAGTTATCAAGCATTTTGGAGTTACTGAGCTGCCTGCAAAAATACTAAGCTACCACGATCTACTCTACCCGAGCGGGGAAGAGAGTTACACGACGCTGTCCGGGTATGGCTGGGAATGGCTGCAAGCTGAAGCGAAGAAAAGTTTAGCGGAAAACGTCGAAACTGAAATAAGCCCGCAAGTTTGGGCGCATTGGAAGGGTGTAGCCGATGGGAAGGTGCCCTTCGGAATGGGTGTACGCGTCGATGATAAGAACCCGGTAGAAAAGCCCGCGCTGCTGCAACGCGTGCGTAATATGTTGATTACTTTGGCAGCGGGTGACGCTGTTGATTTGAAAACTATTTTATAAGGAAAGAGGTTACAAAAATGAGTTTAAGTAGAAAGAAAAGCGCGAGTCCCTTGTCGGCGGGGTGGAAGTTATATAGCCCGAAGCGATTAGCCGAAGCGTTGGGTTTGCCTGTAGACAAAGTTGATAAAGCGCTTGAAGAGACGGGGTTTAATAAAGCTGTGCGAGTGCGTGAGTACACTATCAAGCGCAAGATAGTGTTACAGAAAGCAGTAAAAGAAATAGAAGCCTTAATAAATGTAAAACGGCGAGAGACTTACAAGCTGCGTCAACAAGCCAAAGCACTACGCAACGAAGTTACCGGGCTTAGAAATATTTTGAGGATACCGAGGGAAAACATCACGCTCAGCGACGCTGAAGTGATCGAAGAATTAACAAAATCAGCAGCATAAGGAGAAGTAAATGAAGTTTTTTGTGATTATATTTTTATTATTAAGTAGCGCGGCATTTGGTGCGGTTACGGTACCAATCCCGCCGGGAGCAACTGGGCTGGTCTTAGACTGGAGCATTCCCACCGCCCCGCCGGTAATCGTAACCGAGCCCGTTGTCGTCACAGCGCCTGTACCGATACCGACAAAAGCGTTTCCGGGGGCTGAAGGATACGGCGCCATGACACGCGGCGCGTATGGCGGTAGCGTTGAACCTAGTATTTATCATGTTACTAACCTGAACGACAGTGGAGAGGGGAGCTTTCGCGACGCATTTACTTTTAATAAGCCTGTGTTTGTCGTCTTCGACGTCGCGGGGTATATTAATTTAAAAAGCGAACTATATATCAACAATCCGTTCGTTACTATTGCTGGGCAAACGGCGCCGGGTGCGGGAATCTGCATACGCTACAGGGCGATACGAATACGCACGCATGACGTCATTATTAGGGGCTTAAAGGTACGTAACGGGACGCCGGGTGCCGACGGTGGAAATCAAGACGGCATTGCTATCGAAGCAGCAGGCGGCGCTGGCGGCGTGCAGCCTTATAATATTATAGTAGACCACTCTACAATCTCGTGGGGCAGCGATGAGACGGCGGTAAGCTGGTATGCGTGCCACCATATCACCTGGCAGTACAATCTTATGTACGAAGGATGGAATGGACAAGGGCACGGGTACGGGCTGCTTGCGGGCGATAGAAGCCAGAAGATCAGCATCCATCACAATTTATTCGCGCTGAATAAGTTGCGCAACCCTGAATGTAACGACGGTAGCAGCGGGGAAATCATTAACAACGTAGTATATGGCTGGGGCAACAGAGGCATCGACTTCACAGGAACACGGGAAACGGGGGGTGGTTTTTACCAGTGGGAGCCTTTATACTGGAATGTGATAGGTAATTATTTAAAGCGTGGGAGTGGCACAGGAAATAGCTACGGTATGCAGATTTATATACCCGAAGGTGACGGCTGGGGCTATTACGTGCCTGTGGGCTCAAAACTGTATTTAAAAAACAACTTAGACACTATAAAAAATCCTACAGCTGACCCCGCTAAGGAATGGGCATGTGTGCAGTTCATAGGGACAAAATCCGACCCTAACCAGTTCAAAAGCTCAGTACCTGCTCTATTACCATCAGGGATTACGACGCAAACACCGACCGCAGCGTATGAGATTGTACTCACGCAAGCAGGGGCAAAGCGTGACACCCGCGACGCGTACATCATCGACGCGGTGCGTAACAGCAGGGGCGCTATGATAACGACGACTCCGTCATGGCCTACTATAGGAGGCAGCGGTGAGAATACCTACCCGCTTGACCCGCACAAAGTTGACCCGGTAACCGGGTATCGTAATATCGAACTTTACGTTAATGATTTAATAAAATAAGGAGGTATTTATGTTTTATCCATTAAAAATCGATACGGACGAAGTTTGGCAGCATATGAAGAGTATCGCGCATAAGTGTAAAAGAAAGGGCGACACAGCGCCGTTTATGGCGACACGCTCGTGCTACTTAACACTAGAAAGCAGCGGAAAGGCACTACTGTGGACAAGCGAGATGCCCAGCGACGACCACTTTGAATTAACTTTTGAAGAGTGGCTGCAAGAACTGAAAGGGTGTAGGAAAGAGCGCAAAGGTAAAACAGTAGAAAAGGTTATCGTCGCTGACGCAAACAGTACTCAAACATTTACTTCGGCAGAGCTTGCAAAGTCTTATATTATAAATCGTGTACGTTTTGGGCATACGATTACAGTACGTAAGGAAGCGCAGTATGTGCCTAACGAAGTACCTACGCCAATACTACCTACAGGCGACGTTATCGAGGTTGACCCTATCATTGCTGAAATGTCAGAGGCGCTTCAAGACATGGCGTTTAATCGGGGTTATTCTCGACCATTCAAAGGTGAGTATATAGACACGGAGGCGCACCGATTGATATTTAATCGCAGATGTAAAAGAATTTCTTATTGCTCAGGGGAGATGCCATGCGAGCATTGCGGGAGGCCACACCTGTGCGGAAACTTGGTAAAAGTAAGCATCGCCGAGGCGATAATGTTTTTACAGCAAGATAAGATCATCCCAAAACCTCGCGTCGTGACGATGCGAGAGGTGACTGAGAAGTTTGGTGAAGAGGTAATTATAAGCGGTTAAACACTGGGTGGCGTTGTAGCCTGATGTATTAAGGGCCGCCTCTGCGCTTGCGCATGCGCCTCTGCCCGAGCGCTACAGACTAAGCTAGCCCACCCTACCCTGGGTAGGGTGGGCTATGCGAACCGTCAGTTAAATTGTAGCGTTACGTTGCGAGCCTCACTAGCTCGCCCCATGACAGACCCGGCAGCAGGGACAATGTCAAAAATGGCGCGTGTTTCCCCTGTCGTAGCGGTGAGTAAGAGCTGGTCACTCGTACGTTTACTCATCGCCGCGCTGTTTTTTTAAAGGAGAGTATAATGGAAGTTAAGGAAATTGATATTAAGATATTAAAACCAGCAGAGTATAACCCGCGAAAGATCAATGCAAAACAGTATAGGGATATAAAAGACTCCCTAGAACGCTTCGGCTTTGTAAACCCTATCGTAGTCAACACCCATAAGGATAGGGAAAATGTCGTCGTAGGCGGGAATCAACGCCTGAAAGTGTGGGGCGATTTGGGGCATACGACAGTGCCCGTGTACTTCGTTGATTTGCCTTTCGACAAAGAACAAGAGTTAAATATTAGGCTCAATAAAAACTCAGCTGAGTTCGACATGGAATTGCTGCATACTTACTTCGAAAAAGATGCACTAGTTGATTGGGGTTTTGATATGGCTGACTTAGTCGATGGTAATTTCAACACCGACGCTGTAGACATTAACGCAGAGGGGGCCCCCGCTGAAATAGACATTGACACCAAAGGAGGATTCACGCTTGAGCTACTCGCGCAATGTTTCGACGCTGATATCAGCGTCGTTTCAGCGCTGCAACTTGTACAGGGAGTCATATCACGCAGTATGGCGATGGGTCAATTCAATAAGCTTTGCAAAGGCAAAGACACTGGATATTATATCTCAGCGCTGTTCAACCCTCATCGCTTCGAAACTAGATGCGGTCGCAGTAAATACTCCTTGGTTGAAGCGCAGAATGTCGCCGATTTTCGACGCATTCGAGCACAGCATATGGCAAAATACCACGACGTGGATATCTTACCAAACTTTTGGATTAAATACGCTAGCATTGGCTTCGCGGGGGTGCAGCTGGCTTTTGAGTTTCAACCCTCAATTGCACGCGACATTTACTTGAAATATTGCCCTGTTGGGGGAAGAGTACTCGACCCTTGCCACGGCTGGGGAGGTCGGGTTGTTGGGTGGTTATCAGCTAATCTAAAAGGGCACTATGTAGGGTTTGACCCATCCACACGCACACACCAAGGCGTTGCAAACCTGATTGACTTCCTTAAGCAATCGGAGACAAAATCAACAGCTGAGTCGATTTGTTTACCTTTTGAAGATGCTGAGCTGGAAAAAGAATCTTTTGACTTAGCGTTGACATCGCCTCCTTATTTTGACACTGAGCAGTACGCAGACGAAGAAACGCAAAGCTGTAAGAGATACCCTACCTATGATGAATGGGTGGTAGGGTTTTTAGAGCCTCTTATTATAAAGACGATGACAGCGCTAAAAAATACAGGAAAATTTATCTTGAATATTGGTAACGTTCGTTATACAATAAAGGAGTCGGTACAAGAGCTATGTTCAAAGCAGGGGTACAAGTATAGCCTGCTACATGACTATAAGATAGGAGGCTGCGGAATAGGGGAGCGCTCTGATACTGAAGACACAAAAGGGGAACCTTTTATCTTAATTGAAAAGAGTTGATTTTTATGCTCAGTAAAGAAGATCTAGAGCTTATACTCGAAATCACAAATGATTATTTACGTTGGACTGATAAAAGAGCGGGTCTGGATAACACAGCTGCACAAATACAACGCTTTCAAAAGAGCGTTGCTGGTGTGAGAAAGTTGCGAGAGAACATTAGGCATATGTTAACTTTTTGAAAAGGGGGCGAACACTATGGAGTATGACGGTTCGAAATCATACTTTTTTAAGTCGAAAAATAGGTGGCTATACAAGCTTACGCGCTGCTTTACACATGGCTGGTTTTGGAATTCGGTGGAGGGGAACTATGCTTTTCATTTTGGGCTTTATCCTTCAGCTGAAGAAGCACTCCGGGCTATGGAGCAAGAACACCCGGAAGTTATAATTAATGAACTTTCGGGAATAGATGCTATTACAGCGTGGCTACAAAGAAATAAATAGTAGTTGACAGAAGAACAGTCTTAGAGTATTATTGTGACATGAACATTGACAACTTAATAATGATTACAAGGGGGCAGCCACAGGATGTGGGCTACTTCAATCATACGAGATTATAATGCCGCCCGTCCGCTTTATCTCCCCCTTGGTGTGCTTGTTCGAGTTTTATGACGACAGCAGCCAAAGAAATAGTTACTTCCAATGTTAATGGATAGGTCGTGGGTTCGAGTCCCGTCAAAGCCTATGGGCTTTGTAGCTCAGCTGGTAGAGCGGTAAAATATCTATTTCGCGCTTATCTCTGTCGTTCTTTGTTTGTTACTTTGCAGGTCTTGCTTATGTGACGAGAGCAGCCATGTAAGAATTGGGCAAAGTAAATAAAAGCTCAATGCGGCGTTGTGAGTGTAGAAAGGGTTAACCTGTAGCAGCGTCGCTTAAATTTAAGACCCTTTGCTTCCCCCACCATGCAAAAATTGCATGGTGGGGGTTTTTATTTTTTATAAAAGAAATCCGAGGGTGCGCTACTTTCCCGGCGCCCAAGAAAAGTTTACGAATGTTTTACTGAAAGGAGGACGCTATGGAAGATCAAGAAGCACTGCATCGTAGATCAAACCAAATACTCACTATTCACGAATTCGGTAAGTTTATTATGGAAAACTCTGATAAAATAGTCGCTATTGTTGGGATGCTTGACACCGTCGACGGTAGTGTGTATACTTGCCTCGAAGGAAATGGTTACACTGCGCTAGGACTAGCCGCCGAGCTACGTGTTAAAACAGAACGTTTTATTTATCGAATCAATAATCATTAATCTTCACAAGAAAGGTGAAAGCCATGAGTAAATTCAACGAAAAAAAGAAACCACAAGAAAAGGTTATCAATTATGATGGTGGGGTTTCGTTTAAGCAGAAAGCCAAAGAGGAATTAATTTTTGCCACCATAAGCACGTTTTTAGAAGATTCCTACTATGAGTCGGTGGGCAAACGGCTTGGTAGGATTCGCGAGCTATGCATGCTAGTCCCCCACGAGTTTATTGCTAATTTAGCAGTATACCTAAGGAAAGAAGCACATATGCGCTCAGCGTTCCATGTGCTCGTCGGGGAGCTTGCATTAGGAATCCAAGACAAGCATATTGGTAGTTGTTGTAAGGGTAAGCGAAATATAGCAGAAGGGTTCAGGTGGAAATACAATGACAAAATGTGAAGCGGTTATCGGATTGGGTTTTGGAGATTGCGGAAAAGGGACGGTTGTTGACTATTTAGTCGCGCGAGAAAAAAACACTTTGGTTGTGAGATTTTCTTCAGGACAGAATAGCGGGCACACCGTTTGCATCGCAGGCAAAAGGCACGTCTTTAGCAACTTCGGGTCGGGGACGCTGCGCGGCGCCCCGACGTACTGGTCGAAATTCTGCACAGTTGACCCGGTAGGACTCAGCAACGAGTTACACGACTTAAAAGAGCTAGGAGTGTACCCGAGAATATATATTAACGCTAACTGCCCAGTAACGACACCGAATGATAAGTACGCTAATCAGACAAACCGACGTGACCTTGAGAACGGCACGTGCGGTGTTGGCGTCGGGACGACGCATCAACGCGAAGCTGACCACTACTCTCTCACCTTTAGCGATCTATATAACCCTACCGTGCTTGCGATTAAGCTGCGAGCCATTGCCCAGTATTACACAGTAAGTGTTCCGAATATTACATTTCTGGAGTGTGTAGAGGAAATAAAACGCAGCTCAAACATTATTTTGGCGTACAAGCAGCCAGAAGGATTCAGCATGACGATCTTTGAAGGTAGCCAGGGTTTGCTGCTCGATCAAAAATATGGTTTTTTCCCAAACGTAACGCGCTCAAGTACTGGGGCACAGAATCTACCAGGACTTACTAACGCATATCTTGTCACACGTTCTTACCAGACTCGACACGGCAACGGGGCGATGACTAATGAGCACATTCCTCATACGCTTAAAGAAAACCCTAACGAGACAAACCAAACAAACGCCTATCAAGGTATATTCAGACGCTCGTTGCTTGATCTCGATTTACTGGAATATGGTATCAATAAAGATGCGTGGATGCGAAACAACAAGTCACGCTGCTGGCTAGTAATTACGTGTTTAGATCATCTCGAAGTAACCCCACGGTTTACTTATAGAGGAAGCATCGTACGCTGCGCTAGCGCTTCGGATTTTGTAGGCAGGGTAAGTGATATACTCGGCATTGATAATGTCTTAACTAACGACTCCCCCGTAGCGGAGAGTATGTCAATTTTCAGGAGGTAAGGTATGGAAGAGTTGTTAATATGCCCGCGCTGCGGGATGAGTAGTTTTACTATTGTAAAGAACCTCGATGTTATCTGCGATGAATGCGGGCACAAGAACACGACACAAGGATTAATCGATTATGTTGAGGGAAGGAAGGTGCAAGCTTAATGTATAGAAAGGTGCTAGCTAAAACAGCGGATGAGATTTCTCTTGTAGAAGCGCACGATCATAACTGTCGGTTATTTGGAGTCACGCATGTAGCGCCGCGGACAGTTGCCCCAAACGTTTACATGCTTAATCAAGCAAACGAGTGGATAAATATCACAACGCACACGTTATATTCAACGCTGGAATCAAACAGCAAGCAAACTGCTGTTGATTTTTTCTTGCGAAATTTCCCAAGTGGAGCGGTGTATGCAGTGAACAGCGTTGAAGATGTACATTCTTTGCTCAGTAACGTTTTAAAACGCTAGCGCGGTAGCTCTGAGGGTGTGAACTCGACCCGTTAAATAAAGAAGAGTTGCTCTTTGTAGGGAACCGATACAAAGTCCCCGCCGCGCCGGGGCATCACGGAGGGAATGAATATGAAGAAAAAACAAAACGGAAAAAAAATTATAGGAGGTTAGTGATAATGGCACTGACGGGTAAAGTAAAAAAATATTTAGCGAAGCGGCTCAAGGAAGTACGCGATATGAAGATGCAAGAGATAGAGCGTAAATACGTAATTGTTTGGCTTAGCAAGGGGCATAAAATCGAAGCGATTAATAGCGGCGCAGCGCCGAGAATATTTCCTGTAGTTAGTGTGTCGGTTAGCGGAAGCCTTCTCCCAGACGAGCTGTACGACTTCACAGCTATCGAGGAAGAGTACAAAAAAAGAGCAGACATAGTAAAAGAAGAGCGCCAGGCAGCTAGGTATAAAGTTGCTGTAAAGTACCGAGAGGCGCTTGTCAACATCTACCTAGGCGAGAGCGACGCGGCGTTAAAAATATTGAAAGACCTCGAAGCGCTTGAGCTTTGAAAATGTGTGCGCGGCGCTGTAATATAGTTGTTGACATTATAGTAGCGAAGTAGTACCATCCCTTGTAGATAAAGAAAGGGGTGAGTCGGATGGAAAACAAAAAATTAAAAAACTTAATAAAGTTATCCAGCAAAGTTTCCATTTATGTCCCGTCGACGCAGCAAACCGGAGAGAAAGTCACAGACAGAGCAGCAGCCATAGATGGAACATGTAAACTAATGGCCGAGTTATTTGGGGGATGTACTCACACGCACGCTATAGGGACATGGATATTAGAGAACGGAAAGCCCCAAAACGAACACATAGAAATAGTTTACAGTTATGCAAAAATTTTATATATTGAAAAAATAGATAAAGTAATTGAGTGGTGCGAAGAGTTAAAAAGGCAGTGTAATCAAGAGGTAGTTAGTTTAGAAGTCAATGGGGAGCTTTATTTTATATAAACGGTAGAACGTACGTTCTACCGTTATTCTTTTAAAGGGGGGCTATGTTGTGAAAAAAGCAAATATGATACTCTCAAAACCCGGAACAGGGGAGCGCCACGAGGTAGAAACTCTT
>Ga0208957_1001416_pt1 | contig 12484 bp, 14 predicted proteins | sample RifOxyA1_FD_184029 | JGI IMG/M metagenome (GOLD analysis project Ga0208957, IMG submission 184029) | Groundwater microbial communities from Rifle, Colorado - Rifle Oxygen_injection A1 (SPAdes) | ecosystem: Environmental > Aquatic > Deep subsurface > Groundwater | place: Rifle, Colorado, United... | reverse complement strand
AGAAAAAAATTCGTGTCCTTTGTTGTCGTGAAATGCAGAACAGTATTGCAGACTCATCACATCAACTGCTAAGTGATTTAATCAGACAGTACAACCTAACTGATTTTAAAGTAACGGATAAGTCGATTATCAACTCAATCAATGGCTCTGACTTTCTGTTTAAAGGCTTACACAGAAACGAGCAGAGTATCAAATCAACGGAGGGTGTGGATATAGCGTGGGTAGAGGAAGCTCAGACTATTACTACCTCATCACTTGAGATACTAACCCCAACAGTGCGTAAAGAAGGTTCACAGATTGTCTACACATACAATAGGCTTGAAGAAGCTGACCCTGTACATAATCGTCTTGTAATAGAGGGTAGACCTAACACTATCGTTATAAACGTAAACTATGACGTAGCTTTGAAGTATAACATGATGCCTGATGTTATTCGGCTAGAGATGGAAGATGATAAAAAGAATAGACCTGACCTATACAAACATAAATGGTTAGGTGAACCGTTGGAACTATCCGAGAGCAGAATATACAAGAACTGGAACTTTATAGACGAGATACCATACGAAGCACGTCTTGAAAGGTATGGATTGGACTTCGGGTGGATACCTGATATGTCTGCGCTTGTTGCAATTTACTATTACAATGGAGGGTACATACTTGATGAAGTGCGATGTCAGCTTGAATGGTCAAACCGAGAGATTGCAGAAACAATAAAAAATTTACCACAAGCTTTGACAGTTGCGGATAGCGCGGAGCCTAAAAGTATCGCAGAGATTAAAATGTACGGAGTAAATATAATTGGTGCTAAGAAGTTTCCTGATAGTCTACGCCAAGGGATAAAGATTGTGCAGGATTTAAAGATTAGTGTCACACGTCGGTCACTCAACGTCATAAACGGTTACAAGAGTTGGTTATGGAAGCTCGATAAGAATGGTAATATATTAGCAGGAATACCTGAGCACGAGCCTGACCCACTCGCAGGTGCTCGATATGCACTTGAAACACTTGCTGTTGTACATAGGAAACAAGAGATGATGCCTAAAATGATGAACGCACCAAGGGAGAGAAGTAATGTAGGTTTGTAGTATGGAGGAAGAAGAAATAAAAGAAGAAGAACAGACAGAACAACCAGACTTTCGTTGGGAGATACCTGTTTGCTGTCGTGAAGGTTGGGATACGTGTCCGCATACGACAAAGCGAGATGATAAGCCTAAGAAAACTAATATAGGACTTTAATATGGATAAACCAAACATACTACATAAAAGCGCAGTACATCCCATGTTGGCGATACTGCCAGACTACCTCAAAGACCACAACAACTACGAGAAGATACAACGAGCTATCTTAGATGCTGGAGCTACCAGACACTCACACAATGAGATTGTTGAGTGGTCAGCATGTAAACACTGTCAGCAGAAGCAACATGACCGAGCCGAGTTTATCCGCAAACTTGGATTTATAAATGGTGCTCAGTACATGGCATGGAAAAAAGTACAAGACCAAATAGGAAGCATGAAACGTGTGCGACTATCAAAATACAACTCCAAATAATTGTACATTGTCAAATTAAAAATATATAATAAGAATATGTATACACACCCTTGTATTAAGTGCGGTACACAGTATCAAGATGTAGACCCAGACCCTTACTACTGTAAGAGTTGCAACGATGAGAAAAAACGAATTGCAAAAGAGATAGACGCTAAGATAAAAACAAAACCAAAACGAAGCACTATGTCAGCTCTCCAAGAGTATGACAACATGCCTAAGATAGGTGGTTTTATTCAAGTAAGACTATAATATGGCTAAGAAAGTAGTTAAAAAGAGAGTGGCTAAGAAAGTAGTGCAAGCACCTAAGAAAGAGGTTTATGTTGCAACCGCTAAGATACTTGGTAGGACTTTTACTGCTAAGGGCTCAACAGTTCGAGAAGCTATTGAGAATTTAAAGGTAGGCAACGCTAAAGGCAGATGTATTATTTCAATGACCCATGGTGACGTTACCAAGGAGCGTATCTTGAACGTCATACAAACCTCACGACTCTTTACTTGCGTTGGTATGCCGAGAGAAGTAACACTAAAGAATATCAGCTTACTATTTGACGGTATATGAGTGCAGACATTTTTCAATACATAAAGAAACAGGAAGCCGAGTTTGAAACCGAGGAGGTACAACTTGGCGATAATTGGTTTTGGTCATTTCGTACTCATGTACAGATGATATTTCACTTAAAGAATGGAATATTTTTCACAGGCGAGAACAACTTTCTCCGAGCATTTAAGAACATCATGCTTCCGATGCTCAACCTTGCGTACTGGATAGAGGACATCGAAGTAAAAGACGTTACCTTCTTTATCGAAGGGCAAGCAGGGAGGGTTCTCTCATTCCTCATCAAGAAGTACCACGATGAGATTTATGTGCGTGAACATGACGTAGACGAACTTATAGACGAAATAACCGAGAGTGATATTGATTACGGAGGTGTATTAGTACAAAAGACCAACAAGAAACGCCCTGATGTCATTCAGTTGAATAAGATAGCCTTTTGTGACCAGACCAACATACTTGGAGGGGCTATTGGTATTAAACACAATTTTTCACCTAGTAAACTACGAGAGATGAGTAAGAAAGGCTGGGGTAATACCAAGAACGGTGCAAACATCACCATAGACGAACTAATTACCCTAGCGGACTTTGAAAGTGAACCTGCTGGAATGAATGGTAAGAAGAATAAAACACCTTCCAAAACTGTAGAGGTGTACATGGTACAAGGTCCACTACCTGAACACTACTTAAAAGACAATGACAATATGGAAAAGTGGTACGACCAAGTACAAGTGGTTGCTTTTTACACAGGCAAGAACAAGAAACAAGAGAACGCTATTCTGTATCGTAAGCCAGCAGTAGAAAGTACACTCTTTTTCCATACCTCAAAGAAAGTAGACGGGCGAGCGTTAGGACAGGGTGAGGGTGAAACGTTGATACAAAGTCAGATATGGACTAACTTCTTAGCAATTCACAAGATGAACCTACTTGAGTCAGCGTCTAAAATACCACTGTACACAGATGACCCTTCGTATACAAGTCAAAAGGTGCAAAACATGGAGAACCTAGAGATTACCACCATTGAGGATGGTAAAAGGATTTACAACGTACCAACCGCCGCTCCTGCTAACATTCAGCTTATGGATAAAGCAACTGATGAGTGGCTAGAACATGCACAGCTTACCGCTTCAGCGTATGACCCTGTACTTGGTAAAGAAGCTAACTCTGGTACTACCTTTAGAGGTCAAGAGCGTGTCGTAGCACAAGGTAGAGGCTTCCACGATAGACGTAAAGGGCAACGTGCGAAGTTCATTGAACACTTATACCGTGAGATTATTATTCCCGATATTACCAAAGAGATACTTGGAGGGCAGAAGTTCCTAGCTTCTCTTACCTCAGATGAGATGTCATGGGTACGTGACCAGCTCGCAACCAACGAAGCAAACAAGCGCATTAAGGAGTCAATGTTCAACGCTGTGAAAGGTGGTAAAGGAATGATGACCACAGAAGAACAAGACCAGTTTAAACGAACATTTAAAGAGCTGTTCAACAAGAAAGGCAACAAGCAAATGGTAGAGATACTCAAAGACGAGTTTGACGACGTTGAAATAAAAATGGGTATCAACGTAGTCAACAAACAGAAAGACCTTGCGAACGTATCAGACAAAATCCTTTCTATCTTCCAGTACATCTTCACCAACCCTCAAGGCTTCCAACAGGCTATGCAAATCCCTGCGTTAGCCAAATCATTCCAAGATATACTAGAGTTCTCAGGTATGAACCAAACAGACTTCCAATCACTTCTTGCACCAATGGACACGCCACAGCTTACGGCTCCACAGCAAGCACCACAAGCACCTACACCAACCACAATGATGACACCACAAGCATAGTATGGACACCACACGCAAAGAAAAGATAAACAGGTTCCTCAATGACGTAGTAATGCAACAGGCAGTGTATGACGTTCTATTAGATGCTTTCCTAAAGCCTAAGGACAGGTCGGACATACACATGCTTGCTGGTTCACGGATAGCAATAGACCTACTACAAGAAGCATGGAGGGACTTACAGAAAGTGAAAAACGAAACACAGTCAGAGAAAAAGGAATTAAAACAAGTAGGTTTGTAGTAGATTGCAAAAAAATATACTACAATAAGATTATAAGTAACAATACAAACATGAGTCTAAAAGAATACAAACTAAAATCTCTCAAGGACAAACACGCTGAACAAGTGGAACCAAAAGAGGTAAAGAAAGAGGTAAAGAAAGAAGTTAAAAAGGGAAAAAAGAAATAGTATGAAAGCATTAAAATATACACTCGGCACAGTAGCACTTATGGTGCTTGTTGTGGTTCTCAGTGTTGCTTTTGTAAGCTCAATACAAAGTCTGTTTGCAAGCTCACTTGTTGGTAACGATTACAATTCCGCACAAGTTACTTCAACAACAGCGTCAAGTACATCAGTTACGACACTTAAAACTATGGCTGGTTCACTTGGTTCAGTGATTATCACAGAGGAAAACACTGTAGCTACAGGGTATCCTTCATTGGTTATTTACGACGCAACAAGCACAGAAGCAACAACATCAGCTACCGTGTTAGCTAAGTTTAGTACTACAACAAATCAGGATTTCGGTACCTATCAGTTCGACACCACTTTTACCAAAGGACTAAAGATAGAAGTGCCTGCTGGGTTCAAGGGTGTGTATACAGTGACTTATAGGTAATTATTAACATTAAAAGTAACATGATGAATAACAATTTTATAGCACTCATTCTCTCAGTTGGAGTATTTGTACTCGCTGGTGCTGTCTACTTCAACCAAAATCAGGTAAACGTAGTCACAGAGGACGGTGAGAAGATAGTGGTAGGCTCTCAAGTGAGCAATGAACACCTTGATAGGCAGTTCAATAAGGCTGGTTCAACTGATGGTGGACGTCTTGCAACAACTACATCTGTAGCAACATACACGACAACTGCTCGTGACTTTGACGGTGCACCAACATATTGGGATATAACCCCAAACTTGAACACTACGCTGTCACTTAGCTCAACCTCAACATTTGAGTACGTACCAAACATTGGTGATGTTGCAAAGGTATACGTTCGCAATGCTTCAAGTACGGCTGGCGCAACAATAACTTTGGCGGCGGTGGATGCAAACCTACAAAAGAACGAGGACACAGCAGACCTTGCTATCAATGGTCTTGATTGGGCAGAACTTACAATCATACGTGAAAGTGGGTATCTTGTGACAGTGATAATGTCAGAGTTTATAGAGGGCGACTAGTATCTTTGAGTTCTCAATCTCGCTATCAAAATTGAACAAGGTTATGCTTCCTTAAAAAGTTTTAATACGGTTCTCAATCCACAAAATTGTACTAACTTATCATTTCATGAACGAAAATGACATAAACTTAGACGAGGTAGTTATTGACGACATTGTTGAACAGAAAGACGATGACGGCAACGACACAACTGATTGGAAAGCTCTTGCGCTTAAAAATCAGGGAATTGCTAAACGTCTAAAGACCAAGATGAGTAAGTCTAAGGAAACGAAGACTGAAATTGAAGAAAAACCAAAACCAGAAGAAAGTAAAAACGGTCTACTTGAGAAAGCATTTCTGCGAAGTGCAGGAATAACAGACAAGGAAGAAGTAGAACTAGCTCTTTTGACAGCTAAGAAGTGGAACGTGGATATAGACGCATTAGTCGATGATGAGGACTTCCAAGAGAAGCTCGAAAAGCATCGCACTAAGAAAGCTAACCTAGAAGCAACCTCTGATATTAAAGGTGATAAGTCTCGCACATCTGCCAAGAACACACCTGAATACTGGGTAGCAAAAGGAACACCACCAACCGCAGACCAAGTGCCTGATAGAAAGACCCGAGTAAAGATTGCTCGTGCCATGATATCAAATACAAAAAGTGGCAAGAAGTTTTACAACGACTAAACATTTTCTTTTGGTAATTAACACTAAATTACCAATAAAATGGCTAATACCATAACTTATGAGACGCTTTACGAAGATGTTCTCCAAGACCGCCTAGACCACCCTACAACGTGGAAAGAAATGTGTGATGTAACGATTACCGACACGAAACTTATATCATCATCTTACATGTCCACGACTCCATCTGTTCAGACGGTGACTCGTGGCACTGCACACGCAATGCAGGACTTTGCTGAAACCGCAGAGACATTAGACATCGCTACAGGTCGTGACAGTCTAACTGGACAAAGCCAGCAGAACTCTTTGACCGCATCGGTGCACTCCTAAACGAGTACATTGAGAGCGCAGTACTTGCACGACACGCAAGTTGGACTGACTTTGACAACGCTTCAATCGGAGGTTCAGCAGGAAACATTACCGTTTCAGCTTCAAACATTGATGACATCATCCGTGGTGTTAAACGTGAAATCCGTGAAGGGAACGGTCAAATGCAAATGAACATGAACGGTGTCGGTTTCATTTGGCGAGCGGCGGACTTTGAAATCCTAGAAGCCTTTGTACAGGCTAACGGTTTCAACACCGCAGACCAAGCTCTCAAGGAAGGAACTGTAGAAGGTCTACACTACCTTGGAGCAGACCACTACTGGAGCAATGACCACACTGCTGGTCACGTCTTTGCAGGAGTTAAGAAAGTTGAGCGACTTGGTATCTTACGAGGTACGTATGGTCGTGCACACACAATTGACTTCCCAGCAGGACCTTCGGACGGCAACAGCACCAACTACAAGTCTGGTCGTTCATTCTACTCACGAGTAGACATTGGACACTTGACTCCAACGAGTCTTAAACCGCTCGTATTTGACATTACAGTCGGATAGTTGTGTAGTTATCGCTATACCTTGCCTCTTTACGGGGGCAAGAATATGGAAATAACTGAATTATCAATCTAATACACTACTTTGAGCATACAATTTTCAGACACAAGTACATACAAAGGACTCGTCCAGATGTATGAAAAAGAAATCGGCAAAGAATACGGTGATATTTCTGGTAGTACAGTAAAACTCAAATCGTTCACAGCAGATGCAAACATGGCTGTGGACTCTTTTATGGATATTGCACTACGTGCAGATGGTAGTTGGAATGTAGATGATACAAACCACACAGACTTCCCAGAGCGTAAGATGACACTAACATCAGGAACTCGTAGATATGCAATAAGTTCGTTTACCGCAGATGCAGGGCAAAACCTACCACTGGACATCTTTAAGGTATACGTGAAGAACCCAGACGGAATATATGTAGAGATAGAGCCTGTAGACGTACAGAGTGATATAGGTATGCAGAGCTTTACAGATGGGCAAGCTGTCGCAGGAACCCCTTATAGATACGACAAAACAGGGAATTGGCTTGACTTAGACCCTGTACCAGACTACACCCTAGCAGAGGGTATTAAGATATTGATAAACCGTGAAGCATCATACTTTGCTTCAACTGACACGACAAAGAAGGCAGGATTCCCTGGACTCTACCACAGATACTTCTACCTACACCCAGCTCGTGAGTATGCACGTATACACGGACTTGCAAGCCATGACAGGATAGCGTTAGAGGTTGCAAAACTTGAACGAGATATAGAAGCACGCTTTGCACGCAGGGCTAAAGACGGGCGAGGTAAGGACAATGTAATGACAATGCGAAGAATACAACATATATGACCCCAGAGGAAAAAAAACAGTTTGAGGAAATGAGAAACTTGGTACAAGAGTTGACAGAGTGGAAACGAAAAAAGACACAACAACAACTTAGTATGCCTTTAGATGTTGGGAGTGTTCAGGTACTGAGTGAAGCCTTACGAGGTACGGTGCTAGACCGTATCAATGTGCGTGACATCTTTTTCCAAGCAACACAGGAAAGCCCTACAGAGGAAGGTCAGATGAGGTTCTTTAATAATCGAACTACTCAAAACTTTAGAATGACCACCACAAAAGGAACATTTACAGGAACTGTAGACCTAACAGCAGTATGATAAAACTACCAGCAGAAACTAAAACATTTATACAATCAAATGAGTCTGATTTATTTGGGAATATTGCCGTTACACGAAATATAACGTTTGATAAAAAAGGGTATTTACGCTTATCTTATTCAGTACGTTCTGCATTAAGTTCAGCACAAGATGCTGACTTTGATGAAGTTGCTTCATTTGTTCGCAGTCAAGACCACGGGTATCTTGCTGTGACACATGACCAGTTATTTAATATCGACGAGGACAAAATACTTGGAGTGTTACCAGTACAAAATAGTGATACCGATGTACCAAGCGGAGATTTACAATCTGATGCTATTTTTTCAGGTGGGCTTTTAGTTGTAACACAAGATAGTGATGTTGATTATTACAGTCCAACTCCTAATACATGGACTGATACAAACATAACCTTAACTGCTACGGTGGGCTCACAGCATGTTGTAGAAAACTTTGTAAGTCTTGCCTCGGTTGCAATAGCCGACGTAAATACAGTTAAACTCTATCCTAGCCCTCTTACTGCAACACCAACACTTTCTGTTACACTAACAATCCTTGCAGACTTTTATATAACAGGGATTGCTTATTTCAACCAAAACCTATACATAGCAACAATGAATAGGTTTGGGGGACATGCATTTCTTTATGTTTGGAATGGATATGGTGCTTCGGCTCAATCTGCTTATGAAGTAGATTCAAACATTATCTTTGATGTGTGTGTTCATCAAGACTCAATAGTATGTTTTACAGGTAAAGGGCAACTATTAAGATTTAATGGTTCAGGATTTACTCAACTTGATGCACTACCAGTTTTTTATTCAGATATTGTTATTTCTGATGAAACAAACGTGAGTATGTATCACAATTGTCTAAAGTCTAATGGGGATATTCTGTACATAAACGTATCTACAGATGCAAATGTTCAAAAACTTACAAATCAAGCAGACGGTATATGGTGTTATGATTCCGCTTTAGGATTTATGTACCATAGGTATGCACTTTCTAATTCTTTGGTGTCTATTCAATCTATTGCTCTTGCTTCCGTAGACACGTCAACAAATCAAATAACGGTAACATCTGCTCCAATAACAGGTACAGAGGTTATTTTCAATGCCGTATCAGCGACTTCACCAGCACCACTTGTTGACGGCAAGCGGTACTTCACGATTAAAGTAGATGCAACACACATAAAATTAGCTCTTACAAAGACTTTAGCAGTAGCAGGGACAGCAATAGATATAACTTCACAATCGGACGGTACTACAAGTTTAGTCTTTTTCCCTAATACAGACTTTGGACAAAGTTTAGCATCAAGTCGTTCTGTTGCTATTTTACCCATTGAACGTGATATTAGATACCCTCAATATGGTACTGATTTACTGTACGGAGGTAGTGCATATAACAGTGCATTGTCTAGTATTTATTATCTTGGAACCGTTACAGGCGCAGTTGAAAACAGAGGTTACTTCATAACTCCTAAGATATTCTCACAAAACGTAACTGATACATTTAATCTCGTTACACTTAAGTTTTCAAAGTTTCTTTCTGATACAGATAAAATACTCATTAAGTATCGAACAGTAGACGATAGGCGAGATGTTATCGATACTACTACATGGCTTGCTACATGGGCTTCTACAACCACATTTACCACGACACAGGTTGACTTTGCAGATGCAATCGTTGGTGATGAGGTAGAGTTCTTACAAGGTGGTGGTTCTGGTATGGTGGCACACATAACAGCTATTTCTCTTGATGCAGGAACGTATACCGTGACTATAGATGAAGCATACGATTACTACACAGCAGGAGACAAGGCAAGGTTTGTTTTTCGTAACTGGAAGAAATGGAAAACCATAACCTATGGTGATGATAATGCAGAGCAAGGATTTATATCAGAGAACCTTGGCGAGATTGGAAAGTTTATACAGTTCAAAATTGAACTTCGTGGAGTACAAACACAGATAGAAGAATTGTCTGTAGATAATAAATATCATCTACCAGCACAGCGTTAAATATACTATAATAAATATAAGACATGGCTACTCTAGGTACAAAAAACATATCAGACGTTTCAAGAGAGGACGTAGTTGGAGCATTTGCAAAACAAGGAAACAAGAAAGCTCTTGAGATGCAAAAGAACGCTCCTACACTCAACACCACACAGTTAAACCCTCAAGGGGATATGAAGCTCACACCGCCACCTGTTCCTGTGCAGGGTGCAGGATTACAGGGTACTATAACGGCTACACAGGATGCGTACACTAAGAAAGTACAAGACCAAACAAATATTGATAGAGCAAATTTTAATACCTCACGGACAGACATTCAGACGCTACTTGCTGAACTTAAAGGACAAACAGGACTTACAAATGAAGCATACGCACAAAAAGGGGGCGTAGATGCTGTACAAACTGAATTAAACGACATAAATCAGAAGATACTAGTAGAACAACAGGGATTACAACGACAAATAGAGAAACTTGAAAAGAACTCACGGGGGATGTTACAAGGCGGTCTGCAAGACCAGTTAGAGGACGTAGAGCGTGAGTCAATCCGTAAACAAGCCGACCTTTCCATAATCCAAATGGGTGTACAAGGCAGGTATGACAGTGCTAAGGCTATTGCAGACAGGGCTGTATCAGCATACATGGAAAAGCAGGACTTGATACTCAAAACCGCAATGTTCAACTACACGGAAAACAAAGAACTATTTACCACAGCAGAACAGCGAGAGTTTGAAACCCTTGCACAGAATAGGCAGAATGAAATTGACACACAGAAGGCAGAGAAGAAGTCTATCTATGACCTTGGTTTACAGGCACAATTAGACGGTGCTCCTACTTCGGTGATAGAGAGTATCTTTAGTGCTAAGACAAAAGAGGAAGCACTACAGCTCGGTAGTCAGTACATCGGGGCACAGGATAGGGCGTTGAAAGCTGAACAGATAGCATCGGCACGTAGGGCTAATCAGCCAACGCCAAATGAAGTTGAATACACATATGATGGTAACAATGTTTCTGTGCCTTCTTTTGAAAGTTATAAAGAAACAAAATCAAACATACCTAAATATGATGCATGGCGAGTTATGTTGGGACTTCCAAATACAATAGATGTTAAAAAACGGTACGATGACGCAGTTAAAAAAGAAGAATCTACACTAAAACAAAAATATCAAGATGAAAAAGAATTAGTTACTCGTGCGAGTGCTGTACAAAAGATTTCACCACTTGCCAGAGAAGTACTACAAAATCCTAAAGGGTATTTTGACTTAACACCAACAAAACGAGGTGAGATATTAACTGAACTTGCTAATGCAGGAATTGACACAGGGCAACTTCAAAGTGGCAAGAAACAAAAACTATCAGCAACACAGGCGGATGATTTAGTACAAGCACAAATAGCATATCAAGGTGTACAAAACTTGAAAGGGATGCTCGATGAGTTAGACCAAACTGGACCAGTTATTGGTAGACTTAGAGAAATGAACCCATACGACCCTCAAGTGGTAGCGATAATGGCAGAGATAAACAGAATAGTGCCAGGACTTGCACGAGGTGTATTCAAAGAGGTTGGGGTACTTACTGATACAGACATTAACCGTTACACTGCGACACTTGCAAACCCAAGAGCTACACCAGAACAAGTCATGGCTTTGCATGAAGATACGATGAAGAAAATTGAACAATCACTTGAAATTATAGAGGACACATATAGTCAACTAGGTTATGATTTGGGAACATTTGAGTTTAAGAAACAATCAAACGATGTACCTCAAGAGGCAATGGACATTCTTAGTAAATATGGAATAAACCAATAATATGACCCCAGAACAACTAACAAAAATACTGCAAGAATTAGACAGCAAAGGTGCATCCAAGCAAGAGATAGAAGCTGTATACAATGCGTATAAAAGCAAAACAACTACAACACCTGCACCAGTTGAACAAGGTGTTGGAGGTATCAAAGGTTTTGGTGTAGGTCTTGCAAAGTCAGCAGGTGGCTTACTGCGTGGTATGGGTGTATTGGGTCAAGAAATAGCACAACAAACGGCAGGGAGAGCAGTAGAAGCTATCACAGGGGTTAAAAAAGAGGATTTAGGCACTGATATATACGACCCAGAGAGCAAAAGAGGGCAAGAAGTAACGAGTATGTTAGAGAGAAAAGGTACTGCGGAAAAGTTTGGAGGATTTGTTGGGGATGTAGCTCAATATGCTATTCCAGGAGGACAGGTTGTAAAAGCCACTAGAGGACTTGGTTTGGTACGTCAAATGCTTGCTAGAGGTTTGACATCAGGAACTGTGGCTACTGCACAAAAAGGAGAGGTTGGAAAAGAAACAGCAATAGCTGGTATAACTGACGCACTTATTCCAGGAGCTTCAAAAGTACTTAGCCCTGTTGCTACGTATGGAAAAAATGTACTTAAAGGTCTTGCAGGTAGTATTTCAGGTGCTGGAAG
>Ga0208957_1001414_pt1 | contig 12493 bp, 17 predicted proteins | sample RifOxyA1_FD_184029 | JGI IMG/M metagenome (GOLD analysis project Ga0208957, IMG submission 184029) | Groundwater microbial communities from Rifle, Colorado - Rifle Oxygen_injection A1 (SPAdes) | ecosystem: Environmental > Aquatic > Deep subsurface > Groundwater | place: Rifle, Colorado, United... | reverse complement strand
ACAGTTCCACCAATGCCCAATATTGAACCAATAGTTCCACCCTCAACTCTGGTTATGGTTCCGCTTGCTATATTTTCAAAAAAACTCATATATTTATATTATATTCCAGTTACTATTATCACTTACAATTGTCATTGAACTATTCTGCAATTGGATTTCTTTAGTTGTTACTCCATCAATGGTTTCTGAAGCATTACCATCAATGGTTAGCGCATTTGCTGATGAATCGGTTTTTTTGATCGTAATTTCTCTTCCATTATTGCTAACCGCTGTATAAAGCGTAACTGCGAATGTGCCAGCTGAAGTATTGCATAAGATTACATCATCAGCGGTTGTTGCCGTATAAGCCGTTGTTTTACTGGCTATATTAGTAGAAACATTAGTTCTATCTACTATTCTGGCAAATACTGCGCCTTTAGTTATTTCTCCTACGACTGATGGCATTTCTATGAACTTGTTACTGTCATTGTTGTCGGGTCGGTAAACCCTGGATTATCAGATACATAAGTTCGATAATCTTCCGTATAGCCTGCATCATTGGTTATAGCAATAGTACCATCAATAGCAAAATCAGGTAATGATTCAAAACCGTTAATTAAAATTGAAGTTAATGTCCCAATCCTTGATGGATATGAAATATAAGTATATTCATTAGTTCCACAATTTACAATCATACTGCGGCTTGAAATTGTATTACTGGCAACTTTTCCTGGTTGGGTTGCATAATTATCTTCCACATTGGCTTCAGTATAAGTTCCTGCTTTATTAAGTTCTCCCCAATAAAGGTAATTTTGGGCAGTTGAACTGGTTAAAAGTTTAAAATCGGTAGTCCCATTAGCAAGCCCTTGTAATCTGCTAGTTGTACAAGCAAAAGCCTCAATAAAACCTGCCGAATTGCTGACTGTAGTTAAACCTGTTGTCTGAATGGCAGGTGCAAGGGTTGTAGCTGTTGAATTAAAAGAAGCGGTTACATAACCAAAACCGCTATCTAATTGAACTTGGGAAACATCGCTTAATCTATCGGCATAAGCGAATACTGTATAATTTGTTGTTGTCCCTGCGATATTACTAATAGTCTGACTTCGTGACTCACTAGGACCTGCTACTTCGGTTAAGTTTTCAATAATTGCTTCTATTTGATTACCAATTGTCGAACCGGAAGTACCATAACGCATTGTATTGTTAAAAGTAACTTGATCGGTAGATGTATTAGTACCTGCTGAAACTGATAAAGTAAATTTAACCGTACCGCCAGTAGAAGAAGGATAAGTGACGGCTTCAGTATTGGTTTCCGGGCCGGTTACAGGGGTCATCGGTAAATTGCTCCCCCAAGCAGTTGAAGCTCCAGTCATGGCAACTTCGGCAGTCATAGTTCCTGGAGCATTATTATAAGTAGCGGTAAAACTGATTCCGCCAATTGTCTGCCAGTTGCCTGTACCTATTAACTGATCTGTATCGGAAATCCCATCTGAAAACGAAGCTATGCTAAAGGCAAACTCATAATTGTAAGTAGCAGGAACCCAATTTGAACCATCCCATTTAAGAACTTCACTTAAAGCAGGTGCATCTGTTGTAGTATCAACATCTGTTAAATGGTCTATGGCTGTAACTGTTCCCCCACCTAATATTGGCGGATAATATGGCATTATGTTATCTCCGTTATGTGCATAGTTCCTGTATTAGCAGTCCAAATTCCATCTATTATGCCCGAATAAACTGGAGTAGGTAATTCATAAAAAGAAGTTCCTAACATTTGAACCGTAAAACTTCCTATAGTTGCTGTCGTACCTAATTTTACATAACAAGCGGCTGTACCTTCATTATAAAAATATGCTCCTCGTCTATTCGTATTTGCAGCTAATAGAGTTATATTTACATTTGTTCCTATTATTGCAGTCAGTGTAGAAGCGGATGGTCTTGTTTCGGTAATGGTTCCTGCATTTAAGGTTCCACTAACTAAATTTTGTAAAGTCCCTGTCGTTAAAGTACCAGCTGTTTGGACTACCGACCCTCCCTCAAGTCGAGTAACAGTTCCTTTTACAAGATTATTAACGGCAGTAACGGTTCCTGTTTCCAAAAGCGTAACTGTACCCGCCGTTTGTACTATAGAACCACCACCAAGTCTTGTAATAGTACCGCCTACAACATTTCCAACAGATGTAACTGTACCTGCGGTTAAAATAGCTATTGTTCCTAAATTGGCTACGTTTGTTAGAGAACCTGTAGTAACTGTGCCTGAATTTAATACAATAGAACCAGCATTTATGGTTCCCGAAACTAAGTTTTGGAGTGTTCCTGTGGTCAATGTTCCTGCTGTTTGTACGATTGATCCTGTTGTAACATTGACAGTTCCTACAGTTATAACAACTGACCCACCTTCTACTCGTGTTATCGTGCCAGCTTTTAGAAGATTAAGGCTTCCTGCTTCTACTACATTTAATGTGCCTAAATTATTTATATCACCGACAGTTACAGTTCCATTAGTTATGACTATAGAACCGCCCTCAAGGCGAGTAATTGTCCCTGCTTTAATAAGGTTAAGCGATCCAGCTTCAACTATGTTAAGAGTACCGATATTGTTAATATTGCCGACCGTGACAGTACCACCTACAAGATTTTGAATTGTACCCAGGGTTGCTAGGTTTGAAAGTGAACCTGTAGTTACGGTACCAGATTTTTGAATAATAGAACCAGTTTCAATTACATTAACTGTCCCAAGTGTTTGCTGCGTACCAGAAACAATATTGACATTAGTACCCGCCCCTGATACTTGAACTGTACCCCCAATACCAAGTACCGATCCAATAGTTCCTCCGACAAGATTTTCAATTGTGCCAACTGTTCCTAACCGCTGTTGAGTTCCAGTAACTATATTGACATTTGATCCACCACCAATTTCAACAGAAGTTCCTGCTATATGGACATCCAATGCTCCTGCGGTATTTGTTGAGGTAATTCTGCGGGTTAAAGCTGTTCCTGCGGTACCGCTATGAGCAATAAGGGCAGGAGTTTTTTGGGAGTTATCAATAATTGCATCTTGGTGAGCTTTAATTCCCATATCATTTTACTTTTAGATTTTTTATTTGTTGCTCTATTGGCTTAGCTTGAATCGGTTTTTCAATTTTTGGAATAATAATAACAGGAATACACTCATAATCGGCATCTTTACTTGAATAACGGATAATTTCTAAATCCGCTCCACTGGCATTAACTATGGATTTTAACCAATCGATAAACTTACCACGGTTAAATTCAAGCTGGGTAGTTTGGATATTAAATTCAACTTTTTGTCTATGTATCACATTATCATTGCTTTCTTAGACATCATCATATTTTTTGCAGCCATCATCATGCCTTCTCTTGAATAATTTTTTCTCGATGGCTTTTTCCTTTTCTCCATTATAAATGTTCTTTTAAGATTAACGTCAGGCATTTAACCTCCTTTCGCATTTTTTATTGTTTCATATGAATAATTCTTTTTAGATGGTTTTTTCTTTCTTGATTTGCCTGCTTTTGAATATGCAATAGCAATAGCCTGTTTTTGAGGTTTGCCATGATGCATTTCAGTTCTAATATTTTGTGATATTACTTTTTGGCTACTGCCTGATTTTAAAGGCATTATTGGCCTCCTTTCGTCTGTCTGCCTTTATCCCTGATTATGGTTTTCATATCTTCTTTTATTTCCTGTATTCTTACCTCATTAGGATCAAGCTGGATACCTGCCTGAGCTGCGGCTTGCATTTTACCCCCTGGTGGTAAATCCTTAAAAGCTATTGATGGCGGTTTGCCCTGCGGTTGCTGCGGTTGACCTCCGCCTGTATCTTTCATAACTTCGGCCGCAGCTACTTTACCTTCTTGAATCCTTTGGTTTTGATCTGGGAACATTCCACTTCCCTGCAAATCCTTAAATACTTCCATTAAGGCTACTTTGACCTTTTGAATATCCTGATCAGTAACCGATGTACCTTCTTTATCGAATGACTCCATAAACTCGGCTGTTGCCCCGAATTGGTAAGTTTCAAGAACCCTTTCAAGAGCAACCTTGATTGCATCCTGCGGCAGATAGCCTTTTTCGGCCAATGGCAGGAAGATTTTGGCAATTAGGTTCAGGATTGCATCCCGTTTACCTTGTTTAGTGAATCCAAGACCTGATTCAATCTCAATATCCACAAAATATTCGGAAGAAACAGGGATTACATTACCCTCAACTGGCACGCCAAGGGCTTCTCTGACTTTCATGGCCTTTTTGCCGATAACATCAAAGTATTGGGGTTCGCCTTTTTCTAAAAACCTTACTTCTTGGGGTCTTACGAAATAATCATCGGCTATCATTAGGAATTTTTCGGCTATTTTCTTGATAGTTTGCCTGTATCTTCGCTGGGGAATAGCAAGAGAGGCATATTCTGACTCTTTTAGGCTCTCAATAGCTGCATTTGCCCGAACCCCTGGGGGAATTTTGGCTAGAGTCGTAGTTGTAACGCCCTGTTCCTCGATAAAATTGGTCAAAAGTCCCATAAAATTAAAGACAAAGCCTGGAATCTGTGAAATTTGGCCTTGGACTGGCGGGGTAGTCAGGTATTCATAAACCACTCCGCCTGCGATATTGGTTGGCTTGAACTGCTCGCCCTGCCTTTTCATCCAAAAGCCCGTTACCATGGTGTTTATGAAGCGTTCTACCCTTGAGACAACTACATCCAAAGACTTATTTTGGGGAATAAAGCGTTCAATTAGGGGAACTTGGTAGATCGGGCCTGGCTCGAAGCGGAATTCAACAAATGGATATTCGGGGACATCAAGGTATTCGTCATAAAGCCAAGTATCGCCTGCCACAAAACCGTGTCTGATTACTACATCACCGTCTTTTCTTTCTTTTAGAAGATCAGGATTAAGCTGTCTGACTCGTTCTTTATTTTCACGGCCTAGATATTCCTTTAGGAAAAACTCTTTTTGGAGAATTGTAGCCACTATGTCGGGGTTTGGGTGCATACCTTGTTTGGCTCGAAGATAGGCTTCTTTAATTTCAGATGAGGCAAGTCTGTTATCGGGGGTTATTTTAGAGAGTTGTTCTTGGTTAAAAAGTTCATTGGCTTTGATTTCGGCAATTGTCTTGGGGATTCCTTTAATAATAAAGGGGGAATCATAAATTGAGTTAAGGTCGCCTTTTAGGAAAATATCGAAGGCATCATAAACTTGGGTATTGATTTTTTCCTTAACGGCATCAGGCCATATCTGCATAAATGAAATGCCGTGTTTGGCGGCCAAAATCAGCATTAAAGCCATTTGCTCGGAGATTTCCTGCTTCTTGAATTCCTCCTCTAACCAATGGCCTGCTGATTTGGCGATTTTGTTGTTTTGTTGTTTTGCCTGTTCATATTCCTGCGGGTTTTCAAAAGCGGTCTGGTTTAGTTTTTCGGGATAGACTACTGGAGTCGGGTCGGTTGTAGTTAGAAGATTGGCAACTCCTCTGATTTGTTTTGAGGCTTTGGGGATTGCCCGCATCGGGGAATAAATTGAAGTATCGTTTGAGACATCAATTATTTTATTTGCCGATCTTGACCAATAACGGAAATGGTAGCCGTCATCAAAGAACTGGTTATCGTACCATTTGCGTTCAAAAGGTTTTCTGGCGGTTTTGGCATAGGACATTATCTGGTCAATGGTCTGGCCTATGTTTCTGGTTTCGACTGCTGAAGTTTGGTATTCTGTTGCCATTTAAATCTGATAAGGCCAAGTTCCTTCTTCTTGTGATCGTTTAATATCATATTGTGCTGTTGGCCTTCGTGATTCAATAATTGCATCAATTAACCATTGTAAATCTCGCTTTCTTTGAGGATCAACAATCAAGTTTTTTGTTTTTCCTTTCCCTTTTGGTAAAACCAACGCTCCTCTGGTATTTAAAATATAATTATTTATTGCTTCTATTGTATCATCCATTGAGGTCATTGGATTACGAACCATTCTGGGATCAACTTGCCCAAAACCAATAATTCCCTGTTCATTACGGATAGGTGCTCTTTGTTGTACTAATGTATTCAGAAGTGCTTGTATTTTTGGATTCATAATAAAAAAGACGCAATTACTGCGCCGTCTAAATTCGCTTTCTTAAGTTAATTTTAGGGTTTGTTGATTGCTTCGTCAAATTTTTCTTCGGTTAAGTCGGAAAGTTCCTGTAAATCCTCACGAAGGTCTGGTTGGGGTTCGACCTTGACTTTATCCATTTTGTCGGAGAGTTCGAAGTTTGAGAAATCCTGCGAAGTTTTGGCGATTAGGGCGTTAATGGTTTTGGACTTTTCCTTGTTCTCGAGGTAATTTGACCAAGCGACATAGGCTAAGGTACCTAAATTAGTTAGACCCAAAATGATTAAGGCTCCAAGTTCAACACTCATCTGACTAAAAACCGAGATTTCCAGTAACTATTCCATGGATTGCCTAACTTATAATCGTCATAATTAAAAGTCACGGGATTAAAATTATCAAAGAACTTCCAGCGGATTTTTAAAATCTTGAGTTCTACTGGTATGCCGTGATATGTCCATTTAATGTATTTGTCATCCATTGTATAAGGTTCGGATATTTTTCTGTCCTGCCAGTAATCCAGTTGGGCTTTGATGGCACTTTTAACTTCTTTGGTTAGATGTCGTTGGTGGATTGCACCTGTTATTTTGTCTTTTAGGTAAAAGGCGTTTTGGCCTTTAATGGCATTGGCAGTATCAAGGGTCGGATGCCAAATATAAAATTCCATTAAATCCCATAATACCCTTAATGCTTCAACTGCCTTGTCAACATCAAAGGTCTTGCCATTCCCTGAGGTTTTCAAAGTATTCATCTTCGCCTCCTAATCTCGATAATAACCTTTGTTTATAACTTTGTAAAGGAGTTAAGTCAATTTTGGCTATCGGAGCAACTAAAGGATTAAGCTGAGAAACCGCAAGGGCTATGGACATCACGATATCATCGTGCCTGCCTGTCGGTGCACCATAGACATATTTGCCCGTATGGCCTTTTTTATAGGCGTAATCGCCAAGTTCGTCAGTGGTTTCTTTAATTGGAAGGATTGAAATATATTTCCTCTGTATCCACATGGAAAGCCGTTGGACTAACTCTCTTTTTAAGGGTTCTGATATTTTAATAGGTTCTACAGCTACATTCATCCTAGCCAGTTCATCGCAGAAAACATCACCGATCCCCGTGGCGTCAAGGGCGACCATGGCGTGGTTGTAGTGTTTGGAGATTTGGGCAATTCTTTCCCTCTGCAGAGGCCAGTCTATTTGTTTAAACCTGTCCTGGTAAACTTCCATATTGTTCTGGCGGTCAAATACCGAGATGACCGTGAAATCCGTGTGCTTGGCGATATCGACTCCGCAGACATAGATATGGTTTGTTAGGGGTTCCTGGGGAATGGCGGTTAGGATTTCTGCTACGCCCCTGAATACCTGGCCTGCACCTTCAAGCCAAGCGCATTCATATTCCTGCGAATATTGTTCGGGGCCGATGTCGTCTTGTTCTCTTTCAAGCTCATCAGCGTCTATGATTTGGGATTCTGAGGCCCTTAAATACCAGCTGGCCCATTGTTTGTTCTTTTTGATATTACCTCGATTATAGTAGTCATAGAGATGATTTTTGCCGATTGGCGTGGAGACAAACCAGGCCCAGCCTTTGTTTTCGGCTATGATTGGGGAGATGATCTTCCAGGCTTCAAGTTTTTGTTTGGCAAACTCATCAAGAACCACCCCACAGACGTTAGGGCCACGCAAACTATCGGGGTGATCTGCACCTTTTAGTCTAAGATAGCTTCCGTTGGTGAATCTGACCGACATAAAGTTTTCGTTTTTTTTGACGATAAATTGTTCTGGTAAGACTTTGAATAACATATTATTCCAGATGGCATCACGGGCTTCGTCTAAAAACGGGAATACTATCCAATAGACGCCGATTCGCTGTTGACTTTGTTTGAGAACTTCGACCAGGGACATGACGGTCTTACCTGCCCTGCGGTGCCAGACTATGGTTTTGAAGCGGTGGGGGTTTCTTAAAACTTCAAGCTGGAAGCGGTTGAGGGGTTTTAGACCTTCTTTTTTGAGGTGTTGGGAGATGAAGTCGTAGAAGTTGATTGATGGCATTACTTGCAATTATACTTGCATAAGCCAATCATTGCACCATGTTTGCATAACTTAAGATTTCCTTCTTCCTTTTTCTTCTCAACAAACTCTTCAATAATCTTTTCAGATTGTTCTAGTGTTTGTTTGGGTTTTGTTACGGGAGCGTTATGCCTATGGTATTGAACCCTGCACTTATCGCTACAGAAATTTAGTTTTGTTACGATAACGTTGCAGTTGTTACAGGAGATCATAGGTTAATGATACGATAGCGTAACAAGAATGTCAAATATCCTTTTTTTAAATTTGGACTAGATACTTAGGCATAGTTACCACCCATAGAAATTTAACCCACCCCCCGTCTCGGGCGAGTGGATGTTATAAAGCTAAACTATATCACTATGGGGTAATGATTAAAGCTATTTTAAGGGTTTAGCCTTGTATATACGTCGCAGAAGGATACATTTGCGACGCTCTACATGGCTATTAAGGCTAGATGCGTACTTCTTTAGGTTTGCTACTCTTATGGGTAGGCTTAACATTCAATACATTCTCTGGCGGGATATAACCTGTACCGTCAAAGCTGATGTTGATTTGGGTGTTAGATGTTACGCTATCGTTACCACGTCCTTTGAGCTTGTAGGCCATATCTACGGCTTTTAAACGGATATTATGATCTGGTTCTCTATCTCCAGTAAAATCGTTCCATTTAGAGGCTGTAAGAGCGTCTTCATGGGTTTTGAATAGCTTGTGATCGGGAAGATATTGAGCCATGATTTTACGCCAATTATCGGATTTAGTAAGATTTGAGGGTTTATTTGCAGTACTTGGTTTATATCCAGCCCTTAGCATAGCTTGACCATAAGTTTTTAAGTGATTTTCAGTGATCTCCCTAATTGCTCTTGCTTGTTTAATTGTCATTCTTATATTATACACTTAATTAAAAATAGCCACATCTTGCCACTTGATAACACTTGCTAACCTATGATATACTGTTTAAGAATCAGGCAACTAACCAAGAATATGAAAAAATATATCAGCATTAGAAAACTTTATCGCAGATTAGCCGAAGCCAAAAAACTTAAAATGACTATTCCAGAATATATAATATGGCGTAGAAAACAAAATGTTTAACCTAATCCTAAACGACTTAAGTTATTATTTATTCGCTTTACTCTGGTTGGGGTTTGTTATTGTTGCGGTGATTGAATTGAGAGGAGGTGAAAAATAAATGGAATATAATCCAAAAACAAGTCTTTTTGATTTTCAAGCTTATCATCCTGATAATAGTTTTGATGGTTTCCAAAATGGAGAGTTAGTAGAGACAGTCAACGAAAATGCTGACTCATGGAGCATTCAAACAAGTTCAAGTGGAGAAAAAGTTATGGATGGTCTTGCCACACTTAAAGCTATTAAGAAAATGCAAAAAGTAGCAGAAATGGTAGGAGGAGTTGTAGTACAAGGTAAGTTTTGAGGCTTTCGAGACTGCTTGACGAAAGCCGAGCAGTCTATCAAAGGCTTAAAATGATAAATCTGAACCAACTGGCTGAACTTGATTATTGCCCTTGTAAATCTTGTGAGGCCGGATTTAGGCAGACTGACTTCGGCTTCACTTCTATTGGGTATTTCGATATGCTTCAAGTCTTAAAACATAGATATCCCAAAACTTATAAAAGGTTGTTGGAACACTCCAAACTTCTTATTGACAACTAGGTTGTAGTGTGCTTATACTAGAGTATGAGGCACGCTTTTAGTCCCATTTACACCTGCACTGACAACACTCCTTCGGGCGTGCCTCTAGTTGGTGCAGGTTTTGATTGGATTAAAGAAGGTAAAGTTTTTAATCATTTTAAATATCCACCGCTATCAAATGACGATTTTGAGCCGTTTAAGGAAAATTTAAAGCCTATTATTGAAACAAAGCTCGAAGAATGTCTTAATAGACAAAATGAACTTTTAGTAGAGCATAAAAGACTTATTGGCAAAATTATTCAAACAAAATCAAAAGAAAAATGGTTTTTGCAAGAGTATGAGGCTGCTGTTTTTTCAGAATACTACATAATCCATAAATGGATTGCCTATTGGCTAACACTTTATGGCAAGATAACAGATCAAAAAATGGATATCTTTAAATACGCAAAGTTTGAACAATTTGAGATTGATCGAGCCAAAGAATTTCCATTTGAACAATTAGTCGGGGTTGAATTTAGAAAAGTTGGCAATAAATGGTTTGCCAAATGTCCATTCCATGAAGAAAAGACAGCCTCATTTTGTATATTTCCTAACAACCGAGCTAAATGCTTTGGTTGTGATTGGTCGGGAGATACTATTAAGTTTTTAATGGATTCAAAAGGATTAAAGTTTTATGAAGCGATGAGGGAGTTGTTATGAGTGACATTGTAGAACAAGCCAAAAAAAGACAAAAAGAGGATTTAAGAAATGCTAAAAAGGATGAACCTATAGAAATTTCTTATTTAGAAACTGAAAATTGGATAGCTGAACAGGTTTACGCACAAAATGGTGAACATAATGAACATAGTGAACATGGTATAGAGAGAGAGAATAGATTTATTATATTTAATAAATCTAATCCAGAAAACCTAGAGTATAAATCTGAAATCGAATTAAATAATAAAAAATATATTCCTATCAATAATAAATTAGTTCAAGAAAAATTAGTTTTACTCTCTACAGATACTTTAGAATATGGGACTGATAAAGAATTGGTTTCTGAGATCAGCCAGTTTGTAAATCATTACTGCCAACTTCCGCCCTTTTATGAAAAGATAATTCCTTATATTATTTTATTTTATTGGGTATTTGATCGTTTCCCTTTTGTGCCTTATTTGCAGTTTTCAGGGCTTACAGGCACAGGCAAATCAACTGCTTTAGAGGTTATTGGTTCTCTTTGTTATAAAGCTATCAAGACAAGTGGTGCAATAACAGTAGCTTCAATCTTTAGATTAGCAAATCAATGGAAAGGTACGCTCCTTTTAAATGAATTTGATTTAGGTGATAAAAGAGGTGAAACTTACCGTAATATGATTCAGCTTTTAAGAAGCGGGGTAGAAGATGATCCTGTTTTTAGGATAGAAGGTGAAGGCAAAAAACAAATAGAATTTTATAGAATTAAATCACCAAGATTATTTTCTTCCCAATCTCCGATTGCTGATGCCGCCCTTGGCTCAAGAACAATAGATATACACATGGACAAGGCTACAAGACGATTACCTCTTTATAAAGGTAAGGAGTATTATAAACAAGCTCAACTTTTAAGAAATAAATTATTATTATGGCGTTTTAGACATTTAGATCAAATCAATCTTGAAGAAATTGAATATGGTATGCCAGAATTGGAAACTTTTGATAAAAGAGTTCAACAAGTAATAACTGGCATTTTTTATCTAGCTGATAAAGATATTAGAGAAACTTTAATTACTTTAATAAAAGAACAAGAAATTGAAACCAAACGCCAGCGACTTGATGAAATCGAAGGACAGATATTTTTATTTATTGTTGAGAAATGGGATTTAGGAGAGAGAGTAGCTATTGGAGAGATAGCCGATTATATCAATGAATTACGTTTTAAACAAGGATATACTCGTAAAATCACTGCCAAAAAGATAGGCGATATTATCAGAAAAACATTAGGTATTATGACCGAAAGAACTAATGAAGGATATAAGATAATTTTGACCCCAAGAAAAATAAAAGGATTAAAAGATTACTATGGAGTCCAGTCTGTACCAAGTTCACTAAGTACACAAAGTTCACAAGAAGTAGATCAAACTGATACAAAGGAGGCGTTTTTAGATCAAATAGAAGATAAATTACCTTTTTAATAAAAATTTTAATGTTCACTATGACTTACACTGATCTCAAAGATGAAATTATAGATAGTTATACCGAATTTTCTTATCATTCCCGTTGGATTAGAATAATGATGTTTCATTACATAGGCTCAATAATTCTTGACAACGAAAAAGTCGTCCTCGGCAAACTCGAAAAACTCTCAGACGCCACTAATATATCCTTAGACGACCTTGAATACGCCATTATTTTTGCGGATAAATATCCAGACCTTGAAAAATTTAATTATAAAAGTAAAAAAACTGTGAGTTGGCATCAGATAAAAGAGGATTTATACAATGATAACTCCCGCAAGTAAAAAAGCCAAAGGAAGCCGCCTAGAACGCCTTGTAGCCAAGATGTTAGTAGATAGTGGGTTAGACCAATTTGCAAGGAGAACACCATTATCAGGTAGTATCCCAGGCTTAAAAGAGGATGTAATGACCAAACTACCCCTTCAAATCGAATGCAAAGCGCAAGAGGTTACAAAGTTCCAACAATGGTACAAACAAGCGGAAGAAGGTAAGAATATCGGTTCAGGTAGAATT